>Ga0207694_10003037_pt1 | contig 13457 bp, 9 predicted proteins | sample KBSC34metaG_FD_184353 | JGI IMG/M metagenome (GOLD analysis project Ga0207694, IMG submission 184353) | Corn rhizosphere microbial communities from Kellogg Biological Station, Michigan, USA - KBS C3-4 metaG (SPAdes) (version 2) | ecosystem: Host-associated > Plants > Roots > Rhizosphere > Soil...
GTGACGGCATTCCGCCGTTGGGTCTCACACCCGGTATCTCTCCTACGACCCCAAGGCCCAACGCCTACTCCGGGCTCGGCGCCCACATCTCGACGCACGGCACCGGCGCCGGCCTCAGCCAGCCGCCGGCGTCGGCTTCGTGGGCGAACGTGACGACGGCCTGAATCTGGCCGGCGAGGGCCGGCTCGTCGACCTTTCCTCAGCGATCAGCTGTAGAGGGCGACGGCGCCGCCCCAGATGGCTCCGGGATTGAGCCGAGTGGGGAACCGGTCGAGCATGGCGTTGAAGAAGTCGAGCGGGGTCGCGTTCCTTTCCAGCAGCTCGTCCGCCGCGTCGAGGTACTCGCGAGTCTGCGCGATCGCGCGTTCGGCGTCGTCGTCGAGGTCCTTGTTCTTGTGGCCTGTGACGATGAACCTCGGCCGCAGTGCTTCGACGGTGTCGATGGCCTTGCGCCACTCGTCGCGGCCGCTGCCCTTCGACTCCACAAGGAACTGGTGGACGCCGTTGTAGATGACGTCGCCGGCCACGACCAGACTGAGGTCCGGCACGTGCAGCACGCTCGTCTCGTCGGTGTCGCTGTGGCCGACTTCGATGATGCGCAGCTCGTGGCCCTCCAGCTCGAAGCGGTTGCCGGCCGGGGTGACGGCGGTGACCGGCGAATCCGGGATCTGGTCGGGGAACAGCTTGTCCCAGAACACTTCACGCATCGCCACGTTGCGGTGCATCTGCGCGATCGTGCCCGCCGAGGCGACCACCTGGGCGCCGAAGGTATCGGCGAGCAGCCCGGCCGTGAACCAGTGGTCGCCGTGGCCGTGGGTGGCGAAGATGTGGGTCAGGTTCTTGCCGCTCGCCTTCACCCACGCGGCGACATCCGCGGCCTGCTCCCGGGTCAACGGCGGATCGACGAGCACCGCGTCACGCTCGCCCTTAATCAGGGTGACCGACAGTGGCGAGAACATCCGCCGATCGCCGTTGGGCACGAGTTCGGTGACCGCCTGCGCGATGGGATCGGCGACGAACACGTCGTAACTGATGGACACGGTTGCACTCCCAGCTGACTTCGGCTTCCAGCTGACTTCAGTAACTTGAAGTCAGCCTCTTCGAGCAGAACCTAGCACGCCCGAGGAGAGGTCGACCAGGACCGGCAGGTGAGATCTACGCCATGTGGGCGACCTGGCCCACTCCGGCCAGCGTCCTGTCGCGCGAAGCGGTTGAGCAGGGTAAACGAGCGATGCTCCACTGACCGATGCGCAACAGGGCCCCGACCGGACTTCAGAGCGCGCTGACATCGTCGAACCGCGACTCGCGCTCCGCTTCTACACACAGATCCAGCAGAACAAACCCTCGCCGCGCTTGGTCGCGACGCGAGCGAGTGCCGCGAGCTGTCCAAGCAGATGCACGATCGGCTCAAGTTCGATGGTGCGCCATTGGCTCTGGCTCGCGGCCCAACGCCGAGCTGCTTCGACCATCGCATCGTCGGTCGCATGCACCAGAGCGTCACGCGTCGCATCTCCGATCCGCAGGACGCGTCGTTCGCCACCATCGCGGTCGGCCACTACTGGGTCGTCGCGGTCGAGGATGTCGTCGAGGCTGACGCCGGTCAACTGCGACTCGACGGCCCCGAGATCCGTTATAGCGTCGAAGCCCTTCGTCGACACGACATAGAGTCCGTATTCGGACAGATAGAGCTGCGGCTTCAAATACGTTCTTGCTTCTTCGAGTCCGTACTTCGCCACCAGCTCCCTGAACGGCATAGGAAGCGGTGGTGGCGTCCCAGGGCCGCCGACCCAATCGATAGTCGCCGCAGCCGCCTCCTCAGACGGTGCTGCAAAGTAGTCGTACATGACTCCCATGGCGGTTCCTGTTCTTGCCGAAAGTCGCGAAACGGTGCCGCCGGTTGGCGGCCGGCCAAGAACGGCCCTGCTCAGGAGCAGTCGAAGCGGTAGCCAATCGGCCTATCCGGACAGACGGGGCAGTAGAAGAGATAGATGCCGCCGGCATCGCCGAGCATGATGCCGACCGGTTCGCGCACTGGCCGCAACGCCGCAGAGCGCTCCTGCCAGGACGCACTGTCCAGTCCTGCCGTGAGATGCCGTTCTTCCAGGGGCAGCCATCGACCCGGGCCCAGCCCGTCGAACTCCCAGCTCGCGATGGTCATCAGGTGGTCCATCGTCGTGCCGCACGTACAGATTGGCCATTCAGGGTTCTGAGTCCAACCGGGGAAACCGCCGGTCTTGATCCCAGGGGCCACGGTCAGGTCGCTGTCGAAGTTCCATCCGGTCTCCGCTTCGAGGCGCTTGGCTTCGGCCCACACCACGTATTGGTCCGGAATATCCACGTTGGGGTATTCCAGGACGGATTCCGGACTGACATGGCAGGCATTCGGGATATAGCAGTCCTCGGCCTCCACAAGCGGCTCCGGGACCGCGTGTAGGACTTCGGCGACGTCTACGGCCGCACGCCAGACGACGATCGGCTCCGGGCAGCTGTCGTCGCCGTGTTCCAGCGGGCACCACAGGAGCTGCAGGACGTCGGCGCCATCAGGGAAGGGCAGGTCGGGAACATCCCGGGCGAACAGCTGAGCCACTGGGACACGCGGGCACGGCGGATGGTCGCCTCCGTCCCGGTCAAAGTGCGCGGCGTGACAGACCGGCCAGGGCTCGTCGGCAGGCCACAGGAGCGGTCCGCCGATAGAGCTGTCGCCGACACCCGGCGTACCCAAGCGGGGATGGAGCCGTGTCGTCCGTCGGGCCAATGGGACCAGGCCTGGGAAGTGCGCGGCCATATCGACCGGGATGGGCATCGTCGTCAGCATCAGCGCAGGTCTCCAGGTGGTGCGGGATGGGCGGCAATGTGGCCAGGGTGCAGTTCGCGAGCGTAACCATCCACGCCGACAACCGCCGCAACGCCATCGCTGTCGCGGTCCGCGTGGTCTTGGTACCGCATGCCGATTTTGAGCGATACAACTACCTCTTCTCAGCCCCGACAGACCCACAGCCGCGAGTCCGCCTCGCCTTCCTGCCGTTCGTTCTGGAGTACCAGGGGCCCTGAGCCAGACGGGCGCCCCCGTCTGCATGTAGCCCCCTGTCACGCCGCACAGCTGCCGAAGAACCAGAACCACAAAGCCGCTGACGAGCCTGGTACCCGGTTTTTCCGTCCCGTCGACGAGGCTGTCATGTCGGGATGGCTTGCTCGGACCAGATGATCTTGCCTGCCGGCAGGTAGCGGGTGCCCCAGCGGTCGGCGAGTTCGGCGACGAGGAACAGGCCACGGCCGCCCTCGTCGGTGGTGGTGGCGTGCCGCAGGTGGGGCGAGGTGCTGCTGGTGTCGGAGACCTCGCAGATCAGGGTTCGGTCATAGACGAGGCGGACGCGGATCGGCGGGGTGCCGTACCGGATGGCGTTGGTGACCAGCTCGCTGAGGATGAGTTCCGTGGCGAACGACGCCTCGTCCAGGCCCCAGTGCTCGACCTGGGCGACGGCCAGACTCCTGACTCCCGCGACGGAGGCGGGGTCGGGGTCCACGTCCCATGCGGCGATCCGGTCCTCCGGCAAGGCGTGAGTGCGGGCGACCAACAGCGCGACATCGTCGGCGGGGCGGGTGGGCAGCAGGGCGTCGAGAACGGCTGTGCAAGTCTGTTCGGGGTCGCGTCCGTTCTGGCTCAGGGTTTTGCGTAGGAGCATCATGCGCTCGTCGACGTCGCAATCGCGGTCCTCGATCAGGCCGTCTGTGTAGAGCAGCAGTTGGCTGCTCTCCGGCAGCGTCAGCGCGAGGGACTCGTAGGGCAGAGCGGAGACCAGGCCCAGTGGCGGGCCGGCAGGCACGTCGGGGAAGTTCACGGTGCCGTCGGGCAGAACGACCGCGGGCGGCGGATGCGCGGCGAGGGCCATCGTACATAGCCGGCTGGTCGGGTCGTAGATGGCGTAGACGCAGGTGGCTCCCGTGATCGTGGCCGTGCCGCCGGATGCGGCCGTCGTGTCCTGGTCGAGTCGGGCGACCAGGTCGTCGAGGTGCCACAGCACCTCCTCGGGCGGCAGATCGAGGGCGCTGAAAGTGTGTACGGCAGTCCGCAATCGGCCCATGGTCGCGGCGGCATGCAGGCCGTGGCCCACCACGTCGCCCACGCACAGAGCGATACGGGCGCCCGGCAGCGGAATCACGTCGAACCAGTCGCCGCCCACCTCCGACTCGGCCGTCAGGTACCGATAGGCGAGGTCGACGGCGCTGGTCTCCGGCAGCTCGCGGGGAAGCAGGCTGTGCTGAAGGGTGGCGGCCACCGAGTGCTCACGGGTGTAGCGGCGGGCGTTGTCGATGGAAACGGCGGCGCGGGCGACGAGTTCCTCGGCCAGCGAAAGGTCCTCCTCCTCGAAAGGTCCCGGTTTCTCGCTGCGCCAGAAGATGACCATTCCGAGCAGGACGCCCCGGGCGCCGAGCGGGACCGCGATCCGCGAGTGGATCCCGGCATCGAGGATGGCCTCGGCACGGGCCGGATCCTGGGCCTGCCAGCTCGTACTCCTGGCCAGGTCGGGTTCGAGCACGGCCTGGCCGTGCCCGAAGGCCCAGGCCTGGGGGGTGACCGGGACCATGTGGAATGTCGACCCGAGTGGGATGAAGAAGTCCGGATCCTCGGTGATGCCGTGGACGGCGACGCGCCGCAGCGCGACGTCGCCGCCGGGTGGGGGTTCCCCGCCGCTCAGCACACACTCCGCCAGGTCCACGGTGACGAAGTCGGCGAAGTGCGGGACGGGCACCTGGGCCAGTTCTTGGGCGGTGCGGGTGACGTCGAGGGTCGTGCCGACCGCGCCGGTCGCGTCGTAGAGCAGTTTGAGCCGCCTGCGGGCCGTTTCGGCCTTGTGCGAAAGGAGCCGCAGCTCGGTGGAATCTCGCAGGGTGGCCACGCTGCCGGGCGGCCCGCCACCCCGGCCGGTCGGCAAGTTGTTCACTGCCAGTAGCCGCTCACCGACCGTTATGACCTCGTCGCTGACCTTCCGCGCCGGAGTCAGAAGTTCCGCTGTGGCGCGGTCGACGCCCAGCTCGGCCAGGGTTTGTCCTTCGGCGTCGTCAGGCAGCTCGAGCAGCCTGCGCGCCTCGCCGTTGACGACGGTGATCCTTCCCTGCGGGTCGAAACAGACGACCCCCTCGCGAATGCCATGCAGAGTCGCCTCGCGGTCCTGCAGCAGACCGGCGATCTCGTCCAGCTCCAAACCGAAGGTGCTCCGTTTCAGATGGGCGGCGAGCAGGAAGGAGGCGACCGATCCGACGGCCAGCGCGATTCCCGCGAAGAGAGCGAACGTCGGCAGCTCGCGCAGGAGCTCGCCGGTCGCGCGCTCGACCGGGATGCCGGCCGAGACTTCGCCGATGAGGCGGTTGTCCGGCGCGTAGAGGGGGGCCTTGCCGTTCGCCGAGGTGCCGGTCGCGCCCTTGTCGATACCGGAGTGCGCTCGACCGTCCAGGACGGCGACCGGCTCGGTGACCGGCTGGCCGATGAGGGAGGGTACGGGGTGCGAATGGCGGATCCGCGCCAGGTCGATCACGACGACGTACGAGGCGCCGGTCGCAGCGGCGATCCGCTGGGCCTGGGCCTGCACGACACTGGCAGCGCCCGGGGGCTCGCCGGCGGCCATGGCGATGCGGATGGCCGGGTCGGAGGCGGCCGCCTGCGCTATCAAGACGGCCCGCTGCTCGTAGTTGCGATATTGCTGCGCCCGCTGGGCCAGAGCGAACAGGCCAAAGCCGACCGCGCTGGTCACCGTGAGGATCAGCAACAAGGTGATGAGGATCCGCGTCGACAGCCGGTGTGTGCGACCGTGCCTCCCGCCCCGTCCCGCCGCACGCTCCACGCCCGACGACCGCCCGAACACACTCAGCCAGTCTCCCTTCACCAGGTCACCCCCACAGGGCGCCCAGCAACCACTCCCCCCTTCAATGTTGCGCTCGTCCTTCCGAGCCCGCCACCGCGTATACCGGTTCCTTCCCGGTCAGCTGTCGGATCCATACTCGTGGCGTCACCCTGTGAGCGGGGGACCTCCGATGCCCGGTAGCGGCGCCGCCGCGTTCAGCGACGGCGGCCGCCTCCCCTGACGGGCCCGGGCCCGTCAGGGTCGCAGCACCGCCACGGTCAGCCCGCTCGTGGTCGCGCCGACGCCCGCCGATGCCGACCCGCTCGGCCCGGCCCAGGCGATCGAGCCGTCCGGCAGGGTCGCGGGATCGCCGGCGAAGGGGGTCTGGACCACGAGATCCGGGTGAGGAAGCGTCCGTCGCCGTCGACGACCCGGACGTGGGTGCCGGCGAAGGTCCCCGTGCACGTGCCGGCGGAGCACGTCGCGTTCGTCACGGTCTCCCAGGAGACCAGGAAGTCGTGGGCCCCGTACGGCACGATCCTCGCGTCCACATGGTCGTCGCCGGTATCAGTGGTCAGATACATCGGCGATCCGCTGGGCGTCGAGGCGTTGCCGAGGAACGACACCGCGACCTGGTGGGTGGACCACTTCGACGTCACCGACCAGCCGCGCCCGGAGGAGTCCGCGGGGTCGTTGAAGGCGACCAGACCGCTGACTTCCCGGGCTTGAGGCACTACCGCGTCGGCGCCGGTGCGCTGTCCGGACCGGTCCAAGGGCGTGACGTGAATGCCGTCAGCACCCTGCCATGCGACGATCAGGTGCCCGTCCGGGGCGGCCGCGGTGTCGATCCGTTGCCACTGCGGCACTTCGTTGTATCCGGACTGCGGGTAGGAGTAGCTCGTACCGAGGGCGACCTTCGCGGTGGACAACGCGCCGATCGAAAGCGTGGTCGCCGGCGATGGCGGGCCGTGGATCGGAGCAGGCGCCGAAACCGTCGCCGATGTGGGCGGCCCGTGCCCCAGCTGACCACCAGCCGGTGTACCGGTATCGGGAGGAATACCATATAAGGGTCTAAACGCAACACCGAGAGCAGCGCATGACCAGCGAGCCATGTGCGGATCGGTCGAACAATGACCGTCGCAAAAGGAAAAGAGCCAGGTCCGCACGGTGATCAGACCGGACGGCCCGGAAAAGCACCCCGCCGGAACGCTGACGAACTGGACCTCATCTGCCTGCACAATCTGCTGTCCGCGTGCGTCGACTCGATCTTCTTCAAGGACCTCGAATCCCGGTTCATCCGCGTCAGTTCCAGCCAGGCGGACCTGACGGGTGCCGCCGATCCGGAGGCGATGCTCGGGAAAACCGACTTCGACTACTTCAACCCGGATCACGCCCGGACGGCTCTCCAGGACGAGCAACAGATCATCCGCACAGGCACGCCGATCTACGACATCCACGAAACGAACACCCTGCCCCACGCGCGCGGACGGGTGCTCAGCTGCACCAAGCAACCGCTGCGCGACTTCGACGGGGCCATCATCGGCACCTTCGGCATCACCCGCGACATCACCGCGCGCAAGGTCACCGAGGCGGAGCTGCTGGCCAAGACAGACGAGCTCCTGGCCAAGACGGCAGAACTCGACCGGATCAGCACAGAGCTGCGGACGCTGCTCGAGGCCAGCCCCGATCCCATGGCCCGCTTCGACCGGCAGCTGCGCTACACCTACGCGAACCCCGCGGCACAGATCCTGGCCGGCGTGCCCGAAAGCGAGCTGATCGGGCACAGCAACCGGGAACTCGGCCACGCCCAGGCCTTCGTCCGGGGATGGGAGGCGGCACTGCGCCAGGTGGTGCGAACAGGCGTCGGAAACGAGGTCGAGCAGGACGTCCTCATCGCCGGCACACGCCGCTACCTGCACATCCAGCTGGTCCCGGAAAAGGACGCACATGGCACCGTGGTGAGCGTCCTCGCCGTCGGCCACGATCTGACCGACCGCAAGCGCGTCGAGGACGCCCTGGCCGACCAGGCCGTCCACGATCCGCTCACCCGGCTGGCGAACCGCACTCTGCTCGTCGACCGCATCGAGCAGGCCCTGACCCGGATCAACGACCACGGCGGCCAGCTGGCGGTGCTGTTCCTGGATCTCGACCGCTTCAAAGCCGTCAACGACAGCCTCGGCCACTCCGCGGGCGACGCGCTGCTCATCGCCACCGCCGCCCGGCTGCGCAGCGCGGCACGCCGCGGCGGCGACCTGGTCGCACGGTTCGGCGGCGACGAGTTCGTCATCGTCTGCGAACACGTCCACGGGCGCGACGACGCCGCGGCCGTGGCCCAACGTGTGTCCCGCTCGCTCTCGAAACCCTTTAAGCACAACGGCCAGCCGATCCACATCAATGCCAGCATCGGGATCGCCATGACCTCGGACCCGACGACGACAGCCGACGCCCTGCTGCGGGATGCCGACGCCGCCATGTTCCGCGTCAAGGCACGCAGCCACGGATCAGGCAACTACCTCTTCTTCGACTCCAGCGTGCCGAAACACGCCGTCTCCCGGCTCTGGCTCGAAAGCGAGCTGCGACGCGCCCTCGAAGAGAAGGAGTTCCGCCTTGTCTACGAGCCCATATACGAGCTGCGCAACCGGCGGATCACCGGAATGGAGGCGTTGATCCGCTGGCAGCACCCCGAACGCGGCCTACTGCCGCCGTCCATCTTCATCGAGGTAGCAGAAGACTGCGATCTCATCCTCCCCATCGGCCGCTGGGTCCTGCACGAAGCATGTCGGCAGATGTCCGCCTGGAACCAGCGGCGAGGCTCCACCCAGCCGCCACTGACCATGGCCGTGAACCTGTCCCCGCGGCAACTGAACGACGACACTCTGGTCAAGGACGTCACAGACACACTCTCGACGAGCGCCCTGAGTCCCAGCCAGCTGTGCCTCGAGGTGACAGAGACCGCGATCCACGAAGCCCCCGAATCCGCCCACGCCGTGTTTTCCCAGCTCACCGAGCATGGCGTGCGGATCGCGCTCGACGACTTCGGCACGGGTTACTCATCCCTGGGCCACCTGCGACGCATCCCGGCCGACGCGCTGAAGATCGATCGGGCATTCGTCAACGGCCTGGAGAACGAGGAAGGCGACTCCGCGATCGTCACGGCCGTCATCACCATGGCCCACGCCCTGGGCATGATCACCGTCGGCGAGGGTATCGAGAGCGAGGTTCAGTACAACCACCTGCGCGCCCTCGGTTGCGACCAGGGCCAGGGCTACTTGTTCGCCGAGCCGGTGCCCGCGTCAGCCTTCGAGATACTCCATCTCGACACCGCCAGCCCGCCGGGCGAGCACGAATGAGAAGACGCTTTGGCTCGAGTGTCGTCCACCGATCGTCCCAGAGCACAGCAGTCGTGACCGGGCCGGGTTCCTCAAAACCCGGCCCGGGCATAGAACTTGCGCATGGCATCACGACGCCTCGCCGCGGACACCGTGGATGCGCATCTCGCTGAACGAAGAGAGGCCGGGGTAGGCGGGGTCCGTCGGGATGCCGGGGTTGTCGACCTGCACCTTGAAGTAGCGGAATGCCAAGCCCTCGACTGACGGCAACACCGGGATGGTCTCCAGTGCGTAGTTCTCGGTTGTGGTGTTCGTCGTCTCGCGCGAGGTGAGCAGCGTCCATGCCACGCCGTCGTTGGAGCCGTAGACGTTCGCGCCCTGGGAGCGGTTTGCGAAGCCGTATCGGGCCTGGAGACCGAAGGCGGACGCGGTGACCCTGAACCCGGCGCCGAAGTCGATCCAGAAGGGGGCGTGCAGATCGCCGGTGTAGGTGTTGAAGTCGTTGTCGACGAGGTTGGAGGTGTTCAGGGCGGACAGGTTGGACGTCACCAGCGATGGGAAGGCCAGGGTCCCGTCAGCCAACAGCGGGTTGAGCAGTCGCAGGCCGCCGACGGCTCCTTGAAGCTTCACCAGCGAGGCGAGGAAGTCGGCGTCGGACGCGGTGTGCAGTGTCGCCTTCACCTGATCTGATTCCGCGATGAACGCGGCGAGCGTGGACGTGGTGTACGTCTGCGTGGCGTCGTATCCGGTGAGCGCCTGCCGGTACGCCTGCTCGCGGTTGGGCTCGGCGTGCACGGTGACGTCGAGGGTGGTGGCGACGGCTCCGTTGTCCGCGACGACGGTGAAGTGGTACGTGCCGTTCTGCCGCTGAGCCGGCGTCCAGGTGAGCGTGCCGGTCGCCGGGTCCAGGGTGGCTCCGTCCGGCAGGCCCTCGGCGCGGTAGGTGACGACGTCCTTCGGGTTCGCGTCGGTCGCGGCGAACGACGTGGCGAGTTGTTCCTTGGTGACGCCGATGACGTCGGCGCTGAAGCCTTGCGGGAACTGAGGTGTGGACAGCTGCGACGCGGCGAGCGTGTTCACGCTGCGGATGTCCACAGTTCCGCCGTCCGGGCCGGTCACCGTGTAGTAGCCGATGTCGTCGCCGACCTGGTTGGCGTGGACCGTGGCGTCGGCGACGTCGTAGGTCACGTAGCGCCACTGTCCGCCGGTGTCAGGCAGGGTGATAGTGCGGAAGGGCTGCGTGTGCTGGTCCTTGGCGATCGCGAGGTGCATCCCCGATCTGTTGGTCCGGATCAGCAGACCCACCGGTGCGTACTTGGTGCGGTCGCTGTAGGTCAGGTCGTGCACCACGAGGGTGGTGCCGTTGCACGAGGCGTGCATCTCGGCGTAGCGACCGCCGGCATCGGAGGTCATCACGGTGCCGGCATCGAGCGCCTGGCCCTTCTGCGCGACCTGCACATCGGTACCGGTCGCGACCGGCGGCACCTGTCCGGCCAGCGCGGCCGGGAAGGAGAGCCAGTATTCAGGGCCGGTGTCGATGCCGGTGCCCTGGCCGCCCCAGAAGTCGGCGAGGGTGGTGGAGCCGTTGTAGAACAGCGGGCCGTCCGCCTGCTCGTGGGCCTTGGCCAGATATGGGGCTTCCTTCTCCACGTCCACGTGTTCGGTGTACTCATACGTGTCGTAGAGCTCGTTGATCTCGGTCAGGGCGTTGAGTCGGCCGCGGTAGGCCGACGAGATGGTGCCGGGACCGCCGGTGGTGTCCACCCAAGGGGTGTCGTAGCCGAGCATGAAACGCGCGTAGGCGTCGGAGCCGGCCAGCAGCCGGTCGTCGAGGAAGTGGTACGGGTCGACGGCGTCGGGCGCGGTGGACACGGTCCCGTGGACCGGGTCGACCCTGGTCCCCTGCACGCTCAAGATCCGGGCCAGCCCGGCGAGGTTGTCGACGTCGTCGCCGGCGTGAGCCTCGTCCCGGCCCATCTCCTGGTGCTGGACGAAGGCGTGGCCGTAGTGGTTCAGCGGGTCGTTCACGCCGATCAGCGGGTAGATCGGCGCCAGCGCGCCGTTCTGCTGCGGCTCAGTACTGGTCGCGTTGACCGTGTACCACTCGACGCCCTGGTCGTAGCGGGAGCGGTCGTCGGTGAAGATGTACGCCGCGAGCGCGCCGATCAGCGGATACGTGTGCTGGTTCATGTAGTTCGTGTTCTTGTACAGGAACGTGGCGAGCATCGGGTCGATCAAATTCGCCGTCAACTTCGCAGTGTCGCTGTCATGCCAGCCGAGGTCATACGCGGTGTAGGCGGGATCGGAGCTGGTGGCGCGCAGCAGTTCGGCGGCGGACAGCAGGCGGTAGAGCGGGACGCCGGTGTGGATCTGGGAGTCGGCGTAGTAGGCGTACTGCGTCGGATCCATGTTGCTCCAGATCCGCACGATCTTCATCGCGTTGGCGCGGTACACGTCATTGCCGGTGAAGTAGTACATCAAGGCCTGGGTGTAGGCGCCCCACGAGTCCTCGATGAGCTTCGACTCGGTCTTGGTCGACGTGAACGAGGGCAGCGCCGGGTGGTCCACGACCGGGCCGGCGTTCTTGGAAACCAGCGTCAGCGAGGCGTACTTCGAAGCGGTCATCGCGGCGTAGTAGCTCTTCCAGGGCTCGGCACCCTTGAGCACCTGGTCGCGGGCGACCTGCAGATTCGCGGCGGTCACCCCGATGCCGGGATGGGCGAAGCCGGCGGCGCTGGTCGCGGTGATGAGCGTGGGCAGCGGAAGAGTCGCCGCGCCGGCGGTTCCGGGCGGGACACCGACGGAGTCGGCGTGCGCGAACCCGCCGACCACGGTCGTGGAGGCGATGACCAGTGCACTGGAGACCGCAACGGCCGCGATCTTGTAGCGGGGCGTGTTCTTACGGTTCATGAGGCACGTCCTGGGATCTCAGGGCAGGGCCGCCGGAGGCGGTGGCGTCATCGAGGAGGCCGAGCGAGAGCGGTATAGAGACCGGTTTCTACGGCAGAATAGGCATGACTACCGCCGCTGGCAATATGTCGAGCACGTAAAAGTCCCCCGACCCGCAACGGTCGGGCGGGGTTTCCAGACTCCGGTTTCTAACCGCTCAGCGGCGCGTGCGCCGGGTCGAGTCCCGGACGACGATGTGTGTCCCCAGCACCTGGTGCTGGCTCTCCGGGAACTCGTCCCGGTGCAGAGCGAGGCGGACCGCGGTGCGGCCGAGTTCTTCGTGCGGGATGTTGACCGTGGTCAGCGTCGGATAGACATCCATGGCCAGCGGTATGTCGTCGTACCCTGCGACGGCGACGTCGTCGGGCACGCGCACCCCGCGCTCGCGCAGCGCCTGCAGCGCACCGGCGGCCACCATGTCGGTGGCCGCGAACAGAGCTGTGAACTCCGAACCGGAGGCCAGCAGGTCACGCGCGCCCCGATAACCGAAGGCCCGGGAGAATTCGCCGTCGACGATCAGCGCGGGATCCACGGGCACGTCCAGCATCTCGTGGGCCCGGCCGAACCCCTCCAAACGCTGGCCGCTGGTGGACAGGCCCGGCACCCGGCCCAGGTAGGCGATCCGCCGGTGGCCGGCGCTGAGCAGGTGGCTGGTCATGGCGAACGCGCCGCCCTCGTTGTCGTACTCCACGACCGTCGCCGGGACGCCGGGGCTCAGCGGCGGCCGGCCGATCAGCGCCAGCCGCGAGCCGACGCGATCCAAAGCACGCCCGAAGTAGTCCATGCGTTCCTGGTAGTCCCTGTCCTCCCAGGCCCCGCCGACCACCACCACGGCATCCGCACGCTGTTCCCGCATGCGCTCCACCACGGCCAGGACCCGCTGCGGGTCGCCGTGCGTCGTGCACAGCAGGCACAGCATCCCTTCGACCGCCGCCTGTTCCTCCACGCCCCGCGCGATGTGCGCGAAAAAGGGTCCGGTGACGTCGTCCACGATGAAGGCCACGGTCTTGTTGGTGACACTGCCCAGGGCGCGGGCGTTCGCGTTCAGGACGTAGTCCAGCTCGCGCATCGCCTTCAGCACCTTCGCCCGCGTCGCCTCGGCCACCGGATACGTCCCGCCGAGGACCCGCGAGACGGTCGAGGCCGACACGCCCGCACGCGCCGCCACATCGCGAACCGTCGACGGCTCGAAGCCGGGCGAAGTCGCTGGGTTGCTCGCCACCTGACGGATCCTCCGCTTCCGATACCTGACCGCCGCAACCCATCTTAGAGATCGGTTGCCAGACCGCAGCGCGGCAAGGGTCGAAAATTTCTGCGGAATGGACGCCCGACGGAGCCA
>Ga0207694_10003041_pt1 | contig 13447 bp, 8 predicted proteins | sample KBSC34metaG_FD_184353 | JGI IMG/M metagenome (GOLD analysis project Ga0207694, IMG submission 184353) | Corn rhizosphere microbial communities from Kellogg Biological Station, Michigan, USA - KBS C3-4 metaG (SPAdes) (version 2) | ecosystem: Host-associated > Plants > Roots > Rhizosphere > Soil...
CGCCGCTTTCGTCGTCGCTTTGACCGAAGCCGATTCGCCCGGCGCTGTGGCCGGTGCTTGCGCCGCGTGCTGGCGCAGGTAGCGCCAGCCGCCGGCGGCGCCGAGCGCGAGCACGACCACCACGGCCAGCCACGGCAGCGGGCTGCGCCGCCGCCGTGTCGCCGTGACTGGCGTGCCGAGATTCGGCATCTCGCCGAGCCGGCGCTGCTGTTCGGACTTCTTCAGGGCTTCGAGGATCAGCGACATGGACTTGTCAACGGGTATATTTTTATCTTTCTGTACAAATGCGGCGCGCTCACTGCACGCTGCGAGTCAGGTGCGGGCCGGCCGGATCGAGCGCAGACAACGCGAACAGCGTCTCCGGGCCGACGATGCCGTCGGGCTTGATGCCGTAGGCGATCTGCAGCTTGCGCACACGTTCGGCGAGGGCGTCGTCGAAGAACGCCGGGCCGGCGTCGGCAGCGCCGCCATCCATGTGCGCGAGCTGGGCCTTGATCCAGGCCACGCCCGGGCCGGCGTCGCCGTTGTGCAACCGCGCCGGTACATCTGCCGGCAGACGCCACAACGCGATGAATTCGCCATCCCACACGCTGGCGAGATCATCCTTGCCGACGCGGAAACTCTCGCCGCCGAGATTGAGCTGCACCTGGTCTCCGGCCACGCCCTGCAGCAGTGCATATGCACTCGCGTTCTGCCATTTGACCGGCAGGATCAGCGGCCGGTCGAAGCGCGCCAGCTGCGTGATCGCGCCATGTCCGCGCAGGCAGTTCATGCCTGGAAAGACCACGGCACGGCAGCGTGCCGCGTCGCGTACCGAGGTCTCGGCCGACGTCGCCTGCCAGCGCGCGAGCAGTTGAGTCCACGCGGTCAGCTCGGAGTCGGAGGCATTCTCGGCGAGTTTGGCGAGTTTCTTCTCGGCCGGATTTTCCTGCGGCTTCGCCGGTTCGGCCGCGGCCGCCGTCGTCGTCGCGGTTGCGCTCGCGGCAGCCGCTGCGGCGGGCGGCGGAGTGGCAACGGCGGTCGGCACCGGTGCCGGCTGTTGCAACTGGTAGAAATACGCGGCTGCGCCGAGCGCGATCACGGCGCAGGCCGCGGCGGCCCACGGGCCGTAGTGGCGCAGACGATAGCGCGTCGTGCCGGGCAAGGTCTCGTCGGCCGCGCGATCGACCAGGCGCTCGCCGATCGAGTTCTGCTCGCGCGCGTAGCCGGCCATGAGCGCGCGGTCGCCGATGACGTTGATCAGGCGCGGCACACCGCCGGAACGCTTGTACAGCGCGCGCAGGCCGAGGCGCGAGAACGGCGAGCGCAGCGCGCCGGCGATCGCGAGGCGATGGCGCACGTAGGCTTCGGTCTCGTCCCGGTCGAGCGGCGTCAGGTGATAGCGCGCGGTGATGCGCTGGGCGAGCTGGCGCAGCTCCGGGTCGTTGAGCTTGTCGCGCAGTTCGGGCTGGCCGAGCAGGATGATCTGCAGCAGCTTCTGCGTCGGCGTTTCGAGGTTGGTCAGCAGGCGCACCTGCTCGAGCGATTCGGTCGACAGGTTCTGCGCCTCGTCGACGATCAGCACCACGCGCAGGCCCTGCGCGTAGGCGTCGAGCAGGTAGGCGTTGAGCGCATCGACGAGCGCCTTGAGGCTGCCCTTGCGATCGGTGGTGTCGATCTTGAGTTCGTCGCAGATCGATTCGAGCAGTTCGAGCGGCGACAGTTTCGGATTGAGCACGAGCGCGACACGCGTGTTCTCCGGCAGCTGTTCGAGCAATAGCCGACACAGCGTCGTCTTGCCCGTACCGACCTCGCCGGTGAGCTGCACGAAGCCGCCGCTGCCGCCCTTGCCGATGCCGTACAACAGGTGCGCGAGCGCATCCCGGTGGCGCTCCGACAGAAAGACGTAGCGCGGATCAGGGGTGATCGAAAACGGGGCCTCTTTGAGGCCGTAGAACTCCAGATACATACAGCTACTTTACCTTGGGAACCTCTGATTGACCGTCGCGAGCGAAGAGAATTTGCGCGACGCCGGAGCGCAGGAACCGGAGTTTACTGGTCGTAAATGAGGATTCCGAGCACCGCCGGCGCGCAAATTATCGAGCACAGCAGGTTAATCAGAGGTTCCCTTGGGAATCCGTAAAAGTTTCGTTTGTGAGCCGGCGGAGCGGGATTTCCCGTATGAAAGGGCGAGCCCGGGTGGGTGCTCGCCCGCAGGCGGGCATCCGGGAGTAGCATCGCCGGGCGTTCCTGTTTCGGTCTGATCCATCATCCAGAGGATTCCGCCATGTCCAGGTTCACGCTCTCCGCTATTGCTCTGACCTGCCTGCTGTTGCCGATCACCACCTTTGCCGCCGGCACCGGCACCTGCACCTACAAGGACAAGAAACTGACCCTCGTCGACGGGGTGGTCTATCAGCGCCCCGATCACTTCGAGCCGAACAAGAAGGAAACCACGGTCGCGCTCGCCTCGCTCAAGCTCGACCCCGGCAAGATCGCCGCAGCGAAGGATCCGGAAGACGCGGTACGCGAGCAGGTCTGGAAAGCCGACGACGGCGGCCAGGTGCGCATTACGCTCGGCGAGGGCGGCGTGACCGCGATCTACGCCTACCTGCCGCCCGGCGCCAATATCTCGCAATCGGGCACCGCGTTCGGCGATCTCAAGCTTTCGCGCAACGACGCCAAGGGCGTGGCCGGCCACTATACCCTCAAGGGCAAGGCCAGCGACGATCTGTCCTGCGATTTCGGTTTCGATCTCGCCTACGCCAAGCCCGGCACCGCGGCGACATCGTCAGCGGCACCCGCCGCTGCGGCCGCGCAGGGCGGCAAGCCGATACCCGCCGGCGGCGGCGAGGCCGGCAAGGTGCTGCAGGCCAATCTCGCGGCGATGCAGAAGGGCGATGTCGACGCGATGCTCGCGACCGTGTCGAAACAACAGGCCGACCAGATGCAAGCGCAACGCAAGGATGCGCAATTTCCGGCGATGCTCGAAATGATGAAGGCATTTGCGCCGAAGAGCCTCAAGGTTACCGGTGGCCAGGACTTCGGCGATCACGCCGAGCTGACCCTCGAAGGCGTTGAACAGGGCGGTGGCAAATCGACCGGTACGGCGCAGATGGTCAAGGAAGGCGGCAAGTGGAAGGTACAGAAGACGTCGATGCAGTCGAAGGGCGGCTGACGCAGAGTTGCGGTTGGAGCGTTCCATCGGGCAAACGATGGAACGCCCTGCCTATCAGCCTTCGGCTTTCGCAAGCGGCTCAGATCCCATTCCCGACCTGCGCCATACGGCTGGCGGCACGCCGAATTCGCGCTTGAACGCGCGGTTGAACGCCGCTTCGGATTCGTAGCCGCTGTGCTCGGCGATGCGTGTGATCGCCTCGTTGCCCGAACGCAGCCGTTGCGCGGCCAGCGCCAATCGCCAGCGCATGAGGTATTGCATCGGCGGCTCGCCGACGAGCGCGGCGAAGCGCTCGGCCAGGGCCGAACGCGACAGCGCCGAGGCGCGCGCGAGTTCTTCCACGGTCCACGGCTTGGCCGGGTCGGCGTGCATCAGCGCGAGCGCGCGGCCGACGTGCACGTCGCGTAGCCCGGCGAGCCAGCCGCGGCCCTCGGGCGGCAGGCTTTCGACGTAGCGGCGCATCGCCTCCACGAGCATGAGTTCGGCGAGCTTGGCCAGGGTCGATGCGGTGCCTGGACTTGCGTGCAAGGACTCGCGCACGCCGGCCTGCAGCAGTTCGCGCAGCAGCGCCGCGGCGTGGCCGTCGCCGATCGGAATGCGCAGCATGCGCGGCAGTGCCTCGAATAGCGGCCGGCACATGCTGCGGCTGCAGAGCAGGTAGCCGCAGACGAAGCGCGTCGCATCGCCACCGCCGCCATAGCGGATCTGGATGAATTGCGGATCGTCGGTCACCTCGGCAGCGCCGGTGCCTTCGTCGCCGAGTGCGGCGATGTGCAAGTCGCTGCCCATCAGGTGGCGATCGTCCTGCGGAAACAGCACGAGATCGCCGGCGCCCGCTTCCACCATCTCGCCGGTGTCGCGCAGGCGCAGCTTGCAGCACCCCTGCATGATGAAGTGGAAGAACACCATGTGCTCGGCCGGCGCGACCCGGTCGCGATAGATCGCCCAGCCCGACTCGCCGCGCACGCACCACGGCGCGGTGAATTCCGCGTTGAGGAACACGGCGCCGTCCATGTGCACGGATTTGAGTACGTCGGAAAGCGCGTCCATGGAGTTTCGATCAAAGAGTTTCGATCAAGAACTGGAGAGTGTTGGCGAAGTTCCGCGTCGGCCCGAAGCGGATACTAGTGGCGCCGGGTGAAGGGGGCAATTCAACAGCCTGCGATCGCCTGCATCGGTGCTTGCCGCCGAAACCCTAAGCGCGTTCAACCAGAGGAACCTGCCATGAAAATTCTCGCCATCGCCGTGAGTCTGATGTTGACCGGCGCCGCCTGCGCCGCCGATACCGCCCCGTCATCCGCCACGCACCGCTACATGATCGAGCGCACTTTTCCGAAAGGCGCCCTCGACGGTCTCGATGCCCAGGCCAAGCAGAGCGTCAACGCGACCAACGCCAAGTTCGGCGTGACCTGGGTCACTTCGTATGCGAACGCGGACAAGACCAAGACGTTCTGTGTCTACGAGGGTCCGAGCGAACAAGCGGTGCGCGACGCGGCCGTGGCCAACAAGATTCCGGTCGACTCGGTTACCGAGATCCCGGTGACGCTTGAATCGAAGTAGCACGCTGCGCTGCGCCGTAGCGAACGAGGATAGAACATGAGTGCGAATCATCAAGGCCGCTGCTTCTGCGGCGCGGTGAAATTCACCGTCAGCGGCGAGCCCGTGGCTATGGGCTACTGCCATTGCGAATCTTGCCGCGCCTGGTCGGCCGGGCCGATCAACGCTTTCACGTTATGGCCGCCGGACGCGCTGAAGATCACTGCGGGCGCCGACAACATCGGCAGCTACGCGAAGACTCCGGCGAGCGAGCGCCAATGGTGCAAAACCTGCGGCGGCCACCTGTTCACCTTCCATCCGGCGTGGAACCTCGTCGACGTCTATGCCGCAGTCATTCCCGATCTGTCATTCAAACCCGGCGTGCACGTGCACTACCAGGAGACGAAGCTGCGCATGCACGACGGCCTGCCGAAGATGAAAGACGTGCCAGCGGAGATGGGTGGGTCGGGCGTGGCGCTGGCGGAATAACGCTTGCGCTATGACCGCATTATTCGCCGAGCGCCGTAGGTTGGGGTGAGCTTGCGAACCCCAACAGACTGCCTCACCATCCTCCAATGCGCTACCGACGAGCGAACGTATCCGGCGGGACGTATTTTTTTACGGTGAATCTCGCCGATCGATCCAGCCGTTTGCTGGTCGATCGCATCGACGACTTACGCGCCAGCGTGCGCCTGGTTAAGCAGCGGCATCCATTCGAAATCGTCGCGTGGATCGTCTTCCGGAGCACCTCCACGCGATCTGGACGCTACCGCAAGACGATGCGGATTACTCAACACGCTGGGCGTTGATCAAGGCAGGCTTTTCGCGGCGCATCGAACGCAGCGAGCCCATCCGGCCGAGTCGACGAGCGAAGGGCGAGCGCGGCCTGTGGCAACGGCGATTCTGGGAGCATCAGATTCGCGACGAAATCGATCTGCAGCGTCATATCGAGTACGTCCATTTCAATCCCGTGAAACATGGACATACGTTGCGTGCCGCGGATTGGCGGTTCTCCTCAATTCACCGGTATATGCGCTTGGGCGATTTGCCGGGTGATTGGGCGGTAGCGGCGGAATAATGTTGGGGTTCGCTTTGCTCACCCCAACCTACTGGCTCAACACGCTGGGCGTTGATCAAGGCAGGCTTTTCGCGGCGCATCGAACGCAGCGAGGTCATCAGCCCGAGTCGGCGCGCGAAGGGAGAACGTGGCCTGTGGCAACGACGATTCTGGGAGCATCAGATTCGCGACGGAATCGATCTGCAGCGTCACATCGATTACGTCCACTTCAATCCCGTGAAACATGGACATGCGTTGCGCGCCGCGGATTGGCGGTTCTCCTCAATTCATCGGTATATGCGCTTGGGCGATTTGCCGGGTGATTGAGGTGATGCGGAATGATGTTGGGGTTCGCTGCGCTCACCCCAACCTACGCGCTACGCGCTACGAGGGCTACCGGGAACTCATATGCTGCAATGAATGCCATTGTCGCGCGTGACTTCAAAGGCGCGGCATTCAGCGGGAAGGAGGTTCTTGCCCATGGACAGCAGTTGATAGACTTTCCCCGATGATGAGCCGATCCACGCGAATCCGAAACCTCCACTCGCTATCTGTGAATCGGCGAGCCAGAACGATTTCTTCTCACTTGCCGCGATTCGAACGCATTCATATTTGGCCAGACGATCTGCATCGTTCGAAACGTCGACCACTCCACAGGGCGTGGTATTTGGACCACTTAGCTCTCTAATCTTCTCCTGAAGTCCGGCTGGAAGCCCGGTGATCGACGAGTGCTCCTTGGTCGTTGCGCATGAAACCAGAGCGACTGCGAGACCAATCGTGAGAGTGCGGAGATTTCTCATATGGCGAGAGGGAAAATTATTCGCCCAGCGTCAACAACGAGGCATTCCCCCCCGCCGCGGTCGTATTGATCGTCAACGTCCGCTCGGTGACGAAGCGTGTGAGATAGTGCGGGCCGCCGGCTTTTGGCCCCGTGCCCGAGAGCCCTTCGCCGCCGAACGGCTGCACGCCGACGACCGCGCCGATCTGGTTGCGGTTGACGTAGCAATTGCCGACCTTCGCGCGCTGCGCGATGTGCGCGATCGTCGAGTCGATGCGGCTATGGATGCCGAGGGTCAGGCCGAAGCCCGTCGCGTTGATCGCGTCGATGACTTTATCCAGCTCGTCGGACTTCCAGCGGATCACGTGCAGGATCGGGCCGAATACTTCCTTGGTCAGTTGCGACAGCGACTTCAATTCGTACGCGCGCGGGGCGAGGAAGGTGCCGCTCGCGGTCTCGTCGCCGAGCTTCACTTGCTTGATGAGTTTGGCCTCGGCGTCCATGCGCGCGGCGTGGTCGGCGAGATTCTTGCGCGAGGGCTCGTCGATCACCGGGCCGACGTCGGTCGAGAGCAGGCCGGGATCGCCGACCTTCAATTCGTCCATCGCGCCGGCAAGCATATGGATGACCTTGTCCGCGATGTCGTCCTGCACGAACAGCACGCGCGCGGCCGAGCAGCGCTGGCCGGCCGAGTCGAACGCGGATGCGACGACGTCCTTGACGAGCTGCTCGGGCAGCGCGGACGAGTCCGCGATTAGCGCGTTCTGGCCACCGGTCTCAGCGATCAGCGCGGCGATCTGCGCGTTGCGCGCGGCGAGCGTGCGATTGATCGTCCACGCGGTTTCGGTCGAGCCGGTCATGCACACGCCGGCAATGTCGGGCTTGGTCAGCAGTGCGTTGCCGATCATCGAACCCTTGCCGGGCAGGAATTGCAACACGGCTTCGGGCACGCCGGCTTCGTGCAGCAGCTTGACCGCGGCGTGGCCGATCAGCACGGTCTGGTCGGCCGGCTTGGCGATCACCGCGTTGCCCGCGGCGAGCGCGGCGGCGACTTGTCCGGTGAAGATCGCGAGCGGGAAATTCCACGGGCTGATGCAGACGAACACGCCGCGACCGTGCAGCGAGAGCTGGTTCGACTCGCCGGTCGGGCCGGGCAGGTTCTCGGGCTGGAACAGTTTGCGCGCGATCGCCGCGTAATAGCGGCACATGTCGGCGGCTTCGCGCACTTCGGAAATCGCCGCCGGCAGCGTCTTGCCGGCTTCACGCACGAGCAGCGCGACGAACTGCGCGCGACGCTGTTCGAGCAGATCGGCGGCGTGTTCGAGGATCTTCGCGCGCGAGGCGGCGGGCAGCGCGTCCCATGCGGGCTGCGCGGCGACTGCGTTGGTCAGCGAGCGATCGATCGTGGCCGCGTCCGCGTGCTGCATCGTGCCGAGTTTCTGGCGGCGATCGGCCGGATTGGTCACGTCCTGCCGCGGTTCTTTGGATTGCGCGCCAGGCACAAGCGGCGTTGCGGCCCAATCGGCCTTCACTGCGCCGACCGCATCAGCCAGCGCCTTCAATTCATTGTCGTTGCCGAAGTTCACGCCCATGGAATTTTTCCTTTGCTCACCAAACAAGCCAATCGGCTGAGGAATACGGGGATGCGGTTTGCTGGCGAAGCCGCGCACGACCTCGACCGGGTCGGCGACCAGATCCTTGATCGGCGTCGACTCGTCGACGATGCGATTGACGAACGAGGTGTTCGCACCGTTCTCGAGCAGGCGGCGCACGAGGTACGGCAGCAGGTCCTCGTGCGAACCGACCGGCGCGTAGACGCGGCAAGGCACGTTGAGATTCTTCTCACCGATAACCTCGTTGTAGAGGTCGGCGCCCATGCCATGCAGGCGTTGGAATTCGAACGGACGGCCCTTCGCGATGTGGTGGATCGCCGCGATCGTGTGCGCGTTGTGCGTGGCGAAGGCCGGGTAAAACGCGGCCGGGCCGTGCTCGAACAGGCGCTTGGCGCAGGCGAGGTAGGACACGTCGGTATTCGGTTTGCGCGTGTACACCGGATAGCCGGCGTGGCCACCTTCCTGCGCGCGTTTGATCTCCGAATCCCAGTACGCACCCTTGACCAGACGCACGCAGAAGCGGCGGCCGGTCTTTTTCGCTTGCTCGGCAAGCCAGTCGATCACGAATGGCGCGCGCTTCTGGTAGGCCTGCACGGCGAGACCGAAGCCCTGGTAGCCGTCGAGCGACGGGTCTGCATGCACGGCCGCGATCAGATCGAGTGAGAGTTCAAGCCGGTCGGCCTCTTCCGCATCGACGGTCAGGCAGATGCCCTGCGTCTTCGCGAGTTGCGCGAGCGCGAGCAGCTTCGGCGCGAGTTCCGCATGCACGCGTGCGCGCTTGCCGACTTCGTAGCGCGGATGCAGCGCCGAAAGCTTGATCGAGATCGACGGCGCGTCGAGGATGTCCTTAAACGGCCCGCGCGCGCCGAGCGCCTTGATCGCATCGACATAGGCCTGGTAGTAGCGCTCGCCGTCGGGCGTGGTCAGCGCACCTTCGCCGAGCATGTCGTAGGAATAGCGATAGGCGCGGTTTTCCTTTTCCTGGGCACGATCGAGACCTTCCTTGATCGTGCGGCCCATGACGAACTGGTGGCCCATGATGCGCATCGCCTGGCGCACGGCGAGGCGGATCACCGGCTCGCCGGCGCGGCCGACGAGGCGCTTGAACGCGCCGGTGAAGTTGTGCTGGGTTTCGTCGGCCAATTCGATGAACTTGCCGGTAAGCATCAGGCCCCAGGTGCCGGCATTGACGAACAACGAGTCGCTCTTGCCGAGATGCGATTCCCAGTTCGCTTCGCCGAGCTTGTCCGAAATCAGCTTGTCGGCCGTGTCCTTGTCCGGGATGCGCAGCAGCGCCTCGGCCACGCACATCAGCAGCACGCCTTCCTCGCTCGACAGGTCGTACTGGCGCATGAACGCTTCGACCGCCGAGGCGTCCTGCGCCTTGGCGCGCACGCGCGCGACCAGTTCGGTGGCGCGAGCGAGGACGAGGTCGCGCTCGGCATCGGGCAGCGCCGCTTGGCCGAGCAGCTCGTTCATCGCCTCGGTTTCGTCGCGGCAGTACGCCGCGGTCATCAGGGCGTGCGCCGCGTCCGGCGCGGGAGGAAGTTCGGGACGGAGGATTTCACTCACGGGCGCGTCGCATGGGCAGCTGCAAGGCCGCACATTCTAGCAGCGCGCGGCAACCCCGGAAGGCGCGATCGGGTACCACTTCGGCGCAATCTGCCACCGCCGCCTGTTGTGCGCCCGCCCTTGCCCGTGACGGGCGGGCTTGCCATCCTCACGGGACGGAGGGCATCGTCATTCGCAGCAAGCAAAAAGCGACTTCACTGGTGATCGCGCATCTGGCGGGCGTCTCGCAGCCGACGGTGTCGCGTGCGTTGCGCGGCAGCAGCATGGTCAACGAGCTGACCCGACGCCGCATCCTCAAGATCGCTAACGAGCTCAACTACAAGGTCGACAAGCATGCCTCGAGCCTGCGCAGCCAGCAGAGCGGCACGCTCGCGCTGCTGTTCTTCGAAGACCCGGCGCCCGACGATTCGCTGATCAACCCGTTCTTCGTTTCGATGCTGGCCTCGATCACGCGCGCCTGCGCGCATCGCGGCTACGATCTTCTGATCTCGTTCCAGCAGCCGAACAACCACGACTGGCAGGCGAGCTACGAGGAATCGAAAAAGGCCGACGGCATCATCCTGCTCGGCTACGGCGACTATCTCGACTACCGCGAGCGGCTCAAATTCATGGTCGAGCGCGGCACGCATTTCGTGCGCTGGGGCGCGATCGCGCCCGACCAGCCCGAAGTTTCGGTTGGCTGCGACAATTTCCAGGGCGGCCGCGACATCGTGCGCCACTTGATCGAGCGTGGCGCCAAGCGCATCGCATTCCTCGGTGACGCCACGGATTCCTCGCCCGAGTTTCTCGAACGCTACCGCGGCTACTGCGCGGCGATCGAGGAAAATCGCGGCAAGGTCGACGCGAAACTGCAGGCCAGCGCGTTTTCGTCCGAGCAGTCGGGCTACGAGGCGACGACGGCACTGTTCGAGCGCAGGGCGAAGTTCGATGCGATCTTCGCCGCGAGCGACCTGATCGCGATCGGCGCGATCAAGGCGCTGCGCGAGCGCGGCCTGCGCGTGCCGGACGACGTGCTGGTCGCCGGCTTCGACGATATTCCGCTGGCCGGCTTCGTCGATCCGAGCCTGACCACCGCGCAACAGGACACCAAGCGCGCCGGCGTCGTCCTCGTCGACACGCTGCTCAAGCTGATCCGCGACGAGCCGGCGGAGAACCAGGTGATTCCGGTCTCGCTGGTACTGCGCGGGTCGACGCAGCGCTGAGCTTGTTGCGGCACCGATGAATTCGTATGCAATGACTTCCTTGTGCGTTTGCGCATCACTACGCTTGGGCGTTCTCACGGGAGAGGGAAGCCATGCGCAAGACGTTTCTTTTCGCCGCCACCGCGACCGCGGCACTGAGCCTCGCTGCCGTCCTGAGCAGTTGCGCAACACCGCGCCCTGACGCCAATGCGGCCAAGCCGGTCGCAACGAACTGCCCACCAGCACCGTACCAGGAAACGCTGTTCCTGCGCGGCGCGATGAACGACGGTACACCTCGCGAGGACTACGCGTTCCAGTGGCGCTGCAATGCCTACTTCCTTAATGTCGATCTCGCCGGCGAGCAGAAATTCCGCATCGTCGATGCCACGCTCGGCGGCGGCGTCGCTTTCGGCGGCCCGGCTTCGGCGCCAACCCTGCTGCACACGGGCGAGCCGTTCGCGCTGAGCGGAGGCGAGCGCGCCGTCGCGGGTGAGCTGAAGTACACCTTCGCCGGCGCAGCGACGGTTAAGCTCGATTTCGGCGGACGCGCGGCAGGCAAGCCGACGATCACGATCGGACCGAAGAGTTTCGTCGATGTCGACGAGAAGCCGATCGACGATGCGATCGCGCGCAGTGTGAAGTTCGATTCGCGCGATCTGATGTACAAGTTCCCGTTCGGCGCGGTCAAGGCAGGCGACGAGATCCAGTTCGGCGTGTCGACGCGCGCGGGCGTTACGAACATGACGCTCGTAATCGAGAAGCGCCGCCTCGAGGGCTGGCAGGAAGTACTCGAATACAGCGACCTCGTGCGCGTTGCGCTGAAGCGCGAAGTGCAGGGACAGGACGAACGTTGGCTGGGCAGCTACAGATTCGAGGCGATCGGCGTCTATGCCTACTACTTCGAATTCGAGGCCGGCGGGCGCAAGTACCTCTACACGAACAATGCCGATCCGATTCCGTTCACGCGCGAGGTCGGCTCGCAGGGACTCGGCACCGTGGTCAATCCGCCGGCGGACGCCGCGCGCATCCGCCGCTTCCGCCAGACTGTCTACCGCGCCGATTACAAAGTGCCCGACTGGGCGCGCGACGCGGTGTACTACTACATCTTCCCCGACCGCTTCCGCAATGGCGATCCGGCCAACGATCCGAAGCCCGGTGTCGACAAGTTCCACGAAGGCACGGTCGAACTCCACAAGAACTGGCTCGACAAGCCGTGGATGCCGAAATCCGGCGACGGTTCCGACGATCTCTACAGCAACGATTTCTTCGGCGGCGACCTGAAAGGCATCACCGACAAGCTCGACTACATCAAATCGGTCGGCGCGAACACGCTCTACATCAACCCGATCTTCCGCGCATCGAGCAATCACAAATACGACACCGCGGATTACCGCCAGATCGATCCGCATTTCGGCACGACCGCCGAATTCGAGAAGCTCAATCGCGAGGCGGCGAAGCGCGGTATCCGCGTCGTCCTCGACACCTCGCTCAACCACGTCGGCCGCGACTCGATCTATTTCAACCGCTACGGCAATTTCGCCGAGGTCGGGGCCTTCGATCGCGACAAGATCCAGCCGCAATCGAAGTACTACCCGTGGTTCACGTTTTATCCGAACGAAAAGAATCCCGACCTGCAGTACAAGGGCTGGGCCGGCATCCCCGACCTGCCTGAGCTCGACAAGTCGCAACGTTCCTTGCGCGATTATTTCTACGGCAGCGACGGCGTGATGCAGCATTGGCTTGGCAAAGGCCTGTCGGGCTGGCGCATGGACGTGGCGCCGTGGGTGCCAGACGATTTCTGGCGCGAGTGGCGCACGGCGGTAAAGACGGCCAAACCGGACGCGGTGACGGTGGCGGAAACGTTCTTCGACGCATCGAAGTTCTTTCTCGGCGACGAGTTCGATTCGACGATGAACTACATCTTCCGCAGCACCGTCGTCGCTTACGCCAACGGCGCGAAAGCGAGTGACGTCTGGCGCAACATCGAACTGATGCGCGAGAACTATCCGCCGCAGGCGTTCTCCGCGCTGATGAACCTGATCGATTCGCACGACTCGGCGCGCGCGTTGTATGACTTCGGCTGGAAGGACGAGGGAGCCGATGCGGCGACCGTCACACTCGCCAAGCAGCGCCTGCGTCTCGCCGCGTTCCTGCAGATGACGATGCCCGGAGCGCCGGCGATCTACTACGGCGACGAAGTCGGCGTGACCGGCGGCGACGATCCGTTCGACCGCGGCACGTATCCGTGGCCCGATCTCGGCGGCAAGCCCGACCAGGCGATACTCGCCGAGTACAGGAAACTGACCAAACTGCGCCACGACCATCCCGTGTTGCGCCACGGCTCGCTCGAAGCGCCAGGCTATCTCGACGATCACGTCGTCGTCGTGTTCCGCCACGACGACGGTCAATGGGCGATCGTTGCGGCAAACAACGCCGGTGCGGCGCGCACGGTCAAGGTTCATCTGCCCGGCCCGATCGCGGCGACCACGTTCACCGATGCGCTGACCGGCGCGAACCTCCCCGCGGCCGCCGACGGCACGCTCGAACTCAGCG
>Ga0207694_10003043_pt1 | contig 13443 bp, 10 predicted proteins | sample KBSC34metaG_FD_184353 | JGI IMG/M metagenome (GOLD analysis project Ga0207694, IMG submission 184353) | Corn rhizosphere microbial communities from Kellogg Biological Station, Michigan, USA - KBS C3-4 metaG (SPAdes) (version 2) | ecosystem: Host-associated > Plants > Roots > Rhizosphere > Soil...
CGTCGACACTTTGCTCGACCAGGCGACCGCCGCGAAGCTCGCCGTGGTGGTGGACCTGCACGCCTACGACGAGCTCGCCGCCGACGTCGCCGCCCACCGCGATCGCTTCGTGGCGCTGTGGACGCAGATCGCCGCTCGCTATCAAGGTCGCCCGGACACGATCGCGTTCGAGCTGTGCAACGAGCCCAACGGCCAGCTCGACACGACTTGGAACGACGTCATGGTCCCCGCCATCGCGGCGGTGCGCGCGACCAACCCGCGGCGATTGCTGATCATCGACTCCGTGTTCTGGGCCGACCCCACCAAGCTGTCGACGCTGAAGCTCCCCGACGACGCGAACATCATGGCGTCCATCCACCTCTACGAGCCCAAGCTCTTCACGTTCCAGGGGCAAGACTGGATGGGGCCCATCTACCTGACGACGGGCGTGATCTTCCCCGGTCCTCCGGCCACGCCCGTCATCCCGGTCCAGGCAGCCAAGGACGCCTCCTGGGCCAACCAGTGGTTCACCGACTACAACACGAAGCCCGCCGCCACCAATCCTTCGGGGCCCGCCACGGTCGCGTCACAGATCGCCCTCATCACGGCCTACAAGCAGAGCCAGGGGCGCGCCGTCTACAACGGCGAGTGGGGTCCGCAGGACGGCGGCGCGCTGGACTCGCGCGCCCGGCTGGTGACCGCAGTGCGCGAGCAGTGTGAGAGCGCAGGCATCGGATGGGCGATCTGGGAAGACCCGGTCAACATGAAGCTCATGGACTCGCGCGCCGGCACCTGGGTGACCGCAATCGTCGACGCGCTCTTGCCGCCCTGACGCCCGTGGGCGGAAGCTGGCCCTTGCCAGCCCGAAGGAAAAGACGCTAATCGTGAGGCGTGAAGCGGATGAGACGCGCGACGGCTCGAGTGGCGGCAGCCCTCCTCGCGGTGATCGCCGCCGCGAGCGCGGGTTGCGCGAACCAGGCGGGCGTTCCGCGCGAGATGCGGGCGTGGAACCGCGACTACCCGCCGTTCCAGGTCATCGGGAACATCTACTACGTCGGCAGCAATGCGGTCGCGCAGTTCCTGATCGCAACGCCCGCGGGCCACATCTTGCTCGACAGCGGCTTCGAGGCCTCGGTGCCGCGCCTGCGCGCCCACGTCGAATCCCTGGGATTTCGCTTCGGTGACATCAAGTACCTTCTGACGAGCCACGCCCACATCGACCACGTGCAGGGTCACGCGCTCGTCCGCCAGCTCACGGGCGCGGCGGTCGTCGCCTCCGCCGCCGACGCCCCGGTCGTGACCAGCGGCGGAAAGGGCGAGGCCGTGTACGACGGCGTCTACGTGTGGACGCCGTGCCCGGTCGATCGGGTCGTGGCCGACGGAGACGAGATCACGCTGGGCGGGACCACGCTGGTCGCCCGCGTGACGCCCGGCCACACGCGGGGCGCGACCACCTGGACGATGCGCATCGCACCGGACGGGCGGGCCGGGACCGCCGGACGCGCCCTCGACGTCGTGTTCTTCCCGAGCGCGAACATCAACCCCGGCGTCCACCTGGTCGGCAACACCCGCTATCCCGAGATCGCCGCGGACTTCGAGCGCAGCTTCGCCACCTGGCGCGCGCTCCCCTGCGACGTCGTCCTCGGCGCCCACCCGTCGTTCTTCGACATGGACCGCAAGCGCGACCAGCAGGGCAACGGGGGCGGCGGCCCGAACCCGTTCATCGACCCGGACGGCTACCACAAGCTGATCGCCGAGGCGGAGCAGCGCTTTCGCGCCCAACTCGCCTCCGAGCGCTGACGAGGCGACCGGGTCGCGGGCCAATGAACGGTGCTCTGACCAGGTGTCGATGATGCATCCCGAAGATGGCGCCGCGCTCGCCGAGCTGACCAAGGAAGCCTTGCGCACGGGGCAGCGTGACAGAGCGGCGGCGCTCTTGAACGAGGCCCGCGCGCGGCCGCCGCGCGCGCCGGACACGCTGTACTTGCTGGCCAACATCGCGCTCGTGCTGCACGACGAGGCCGCCGCCGTCGAGCTACTCGACGCGGCCGTCCGGGCGCGGGGGGACGATCCCGCCCCGGCGGCCTGGTATCGGATCCTCGGCGAGACCTGCGTGGGACAAGGCAAGCTGGGCGCCGCCATTCACGCATTTCGGGCGGCGCTGGCGATCGATTCGAACGCCCCCGACACCTGGCGCTGGCTGGCCCGCGTGCTGCGCCGGGTGGACGACCTCCCCGCCGCCGTCTCGGCGTGCCGGCGCGCCGTCGAGCTGTCACCAACCGACTGGGCCGCCCAAGGGGACCTGGCGGTCGTCTTGATGGACATGCGCGCGTTCGAAGAGGCGGCGGCCTCGTTCGACGAGGCCATCGCGCGAGCCGGCGACGTCCCAGCGCTGGTCGTCGGCCGTGCCCGGCTCGACGCCTACTGTGGACGGCGGTCGCGCGCCATCGCAGCGCTCGAGGATTGTGCCGCGAAGAACCCGAGCCACGTCCCGGCCCTCGCGACGCTGGCCCTCGCGCTGCGCGACGAGGGGCGGTTCGGCGAGGCGGCCGGGGCGTTCCGGCGGGCCATCGCCGCCGCGCCCGGCGAGGCCACCTTCTGGTGTGGCCTCGGAAGGACGTTGCTCGAGGAGGGGCAGGCCCGGGAGGCGCTGGACGTGGCCGTGGACTTCCTGCAGCGCCGACCGGGACACGCCGGCGGGCTGGCGCTGGAATCTCTGGCGCGCCTGGCGCTCGGCGACGAGGACGGCGCCCACCGCCTCCTGGACCACGACCGCTTCGTCGTGCGCCGGACGCTGCCCGTGCCCGCCGGCTACCCGGATCTCGCCACCTTCAACGAGGCGCTGGCCGCGGCGGCGGCCACGCATCCCACGCTGCATCGGGCCCCTCTGCGGCACGCCACGGCGGCCGGCCTTCATTCCGGATCGTTGCTCGTCGATCCAGCTCCACCCATCGAAGCTTTCCAGGCGGCCTTGCGCGTCGCGCTCGACGACTATTTCCAGGCGTTGCCGGACTGGCCCGAGCATCCGTTCGTTTCGCGCCGGCCCAGCTCCTGGTCGTTGGACCTCTGGTGCGTGGTGATGGAGCGCGGTGGGCACCAGATCCCGCACATCCATCCGGAGGCGTGGCTGTCCGGCGTCTACTATCCGCTGATCCCCGAGGGCGTGCGCGGCGGGACCGGTCCCGGCGGATGGCTGGCCTTCGGCGAGCCGGATCGGGACTTCCCGAGCCCCGTGAAGCGGCGGATCGTCCACGTCCGGCCGGAGGAGGGATTGCTGGTCCTCTTCCCGTCGTACTTCTTCCACCGGACGATTGCGCTCGATACGGAAGGACCCCGGATCAGCGTCGCCTTCGACCTGGTCCCCCGCTGACGCCGGTCCCTTCAGACCCCGTCGACGTGGTATTGGCGCCGCCCTCGGACCTCAGAACTGCATGAGGAACTTCCAGGCCTCGGGGGCGTCCCAGCTCGTCGACTGACCGGGATCCCTCGGCTCCCAACCGTGTGCGCCGTTGAACACGCAGTACTCGGTCGGATGGCCCGCGGAGCATCCCTTGTAGATCGTGCACGTATGCGGCTGGCCAGCGGCCGGGAAGTTCGTGGACGTCGGCTCCGGCATGCACCCGTTGACCTCGGCGAACTGCGCCTGCTTTCTCTCCCCCGTGATGGGTGACGTGGTCGACATGCCCATGGCGTCCTCGCTCGCCTGCGACGCGTAGTAGGCGATCGGCTTCGTCAACATCGACGGGCAGGCCATGGTGAGATCGGCTCCGGAGAAGAAGGCGACCGCGCGGAACACGTCGGCCCGCGTGCAGGCCAGCGCCATGGCCATGCCGCCGCCGAAGCTGAACCCGGTGGCGAAGATGCGCGTCTTGTCGATGCACAGGTCGCCTTCGAGCTGCGCGAGGATGGCGTCCGTGAAGTCCACGTCGGTCTTGCTCCAGGAGCCGGCGCTGCCGACCGCGTCGGGAGCGACGAAGATGGTGGTCTTGGTGTCCATCGTCGCCATCTTGAAGTAATTCCCGTTCGCGACCGAGGTGGCCGACGCTCCGGACTCGGCGAAGGCGAAGAGCAGCCGATACGGGTGACTGCTGTCGTAGCCGTCGGGCACCTTCAGGATGTACTTCCGCGAGGCGTTGTTGAACGTCATGGTGATGGTGCCGTTCTGCAGCGTCTTCGCCTTGCCGCAGCCGGCGCTTTGCATCGCATCTCCACCGCCGCTCGAGCCGCCGGCGGCCCCGCCGCCCGCGCCGGCCGGCCGCCCTCCGTTGCCGCCCGACGCGCCCGAGCTGCCAGCTGCACCTCGTCCACCCGAGCCCGTCGTGCCGGTCCCTCCCCCGCCCGCGGATGTCCCGCCGCTGCCGGCGCCCGAGCGACCCGCCGTGCCCGCGCCGCCCGAGCCGGGCGCGGTTTGGCCGCCGCTGCCGGTCGCGCTCGCGCCACCCGAGCCGGTCTGCGTTCCGCCGTCCGTCCCGGTCATCCCCGATTCGCCGGTCTTGCCGCCGGTGGCCGTCACGCCGCCGCTGCCGGGGGTTCCCCCGCTCGCGCCGCCCGTCTCGGACTTCCCGCCGCTGCCGGTCTGGCTCGAATGACCCCCGCTGCCGGGTGCACCGCCGCTTCCGGCCGGCTCCGAGCCGCTCGACGAGCACGCGGCCGCCAGAACTGAAAACGCGACCACCATCGATCCGACCGAGCGCATGGGCGTCATGAAATTCTCCGTTGGCTTGAGGCCCGAGCACCGAGGTGTTCCGGGCGGCTCGTGAACGGAGGAATTATTCATCCGCCAGGGGCGCCGCGATCAAGCAAAAGCACGAAACTCGACACCGCGCCGCATTGGCATCAACGCCCGCTATCGAAAATGACAATAACGTTCCCCGCGTGACAAGTAGCCAAACCATCCAGGAGTGGCTCGAGATCGGCCCTACTTGATCGACACGACCTCGACCGCGCCGCGCTTGCCCATCACCGTCACGCCCACGTCATCGTCGTGGCGTTGCAGGCGGATGTCGAGGCGGGCCTCTCCCACGTGCAGGCCCCGGATCTCCACGCGATCCAGGAAGCGAGGCAGCAAGGGATTGCGGAACACGACGCGCCCGTCCAGAGCGTCGACCTCGAGGCCCAGCACGGCCGCGAGCAGCATGGAGACCGCGCCCGCCGCCCACGCCTGCGGAGAGCACGCGACGGGATAGCGGGTGGGCTCCTGGCCGGGATCGCGCGGGAAGCCACAGAACAGCTCGGGCAGGCGCTTGAGGCGCATGCACATCGTCGCCTCGAACAGCGCGCCCAGCACCTGCGCCGCGGCGTCCTTGTGCCCGTAGGCCGCCAGCCCCGCCGCGATGATGGCGTTGTCGTGCGGCCAGATCGAGCCGTTGTGATACGACATCGGGTTGTAGCGATGCTCGTTGCAGGCCAGCGTGCGGATGCCCCATCCCGAGAACATGTCCTCCGACATCAGCACGCGGCGCACGCTGGCCGCCCGCTCGGGCGACGCGATCCCGGTGTAAAGACAATGGCCCGCGTTGGAGCTGCGGACGCGGCAGGGTCGCTTTTGCATGTCGAGCGCCAGCGCGTAGGTCCCGATGTCCTCGCAGAAGAACGCGGCGTCGAAGCGCGCGCGGAGCGCGGTGGCGACCTGCTCGCAGCGCGCGGCCACCGCCTGGTGGCCAAGCCCGCGCGCCAAGATCGCCATGCCGCGAACGGCGGCGTACGCGTACCCCTGCACCTCGCACAGCGCGATCGGTCCCTGGGCCAGCGCGCCGTCCTGATGGAAGACCGAGTCGTTCGAGTCCTTCCAGCCCTGCTGGACCAGCCCGTCCTTCGACCGACGCCCGTACTCGATGAAGCCGTCCGCGTCGAGATCGCCGAACGTCTCCATCCAGGAGAGGGCCGCCATCAGATTCGGCCACACGCTCTCGATCAAGGCCCGATCGCCGGTAGCGCGGTGATAGCTCGCCGCCAGCATGAGATAGAGCGGCGTCGAATCGATGCTGCCGTAATAGCGCCCGAACGGGATCTCTCGCAGGGCGGCCATCTCGCCCGAGCGCATCTCGTGGATGATCTTGCCGGGCTCGGCGTCTGCGTCGGCGTCGACGGTCTGGGCCTGATGTCGTGACAAGAAACGAAGCACGCCGCCGGCGACGTCGGGACGAACCCACAGCACCTCGAGCGCGGTCCAGATGGCGTCGCGGCCAAAGGGCGTGCTGAACCAGGGTACCCCCGCGTAGGGATACGGACCGTCGGGCGTGGCGGTGAGGAGCATGCCCAGGTCCGCCTCCGAGCGGCGGAGCCAATCGTTGAAGTCGTCGTTCGAGGTGACGACCTGGCATTGATCGGCGTGGGCGCGGGCGGCGCCGCCCTTGCCCTGCGCGAGCGCCACGTCGTAGCCGCCGCTCTCCCGGCGCGCGGCCGGCGGGGACGAGGCGACATCGCACTCGATGCGGAGGTCGATGTGCTGCTTCTGTCGGCCGCCGAGCTGCAGGGACCACGTCGCGCGCCGCGCGTCGAGCAGAGCCGGCGCAGGCGCGAGCTCGATGTGCGTCCGGCGGATCACGCCGTCGAGGCCTCGATAGGCGTGCGTCACTCGGTCGCCTTCGACGGCGGCTGGTAGGAGCTCGCCGCGCGCCGCGCGCGTGGTGCCGCGCACCTCGAACACGTCGCGAAAGTCACACGCCAGATCGAGGCTGACGTCGACCCGTATGGCGCTCTCGTGGTAGTTCGCGAAGATCAGACGTTCGAAGTAGGTATTGCCGCGGACGAACTTGGAACGCGCCAGGTGGATCGTCCCGTGCGGAACCACCAGCCGCTGCTCCTCGTCGTGAAGGTCGGGATTGGTGAGATCCACGCAGAAAAGGATGTTGTCGGCGAGGACGCTCGAGCTGAGGACCAGAGGGCGTTGGCCCTGCACGCGCAGGCGCAGCAGCGAGACGAAGCGCGTGCCCCCCGCGTAGAGCCCCTCCTTGCCGCCGCTCGCGCTGGAGATATCGCCGGCGCGGCCGAGCACGGCGAACGTGTCGTCGTGCTTGAGGACGTGGACCTCGCCCGCGTCAGCGGCGCTGGACGCCCCGACGTGATACCGGTCCTCGTCGTCGGGCGCGGCGCTGGACGAGCTGGGCGATGGAGATCCGGCGGTCATGACGTCTGCGCGGGGTCAGGCCGCCCTCCGGTTGCTGGCCGCCAGGTGCCGGTAGAGGCGAAGGTAGTTGTTCGCCATGTGCCGCGCGGTGAAGCGCCGCTCGAACTGCTCGCGGACCCGCCACCGGCTGAGCTCGGACGCCCGGGCCGCCGCCTCGACGGCCTCATCCATCGTATCCACGATGAAGCCAGTCACGCCGTGATCGATGATCTCGGGGACCGAGCCTCTCCGGAACGCGATCACCGGGGTCCCGCACGCCATGGCTTCGATCATGACCAACCCGAACGGCTCGGGCCAGTCGATGGGGAACAACAGCGCCCGAGCTCCACCGAGGAAGCTGGACTTGGCGTCTTCGCCGATCTCACCGATGAACTCGACGTTCGATGACGACCTCAGCAGGGGCGCGATGGTCTCGTCGTGGTAGGCGCGATCCGCGGCGTCCACCTTGGCGGCGATGCGCAGGGGCGCCTTCAGGCGGCGGGCGATCTCGATGGCGCGATCCACGCGCTTTTCGGGCGAGACCCGGCCGAGGAACGCGAAGTAGTCCGCCGGCCGCGGCGAGAACGCGAGCAGGTCCTGGGGCAGCCCGTGGTGGACCGTCGCCAGCCAGCCCGCCTGGGGCAGCGGCGCGCGCTGAGCATTCGAGATCGAGACGACCGGCATGTCGCCGAACTGGTCATAGACCGATTGCAGCTCCGGCAGGTCGAGGCGCCCGTGCAAGGTCGTCAGGTGAGGCCATCCGATCACCTTCGACGTGGGGAAATGCAAGTAGTCGATGTGGAAGTGGAGGACGTCGAAGCCGGGGTGCTCGGTCGCGACCTTCCCCAGCATCGCCATGTGATAGGCGAACGGGTCGCGCGTGGTGGGATCGAGCCGGAGCGAGCGCGGGCTGCAAGCCTGCAGGAGCGCGCTCGTGCGCGAGTCCCCCGAGGCAAAAAGCGTCACGTCGTGCCCGAGGGCGACCAGCTCCTCGGTGAGGTAGTGCACCACCCGCTCCGTCCCGCCATATCCCTGAGGAGGAACGCTCTCGTACAACGGCGCAATCTGAGCAATCTTCATGGGCATTTTTCCGTGGTGCAGTCGCTGCGAAAGGGTGTCCGCCGTCGGAACGCGGGGTGACGAGGACCGGTCGCGTTGCGAAGCAAGGCGAGGACCAGGAGGGCGCAGGCCGCAGAGCGTTGCGGAAATCGCAAAGATGTCCAAGAAGTCCAGACCGCTCGGCTCCGAGCCGCGGCCGCCAATGCTCACTTTCGAGCCCTTGCGCTCCCCGATTCCGGGTGAACCGCGTAACGTCCGTATCATTCGCCAGACCTCTGCGGACGGTCCCGGGGATCGATCTCGACAGTTTTCCTCCGGTGGATCGACATCGGAGCCCGCGGTAAGAGGGGACATGCCCAGGCCCGCCATCGGAGTCAGTGCCTCGTGTCCATCCTGATCGTCGGAGGAGCGGGATACATCGGCAGCCACACCGCCAAGCGTGTCGCCGCTGCCGGACAGGAACCGATCGTGCTGGACAACCTCGTCTACGGGCACCGCTGGGCCGTGAAGTGGGGGCCGTTCATCGAGGGCGACCTCGCCGACGCGGCGCTGCTCGAGCGCGTGTTCAAGGCCCATCGCATCGAGGCTGTCATCCACTTCGCCGCCTTCACGTACGTGGGCGAGTCGGTCACGAATCCCCGCAAGTACTTCCGCAACAACCTCGTCAACGCGCTGAACCTGCTCGACGCCATGGTCGATCACGGCGTGCGCGACATCGTGTTCTCGTCGACGTGCGCGACCTACGGCGAGCCGACCGAGGTCCCCATCCCCGAGACGCACCGGCAGGATCCCGTCAATCCTTACGGGGAAGCGAAGCTCGCCGTCGAGAAGGCCCTGAAGTGGTACAGCGGAGCGTACGGCCTGCGCTACGCGGCGCTCCGCTACTTCAATGCGGCCGGCGCGTCTCCCGAGGCCGAGATCGGCGAGGACCACGATCCGGAGACGCACCTCATCCCGCTGGCCATCGCGGCGGCGCTGGGGCGGCGCGCGCAGCTGGACGTGTACGGCACCGACTATCCGACGCCGGACGGCACCGCGGTCCGCGACTACATCCACGTCGACGATCTGGCGGAGGCGCACCGACTGGCGCTGACCGAGCTGCAAAAAGGCACGTCCAGCCTGCAGCTGAACCTGGGCACCGGGCGCGGCAACTCGGTGCGCGAGGTCATCGCGGCCGTCGAGCGCGCGACCGGCCATCCGGTCCCTCACCGCGAGGTCGCGCGCCGCGCCGGCGATCCGCCGGCGCTGGTGGCCGACGCCCGCAAGGCCTTCGCGACCCTCGGCTGGAAGCCGAAATACCCGGACCTGCAGACCATCGTCGATCACGCCGTCCGCTGGCACCAGAAGCACGAGCCCGAGCGGAAATAGCTTCGGGCCGTTCGAACGCCGTCACTCGCCCCAGAGCGTCGCGACCACGCGCCGGGCGCCGCCCTCGGTTCGGTGCTCGCCGAGGTAGATGCCCTGCCACGTGCCGAGCGCCAGGCGCCCTTCGCGCACCGGGATGGTGACCGACGTCCCCAAGAGCGCGGTCTTGAGGTGGGCCGGCATGTCGTCCGGGCCCTCGGCGGTGTGCACGAACTCCGGCGCCCCCTCGGGGACGATCCGCTCCAGCCACCGCTCCATGTCACCCCGGACGTCGGGATCGGCGTTCTCGTTGATCGACAGCGAAGCGGAGGTGTGCTGGATGAACAGGTGCAGCATGCCGACGCGCAGACTGCCGATCTGGGGCAGCGCCCCCACGACCTCGGAGGTGACGAGGTGGATGCCGCGCGCGCGCGGTTTCAAGCGAATCTCGGACTGATGCCAGGTCATTCGCGCAATCTACCGTGAACCGCGGCGGCCACCATGAGCCACGCCGAAATGATCGATCGGCCGCAGCAGCCGGCCAGGACCTCGCTTCGGTAACCAACGCCTTCCTTGCCGAATTCTCGCGAAATCCCCGTCGAATTTCGCCGGTTCTTGCCTGACTCACCCCGTCCGGGGCGTCCAGCCGCCCCCTGGCCCGCACTCTCCGACGGGAATCGGCTTGTCTTCCGACGGGGTGGCCGCTAGCTTCCTACCCTTCCAGATGACGCTGGACAAGGGTGACAATCGGGCCATCCGGGAGGTGAATCGGTCGATCATCGTCGATCTGGTCCGGCGAAGCGGCCGCATCTCACGCACCGAGCTGGCCCGCCGCTCGAAGCTGACCAAGCCCACCGTCTCGACCATCATCTTCGAGCTGCTCGAGGAGGGTGTGGTCCGCGAGGTCGGGTTCGGCGAGTCGGTGTCAGGGGGCGGGCGGCCCGCCCGCCTGCTGGAGTTCAACGAGGCGCGCTCGGCCTATCTGGGCATCCACTTCGGCGTGCGCGCCACCACCGTGGCCGTGGCGGACGCTCGCGGGACCATCCGGCTGACCCGCAGCCGGCCGTCGGTGCACGACCAGCCCGGCCAGACCGTCCGCTCGATCCGCCCCCTCGTGGCCGAGGCCCTTCAGGCCGCGAAGGTGCCGCGCTCGCGCGTGGAGGGAGCCGGCGCCACCGTCCCCGGGCTGGTCGACCACGCGTCCGGCGTGTGCGTGCTGGCCCCGAACCTGGGCTGGCGGGACTTCGCGCTGCGCGACGCCCTGACCGAAGAGCTGCACACCCCCGTCGTCGTCAACAACCACACGCAGGCGGCCGCCGTCGCGGAGGGCCGCCTCGGGGCCGCCAAGGGCGCCCGCTCGTACGTCTGGGTGTACGTGGGCAGCGGCGTCGGCTCCGGTGTCGTGATCGACGGGCGGCTGTTCTACGGGCGAAGCGGGTTCTCTGGGGAGATCGGCCACTGCCCCGTCGTCGAGGACGGGCCGGCCTGCGCCTGCGGGCGGCGCGGCTGCCTCGAGGCCGTGGCGTCGTCGATGGCGATCGGCCGGTCCGTCGACGACGCCATCACGCGTGGGGAGTCGACCCTCCTGCGCTCGAGCGGCGGCGGCGTCGACGCGGCGGCGCTGGCCGCCGCCGCGGGCGAGGGCGACGCCGTCGCGATGCGCATCCTCGCCCAGACGGGCGAGCACCTGGGCCGCGGCATCTCGTTCCTGCTGAACGTCCTCAACCCCGAGATGATCGTGCTCGGCGGCTCGGTGGCCGCCGCGGGCGAGGCCCTCCTGCGCGAGGTGCGCGGCGCCGTCGCCCGCCACGCCCTGCTCCCGCACGGCGTCGCCATCGTCCCGTCGGCGCTCGGCGACAAGGCGGAGCTGACGGGCGCGGTGCTCCTGGCCATGGAGCGCACCGTCCGATCTGTCCGCATCGTCGGCGGCTGAGGGTCCCGACGGCCGCGCACCCGGCAGCCGCGGGCGGCCAACTTCCGACCGCAGGGTCTTCAGTTGCAAGCGGCGGTCAAGAGGGCATTGGCGCAGGCGAACACCACGAGATTGCCGCCCGATTGGTTGTGGCAATTGGTGAGGCAATCGCCGGTGCAGGGATAATTCTGGTCGACGCAGCTGATGATGGAGGCGCACTTGCCCTCCTGGCTGATCCCGTTGTCCAGGCAGGCGCTGCAGGCCGGTACGCCCGGCCATGAGTAGCCGTTCATCTTGATCGAATCGGCGCAATTGGCGCCGACCGCACCGCCCGAACCCCCGGTGCCGGCCGCGCCGCCCTTGCCGGCCGCGCCGCCCGTCCCGGTCGCGCCGCCTTTGCCACCGCCGCCGGCCATGCCACCAGAACCGGTGACGACACCTCGACCGCCTCCACCCGTGGCGCCCGACGTGCCGCCTCGGCCCCCTGTGCCGGGCATGCCGTTTGCCGCCGCCCCCGCGGTCCCTCCTGTGCCGATCATCCCGCCGGTACCAGCGACAGAGGCGCCCGCGGTCCCTCCTGTGCCGACGATCCCGCCGGTACCAACGACCGGGGCGCCCGCGGTCCCACCGGTGCCCGCGATCCCACCGGTGCCTGCGCCACCACTTCCCGTCGCGCCGCCCCGACCGGGACCTCCGGCGACGCCGGACGCGCCGGCTTTTCCTTCAGAGCTGCCGCCCTTTCCGCCGTTCGCCGAGCTGGAGCCGCCGACGCCCCCGTCCGTAGCGCCGCCGTCACTGCCGGCGACCAAGCCACATCCGCCGCTCGCGCACGACAGCTGGATCACCACGGTCTGGACCTTGTTGACGTCCGCCGTGGTCGATCCCGAACCGATCCCGATCACCAGAGGCGCTCCGCCGTCGGAAGCGGCGCCCGTGCCCGCGATCGCGATCTCCAGGCGCCCGGTGCGCTGAGTATCGATTTCGAGCGAGCACGGTGTCGCCGCCGTGCACTTCTGGAACGAAGCGCTCGCGGGCACCGGATAGTTCCTCGCCAAGCCGTCCACGGTGACCTGGAGGTTCGTGATGGTCTCCGGGTTCGTGACGGTCGCGTCGTAGCTCAACGAGACGACGATGACGGATCGTCTCGTCGAGCCACAGCTCAACGACAGGAGCATGAGGAGGGCAGCCTTCTTGATCAAGACCTCATCCCGCTCGCGTCAGAAGCTCATCGACCCGTAGGTCGTGGATTGCCCGGGAAGGCCCCCGTCCGAAGATGGCCAGAGGGCCACACCGACCACGACCCCGGCCACGACAGCCGCCCCGACAACCGCCCAGAATGGCCAGCGCGCATAGAGCGGGCGCTTCGCGGCCGTCGTCGGCGTTTCGGGAAGCGCCACCAGCGTCTCCGTCGTGGCGGTCGAGGTCGCGACGGGGACGGTCGCACCCGAGACGGGCGTGGTCCGAGCCGGCGCCGTCGCCGGGGAGGGAGGAGAGACGGCGGCTTTGGTTTCCGAGGTCGGTGCAGGGACGGTGGGTGACAGCGCCGTCGACGGCGAGCTCGACGAAGGCGTCGGAGGCGCCCTCGTCGAGCCGAGCTTCGTCAGCTCCTCGAGATTTTGCTGGGCGATCTTCCGCTGCGGCCCGGCCGGCGCCGCCCGGAGATAGCCCTTGTAGGCGAGGATCGCCTTCTGGTCGTCCCCGGCCAGCCGATGCGCTTGCGCCGTGTTGAACAGCATCGCGGGATCGAGCGTGATCTGATAGGCGGCCTCGTATTCTCGTGCGGCCTCCGCGAAATGACCGAGGTTGTACGCGGCGGTCCCGCGGCGGTAGCGCTCACGCGCCTCCTCGACGGAAGAACCTTGCGCGAGCGCCGTCCGGTCGAGGAGCACCAGCCAGAGGCCGAGCACGATCCCGGAAACCCGCATCGTCACGACTATGCCGGTTTTCGTTGCGCGGGTCCATCAACGCTCGGGCGGCGTTGTTTCCCCTGAGTCCCGATGAACCTGGATCGGGTCGGGCCCGGGGGCAACAACGCCGCCCG
>Ga0207694_10003044_pt1 | contig 13438 bp, 6 predicted proteins | sample KBSC34metaG_FD_184353 | JGI IMG/M metagenome (GOLD analysis project Ga0207694, IMG submission 184353) | Corn rhizosphere microbial communities from Kellogg Biological Station, Michigan, USA - KBS C3-4 metaG (SPAdes) (version 2) | ecosystem: Host-associated > Plants > Roots > Rhizosphere > Soil...
GTGAATGCGCGGGTCACCATCCCTTATGTGCTGGAAAAATGCAGGGAGACAGGCAGGATCGATAACTTTCTGGCGGCTGCGGGGAAGAAGAAGCTCAGCAAGCTTACCGAGTTCCCTTTTGATGATACTGATCTTTATAAGGTGATAGAAGGGGCCTCCTATAGTTTACAGGTGAAATATGATGCGAAGCTTTCGGCTCAGCTGGATACGCTGATAGGGATCATTGGCGCGGCGCAGGAGCCGGATGGATACTTGTATACTTTCCGGACAGCTCATGTGGAGCATCCCCATGAATGGATCGGGGCGAAACGCTGGGAAAAGGAAGAGGTGCTTAGTCACGAGCTCTATAATGCCGGTCATTTATACGAGTCTGCCGTAGCCCATTATCAGGCCACGGGTAAGAAGACCCTGCTCAACATCGCTCTTAAGAATGCGGATCTGCTGGTGAAGGATTTCGGGCATGGCAGGGTTGAGGAATATCCGGGGCATCAGATCGTGGAGATCGGGCTGGTAAAGCTTTACCGGGTGACGGGTCAAAAAAAATACCTGGACCTTGCGAAGTTCTTCCTGGATGTGCGGGGGCCGGGCGGGGACGCGTATAACCAGGCGGATAAAAAAGTGGTAGACCAGCATGAGGCTGAGGGACATGCCGTGCGGGCAGCTTATATGTACACCGGGATGGCCGATGTAGCTGCGCTGACGGGTGATAAGCAATACCTGAATGCTATTGACGATATCTGGCATGACGTAGTTTATTCCAAGCTATATATTACAGGGGGTATTGGCGCCACGGGTAATGGAGAGGCATTTGGTGCTGCTTATGACCTGCCGAATATGTCGGCTTATGCCGAGACCTGTGCCGCCATTGCCAATGTGTACTGGAACCTTCGGATGTATCTGCTTCATGGCGATGCGAAATACATGGATGTACTGGAAAGAACTCTATACAATGGACTTTTGTCGGGGGTATCGCTGACGGGCAACCGATTTTTTTACCCCAATCCACTGGCTTCGCTGGGTCAACATCAACGCAGCGCCTGGTTTAGCTGTGCCTGCTGTATCTCCAATGTAGCCCGTTTCCTTCCTTCCATGCCTGGTTATATCTATGCGCAGCGTGGGAATGATCTTTTTGTCAATCTGTTCATGAGCAATAAGGCTGATGTCAGCCTGTCCTCAGGGAAGCTGACGCTTACGCAAAGAACGGCTTATCCCTGGGAGGGGAGGGTAGAGATCCAGGTCGATCCAGTCAGTAGCAGCCGCTTTTCATTGCATGTGCGCATTCCGGGCTGGGCGCAGGGGCAGCCTGTTCCGGGAGACCTGTATCATTATGCTGCGGAGAAAGCGGTAGACATTCCCGTCTTCATCAATGGGAAAAAGGTGCAGTACACAATAGACAGGGGTTATGTGGTGTTTGATCGCAGCTGGAAGAAGGGGGATAAGATAGTAGTCGATCTTCCGATGGAAGTACGGAAAGTGCTGACCAATGACAGTGTAAAAGCGGACATGGACAGGTTTGCCCTGGAGCGGGGTCCTATCATGTATTGTCTCGAGGGGAAGGACCAGCAGGACAGCACGGTGCAAAGCATTGTGGTCGATGAAGCTGCCGAGGTCCGGGCTGACTATACTGCCGGGAAACTAGGGGGTATCGTTCAACTGACTGCCGAAGGCAACACTTCAGCCAGGCAGCCCGGCAGTGACACGATCGTTACGAAAAAGGAGGAAGTGACGGCGATCCCTTATTATTCCTGGAACAACCGGGGCGCCGGAGAAATGGAAGTGTGGATCCCTTATAAGGCCTCTGCGGCGCTGCCCAAGCCTGCCCCCACCATTGCGAGCAAGAGTATCGTCTCCTCTTCCGTGCATGGGAAACTGATGTTAAAGGCGTTGAATGACCAGTATGATCCGGTGGATTCGAAAGACAACAGCGCCAGCTACCTGCATTGGTGGCCGAAAAAGAATACCACGGAATGGGTGCAATATGACTTCGATACCACCTATACCATTTCGTCTTCGAAGGTCTATTGGTTTGATGATGGTCCCTGGGGTGGCTGCCGGATCCCTGCATCCTGGAAGCTGTTGTACAAAAAAGACGGCGAATGGGTACCTGTAAAGAATATCACGCCCTATGAGACGGTGAAGGACAGGTATAATATAGTGCAGTTTGAGCCTGTGACGACCACAGCGCTGAAAATGGAAGTACAGCTGCCTGTAGATTTTGCCTCCGGTATTCACGAATGGATCGTCAAATGAGAACCGGCATTATTGTTATATTACTGGTATGTATAGGGCCCGTGTATGGTCAGCAGGCTGTCATCACTATCGATGCAGATAAGCCCGGGCGGACTATTTCTCCTACGCTGCATGGGATCTTTTTTGAAGAGATCAGTCATGCAGGGGAAGGTGGCTTGTATGCGGAGCTGATCCAGAACAGGGGATTTGAAGAGGCCGATATTCCGCCCGGTATGACGTTGAAGGATGGGTTCATCGGGATCGGCGACTGGAAAATGGAGTGGCCTTTAAAGAGTAAGTGGCCGGCGTGGTCGATGCGGCAAACGGGCGCTGCTGATGCGGAAATATCTTTAGTGACGGAACAACCGTTGAATGATGCCACACCCCACTCATTGCGGGTGGATGTCCGGAAAAAGGGCCCGGCCGATAAGGTTGACCTGGTGAATGAAGGATTCTGGGGTATCAATACGGTGGAAGGGGAGCAGTATGAGTGCAATTTTTATGTAAGGACCGGCGGGATGTATAAAGGAGCGCTCACTGTATCGCTGCAGTCGGAAGAAGGCGAGGCGCTGGCTGTGTACACTTTCCCCGCGGTGGATGCCCGGAACTGGCGTAAATATCATTGTACGCTGACGGCACGGAAAAGTGATCCCAGGGCAAGATTTGTCCTGTCTTTTGGAGGTAAAGGCAGCTTATGGCTGGACTTTGTCTCTCTTTTTCCTGCCAATACTTTTCTTCACAGACCGAATGGATTGCGGAAGGACCTGGCGGAATATATCGCAGCCCTGAAGCCTGCCTTTATCCGGTGGCCGGGTGGATGTTTTGTGGAGGGCATCGATGTACAAAGCGCTCCTGACTGGGAAAAAACGATCGGTCCTGTGGAGCGGCGGTGGAGTACGTATAGCCCCTGGGGATATTGGACGGGCAATGGATTCGGTTATCATGAATATCTTCAATTCTGTGAAGATATTCATGCTGCGGCGCTGTATGTGTTTAATGCAGGGGTATCGTGTGAATTCAGGAGCGGGACGTTCGTACCTGATGATAGCCTCGGGCTTGTCATACAGCATGCGTTGGATGCCATCGAGTATGCTATTGGACCGGTGAGCAGCAAATGGGGAAAGGTGCGCGCGGCGAATGGTCATCCTGTTCCTTTCCCTCTGAAATATGTGGAAGTCGGCAATGAGCAGTCGGGACCCTGGTATGCCAGGAGATACAACTGGTTTTACGACGCTATCCACAAAAAATATCCCTCGATACAGATCATTGCCAGCATGGGTATCGGGGATGTCAACAAACGAACGCTGGACAGCATGCAGCATGTGGAGCTGGCGGATGAGCATGCTTATAAGCCTGCTTACTGGGCTATGACCCATTACGATCATTTTGACAGATATAGCAGGGGGACCTGGAACATGTATGTCGGAGAATATGCCACCAATGGAGGCGTAGGGACTGGTAATATGACGGCTTCGCTCAGCGACGCGGTGTATATCATGAGCATGGAAAAGAATGCGGACCTGGTGAAGATGAGCAGCTATGCGCCTTTGCTGGTGAATGTCAATGATGTGGACTGGCCTGTGAACCTGATCAATTTCGATGCTGCCGGCAGCTTTGCCCGTATCTCTTACTATGTCATTAAAATGATGAATGAGCACCGGGCGGATGTCAATTTTCCCACTACTGTGCAGGTGCTGCCTCCTGTGGTTCAGACTCCGCAGTTCAGCGGCGGTATCGGATTGGCTACCTGGGACACCCGTACCGAGTACAGGGATATCAAGGTCGTACAGGATGGCATGACGGTGTATCAGAGCGATTTTGTACAGAACCCGGGAGAATGGCAGCTGCCGAGAGGCAAATGGGAGGTGACGGCCGACAGCGGACTGGCCCAGACGGCGGAAGGGGCCCAACGCCTGGCTTTTCTGAAGGGGAAGACCTTTGATACCTATACTCTTACGCTGAAGGCCAGGAAGCTGGATGGTTACAATGCCTTTATCATTCCCTTCGCTATGAAGGACTCCAATACTTTTCTCCGGGCCCATATCGGCAGCTATGTGAATGTCAATTGTGTGTTCGAGCGTGTGAGGGATGGGTTCGACGTATCGGATGTATCGCCGCAGAAGCGGCTGGTCCGGCCTATCGAAAAAGGGCGTTGGTATAATATCCGGCTGGAAGTGGGGGTGGACAAAGTGGATTGTTACCTGGACGACACCCTTATTATGTCGTACAAAGAGCCTCCGACCTTATTTGCTTTGTCGGGAAGGGATGACAACAGCGGAGATATTATCCTCAAAGTGGTCAATGCTTCCCCGGCGTCCTGTGAAGCATCCCTGGTCCTGAATGGTCTGCGTGAGACCGGCGATTCCGTGCGGGTGACGATGCTCAGCGCTCCTTCGGGCGAATCGGAGAACTCGTTTGCCCATCCTTTTCAATATATTCCCCGGGATAGTACGATCCCAAATACCGGCAAATTTATCTTTCCGCCTCTTTCCATCTCCATTCTGCGTATAAAGGACCGGGCTAAAATATAATTACAGGCAGTTAATATCAATGAAGTGGCCCATGCAGGGTAATCTTATTTTTAGAACATCCTAAAAATTATAAATGTTATTGTGACATTAATAACTCAAGGTTAGGAGCTGCTATTAATTTTAATTACCAAAACAAATTGCAATGAGAAAGATTGTCTTGCTTGCCATGGTTGTGGCTTTGTCGGTATTATCGGCTACCACTGCAGGTTATGGGCAAACCAAGGTCTATGCACAGGGCGTCGTCAGGGATGAGAAAGGAAGTCCATTGGGCGGTGCGACTGTTGCGGAAAAGGGTTTGCCGAATAATGTCGTCATGACGGACTCTTCGGGCCGGTTTATGCTTGTCCTGAAGGGGAAGGGCAGAGAGGTCACGATCAGCTACATCGGATATGAGGACCAGACGGTCCGGGTGATCGGAGATGCGTTGTCCGTCACCTTGAAAACTTCCAAAAGTAATATGGGTGACGTGGTGGTGATAGGCTACCAGGGGGTAAGAAGACGGAACCTTACGGCTGCGGTATCGTCCATCAAGGGAAAGGAAATACAGGATATTCCTGAGGCCAGCTTTGACCAGATGCTGCAAGGAAGGCTGCCTGGCGTCAGCGTGCTTTCCAGCACGGGCGAGCTCGGCGCTAAGCCTGCTATTGTTATCCGGGGCGCTACCAATGTGGATTATGGCAATGCGAACGGAGGTAATACGGGGCCCTTGTATGTAATAGATGGGGTGATCTATGATGTCAATACCATTACTCCCGCATATACTTCTTATAATGCCATCTCCGGCGCTCCGACCACTACAAATCCCCTAAGCCTTATCAATCCAAATGATATCGAATCCATCGATATATTGAAGGATGCATCTGCCTCTGCCATTTATGGAGCACGCGCGGGCAATGGAGTTATCATCGTAAAGACAAAGAGGGCGCTTCGTGGCAAGCCACAAGTCGGCTTTTCTGCTTATGCCGGTGTGACCACGCGTCCCCAGTTCAGGAAGGTGCTGACGGGGAATGCGGAAAGGGCGTTGAAGCTTGGTATACTAAATAGCCAGCTGCCTTATTCCAACATGCAAGGCAACTTTATCCCCATTGCGCTTACGGATAGTCTGAACCCGGCCTTTAATAATGATGTGGACTGGCAGGGTCTGATGATCAGGAATTTTGCATTGGTGAACAACCAGGATGTCAGCATTGCAGGGTTCGCGGGCAGCACCAGTTACAGGCTGTCGCTCAACCACTACAATGAGCAGGGGGTATTGAATGGATTTGGCATTGACAGGCTGGCTCCTCATCTTAATGTGATCTTAAACCCTATCAAAGGATTAAGGGTCAACGGGGACCTCATCATCAGTTCCGAGCGGAGGAACCATGGCACAGGCGGATCGTCCGGGACGCTGTTCTCTTCCTGGAATTTTCCTACTTCCTTTGTTCAGCTAAACCCGACTCAATCAGCCTTATATAAAGGCCAGGCCAATCCTTTCGACGACAACCGGATCCTGGCCATGAATGGTTCCTTTGGGGTGACCGATACGATCGTCAATAATCTCCTGTTCAACAGCACCTACTCTTATAATAATTACATTGACCGCTGGAGCTATTTTTCTCCCGCGGCCCTTAATGGTATACAGAATGTCGCTTATGACATCAATGCTTCCAACCCTTCCTGGACATTCGAGAATTATCTGACCTGGCTGAAGTCCTTTAATGACCATCACTTCGTATTGGTGGGAGGGACCTCCGCCTATGATACCAAGAACTATTTTTCCAACGCCAGTGCTGCCGGCATCGCCGTCACAGGTATCACTACCCTGCAAACCGTTCCTCCAGGCACTAATCTAAATGTAAATACCAATCGCCAGGAGAAGACCACTGTCTCTTATTATGGCAGGTTGTCCTATGATTACAAAGGGAAATACCTGGCTACCGTATCAGTGAGAAGGGATGCGAGCTCTATCTACAGCGCTTCTTACCGTTGGGGTACCTTTCCTGCCGTTTCGGCCGGCTGGATAGCGTCGGATGAGAAGTTCATGGAACCTGTCAAGAATGTGATTAATTTCCTACGGTTCAGGGCCAGTTACGGGATCACGGGGAATGACCCCGGAAGCTTCTATGCCAAGTACCAGAGCTTATCCACCGATGCCAGCTTTCTGAACGCTACTACCGGCTCACTGATCAATAATTATGGCAATATCGGTATTGGGGGAACTCCTTCTACCTACAACGGCACTGCGGTGATCTCACCGTTCCCTTATGGGAATTGGGTGTACAACTCGGGTGTCGGCGCCAGCAACAGCGTACGTTGGGAGAAATACCCGCAGGTGGACTTCGGGACGGATGTCGAATTGTTCAACAGCCGGGTCAACCTGGTGGTCGATGTATATCAAAAAGATGCGAAAGACAAATACTTCTATAATATCCCGGCCCAGGTGACCACCGGGTATCAATATTTTTCCGGCAATTTTGTAGATGTGCGGAACCAGGGTTTAGAGATCGGCCTCAATACCCGCAACCTTGCCTCTTCCTCCAAATTCCAATGGAATACTTCTTTCAATATTTCCTTTAACAGGAACTATGTAACAAAGCTACCGAACAACAACAGGGATTTCCTTTTCGGGCCTCCGTGGTTCCAGCAGACGCTGACCCTGGGGCAGCCCTTATTCAATTATAAGGTATGGCAGATCAAAGGCGCCTATCCGACAGATGCGGATGTCCCGACCGATGGGATCACCGGCAAGAAGATGACATTCCAGGGCACTACGCTGGGGGCCGGAGACCCCGCTTATGTGGATATGAATGGCGATTACAACATCAACCTGGATGATAAAGTGATAGCGGGCAACCCGAACCCCAAAGTGACGGGCGGCATCGGCAACACCTTTTCTTATAAAGGCATCAGCTTAAGCATTTTTTGTTCTTTCGTCACGGGGAGGAAGATCTTCAATGGGGCCCTGTCCGACTTCCTGAACGGATCCAGTGGCATATATGGGAGCTATACGAATTGGGGCGCCAACGCCGGGCCGGCAGCTATTTCCGGGATACTGGGACAATTCTGGACAACGCCGGGTGATCACGCTCCATTACCCAGGCTGGTTTATCCCAACGGTACTTCAAAGGATCCCTGGGACATCGCCAGCTCTTATTTTGTAGAAGATGGAAGTTTTTTGAAGGTGAAGCAGATGACCCTGGGTTATAATCTGCCGGAGAAATGGGTGCGGAGCCTGCATATGCGGTTTGTGAATGTCTATGGGATGGCTGAAAACCTGATGACATGGAAAAAGAGCAAGACGGTGCCGGACCCTGAGCTGGTGGACCCTACCACCGGTACTTCCAATGTCGTCTATCCTTCGGCGCTGAAGTTCACCCTGGGGCTGCGTCTTGAATTATAATTTTTTCCCCATCTTAAAGTTGACTATATGTATATAAAATATAAAATATTGGGACTGGCAGCATTGATTGCCTTTTGTTCCTCCTGTAAAAAATTCCTGGACCAGCAGCCCAACAGTGTAGCCACGGATCAGACCACGTGGAAGTCGGAAAGTGACGCCAATGCTTCCGTCGCTTCCTGCTATTCCCTGATCCGGTCAGCCTTTAATGCGGCGATCACCTATTATTCGTATGGCGATCTGATCTCCGATGAGTTCGGGCCCGTCTCGGGAGGTGACCAGTCCTATCTCGATGTCCAGGACATGAACTGGGGTATCAGCATACCGGCGGCGAATACCAATGATCCCCGGCTGAAACTGCGGCTATTCACCAATTTCTATACCGTGGTGGCGCAAAGCAACCGGTGTCTGCACTTTATCAACAGCATGCCTGTGTCCAGCTTTACGGGCGATGATGACGCGGCAAGGCAGTCCAGGAAAAACCATTACCTGGGGGAAGCCTATTTTACGCGGGCGTTCAGTTATTTCTATATGGCCAGGGTTTGGGGGGATGTGCCGCTGGTGACGGATTACTATGATGATGTCTCCAGGGCGCCGCAACTGGCAAGGTCTCCACAGAAGGATGTGCTGGCCCGGTGTCTGTTGGACCTGGATTCCGCCAGGCAATACCTGGATTGGCAGGATCCCAATTCATCGGACAAGGTCGTGCGTGCGGATAAAGGGGCGGTATTCGCCCTGCTGGCGCATCTATATGCCTGGGAGGGAGACTATAACCATTGCGACAATGTTTGTGATTCTGTGATCAATGCACCTACCGGGTATACATTAGTGGACAGCGCCGATTATACCAGTATTTATAAAGGGAAGTCGTTGGAAAGCATTTTCGAGATCGCCCAGAATGCGCAATCCGAAAGTATGCGGGCGACAGACGTTTATACCATCACGGGCGTTACGCTGGCGGAACCTCTTATTCATAATAACCTCCCTACTCCGGCATGGACTATCAATACGGGGCTTTATCAATACCTCTACAGCGACACCGATGACATCCGTCCTAAACTGGTGTTCAAAGAACTATCCACCGGCGGCGCCAGCGCCTATGAGTGTATCAAGTATGCCAATATACAAAACGTAAATGCCAATACGTCCTACCAGATCGCATTGAACAATATCATTGTTTTCAGATTGGCGGACATCCTATTGCTGAAGGCGGAGGCGCTCGCTGCCAAGCCGGCGCCTGATTACGGGACTGCCCTGAGCCTGGTGAACGCCGTTCGCCAGAGAGCTAAGATCAAGACGCCTCTTACGGGGTACACCGGGAATGATCTGTTGAACCTGATAACGGATGAAAGGGGCCGGGAATTGTTTTTGGAGGGGCACCGGTTCTTCGACCTGATCAGGCTGGAAAGGATTACGGGTGATCAGCAGCTGAGCACTATATCTCCGGGTGAATTCGCAGCCGGAAAATATTACTGGCCAATAGATCCCTCCCTGTTCCTGCTCAATTCGAAATTAACACAAACCGGGTTCTGGAAGGGTAAAGTTCATTAATTAAAAAAACAGCAATGAATACCATCAATAAATGCAGGCGTTACTCAGGGCTTTTTATTCTATTAATAAGCACCCTGTTGTCCTGTAAGAAGAACAACTATCTTGTAGACGGCGGAACCGTCAGCGCAAACACATCCCTGTCTACCTATGACTATTTAAAGGCAAATAAGTACCACTATTTCGACAGCACCTTGCTGCTGATCGATCATTTCAACCTAAAGGATTCCGTAAACAAGGCCGGTACTTTTTTCGCTTTTACCGACCTTGCCATCAACCTGTTCATGCAGAATAGAGGGTATAGCAGTATGGAGCAGCTCTATGACAGTGTAAGCTCCAAATTCCTTACGCAATATATGTTCGGGGACAGCACGCTCAGCCTGGCGCATGCCGCTACCGTAGCGATACAACATGCCAATTGGGCTAATGATACCTCTGCTGTTTCCGCGATCATTAAAGTGCAACAGTCCTATACTGTGTACCTGACGAATACCAATCCTACTTTTAATTATTATGTACTGCAGTATATAAAGGTCAATGGGGTCCTGGACGGATCGCCGGGAGCTCCGGGTGATAAGACGGATACTTATCTAAGTTGTCAGACAACAGGCATACGAACCTCTACGGGCACGACCCTGCACGTCCTGGCAAACAATGCGCTGCTTAACCGGTTGTAAACCGACTACATCATCTTCTAAACTTTTCTTTATGTTCAATTATAAGCGTGTACGATCCACGGCAAAGATGGTTGTCCTGGCAGGGCTGCTATTTGCCGGGAAAATGTTCTCCGGCTGTCAGAAAGTGGTGAAAGGCTTTTTGAGCGACAACATTCATTATGTTGAAAATCCCCTGACCACTACCCAGGGGAACATTACTGTCTCATCCAGCATCATATCGGATGGGTCTACCTCTCCTCTGCAGGTAGAACTGGTCAAAGTGGTGGATTCCACAGGGAAAGATGTAAGCAGTATCCTTACGAAGCCTGATAGCATCACCGGTTTTTCCGATGCCGTGAGCTACCTGGATTCGACATTGGACCTTCTGAACAAGAAAATAAAGACACAGGCGGTCCCTCCGCTGTCCGTTAATTCTATAGGAGGGCGTATACAGCTTACGCCCGCCACTTCCTATGTACCTGCCGGAACCTATACCATCGATGTGAAAGTGTCCAATATCCGGGGAAGCAGGGTGCTGTCGAACGCATGTCAGATAATCATCGATAGCCAAAGCGTTGTTAACAGTCCTGATACTGTTTATGGAGGGACTTACGCGGGGACTTTCGATGTTAACACCGGTACTTCTTTATCTTTAATAGGCACTCCTTCCATCAATGTAGATTATTATCCATTGATGAGTAATAAGATCGTTTATAAATTCCTTGACAAGAATGGAAATGTGTATGATCCCAAGGCCGGCGGGATACTGCGCCGTACCAACCGGTGGAGCATGAAGCAATTCGACCCCTACTATCCGGAGGTGTTGACCGATACCTCGGTGGAGTACCAATTCCCGAAAGTACCCAATGTGTTCCCTGTTTTCCCGAACCCGGCAGTCAACGGCACGGTATCGCGAGGAAACTATGGCGTATTTCCTGCTATACCGGCGGCCCATAACAGCATCGGGGCCCCCGTGTATATATTCCTGGATATGGCATTCTATAAGCAGGGAACTTTTGTCGTCACGGTTACTTTATCCGATGTTGCCTGGAAATAATGAATTAAAAAGGGGCAGGATGGATGTGGATATCTTCTTCCCGGATAAGTTTGGTGAAATGATACATTTAATGAAAGTATACAGGCGTACCTGAACTTGCCGGTGGTATACAAACAAACGTTGCGCATGGCCAATGGAGAGCCGATAACACGTGATGTGGTCGGACCGCTTGAGGTGCACTTTGGCGAGCGTAAATCTACTTGTAATGCGTTCGTGCTGCCGGGGGAAAGCGAACCGTTGCTGGGCGCGATTCCAATGGAAGAAATGGATCTGCTGATCGATCCGAAGAGACAGCAATTGATATTGAACCCTGAATATCCGTATAATGGGGTATTGAGGCTAGGTCGGACACGGCCAAAGGATTTAAATTAAAGAAAAGGGCCCCGGTGTGAGGGGCCCTTTTGATTTAGAATGCTTTTTTCTCTTTCTGCTGTGCCTGCTGCATCGGGTTATTTGTCTGTGGGATGCTTCTCAGCAGCTGCTGTTTGGCCTTGAAGACCTGGAACTTGCTTTCCGTCTTAACGGTGGGCCAGCTGTTATTGGTCTCATCGATGTCGGCTGTTTCCCGGTTGGGGTCCAGCTTGATGCTTTCCACTTCCTTGTCCTTGATGAACAGCTTTGTCAGGTGGTTCTCATTTTTGCGCCATACCTGGGCGGGGATGCGTTCGATCTCCTTGGTACCATCCTTATAAGTCCATTCCAGGATGATAGGCATTACCAGTCCTCCCTTGTTGCTGAACTGCAGCTCGTAGAATTGTTTTGAGCCAAGCGTGCGTTTGGCGGAATCGTCCAGGGGCTGGTCGTATTGCACGACATGCTGCGCATATTTTGTCGTATCGTAAGGGACCAGGCCACGGGCGTATTTCCAGTAGAAATCATGCAGGGATGTATCGGCGTCAACGGCGAACTGGATATTCTTGTCGTTGCGGTTCTTTTCTTTGGAGACGTCCGTGGGGAGTTTACCGTCCGGCATGGGCTTGTCGATGCTCTTCATGATGGTGGTGTCCACCTTGGCCACGGGATGTTCCAGGTCGGGTGTGAAATGTTTGACGCTGTCGATAGAGATATCCACGGGATCGATGCCATAGAACCAGCCGCGCCAGAACCAGTCGAGGTTTTCTGCGCTGGCGTCATTCATTGTCCTGAACAGGTCGGCGGGGGTAGGGTGCTTAAAGGCCCAGCGGCGGGCGTATTCCTTGAAAGCGTAGTCGAACAGTTCGCGACCCATGATGGTCTCACGCAGCATGTTAAGACCTGTTGCGGGCTTTGTGTAGGCGTTGGGTCCGAATTGAACGATGTTCTCGGAGTTGGTCATGATGGGCTCCAGCTGATCTTTCGGCAGCTTCATATAGTCTACGATGGCCCATGCCGGTCCTTTACCTCGTACAGGAAACTTATTATCCCATAATTCCTCCGTGAGGTATTCCACGAATGAGTTGAGTCCTTCATCCATCCAGGACCATTGACGTTCGTCGCTGTTGATGATCATGGGGAAGAAGTTGTGTCCGACCTCATGGATCACCACGCCCAACATGCCGTATTTAGTGGCTTCGCTGTAGGTGCCGTCCTTCTCAGTCCTGCCGTAGTTGAAGCAGATCATCGGATATTCCATCCCGTTGGAAGCTTCCACGCTCTGGGCGACGGGGTAGGGGAAGGGAATGGTGAAATGCGAATAGGTCTTGATGGTATGAGCCACGGCCTTGGTGCTAAAGCGGCGGTAGAGAGGATATGCTTCCTTTCCATAGTAGCTCATGCACATCACTTTTTTTCCTTCCACGTAGGCGGGCATGGCGTCCATCACGAATTTCCTGGAGGAGCCCCAGGCGAAGTCCCGTACGTTGTCGGCCTTGAAGATCCAGGTCTTTGTTTGTTTGTTCTTTTTGACCTCGGAAGCTTTGGCTTCGGCGAGGGTTACTATCTCCACTGGCTCTTTGGCTGTCTGTGCCTGCTGCCAGCGGGCGAACTGAGCGGGTGTCAACACCTGTTGGTAGTTCTGGCATTCACCCGTGGCGCCGATGACATGGTCTGCCGGTACGGT
>Ga0207694_10003046_pt1 | contig 13433 bp, 14 predicted proteins | sample KBSC34metaG_FD_184353 | JGI IMG/M metagenome (GOLD analysis project Ga0207694, IMG submission 184353) | Corn rhizosphere microbial communities from Kellogg Biological Station, Michigan, USA - KBS C3-4 metaG (SPAdes) (version 2) | ecosystem: Host-associated > Plants > Roots > Rhizosphere > Soil...
ATCAAACCCTTCGGGTCACTCGCTGGATCGCTTGCGAACGCTGCCCATCTTAGCGTCAGTCCGCGTCTGCGGTCGATCGTTGAAGCTGAGCGAGTTTCTGGAATGGACACCGGGGACCGTGTTGACATTCGATCAGACAGCCAACGCACCGCTGTCAATTCTGGTCGGAGATCGCGTCGTCGGTCAGGGGCAGGCGGTGAAGGTCGGTCAACAATTCGGCCTGCGCCTGCAACAAATCGGCGGCGAGCCGAACGATTTCAGTTGCGATCGTTAAAGCCGTTGTGAAATCAATCGCGGACAACACTCAAATCCTGTGGTTCGAGCGTTTTGTCTTCTTTGCGTCCTTGCCGCTGTGCATCTTCACGTTGTATGAACCCGGTGGATTTATACATTTGGGGGGGTGGTCCAGGAGGACTTTCTTTCAGAGCATCAGGTTGCTCCGCAACGTTGCTCCGCAACCTGGGGGCCGTAGGCCAGAGAGGAATGGGCGGTCGATAAACATGTTGCCACGTCGGGAAGCGGATAAATGCAACCACACGCCCGTTGTCTCATGGGTCCCGTCAGGGACATTCGAAAATAGCCCGCCATTTTCAATGGTCAATGGTGGGAGCCGGGAACGTCACCCACTACCCCAAATTCGGTAGTGGGTGATTTGCGCGTTGCAAAAGTATTTGGGCGGAAAACAGGTGGTTTCGGCGTGTTGGTTAGCGCGGTTCGATTCGCGGCGTGTCGTCAGTGTGATTCTTCGGCTGGCGCGGCTTGCTGAAGAGTAGGTAGGCGGACATGAGGGCAAGGGGCAGGGTGATCGAAAGGTGGGAGACGATTAGAGCCCTCCAAGTCAAGATGCGTTCATCGTCTTCCTGCACAAACTCGAACAGGAGTGGATATGAGACATGGATCGATTCATCATCCCGTGACACCGCGCTCCAGTCGGGCTTTACGTCATATGGCCATTCTGTGTCAAAGATCAGAATGTATATTCCACCGGCCGTCGATCCGTAGTTAAGCATCCGCCGCGAGAGAGTGAGAGCAATCTGGTCGTTCACTGACTGACTTCTCACCCACAACGCGGTGAACACGCACGTCAACACCAGCGTCGCCACGCCCGCCTTCCGCTTCCAGCCTCTGACGAACTCACGCATTGGTCATGCCCGCCGCGGTACACATTTTACGTCCATTTCCGTCCACTCCTTTTCGGTCTTCCGGATTGCGGAGCAGCTACCGTGCTGACAGCAGAGAGTGTGGTAAAACAACAACCACGTGTGGGAGTGCCACCATGCGATCATAATACGCATCGTGTCCAGAATGGGAGACTCCGCATTCAAGAAGCCGGAAATCCCATTCGACCGCTCTGCAATTGAGTTCACATGACTTTGAAAGCAACGTCATTGATGGCAGCAGGACTTGCAAACCATGCGTGGACGATTTGAGAGTTGGTCGAAGAATCGGCGAAGTTGCGAAACTCACACCGAAACTGAGCAGCCCAGTGATAAGCATGATAAACTGGGGCTTGTTAGTTTCGCGATGAAGGGGAGGCCGATGCTAAAGAACATGAGGCCGTATCTCATGACGTTGTCGATCGCGAATTTGTTTTGTCTGTGCGGATTTCATGACGGCATCATTGTGCTTCAGCTTGGGCCACTATGTGGTCCACTGCTGCTCGGAGGTGAGGGGCATGCGTGGATTGACCTCGTGATTGTTGCGTCGGTGTCATTGGTGGCCTCAGTTGCCCTGGCGATAGCACAAATGCGCTGGCTATCAATTGCGGCATTTGTTGTTGGAATCCTCGTGTGGTACGGTTCAGGTGTCGTGTTCCTCATGTTGACGGCATAGCGAAGACACGCATCAGGACGACAAGTAACTCCAAGGCCACTTGAATTCGTTCGGGTGGCCATTTTCGTTTCATGACGGTCATTGCGGTATACTGACCCTGATCATTCACAGGGGATCACCGATGCTCACATTCTTCCACGGCTGGCAACGCAAGATGGGTGTGCTGACCCTGGTAGCGGTGATGTGCTTGTTCGCCAGCAGCGGCACAATTCCCGTGCACGTAACTCACGTAGACGTTTCCGGTCGCATGGCGACTCGATCTGAGGAGTGGGCTCTTCCAATCTGGTGGTATGGTCCCCCGATGGCCCTGCTGTCCGCCTACCTGTTGCTCAGCAAGCCGCGACAGAAGCCGAATCAGGCTGACGACAAAGCGCCGATCACTCCGCCACACTGACCGAGCCGAAAGCGGCCATGTTCAGGAAAAAACTTTTGCAACGCGCCAATCACCCACTACCCCAAATTCAGGCTGGTTTGCTCAGTTTGCCCCTGTCCGCTTACAATCCTGGCTTCGAATTGGGATTGATGTCTGACTGCTTCGAGTGTCTGGAGAAGGTGACTCGTCCCGCCCTTGGTATTTGGATTTTTGCAGCATGTCGCAGCATGATATCGGTCTGGTTGGCTTGGCCGTCATGGGTCAGAACCTGGTTCTGAACATGGCCAATAACGGCTTTTCTGTCGCGGTCTACAATCGCACCACTGCGACCACCGACGAATTTGTGGGCGGCCTGAAGAATGAACCGGCCGACAAGGTGCATGCCGGAACCGCCGATCGGATCAAGGGCTATCACACGCTGGAATCGTTCGTCAGCAGCCTGAAAGCTCCGCGACGCATCATGATCATGGTCAAAGCCGGGGCGCCGGTCGACGGCGTGATCGATCAACTGAAGCCTCTGCTATCGCCCGGCGACATCATTATCGACGGCGGAAACTCGGACTTCCGCGATACCAATCGCCGCGATGCGGCCTTGCGGGAAGCCGGTCTGCGATTCATCGGCACCGGTGTCTCGGGCGGTGAAGAAGGGGCATTGAAAGGCCCCAGCATCATGCCGGGCGGACACCACGAGGCGTGGCCGTTCGTCAAAGACATCTTCCAGAAGATCTCGGCCAAAGTCGGTCCCAACAACGATATCCCTTGCTGCGACTGGGTGGGTGACGCGGGCGCCGGTCACTACGTCAAGATGGTGCATAACGGGATCGAATATGGCGACATGCAGTTGATCTGCGAAGCCTATTACATCCTGAAGAATGCCCTGGGTTTGACCAACGACGAACTGTATCGAGTCTTCAAGTCTTGGAACGAAGGCGAGCTGGAAAGCTACCTGATCGAAATCACCCGCGACATCTTTACTGTCAAAGACAAAGAGACGGGCGAATTCCTGGTCGACAAGATCCTGGATACCGCTCAGCAAAAGGGCACAGGCAAGTGGATGAGTCAGCATGCACTCGACCTGGGTGTTCCCACCACACTGATCACCGAATCGGTGTATACCCGCTGCCTGTCGGCTCAAAAGGACGCTCGGGTTCGCGCCAGTGCCATTCTGCAGGGCCCGACAGACGCAAAGTTCACGGGTGATAAACAACAGTTTATCGAAGACGTGCGTCAGGCGCTATACGCGTCGAAGCTGTGCAGCTATGCCCAGGGCTATGTCCAGTTGGACGCAGCCGCGAAAGAGTTCGGGTGGAAGCTGAACAACGGCAACATCGCTCTGTTGTGGCGAGGTGGTTGCATCATCCGTTCGCGATTCCTGGGCGATATCAAAGCCGCCTTCGACAAGAACTCAAACCTCGAAAATCTGCTGCTGGACGATTTCTTCCGTTCCGCTGTGCAGAAGGCTCAACCAAGCTGGCGACGCGTCATCTCGACATCAGTGCAGCTCGGATTGCCGGTGCCAGTGTTCTCGGCGGCGCTCAGCTATTACGACGGATATCGTCAGGGACGTTTGCCTGCCAACCTGCTGCAGGCCCAGCGTGATTACTTCGGTGCTCACACGTACGAACGCATCGACAAGCCACGTGGTCAAATGTTCCACACCGAATGGATCCAGGATCGCAATCTGAGCTGACCCGGCCGCGGGTCGGCGGGGTTCGCGATGGAGTTGGGTTGGGAATAGGTCAGTCGCTCGCGCGTTGGAAAAGGAATGGCGCACTCGACGCGCGAACGACACGCCTATTCCCAACCCATCGTGCGACGCGAACAAACCGCCTGCGGCGGATAGCGCGTTGCGGGTGACCCGGCCGCGGGTCGGCGGGACTCGCGACTACGCTGGGTTTAGAATAGTAATGCGGCTCGCGCGTTGCGGGTGAGACGGATCACATGACAAAAAATGGTGGGACGCGCTGGACGCCGGCTTGTCGCCACTCTTCATTGATCTACATTCGTCAGCTTCTGACGATTTTCCGCGACGGAACTGCTTAACAATCATCCCCGATTCTGGTTGATCGTTGGGCAGCGACTCCGATTCAGGCTTGCGCCTGACTTTGTTGACGGGCTTTGAATTTGGTTTCCAATGTCGTTCGGCGACAAGCCGTCTTCGGACATATTTATCGTCTTTTGTCCTTATCACTTCAAACGGTCAGATGCTGACCGATGGCATTTTAAGTCTATTTCAGCTAGTCATTGGCATCTGGCAAACGTGTGCCAGCGAATGTCGGGATCGACAACGAGTTTCGCTCACTCTTTTTTCGCGCAATGACACGGAGCTGTCTGGATGCAGTGCGACTTCATCGGGCCTGATTCGAGTCTGTGGAGCCGGTTTCTCGCCGATGCACCCCATGACTTCTATCATCTGCCCAAATATGTCGCGCTCAGTGCTCGTGATCGCTTGTGTGCTCCAGACGCCGACGGACAGCCGTTGGCCTTTCATGCTGAAGACGACTTCGGCAACCGGTTCCTGACGACGCTGGTTGTTCGACCGCTGCCCAAGTCGTGTTCGTCACCGTCGCCGCTGTTCGACGCGATTACTCCGTACGGCTATGCCTGCCCGCTGGTGATCACTCGCAACGAAGCGACGGTGAACGCATTTCTCGACGAGGCAATCACGGCGTTGTGTGCCGGGTTGAAACGCCGCGGGATTGTGAGTGTCTTCCTGCGATCACATCCGACGATCGAATCGGCACTGGCGGCGATGCGACGAGCCGGCACGCTCGTTCAACATGGGCAAACCATCATCATCGACCTGACATTGTCTCAGGAGGAGCTTTGGCATCAGACCCGCGCGGGCCATCGCAGCGAGATCAATCGGTCTCGGAAAAAGGGCTTCACCGTCGAATTTCAACCGGACTGGGAAGACTTCGACGAATTCTTTCGCGCGTACACAGAAAACATGCGACGCGTCGGAGCGAGCGAACACTATTTCTTTTCGCCCGAGTATTTCACACAGCTCCGCGAAGCGATCGGCGAAGTCTTGCACCTGGCGATCTGCAAGAAAGATGGCAATGTCGCCTGCGGGGCGATTTTCAGCGAGGTCTCCGGCGTCGTGCAATACCACCTGAGTGGCACGACCGAGGAATATCACAGCCAATATCCCACCAAAGTGATGCTCGATTCCGCCCGGACCTGGGCGAAGGAACGTGGCAACCAGGTGATGCATCTGGGCGGCGGTTACGGCGGATCAGAAGATTCGCTGTTCCAGTTCAAGGCGGGCTTCTCACACCTGCGCAGTCCGTTTTACACTTGGCGACTGGTTTCCGATCCGGAAACTTATCACGAACTGTGTCGTCAATGGGAAGCACGGACAGGGAAAACAGCGAGTGGCACCGAGGGCTTCTTTCCGGCCTATCGCGCTCCGTGAGTCGCGCGCACGTTCGCAGCATGCATTCCATTATGTGTGTCGACGCGATTGACGATTTCGGCGAAAAATGGTTTTCAACAGCCAGACCTCAAACAAGGCACCGAGAGCTGAAACTCCGGTCGCCAAGCCAGCCAGAATCCGATATTCGGCAACATTCATCATGAATGCCGCACCACTGAGAGTGGCCAGAACCAAAGATGCGGTGCTGAGTTTGACGAAGAACCCGAAATCGATTCGTGGAGACGTGAGTCCTCGGAATGCCAATGAACTCAGGAAGGCCACACAACTTATGTGAATGCAAAGAAAACAGACATTCGAGAGCAAGGCGATGGTATTCGACAAAGTCAGAACCAGGCCGACCGTAATCATGCAGGCCAGGAGGAAGGCGACCAGGACCCATGCGATGGGGTTCGATGCTAACGATGGAGTCTGTTTGGAATTCGCGTTTTGCTCTGCGGCTGGCTTTGCGGGTATTTCTGTCGGTGTGGCAGAAGTTTTGACCTGATTTCGAACGACCCACAGGGTTGGTTCAGTTTCGTCGAAGTCGAGTGCTGGATAGCGATCAACTTCCATCGACCGTGGTCGAAGTCGCCATTTGATTGGAGGCGTTTTCAACCTCAACAATAACCAGATCAGACACGACAGCGCCAGAATGGCGAGACTGATGGAGATTCCAGTCCACCCAATCAGACTCACCGCAAGAATGATCGCATTGAGTAAGACCGGTCGTCGCCTTGGACGAATTCTGGCATTGGCTGGATCTAGTTCTGGTGTCCCGGACGCCCACAGCGTCAACCCGAGCAAGATCGCAAGTACGAGGAAACCGATCGCGGGATACAAAATCGCGCGAAGCCGACTGTAAAACCGGATCTCAAGTGTCCACTCGACACGCAACAGACTGAACATCAAGTCCAGGAATCTTTGGCTACTTTTGCCGTCGTGCAGATTGACTTGAACGGATCGAGGCGATTCCTTTGTGCCAGTCTCAATCTCAACGGTCGTATCATGCAGGTTGCATACAATCTCGTGCATCGATTTGAAGTCGATCGACTCTGACGAACCCATCACGGGTTGATCGGGAATTGCTTCCCACTTCGGGTCGATCCAAGTCTGCAGCTCCTGCTTTTTCACTGACCCGACCTGCACTCCGCTCTGATCGACAACGACAACATTGTCCCATATCTGGTCGAGAAAACAGAAGACGTGCGCAGGCCACTCTCGTGACTCAATGACAATCGATTCGTCGTGAATGGGCAGGTGCAAACGCCTTCCACACTTGGCGCAATCAACATCAAGGCTCCAAACCGAAGCCCCCAATTCGGTCTGCGAACCACAGGAACAAGTGAGTAAATCAGACATGTTGGAAATGATGGAGCAGACGATTGTGGCAGATAAAAGCCGTTGATCGTTCCAGGGGCTTTGCCGACTGTATCAACTCGTGGCCCATCTTTACTCGTCCATTTTTATCGCGATGAACTCGATCGTGCGTGGTGCCATTTGATTGGCGTAGTTCCATCCGAATCCACCGTGGCTGGTCAGTAAATCATGCTCAAACGGAATTCCCGTCGATGACAGCTTGCTGGCCAGGGTCACCGTGCCTTCAATGCAATACACATCAGCCGGATCACACAACAGCAGTTGGTGTTTGGGATAATTGAGCGGATGCAAGTGCAACGTGGCCGTCCGCTGGCGGGCCGCCTCGCGATCGGGGAAGAGCGTGTCGAGCGACAGGCCGTGACCCCACCACGATTCGAAATCGATTTTGGGCGCAATCGCCACGACCAGTGGAAACAGCCTCGCATGCCGGTAGGCTAATTGCAAAGCGCCCTGGCCACCCATCTCGACTCCCGTCACGCCGATTCTCGGCGGTTCGATTTGCCACCGCTCCTGACACCAGGCGGGAATCTCGCTCGCCAGATACTCGATCGGGCTGACCCCCTCATCGAACGGGGGATAGATTTCGTCGGTCCACCAGCATTCGGAACCGTGCGGACAAACACCGGCCAACCTGTGTCGCTGCAGTTCGTTCGTGTAGGACGGATTGTCGCGCAACGTCACGCCGTCATAGCCGTGCAGAAATAAGACAACGCCTCGCGGACGGTCGTCGTCACCATCCGGCTCGTAAAAATCCGCGTCTTTGCCCGCAATCTGAGTCTGAGACCAACCCATTGACGATCTTCCCCATACGTCTTGCCCGTCCGTTCTGAACGGTTATTTCCCGCAATTCGGCACGCAGATGCTGTCATGGCCAGTTGCGAGATTCGCGACCGCTTAACACAATTCTCACTGCACTTCACCAACACAATCCGGATCGAACGATCCAGGCGTTCTGACAACGTCGCCGATGATGGTGGATAGGTTAACGCTTTTTGCCGCGATCGTAGAGTCAGCACCTTCTGTTCAGGACATTTCGATTCGATGCTCACGTTGCTGACGAAAGCGGACATCGCTGATCGCGTCGCTCGACTGGGTCGCACCATTACCGAGATCTATCAGGGCCGTCCATTGACGGTGCTGGGCGTCTTGAATGGTAGCGTTGTGCTGGTCGCCGATTTGATTCGTGCGATCGGAATCCCCCATCAGATTGGGTTCATCCGCGCGTCCAGCTATCGCGGTGAAACCACGGTTCCCGGTCAACTGACAGTCAGTATGGAACTAATGCCGCTGGTCGAAGACCGCGATGTCCTGCTGGTCGATGACATCTTCGACACCGGCCGCACGATGGTTCGGTTACTGGCGGAACTCGATCGCGAACGACCCGCTAGCGTGCGAACAGCCGCCCTGTTGTGGAAACAGGGACGAAGCGAAGTTGACATCACGCCTGACTATCACTGCTTTCAGATCCCCGACGTGTTTGTGGTCGGATACGGCCTGGACTACAACGACAACTATCGGCATCTGCCGCATATCGCCGTCCTCGAACGTGAGGATCTGGACTCACAGATCCCAAGCTCCTGACGAACTGACGATTCAATCCCAAGTCGATGCGACTGGGATCAACCATCGAGAATAGAACCATGCCCCGACGCCTGATCATCCTGTCACTACTGATCGTCCAATTCGTGTTCCACAGCGGGTTCGCCTTGCTCCAGGCGGGCGAGGATCCGCTGCCGTCGTGGAACGATGGGGCGGCCAAGCAACGAATCATGACGTTTGTTACGAAAGTGACGAACGAGGGCGGGCCCGACTTTGTGCCACTGGCGCAACGCGTCGTGGTGTTCGACAACGACGGTACACTGTGGTGCGAGCAGCCGATGTACGTTCAGATGGAATTTGCGCTGGACCGAGTCCGCGCCCTCGCCAGCCAGCATCCGGAATGGAGAACGACGCAGCCATTCCAGGGAGTCCTGGAAGACAATCTGGGCGTTCTGGCGGTCTCCGGTGAAAAAGGCGCGATGGAGATCATCAATGCCACTCATTCCGGCATGACTACGGACGAGTTCAATCAGATTGCGGCGGATTGGCTGGCCACTGCGAAACATCAACGTTTCAATCGGCTGTACACCGAATGCGTCTACCTGCCGATGCTCGAACTGTTGAAGTATCTGCGTGAAAATGGATTTCAAACATACATCGTATCGGGCGGTGGTGTCGATTTTGTGCGAGTGTTCGCCGAAAAAGTTTATGGGATTCCTCCCCATCAGGTCATCGGCAGCACGATCAAGACTCGGTATGAAGTGCGGAACGGCGTGCCGGTTCTGTTGCGTTTGCCCGAGATGGATTTCGTGTCGGACAAGGCCGGCAAGCCCGTTGCAATTCAACGTCGGATCGGGGCGCGGCCGTTGATGGCGTTTGGAAACTCGGATGGCGACTATGAAATGATCGACTATACCACCAGCGGCTCGGGGCCTCGCTTCGGACTGATCGTCCGTCACACCGACAGCGAACGAGAATCAGCCTACGATCGATTCTCGCTATTCGGTCGATTGGATCAGGCACTGACCGACGCCGACAAAAAGGGCTGGACGGTTGTCGACATGAGACGAGACTGGAAAGTCGTCTTCCCTGCCTCAAGATGACGCCCACAAGTGTCTTGTAGATATTAACTCTTGGATCTGTGGGCCGCTGGAAAGAGCGGGCACGGACATGTCGGAAGACCTCCAAGACCGTGAAGCACCCGTCTCTTTAGTGGCCTGATTACATCGTGACGCCATCAGAAGCGCGTTGATGGCTATTCAAGACGGCACCATTCGCTCGGACGGCTTTTTCAATGGATGCTCGTCCTGCCGTCCGTGAACGAAGACGGCCGTCCATTCCGCCAGGCGGCGGCCAAGCTTGCGGCAAGCGGCATGCACTTCCTCACCGCGCGGATTTTTGGCGGCGATGGCGCCATAGTGTAGTGTCATGTCGCCACTGACGTAGTCAGTGACACCGAACACCAGAAACCCAAAGTTCATCAGCAGCGTCAGCAAACTCTGGCAGGCCATTTCGCTACCACCGCCCCAGCCGCCCGAGGAGCTGAACGCGCAGGCGATCTTGCCATCGACTTTGGCCCAATGTGATAACATCGTTTCGTCCCAGAACCGCTTCATTTTCCAACTGAGTAGCCCCATGTTCGTCGGACTGCCGACCGCCAGTCCGTCACACCAATAGATGTCGTCGGCCGTGGCTTCGTCGACCGCCCGCAGGCGTACCTCAGTGTCGGCGACAGTGCCCGCCCCTTCGGCGACGAGCGCGGCCATCTGAGATGTATTGCCCGATCGTGAATCAAACAGAACGAGAATCTTGTTCATGTCGCAGATGGTCCAAAACGCGTTGTGATTGGCCGTGATATTCAGGATAGCCCGAATTCGGCACACGAGAAGTCGCAACATAGCCACCCGCGGTGTTCGACACCACCGTACGTCACAAATAGGCCCGCCCATCATCGTGGCGAACGATGGCTTGTTCTTTTCCTGCCAGAAACTGAACGTCGAATACGATCAGACCCAGATTCGCGAGCAAGTGCATGTCTGGGCCATCAATCAACCACAAATCGCTCTGGCGGTTTTCGTACCATGCCACGATGTCATTCTTCGAATTGAAGCGCGTTTGACTCTGGTGACAACGCCGGGCAGGGTTGCGAGCCTCGTTCCTTCCTCTGCTCGATAAACAACTGCCGGTCCGGACGAATGATTCACAACAAAGTAGTGTGACCCAAGCAAATGCACGTCAATGACATCGTCATCTTCCTGCGATGCCCAGACCGGAGTGACTCAGATGAGTTGTACTATCTATTTGCATAGTGGTAGTATTTACACCTTAGACTTCGCGTCGCGCATTGTTCATTAAATAGGGCGAACGCCGTGGCACTTTATGCATTCGACGGAACTTGGAATGACTCGCGAGCGCCAGATGAGAAACGCGATTTTAAAAAGGACACAAATATCCATCGTTTCCGAGTGCTCTATCGTAAAAAGCACGAATATGTCGATGGAGTTGGCAGCCGGTTTGGTTTCATTGGAAAAATGATTGGTGGCCTGACAGGCGCCGGAGCGCAACAACGACTTGATGAGCTCTTCGAGGCTTTAAAAGTCAATTATGCTAGTGGCGATACGGATATCGACATCATCGGCTACAGTCGTGGTGCTGCCATCGCAAGGATGTTCGTCCACCGTATTGCGGGATCTTTTGATTCCCTGTCAGTCGGCGGCAAACTTTTGACCAAACCACCGGCGGTGCGATTTCTCGGATTGTTCGATACGGTTGCTTCGTTCGGTGTTCCATGGGATGCCAATGAGCATAGCTTTGTCGCCGACATCCCTGAATATGTGGAGAATACATTTCACGCGATGGCGCTCGACGAAACTCGCGAAACGTTCGGTATCGAACGATGTATCGGTAATCGCCGAAAGATTACGGAAGTATGGTTTCGCGGAAGTCACGGTGATATCGGGGGAAATGCAACGTACACCGTAAAAACGAAGGAAGATACTTCCAACCGCAGGCGATCAGACATCGCCTTGAACTGGATGTTGTCGAAGGCCGCCGCTTGCGGGGTTCCTGTTCCAACTGAAATCGAATCCGAGATCGTCGACAAACAGGAGGATGAGGCGCCCGTCACAGTACGCAGTGAGCCAATTAGCATCGGCAAAGTGGGGACCTTGTCGAGGCGGCTCCACATTGGCGATTTTGTCCATCATACTGTTGAGCTTTCGGAATTGACTCGCGGCATTGATGGCCGTCTCTTGCGCCGTGTTAATGTTCCGACTCGTATTGAAGACGCTCATCTTCAAAAATACGGTACCGCGCTGATTTGGATTCCACCGCAATTTGCTGTGACCGAAGCGGATAACGCGGTATTCGAAAGCACTAAACCTTCGATTGTCGAATTGAGTTCGCGGCGTTACCCGTTTGATGTCTCGCCCGCTCGCACCTGGAGATCCTGGTTCGAGCGATGGAAGATTAATGATGAAGATCTCTCGTTCGACAAAGACCGGATCTTGGAATTCTGGGCGCCGTGCGCGGCCGATCGTGCTCTGGCCTGGGACTTGTACGTCGAACTGAAGACGCGAATCACAACTCAAGATTTGCAAGATGATGTCGGTAACGACGAATCTGCGCTTACGAGCGTCTACAATCTGTTTGATCTCTCGCGGAAATCGATACGTCAACATGGCGTTCAGTGTGCGAATACAGCGACTTTGCTGATCGGCTTCTTAAACCAGAAAATTCGAGGGTTTACGGCCAAGTGGCACAAACGCTCAGTTGACGACAAATGGAAGGACAACCCTTCGATAAGTCGTCCCGAATTCCGCGCCGAACTCAAAGCCATGCAAGAGACACTGCGCCAACTGGCAGTCGCGCTCTCCGAGATAGCGGACGCGCAGTTGTGAATGGCCCGCACACGTGTTAACTCCGTTCATGTCGAGAATCGCCCCAACCGAGATGCCAGCCGTTGTGACCCATCAAGATCATCTGGCTCAGGTATCGCCAACTTGAAATAGATCGCCGCGAGACGCTTGTCATCGCGATTTTTCCGATTGAGTGGAATGAGCAGGTCAGGCACAGAATCATCATTGAAGAAAATCCCCGGGGCCGTAGCCTGTAATGAAAGACATTCACAGCCCAAATCGGAGGACAATCGTGAAGTATCAGTCAGTCCGTCGGCGAATGATCGTCGCGTTGACGCTGGCGGTGGTACTCGGGACAGATTCGTGGCGGCAGGCGCTTCTCGCCGACGATGCCGATCCAGAAGTGGTGCGACTGTCCGAACAAGAGCAACACTTCAATCGTGAACTCTTCAAACCACACACCGACGCCTCCCTCGATGCCATGCAGACGCGACTGCAACGCATTCTGAAGCGTCGCCTCGAAACACTCGATCGCCAATTGACGCTCAGCGAACCACAACAGAAAAAACTGGAACTCGCCGGTCGCGGTTCGATCAAAAGGCTGATCGATTCGATCGACGAGCTTCGCAAACTGTACGCGTCCGCGGAACGCGACCAGATGCAGCAATTTCGATTCTTTGAAGAAGAACCGGCGATGATCATGCTGCGTAAAAGGATGCGAACCGGACCATTCGACGACGACTCGTTGTTCCGCAAAACGCTTCAGAGCACGTTGACTGCCGACCAGACTCGCAAGCAACGAGACTTACTGGAACGAGCGACGAATTCGAAGCGACCCATCAACCTGGATTCGGCTCTCGATTTGATCAGGATTGCCAAGATCCAAAAAGATGTCTACCGGATTGCGTGGAATCACAATGGTTCCGAAGTGGCACTGGTTCAGATCAACAAGCCGGTCGAACTGTTCAATCTGCCGATTGAAAAGCCATTTCGCACCATCGATCAGGTGAAGCAGGCAGTTTGCTTCGATTTTCAC
>Ga0207694_10003048_pt1 | contig 13432 bp, 12 predicted proteins | sample KBSC34metaG_FD_184353 | JGI IMG/M metagenome (GOLD analysis project Ga0207694, IMG submission 184353) | Corn rhizosphere microbial communities from Kellogg Biological Station, Michigan, USA - KBS C3-4 metaG (SPAdes) (version 2) | ecosystem: Host-associated > Plants > Roots > Rhizosphere > Soil...
AGGCTGCCAGGGCTATGGCCTGCAGGCAATCGATCTGAACAAGGATGGCATCGACGAAGTCGTCGCCGCCTTTGCCGGCGAAGCCAGCGCATCGACCCTCACCACCGGTTGCACATCCGGCGGCGGAATCCAAGCCTTCAAGATTTCCGCCAAGAAGCACTAGGGCCGGCTCTGCCTGCGTGCATGCAGGGATGGCGTTACAGCGGCGGCGGTTGCTGCAACCGGCCCTCGTGCAATTGCAGCTCCAGTTCCTTCACCCGATCGAGCAGCGGGCCGCGCATCGCTTTAGGCAGCGTCGCGACGGCCGCAGGGCTCGCCCAGGCCGCACGCAGGAACGCTGCATCCGCTCCTTTCTCGTCGCCATTGATGCCGCGCGCGCGGCCAAGGTTGAGGGTGAGTTCCGGTCGCTCGCCCTTGGCGATGGCAGGCTCGAGCAGCGCGATCGCCTCGGCGCCGCGATGCAGGAGCAGCAGCGCCACCGATGCAGACTGGACGGGACGTGGATCGCCGGGCAGGGCGTACATGGCTTGTTGCGCCAGGTGCAGCGCATCGTCAGTCGTGGACAGCGCAACACTGCCCTTGAGGGTTCCGTCGAGCGCGGCTTGGAGGCGGCCATCGGCCTCGCCAAGCCACCATTCGGCGCGATAGCGCTGCAGTTCGGGCCAGAGCACCGCGGCGGCCAACGCCATCGCGAATACGCGCAGCAGCCAGTTCATCGCGACACCTGCTGCGGCGTTGCAATCAGCCGCCAGGCACGACCTGCGCATAGCAGCAGCACGCAAGCGGTGAATGGAATGTGCATAGGAAACCAGCCCAGCGCGACGATCAAGCCGGTGCAGAGAATGGCGATCAGGACCTGTTGTTCCTGCGTCGGGGACGTCCGCAATGCGAGGCAGGTGAACAATGCGAGGATCGCGCCGAGAAACAGCAGCAGTGCAGGGATGCCGGCTTCCGCCGCCAGTTGCAGATAATCCTGATGCGCACGGACGAAGCTTGCGCCCGTGGGCTGGCCCAGGCGTTCATGCAGGCGTATTTCCGCGGCGAATTGATGGGTCTGCATTTCGGCTGCGAAGGTACCTGGCCCATATCCACTCAGCGGACGCTCGGCCGCCATGTCGACGGCGGCGATCCATGGGCCGACGCGATAGGTCGTGACCTGCTGATAGCTCGACAATGGCAGCGCATCCCAGGTCGCCGCGCGCAGCGGCGGGAACAGCGCCGTCGTTGCTCCCAAGACGAGTAGGCCGGCCATCCCCGCGAGCAGCCAGTACATGCGCCAGCGCAGTGCGGCAACGGCCAACAGCGCCGTGGCGAGACCGACGGCGGCGGTCTTCTGCTGATTGAGCATGATGACTGCCAGGCCCAGTCCGGCGAGCAGGGCGAAGCCGGCACGCGCGCGGCGCGAGTCCGTGTTCAGTGCGCAGGCGATACTGGACGCCGCCAGCATCGCGCAAGCCAGGGCGACATAGCCCTCGTTGCCGAGCAAGGCGCCCGTATTGAAGCGACCGCCGACCTGGGCGACCGGCAGAAATTCGAGGCCGCTGCTCTGCGTCAGCGACAACAACGCATTCACCGTGCAGGCGATGATAAAGACGGCGAACATGCGCGTCCCCGCCGCGCCATCGAGCAAGCGCGAGGCGCCGAGCGCCGCGAACAGAGCCATGACCACGAAGCGACGCAGGCTCGGCCATGCCAGTTCAGGATGCGGCGATGCGCAGGCCGCGAGCAGCACACACAACACTCCCGCCGCCGCCGCCGCCAAAATCCATTTCGCCGCAGCCGGCCATGCGCGCCAGTTCACCCGTGGCGAATGCCAGAGCAAGGCGACGCTGGCGAGCGCGGCGCCGATCAGCACGCAAAGCCGCTTGGGTGCATCGAAAGAATCGCCGGCAAGGGGATCCACGATCCAGGCCGCGCAGCACAGCGCCGCTGCGACCATCCACCAAGCCAGAACCTGCAAGCGCGGTGCGGCGATAGGCACGGCCTTGGCGGTCCCTCGCTGCTTATTTTTGCGTGTGTGGCGGCGGGCGGAGGAGGAATGGGAAACTGCCAAGGGAACTGCCCCGCTGTCGAATTCGTTGTCGTCTATCCATCGGACTCGCCGGTGAGCCATGCGTGAAATCAAGCCTGAGCGGATCGTTTACCAACGTTTGCGCCACCGAATGTCCGCCAGATCACTGGCGTGCACAGCAACTGTATCAGGCCGCACGCCAGCCATGCGATCGCGCCGGCGAGCATGCCCAGACGAGGTGTCAGCCAGACCAGCAGCGAGCCTTGCACGACCAGGATCGACCCATTGAGCGCCGCGATCACTGCATTTCGGTGTCTGTTCAAGAGCAGCAGTCCGGCGGGCGCGGAGATCGCGCTCATCGCGACCGTCAGCATGAGCAGGCGGAAAGTGGGCGCGCCTTTTGTCGCCAGTTCCGCATCGTGCAGCCATAAGTGCAACGCGGGCTGCGCAAATGCGGCGAGCAGCAAGCTTGGCAGCACGATCAGAAAGAGCGCAACGATCAGCATCGACACGGCAACGCGCTGCGGCGACGAGGCTGTCGCCAAGCGCGGCAAGTAGGCTCGTTGGATGGGCATCTGCAGGCTGAACAAAGTCAGCATCGGAACGGTGACGAGGAAATACAGGCCGTAGTCGGGCGCCGGCAATGTCAGTGAAAGGTATCCGCGATCGATCTGTGCCGTGGCCAATCCGAGCAACGCGGCCAGCGCATAGCCCAACGCATCGTTGCCGTGTCGCGGCGGCAGAGCCGTTTCGACGGGTGCAGGCACGTGCTCGCTGCGCACGCGAAGATAGTTGAGGACAAATTCAACCGCCGCGACGAGGGCGAACGCAGTCATGTACGCACACGCGCTGGCGCGCCATGCCACGAGCACGGTCAATGCGACTACATGCTTGGCCAAGGTGAAAGCGGCGAGCCGCAGATTGGCCAGGCGCTGCCGTTCCAGGCCGTTCCAGTAGCCGATCGCGGCATTGTTGCCGAACTGGAACAGGAACTGGACAAAGGCCAGACTTAGCGCGCAAAGCATATCGGGGGCGAGCGGCTCCGCGCGGTGCATACGATACGTATCGAACATTGCAAGCAGGAGCAGACCGAGCACGCAGACGATCACAGCGGTGCTCGCATAGATTTTCAGAAACCGCCGATATGCCCAAGATGCATGGGCGCCGTCGGCCGCGGCACGCGCCACATCGCGCAGCATCAGCGGACCCAGGGCCATGTCGAGCAAAAACAGGAACCCCTGCAGAGTCAGGCAAACGGCAACATCGCCCCAGACGGTCGCGCCGAGCAGATGCACGTACAACGGCACCACGAATATCGGAATCAACGCAAGGAAGGCGATGTAACCGTAGTTCGAGGCCAGATTCTCGATCAGGCGTCGCGTCGACGAGGCGGGTGCGTGCATGGGTCCGGTCAGGGCGTGGTACCGGCGTCCCCGGTGCGATCTCGATGCTGTCCGCTAAAGCGGTGCAGGAAATGGACGGCCTGCGCACGATCACGCGTGAGCAGATAGTGCAGGCCGGCGACGGCGATAAAGGCCGCGACTTCAGCAGTCGCCGGCAAGCGGGCACGCGCCGCCAAAAGCGCACCCGAGCCAAGCAGGAACGATGCAAACCCCATCGCCAGTGCCGCTCGTGTCGGCGAATATCCCGCATCTAGCAACAAATGATGCAGATGATCGTGGCCGGCACGGAACGGCGAACGTCGCTGCAGCAGTCGTCGCGCGATGACGACGACGGCATCCATGATCGGCAGTGCGAGAAACCACGGTGCGAAAAGCGTGCTGTACGCCGAGGTGGTCGATTGCGAAATGCGTGCGACCAGCCAGGCGATGCCGAAACCGACGATGGCACTGCCCGAATTTCCTAGAAAAACCCGGGCTTGCGACTGCCACGGATGGCGCAGATTCATGATTACGAAGCCCGCGGTTACGCCCATGAACAGCACGATGCGGTCGCGCAGCGGATCGTTGCTGGTCAGCGCGCAGACCGCGGCCAGCAGGATCAGCGTAGCAAGCCCCAGGCAACCGGCTGCACCGTCGATACCATCGATCATGTTCATGGCGTTGATCATGCCGACGGTGACGAGCACGGTGTAGGGCACGGCGAAGGCGCCGAGAGCAAACGACGCGGAGTCATTCGCCGGGCCGATGAAATCGATGCGCACACCACCCAGGTAGACCATCAACAAGGCGACGCCGAAGTGGGCGGACAGTCGCAGCGTCCAGGGCAAGTCATGCAGATCGTCCAGCGTGCCGACGATGAGCAAGACGACGAAGCCGATACCGAAGGCAAGCAGCGTGTCGGAGGCCAGCGGCATGATCGGCAAGGTCAGCAGCACAGCAAGCAGCATCGCCAGCCCGCCGGTGAACGGCGTTGCGGCGGCATGATCCTTGCGCCCCTGCGGCCGATCCAGCCAGCCCAGACGATGGGCAAGCGGATTCAGCAGGCAGATCGCGAGGATCGTGACTGCCGCCGCCGCGAAAAACCTTGCGAAGCCGAACAGCCAAGGCTCAGCCATACCCTCACCGGAATTCGATGTCCCCAGTGCCTATCGTCCCACGAAATGTGCCCGGTCGGAGGGTTGTCCGAACTTGTTCGCGCCACCATGAAGGAGTCCAACGGATGCAATTGCCTAGTCCTTCGAGTTGCACGATGTTAGGCTTGGCGACCCGTCGCGGCTCATTTTTCGAGGAGCAATGGAAACGCGCCACGTCGGATAAGGTCTCGAGGTATCGCATGATTTTGATGATCGACAACTATGATCAGCCGTCCAGCAAGGTCCAGGTAAGAACCGCGACATCTCAATAACTTATTGAAATATATCTATTATACGTCCAATTACCTCTACGGACGTCTAGGCCAATCCTATGCAAATGTGTATATTGCTGTGTATATGAACTACATAGCACGGTGATATACACATGGCGACCAAACTGCTCTCAGCGCGCAAGGTCGAGACGACACCGACGCAAGCTGAGCCATATTGGCTAAGGGATGGTGGCAGTCTTTTTCTCTTCGTCCAGGCCAACGGAAGCAAGTTGTGGCGGTACCGCTACCGAATTGGCGGAAAGCCACAGATCTACTCGATCGGTATGTACCCTGCAGTGACGCTGGAGGGCGCGCGTGCTGAGCGCGACCGAGCGCGGGCACTCGTCAAGAGGGGTATCCATCCCTTGTTGGAGAAGAAGGCAAACTTTGCCTCTCAACTCGATAAGAACGGCAACTCCTTTGAAGCGGTCGCCCGTCAATGGATAGCTGGCAACTCTGAGTGGAGTGACTACTACGCGAAGCAGGTCGAAAACTATTTGACGAAGGACGTGTTTCCGAAAATCGGCAAGCTTCCGATCAGTGCGATCAAGGCATCACACCTTCGACCCCTGATCAAGGCAATAGGGGATCGAGGTGCCAAGAGCGTGGCCATCTTGGTCCGGCAATGGTGTGGACAGATTTTTTCCTATGCAGGCACACAGGGCCTTTGCGATTACGATCCGACTTCGTTACTCAAAGGTTTGGTGAAACGGCCTCGGGTTAGGCATAACCCGCCACTGACATGGGCCGAAATCCCGGAGTTTCTGCACAAGCTTCAGGAATGGGCCGGATATCGCACGACCGTGATCGCGCTGCGCCTGATGGCGCTGACGTTCGTGCGAACCGTCGAGTTGCGAAAAGCGAAATGGGATCAATTCGATCTTGAAGCTGGCTTGTGGACGATCCCTGCAGAGCACATGAAGATGCGTCGCTCGCACATTGTTCCCCTATCGAGGCAGGCCGTCGCAGCATTGAAGGAACTGCACAGTCTGACGGGCGGTGGAAAGATTCTCTTCCCGAACTATCGGCAACCGCGACAAATAATGTCTCCCACGACTCTCAACCGGGCGCTGGAGCGACTCGGGTATGGTGGGCGGTTCTCCGCGCACGGATTCCGATCAACAGCAACCACATTGCTTGGTTTGCTCGGCTATTCGGAGAACCGCGTGGATTTGCAACTGGCGCATGCAAGAAAGGATTCTTCGCGGGCTCCCTATGATCACACCAAATACATCAGCTCGCGGACAATAATCATGCAAGATTGGGCGGACATTTTGGACGCGCTCGAACACGGCAATACCGCGACGCAGGTAACGAATGCCTTCGGCCCCATGTCCAAACGTCGGGCCGCGCTCTTGAGAGTCATTGAACGTGAATGATCAATCGTAAGGGCAGCGCAACTGACGTGTGACAGCTGCGCCAGAATTATCAATGGCTATCTTCAGTCATTCCTCTGTTTAACCAAATGACGTCTGCGAACGAAGTAGCAACTATAGCTTTGAAGGGCTACGATTCGGCAATCCGGCTTGCGCTCAGGAAGTACTACCGTGCGATATCTTGTCGCGTTCGCCTTTCTCGTTTGCGGAACTCTTGCTGCTGCCTCGCCAGGACGCATTACCGACAGCGTAACCGGCAACCCGATTGCGGGCGCCACGATCTATATCTTCTGGTATTACCATCCATTGTCTATTCCACTGCCGGTGGAAGGCCTGCATCCGGCGGATAAGTTATGCAGCGGCAGTGCTGTCGCCACGACTGACGCAAATGGCTATTACAAGGTGCCAGCGGCCATGGGCCTACACGAAGCCCATCAATTCGTCATCGCGGAGGGGTACTACAACGACTGGGAAGGGCCAGCGCCAGACGACAAGCATGATTTCGCACAACTGCTCATGCCACTGCGGTGGGATCAGTCGCGCAGGCAGGAGGACAATTGGTCCAAACGCCTTACCCCATTTGGCGATGCATCGATTGATGCGAAGCTTTTGATTCTTGCAGCTGCGTTGCGGCGCCAGGAAAGCCTCTGCAACGCTCACAACGACGATAAGAACCTGGAGCAGTTTCATCGGGCCGCCCGGCAATTTATGGGAGCGGCAATCTGCGAAGCCAGCAAGTCAAGGCTAGCACCGAGGACAGATGTTTTTCGGGGCGCGTTTGGCACGCTCGTTGACCAGAGCCAGCTACCGCGCCGCAATCGTTCGCCGGTTTCGACGACGCTCGTGGACGAAGCTTGTGTCAGGGCAGGGGAAAGCGCAGAGAGTCCGTCTCAGCCGGCGAGAAATTGAATGATTACGGCTGCGTTCACTTACGTACTTGTGTTTGCGCTAAGCGCTGGTCGGTCGCCGGAATCGTATCGCGTCTTCGAACTCACATCGCCTGTGGAGCCGGGACTGTATCGCTTTCGCCTCTCCGATGAGATGGTGGAAATGTGGAAATCGCAAAGACGGCTGAGGGTGTTCGACGCGGCCGGTGATCCGTTACAGTGCCAATGGCTTGGAACGCTTGCTTTGCAGAACATTCGTAAGACGTACACTCTGCGAGGAAACTGGCTGAGCGACGAAGTCGCCTGGAGTCTGCCGGCGGTAGGCCAGTTTCCATTCAACGGAGTCTGGCGCTTCGACGTTCCGCAAACTGCTGAAGGCGAACTCCGGGCCTGGTTTCGTCTCTCGTGGCATTCCACGATCAATGATGTCGGCCAGGTGCAGCTCGTCACAGGTCCTGATGACCGCCCGACGAATCGCAGCAGGCTGCAAGATGGCCAATTGAACGCCGCGGCTACAGGCGGCAACACTGGCTTTTACCTCGGTGACCAATATCCCTACCCAAATATGGCGTGGCCGCCAGTCGCGGAGTTGCGTTTTTCACTTGCCTCCGACGAGATAGACATCGATCCGCCGACGTTGGAGACCGAGACACTTCGACCTTGGGTGCACGAAGTGCCTCATGAACCCGGTTGGTACGTCTATTATGGAAATGGTAAGACACCCTATCGCGTGCAGGTCGGGCAAAACGTCGATTTCTGTTCGGCCCTCGCATCGGGCGATGATTCGAACAATCCGGATCCGAATTGGCCGCCCGAAACGACCATCTCGCGCCAGATTCTCGACTCGCCGCGATTGGGCAGGACACCAAGATAAATTGCTAGGGCGCTCGGATAGTCGGGACTTCACGGCTCGTTTCAGCCGCAGAGTTGCCACGATCAAGGCGCCATCACGAACGTCGCCCTTGTGCGAGCGTCTTCACCATCCATCGCGCGCCATCTAGTTGCTTGCGACCGTGCAATTGAGCAGACCGAGGCGGTTCGTCGTTCCGGATTTTCTCCGTTGAGCTGAAGACGGGTGCTTTTCCAGGGGACCTTGGCGGGGCGCCGTATGGCGCAAGGGCCACGCGACCCCGTGTCGTCGCTGCACTCCAGCCCGCGCCAGGCCGCGTTGCGCTTCGCGCTCCCTTGCGCCTCACGCCTTCATCCCCGCCGTCGTTGACCCCGCGCATCCGCGCAATCAACTCAACGGAGAACATCATGGCTAAGAACGCCAACAAACCCGCCACCGACAGCAAGCGCTACAACGCCTACACAGTTCGCGAGTTCGAGCGCAATGGCGCTGCCGACCACGACTGGATGCGCATCGGCGTGGCATTTCCGCACAAGGACGGCAAAGGCTTCGACGTAATGCTGCAGGCGGTGCCAGTCGACGGCAAGGTTGTCCTGCGGTTGCACGAGCCGAAGGAGAATGCGACGCAGGAATAATTCTGTGGCATACCGACAACCGGCGCCCTCGCGGCGCCGGTTTCTTTTTTGCTCTTGCGTTACCTCGGCATAGCTAAGCGATCCGTCGCCAGCTCATCGCTTCCCGAGCGGCCGGCTTCCGAGTGCCGCCATGATCACGCCTTCTCACTCATACAAGTATCGGCAAACGCCGCGACGTCTTGTAAGAAAACTCGCACAAGAAACGTCAAGAGCGCCGCTTCGCCCGGCTTCCTCGGTCAAGGGCCGCTCAGCCCCGTGTCCTCGCCTGCGGCTGCGGGCCGCGCCAAGGCCTCGCTGTTCGCTTCGCTCACCTTCCTTGACCGCGCCTCACTGCGCGGCCTCCGGTCGCCATCGACCGCGATGGCACATCGCGGCCGCTACTGGCCGAGATACCACGAGGGCGCAAAGCCCCATCACACCAACGGAGGAAAGTATGGCGAATGAAACGATAACGGCAGGTCCTTGGGCTGGCTTCGAAGTGATCCATCGGTATACGCGCGCACAGGCGATCGCGGACGGCGTGCTCGTTGACGTAACGGCGAAGGCCCGAACATGCGGATTCACGGTGCCGGTTGCGATGACGGCAACGCTGTTCGCGGACTGCGAGAGTTGGGCCGAAGGGTCGGATTGGGGTCGAGGCGAGCCGACTCCTGAGCAGTTCGTTCAATGGCTGCTGTGTTTCGCATGCGAAACGATCCGGGCCTCGCGAACGATCAACACGGACCGCTTGACTTTGCCACTAGCGCATTTCGCTGGTCACCCGAAATCCGCCGTGATTCATATCGGCCCCGGCGACGACGCGGAGCCTGTGATCACGCTGATGTATCCGGGCGAAGAATAGATCGGTTCCTCCGCTTCGAGGGGCCGCAAGGCCCCTCGCTTTTTTGAAGGGACGGTGAACGGCGTGCACTTGGCCGGCTCGGCATCAATGATCGGTTGTGATAAAAACGCGGACTTCCAACAACAGGAGTGTTGATGATGGAGAAGCGTCTTGTCGCAATGGCTGCCGCCGCCGGCGGCTTGGTTATCGGCGTCGCCGGCGCCGGTCTTTTCATGCACGCGCACGGGGCGATTCCCAACTCGGTGTGTCCGACCTACGATGCGGCGGCCGACGCAAACGCCGATGCCGCAGTGAAGCAATTGCATGCTCACGATCACGAACGGTATGTTTCGCATCCCGCGCCGTCTCCGTTCGGAGATGCGCCGAAACCGGCGAACGCGGAACCCGTCAAGGATTCGCCTCAATAGGAGCTCCAAACGAGTCGCGCGCTGTCGCTAGGGTTCAAACCCGTCAGAAAACAGCTGATCCATTACCAGGAGGCTGATCACGTTATCGCCGGGCCTTCCAACGACGAGTTGCCTACGGGTTGCGTCGTACGCGTACGACATGTAGCTCGCCTGACTGGCCGGCGTCCCGATGACACTGTTGTATGGCTGTATTGTTCCAGCCAACCGAAAGCCACCATTGGCCAGGGTGACTGCGCCACGCTGCGTGGTTGGGTTGTCGCTCCAACCCGGGCTGGCAACAATATAGTTGCCATCCTCCAGTGCCGTTACGTAATAGCCCACCAGAGCGTTGGTCGTCGTTCCAACCAGCGAATTAAATGGGGAGACTTCGCCAACCAACCCCGTTGCGCCATTGCCCCACGATACCGCGCCGGCAGAAATCGCTGCACCGTTGTTCCAGGGATAGCTTTCGGCAACGTAGTTGCCGTTGCTCAGCGCTATGGTTTCGAGATAGCCGACACCGTCGTCGGGAGCTGTGCCTACGAGTGAATTGAGAGTGGAAACGGCGCCGCTTAATCCAGTTGTTCCATCGGCCCACGTCACTGCCCCGGCCCCGACCGCACCTCCATTGCTCCACCTCCCGCTCGATACGACGTAGTTCCCGTTGCTCAGGGCGGCAATGCCATTGACGCTGACTTGATCGTTTATGGATGTACCGATCAAGGAATTGGCGGCCGACACCGGTCCAGTAACGCCCGTGATGCCATTGCCCCACGTTGCCGCTCCGACGTAGTAATTGACTGGGTCAAGGCCCCAGCTGGGGCTTGCCACGACATAGTTGCCATTACTCAGAGCGGTGATCCCATACGAACTCACTCTATCGTTTTGCTTTGTGCCGAAAAGCGAATTGAATTGCGAGACGGGCCCGACGGTGCCCACCGCACCATCACCCCAAGTCGCTGCGCCAGAAGAGTAGTTGAATTGTCCGTTGGCCCACCCCGGACTTCCCACGACATAGTTGCCATTGGTCAGAGCGACGACCCAGCTTCCGACGCTATCATTCAAATTCGTGCCAACGAGTGAATTACTGGCTGCAATCGTTCCTCTGATACCAGTGTTCCCGGCGGCCCACGTCGCCGCGCCAACTCGGTTCCAGCCGGGACTCCTGACAACATAGTTTCCATTCGTCAGAGCGGTGACGCCTGTGAGACCGCCCTGCGAGACGTAATCCCCTTGGTTCGTTCCCACCAGGGAGTTGCTCGCAGACACCGGGCCGCTAATGCCCACGTTGCCGTCAGCCCAGGTTGCTGCGCCCGCTTGGGGCACGGCGCCGTTGTGCCACTCAGGGCTCGACACTACGTAGTTGCCATTGCCCACGACTGCCACGCCGTTGTTTCCAATAAAGTCGTAGGTGCTCGTCCCCACAAGCGAGTTCGTCGCGGAAACAGGACCTGAGATTCCCGTGTTGCCGTCGGCCCACGTCACCGCACCGGCATACATCGCAGAACCGTTGGCCCACGACGAACTGGGCACGACATAATTGCCATTGGGCAAAGCAGTGGTGTTGTAGAAGCCCCCTACTCGATCCTCTGCAGTCGAACCGACCAACGAGTTCTCCGCCGACACCGGCCCGACGGTTCCGGTCGCGCCATTGCCCCAAGTAGATGCCCCGACGTGGGCTACCGTGCCATTGCTCCAGAGGATGCTGCTGACCACGTAGTTCCCGTTGGTCAGCGCGGTGACGCCGGTGTAGCCGACCCAGTCGCCGGCAGAACTCCCGACGAGTGAGTTATTGGCTGAGACTGCGCCCGACAATCCGCGTGTTCCGTCGACCCACGTCACCGCGCCCGCGCCCGTAGCCGCGCCGTTAGTCCAGTTGCTTATGACCACATAATTGCCGTTTGCGAGGACAACCACTCCGCCGCCTACCTGATCACCGGGTCTGTTGCCGAACAGCGTGCTGATCCGAGTCCCGTTCGGGCGATAGAGGTGTGCTGCGCCACGACCTGAGCGATATGAGGGGTCGGTCACGACGATGTTGCCGTTCGGCAGCACGGTGACTGTTGTGCCGAATGCAATGCTGCCCGGGGGGCCGGCGATGTCCTTCTGGGCCGCGTAAATCGACGACGTGATTGAATAGAGGATCGCGGCAAGCGCTAGTAGCAGTCGCGGCCCAGACAGGACACGAGCATATCCCTTTGCCATGTGAACTCCGGTCTCGGAAGGTGCGTCACCAAGCGCCGTTACTCTATCACTACGCTGTGGCGGATCGAGACCTCTTGGCGCCGAAGCAAACGCCGATGCCGACCTGATACGTCGCGTTTCATTCGAACCCGTTGAGAAAAATACTTTGCTTGATCGCGGCCGATGCGAAGTTGTTGGCCGTTTCTGGCTCGGCCAAACCGGGGGGGCCGTAAACGACCGCATTGATGGTCGGCGGATCGGTGCGCGAGCCGATGTCGATGACCGAGATTGAGCCGGTGAGCTCCACGCTACCGCCCGGCTCGATATCGAAGGTGGCTCGCACCGACTCGGCGCGGGCGTCGACGACGCAGTTCGACGCGCCTGCGGTATTGCAAGCAAATTGCGTCGCGCCGGACGGCCACGGCATCGCGGCGATCAATTGGACGCCGCCCGCGGGCGCGTCGCCGACATAGCTGATGAAAACGTGGAACGTCGCGACATCACCGGGCATCACCCGTGGCGGATCAAGGGACGTCGATACGGAGAGGTCGCCGTGTGCGACGATACCGATGTTCAGCAGCGCGTCTCCGTACGTCGCCGGCAGCGGCGGCTCCGAAACCAGTGTCTGTACAGGAAGCACGCCGCTCGCTGGCCCCGAGAGCATGACTGCGCCGCTGTTAGGGCCGAGGCTATCGGTGTTGTCGTACTCGCCGATGACCTGCTGCGCCGAAATCGTCCCGGTGACCGGGTCAAAAACGGTGAGAAGAGCAAGCGTTGCCGGTCCAGGGCTGCTCGAGCGTGCCAGGCGTAGCCAGAGCTGGCCATCGAGGCCGCGCATGATCTGCGTTCCGACGAGGCGGGTGCCGGATACGGCCGGCACCGGATACCAGAAGTCTGCTTGGCCGCTGCCGTCGCCCCATAGCCGCTGAACGCGCAGCGTGCGACTGCTCTCGCCGGCGGAATAAAGGTCGCCGTTTGGCGTTGCCAAGACGTCATACACATGGCAGAAGGTTTGCTGTGTGCAATCGGGATCGGCCGGGTAAGGCTTGGACCACAAAGTATTTCCGGTCGCCGCATCGAGCCTTGCGAAGCCGTTGCCAGTCACTTCGATCGAGCCGTCCGGCAGCGGAAATATGCCGTTGACGCCGTAGTCGGGCAGCACCGCCGATGACCATATCTCGCTTGTTCCATCGCCGCCGGACAACCGTGCCATCGTTGACGATGCGAGGTCTCCCGTGAACGGTCCGCCGAGGATTACGTCCGAACCGGTTAAGGAGAACACCAGCGACGGTGCCGATACCGCCGGACCCTCGCGCTGCCAGAGCGTCGCGCCGTCGAGGCCAGCCAGTTTGTACAACCTCAGCGCATAACACGAGGTGGCCAGTTGAGGACAGCAATAGAGGAGGTACGCAGCGCTGCACGAATACGTCAGATTGGCTTCGATGTATACATTT
>Ga0207694_10003052_pt1 | contig 13428 bp, 10 predicted proteins | sample KBSC34metaG_FD_184353 | JGI IMG/M metagenome (GOLD analysis project Ga0207694, IMG submission 184353) | Corn rhizosphere microbial communities from Kellogg Biological Station, Michigan, USA - KBS C3-4 metaG (SPAdes) (version 2) | ecosystem: Host-associated > Plants > Roots > Rhizosphere > Soil...
CTCCCGCCACCGCCGCCACCGCTGCGCGAACGCCCGCCGCCCGAACTGCTGCGGCTCGTCGCCCCGCGCTGGCTCGCGGCGCGCTGCGACTGTCCGCTCGAGTACCCGGAGAAGGCGTCGGATCGGCCTGTGCCGCTTCTCTGCGCCGTTGCCGCCTGGCCCGAGCCGCTGTAGCCGCGCGCTTCGGCGTTCCCGGAGCCGCGTTGCTGCGCCCGCGACTGCCCGTTGGCTTGCCGCTCCTGGGCCTTCGCCTGCGCATTTGCTCGCTGCTCCGACGTAGCTTGCGGCCGGTTCTCCGATCGCTCGGTGCGCTGTTCCTGGCGCGTCCCCGAGCGCTCCGTCCGCTGCTCGCGCGCATCCTCTGCACGTTCGCCGCGGTCCTCTCGCAGGTCCTCGCGGTGGTCGTAGAAGTCCTCGCGCGCATCCTCGCGGTGGTCGTAGTAGTCGTCCCAGGCGTCGTTGTACATGTAGCCGCCGCCGTAGAACCCCATCGGCCCGTAGTAGTAATTGTTGTTGACGGCGGCGCCGAGGACGACACCCGCAGTAAAGCCGATCATGCCGGCTGCCACCGCGTCGGCGCTGCTGCTGCTCTGCTCGACCACGACGGTCGTCGTTGCCGGCTGCGTGTAGATCACGGTCGGGTTGTACTGCGGTACGTAGACGACCTGAGGGTTCGTCGGCTCGATGACGATCACCTGCTCGCCGCCGGTCGTGGTCTTCGTTTCCACCGTCTGCTGCGACGTCGTCTTCAGGTTCCCGACGTCGTGCGCCTGCGCCCGCAGCTTCTGAATGCTGGCGAACACCGCACTACGATCCGCGGTGAAGAGCTGGCCGACGAGCGTCGTGTGCTGGAGGTTGTTGGCCATCGACGCCACCACCTGCGGGAACACGGCGAGCGCGACGAAGCTCGGCTCGAAGCCGGCCACGACCGCGGCGTCTTGCAGCGCCGTACCTTTGAGTGACGCGTTGCCTTTCAGCCACTCGTCCAGTTTCGCGACACTGCCGGGATCCTGAGCGCACATCAGGATCTGGGCGAGCAGCGAATCGGGATAGAGCGCAATCGGCGCAAGCGCGGAGTCGAGATCTCTCGGCGCCGACTGACCGGCGCGCGACGCGGCATTTGGTGTCGCGGCGCACCCCCCAAGCTGCAGTAGCAGGCTGGCGCCGGCCACCATTCGGACCGTATTGCTGGTGAACATGGTGCCAATCCCTTCCCACGGTCGTGCACGGCGCGCCGCGCCGTGCACGTGTTCCGCGTCAGTGTGTCTGGTCGTCGATGACGATCTCGACGCGGCGATTGCGCTGACGACCGTCGACGGTGTCGTTGCTGGCAACCGGCTGCGCTTTGCCGAAGCCGCGCGTGCCGACGACTTTCTCGGCGCGCACGCCGCCGCCCTGCACGTAGTCTCGAACCGCCTCGGCGCGAGCCTGAGACAGCCGGTTGTTGAGCTCGTCGGAGCCGGTCGAATCCGTGTGGCCCTCGAACGCCAGCGTGTACTGGCCGGGATAGGCGATCATCACTCCGGTCAGTCGGCTCAGCTTCTCGCGCGCCTCGGGCCGGAGGGTGGACTTGCCGGTATCGAACAGCACGTCACCGAGATTCACGACGAGGCCGCGCGCCTCGCGCCGGGTATCGAGAATCGCGGAGAGCGAGCTTTCCAGCTTCTGCCGCATGGCATCGCGTTCCGCCGCCGCCTTCGCCGCGGCCTCACGCGCCCCTGCGGCGTCACGAAGGGCCGCGTCCGCCGAAGCACGCGATGCGTCCGCCTGAAGCTGCGCGGCTTTCGCGTCCTGAAGCGCGGCTTCCTGCGCCTGACGCGATGCCTCGGCCTGCTGCTGCGCGGTCTTCGCATCCTGCAGGGCGGCTTGCTGTGCCTGTCGCGATGCCTCGGCCTGCTGTTGCGCGGTCCGCGCATCCTGAAGCGCCGCCTCCTGCGCCGTGCGCGAGGCCTCGGCCTGCTGCTGCGCTGCCCGTGCGTCCTGCAAGGCCTGGTTGGCCTGCTGCTGAGCGCCGGCCGCGGCCAGCCTGGCTTTTTCCGCTTCCGCGGCGGCTGCCCGCTGTTCGGCCACGGCGCGTTCGGCAGCTTGCCGCTCCGCCTGCGCACGCTGCTGCTCGGTGCGAGCGGCCTCGAGCGCGGCATCAGCTTGGTTGCGAGCCTTCGCGACGGCGTCGGCCTGCGCCTGCCGTTCCGCCGCCAACGCTGCGTCCGCCCGGCGCTGACCGGCGTTGACGCGTGCCGTCTGCGCCAGGTGCGTCGTCTCGCGCGCGAAGCTGCCCCAGTTGCCTTCGTCCTTCGGCTTCTTCTGGAACGCCGCTTCCATCTGGGCCAGCTTCTGGTCCGCCTGCGCGAGCTCTCCACGCGCGAACTCCTTCGCGCCGGCGCGTTGCGCCACGATCAACGACAGACGCGCCGACGCCACCGGTACGGGCACGTTCGCGCCGAGCGCGCTCTCTACGCTGGAGTTGCCCGCGTACAGCGACCCGTCGTCGCCGCTATAAGTGATCTCCCCAGTCGATGCGACCGACTCGCCTGGCTTGAGCCGGTTTTCGGCAACCACCTTCGGAGACGGCTGGGCGACGGCGCCGTAGGGCTCGGCGGTGACCAGCAGGGCGAACCGCTGAACCGGGAGCTCCGCCTTGAGTTTCGCGTCGCCCTTCCACGGCAGCTCACCGAGGTTGTTGGTGCGCCCCTCAGGCGTGACGCCCCATACGACGTACGTCACGTAGTAGGGCCCGAAGCTCGCGGCGGCCGGGAGGTCCTTCAATTCCAGCTGGATCAGCGCCTTGCCCTTCTTGGCCTCGATTTCGGCCTTGCCCGTGACGCGCGGGCTGGCGGACGTCCCGTCCAGGCGGATGTCGGTGGATTTGCCTTCCTCGTAGCGGATGGCGAGTGCGGTGCGTGAGTCTGCGGCGAGCACCGGCTGCACGCCGGCAGCCGCGACGCACAGCGCCACCAAAGCGAAGAACGTCGTCCTGACGGCCATGGATGCCTCCTGCTGAAAGCTCCTGCCTCTGGTGCGACAGGCTATGACCGCGGCAGACCAGTTCAGTTGACGTCGACGGGCGTCGTCGGTGCCCGTGCGAGCCGGGTGCCACTCGAACGTCCGCTGCCCGAAACGGCGCTGAGGGTGCGATGGCAGGAACGACCGCACGTAGTGCCCCTCAGGGGTCGGGTAGAGAAACCGGTCGCGCACGAGGGCGTCGATGACCACCGCGCACTCGCGGTCGTTCATGGCCCACATGCGCTGCATTTGTGGCGGCGCCAGACTCAGGTTCGGCATCTTGAGGTACTCACCTCGGACCATCTGCAGCAGTCCTTCGATCTGGGGATCGCGTTCGTTCATACGTGCTCCGGTGCCAGGAAGATGGCGGTTTTATGTCAAGGTTCGCGGACTGCACGCTTTGTGCCGCGGATGCCGTCCACCAGCACGGCCTCGAACGCGGAGTCTGCCCGACATCTCGGAGGCGCTCCGATGGAGTGGGTGGGGTGATTCGGCTGCCACGAGCCGTTCAGGCGCGCTTCACGTCCGGCGCGTGGGCAGCGCCGTGGCGCCGGTTCTGCATGGTCACCGGCATGGCCTGTCACGCGACGATGCGACCCGGCACGAGACTGGGCTTTATCGCTCTGCTCGCGGTCATGTCGCTCGACGTGCATGCCATCGAACCGATTCGCGTGCGCGTGCTCCCGGCGCTTGCTCCGGGTCCGGCCGACGTGATCGTCGAGACGATCGTCGAACCGGACACGCGCAACCGCGAGGTGGAAATCATGGTGGATTCGCCGAACTACGCCGCGTCGTCGACCGTGGCGCTCGAAGGGGACAAGGCGCCGCGCGTGCGCGACATGCGCTTCCGTCAGCTGCCCGTTGGGTCGTACGAGGTGTCGGCGACGCTGGTGCAGGAGAACGGAACCCGGTCGAAGGTCGCCGCGGCCCTGCAGGTCCAATGACTCGTCTCTCAGCATTCGCATGTGCCGTCGCCGGCTGGCTGGCCATTACCACCGTTTCCGCGGGAGCAGCCGACTACCCGTTCATGCAGCGCCTCGACGCGCGAGTGCAGGTCGGTGACACCACGATCACGTCCAAGATCACGGTCGGCGTCGATCGCCTGATGGAAGAGAACCGCTGGAAGCGCGTCACCGACGCGCTGAATCATGGCGGCTACACCAACTTCATGACGGCGCTGCGCGCCCTGCCGCCCATCGGCTGGGTGCAGTTGAACGATCGCCGCGTCAACGTGCGCTACGCGCGAGAAGAGCAGCGGCCGTCGGGCCGTCGCCTGCTCGTCGTCGCCGACAAGCCGCTCTTCGTCCTTGGCGCGCCGGAGAAGGCACGCCCCGGATTCGAGCTCACCGTCGTCGAGTTGAACATCGACGCGGCCGGCGCGATCACCGGCTCGATGGCGGGCGCGGCTCGCGTGAAGCCGTCGCCCGATGGCGTGAAGCTCGAGGACTACGCCGAAGCGCTCGTCACTCTCACGTCTCCCTCACGGTGAACCTCTCATGATCAAGCACGCGATTGCGATCGTCAGCGTCGCCAGCCTCGCCCTGTCGCCGGCGGTTCTGGCGCAGATAACGAAGTACGGCGTGACGGTGACGGCGGAAAAGAACGTCGATTTCTCCACGTTCAAGACCTACAGCTGGACGCCGGGACGCGGCGCGTTCGTCCCGGACATCGACGCACACATCAAAGCGGCAATCGAACGTGAGATGGGCGCGCTGGGCATGACCAAGGTCGCACCGGACTCGGGCGACGTCCTGCTGACGTATCAGTCGCTGACGCGCAACGATATCGATTTGAAGAAGGATCCGTCGGCCGACAAGCCGATTTCGGTGGGGACGCTCGTCGTGGCGCTGCTGCAGCCGTCCAACCACCGCCAGCTGCTTCGCCTGCGGACCGACAAGCCGATCGACGTCGAGCGCGGCAAGCTGGAGGCCTCGATCGACAGCGCCGTGACGGAGCTCTTCGAGCGGTACCCGACCCGAACGAAAAAGAAGTAGATAGTAGACAAGGGACAACGAGAGCCGCGGCCGCGGCGCCAGGGGTTGGCGCCCGACCGCGAGCATCCGGCGCGGTCTATTTCTGCATGGGCGGGTAGTTCTTCAGCAGCTTGGCCATCGCCTTCTCAAGGTTCTTCTGCTGCTTTTCGGGCTTTGCTTTCGTATCGAGCGTCTTGCTGGCGTTGCCGCGCCACACCAGCTGTTTAGCCGATGACGAGTACATGTCGAGCGCCAGCTGACCGACGTAGATCGTCGAGGTCGTGCCCGTCGTGATGCCGCCCCCGCCGCCGTACCAGCCGCCGCCGTACCACCCCGGCCCGTAGCCCCACCCGCTGTCGAAGGAGGTGTATTCCTTCTCCTGGCCGATGGCGGCCTGATAGCCGATCAAGAGATCCGCCGAATCCGAGGTCGACGCCTTCAAGCCCTTTTTGGCGAGCTCGGCGTCCACCGCGGCCTTGATCTGTCGATCCGCCAGATCGCCGACGGGCGTCGCGCCCTTGATCGTCACCCACTTGTAGGTCTTGAACTGGGCGAAGTTGGCCGACTTGTCGAAGTTGTATCGCACGTCCTGGGCGAGAGCACCGCTCGTGGCTGCCACCAGCAGAAGCCCGACGAGCGGAGTCACGAAGAGGCTCTTCATCGTCGCAATCCTTTCGGGAAAGAGTTCACGGCCGGCTGTGCAAGCCGTGAGCCGGACGCGAGAACCTCCGAGATTGGGCCAAGTCGCGCTGTGTCACCGTTGGAGCTTCCGAACGGTCGGAGCCTCTCCGACCGGGAGTGCTCCTGCAGGGCCGAGCCGTCGGCACTTCCGTGACCTTCGATCGCGGCGTGGCGTGGCACGCGATCTGCCATAGCCCCGGGGTTGGTGAGTCATGGACGCGGGAGGCCGGAGATGAAAGAGCCGGAGGGGCAGCGGTCCATCAAGCAGACCGGCGAACTGCGTCGCCTCGAGGCCGCGCGGGCCACCGGTGTTCCATGGCGCAAGTGGGGCCCCTATTTGAGCGACCGGCAATGGGGAACCGTCCGCGAGGACTACAGCGTCGACGGCAATGCATGGGGACACTTCACCCATGACCAGGCGCGCTCGCGCGCCTACCGCTGGGGGGAGGATGGGCTCGCCGGTTTTTCCGACGATCAGCAGCAGCTCTGCTTTGCGGTGGCGCTCTGGAACGGAGCCGACCCGATTCTCAAAGAGCGGCTGTTCGGCCTGACCAACGCGGAAGGCAACCACGGCGAGGACGTGAAGGAGTACTACTTCCATCTCGATTCCACGCCCACGCACTCGTACATGAAGTGGCTGTACAAATACCCGCAGCAGTCCTACCCGTATGTACCGCTCATCCAGGGAAATGCGCGGCGCTCGCGCGCGGACATGGAATACGAGCTGATCGACACCGGTATCTTCGACGACAATCGCTACTTCGACATCCAGGTCGAGTACGCGAAGGCGTCTCCAGAAGACATCCTTATTCGGCTCACGGCTACCAATCGCGGCACCCGCGATGCCGTGCTGCACATGCTCCCGACGCTGTGGTTCAGGAACACGTGGCAGGGGATTCCAGAAGCATCCAGGCCGGAACTGCGCGACGTGTCCGACACCGGTCCGCGGGTCATCGTCGCCTCGCACGAGTTGCTCGGCAAGCGCTGGCTGATGATCGAGGACGCGCTGCCGCTCCTCTTCACCGACAACGAGACCAACGCCCACAAACTCTTTGGGCGGGCCAATGCGTCGGCGGCCGTGAAGGACGCCATCAACGACTTCGTGGTGGACGGCCGGACGGGCGTCCTCAACGCGAATCACGTCGGGACGAAAGCGAGCGCCCACGCGCACGTGACGATTCCAGGAGGCGGCTCGACGACCTGGCGATTGCGCCTGTCCGACGCGCCTCCCGCCGCGGGGAATCCGTTCGACGACTTCGCTCGAATATTCAGCGCGCGGCTGCGCGAAGCCGACGAGTTCTACGCGTCGATCACCCCACCCGGATCGAGCGCCGATACCAGCAACGTCATGCGCCAGGCGCTGAGCGGCATGCTGTGGAGCAAGCAGTACTACGGCTTCGACGGCCTTCGCTGGCTGGCGGAACACGGCCAGCAGCCATTTTCGCAAGAGCCCTCGCGGTTGCGGAACCACGAGTGGAGTCACATGGTCAACGCCGACGTCATCTCGATGCCGGACAAGTGGGAATACCCCTGGTACGCGGCATGGGATCTGGCGTTCCATGCGGTGGCCTTGTCGACGGTGGACGTCGACTTCGCGAAATCGCAGATGGAGCTGCTGCTGCGGGAGCTGTACCTGCATCCGAGCGGGCAGATCCCGGCGTACGAGTGGAACTTCTCCGACGTGAATCCGCCGGTCCATGCGTGGGCGACCATCTTCCTGGTCCGGAACGAGCAGGCGCTGCACGGCCGGACGGACATCGCCTTTCTCAAGCGCTCGTTCGGCAAGCTGCTCGCGAATTTCACCTGGTGGGTCAATCGCAAGGACCGCAACGGGAAGAACGTCTTCGAGGGCGGGTTCCTCGGTCTCGACAACATCGGCGTGTTCGACCGATCGGCGCCGCTTCCGACCGGCGGGCATCTCGAGCAGGCAGACGGCACCGCGTGGATGGCCCTCTACTGCCAGAACATGCTCGAGATCGCGATCGAGATCGCCGGCCTCGATCCGGCGTTCGAGGACATCTCGGTGAAATTCGTCGACCACTTCCTCTCGATTGCCAACGCGATGAACCACGTGGGTCACGGCGGCATGTGGGACGAAGAGGACGGGTTCTACTACGACGTGCTCCGTCTGCCGGACGGAACGGCGACGCGCCTGAAGGTGCGGTCGCTCGTCGGGCTGCTGCCGCTCTGCGCGACGACGGTGATCGAGCCGTGGCAGCGCGAGCGCATCCCCAAGGTGCTGGCGCACGCCCACGAGCGAATCCGCCGCGTGCCCGAACTTCTCCGCGGCATCCACCCGACGGGCGCCGGGGCGCTCGGGCAGGGTGGCCGCGGCATTCTGGCCGTCGTCAACGAGCACCGCCTGCGGCGGATTCTCGAGAAGATGCTCGATGAGGAGGAGTTCCTCAGCCCCTATGGAATCCGCGCGCTGTCGCGTGTGCATCGCGACCACCCGTACGTGTTCCATACGGGCGGCACCGAGTACCGGGTGGACTATCTGCCCGCCGAGTCGGACAGCGGCATGTTCGGCGGCAACTCGAACTGGCGCGGCCCCATCTGGATGCCGATGAACATTCTGCTGATCCGCGCGCTGGTGCAGTTCCACATGTACTACGGCGAGCGGTTCATGGTGGAGTTCCCCACCGGTTCGGGCCGGCGGATGAATCTGTTCGATGTGGCGCAGAACATTGCGATGCGGCTGATCAGCATCTTCCTCCGCGACGGCAAGGGCGAGCGGCCCGTGTACGGCGGCACGAAGACGTTCCAGTCAGATCCGCACTGGCGCGATCACCTGCTGTTCTACGAGTACTTCCACGGCGACAACGGCGCCGGCCTGGGTGCGAGCCATCAGACCGGCTGGACGGGGTTGGTCGCGACGCTCATCGAGCTCTTCTCGCGAGCCGACTCCAAAGAGCTGATGGAGCGGTCCAAGGCGCAGCGAGACAACAATGGGCGATCGCGCGAGAAGAAGCGGGACGAGCACGCGCAGGTGTGACCGTGGGGGGTGACGGCATGCAGAAATCGAGAGCCACGAGACGAATCGCGTTCGCGTGCGCCGCGCTGATCGCGCTCCTCAACGTTGCCTCGATATCGGCGCAGTCGAGCGCCACGGCGCCTGCTCCTCAGGCGCCGGCATCTCCCGGCGATTCGCTCGACCGCAGGACCCCGAAGGGAACCGTCCTCGGGTTCATGAAAGCGATCCGCGACGGCCGAACCGAGATCGCCGTCCAGTACCTGAACACGCCGCTGCGGGGCGACGCCGCGGTCACGCTGGCCGAACAGCTCTTCGTCGTCCTCGACCGCCGGCTGCCGCCGCGTCTCAGCGTGCTGAGTGACCGGCCGGAAGGATCGCTCGCCAATCCCTTTACGCCCGATCGGGACGTGATCGGCACGCTCACCACCGAAAACGGACCGCTCGACCTGGTCGTCGAGCGCACGACCCGCGGAGCCGCGGCAGGTGTATGGGTATTCTCGCGAGCGACCCTCGCCGCGATACCGGACCTCTACGACGAAGTCAATCTCGTCGCGGTCGATCGCTATCTGCCCGACTTCTTCGTCAAGACGCGGATCGGCGGCATTCGGCTCTTCGAGTGGCTGGTCTTCGTCCTGCTGTTTGGCGTGATTTACGTGGTGGCCGGATTCCCGCGGGTGATTCCGGGCTCCGTGCGCCTGTTCGTCCTGGCGCTCGTGCTGCGGTCATTGGTCGCCGCGGTCGATCTGCCGCTGGTCGAGCGGCGCTTCTGGATGTCGGTCTCGGCGGTGCTGGCCATCGCGGCCGTGACGTGGATCGCGCTGTGGCTGAACCAGATTGCGACGCGCTACGCGCTCCGCCGTGTCCAGGGCACCGGCCGCGGCGAGATCGCCACGATGCTGCGCCCCGCCCGGCGCGTGGTGGACGTGCTGATCCTCGCGGTGGCCGTGATCGTGGTCCTCTTCTACTTTGGCGTCGATCCGACCGCCGCGCTGGCCGGTCTTGGGATTGGCGGTATCGCCGTGGCGCTCGCCGCGCAAAAGACACTTGAAAACGTGATCGGCGGCGTTTCGATCATCGCCGACAAGGCGGTGTGTGTCGGAGACGCGGTCAAACTAGGCGACGTGGTCGGGACCGTGGACTACATCGGACTGCGCTCGACGCGCATCCGCACGCTCGATCGCACCATCCTCACGGTCCCGAACGGCCAGATCGCCACCGCGAATGTCGAGACGCTCTCGGTACGCGACAAGTTCTGGTTCCGTCATTTCCTGAGCCTGCGGCAGACCACGAGCTCGGGTCAGATTCGTCAAGTGGTCGACGGTGTTCAGGCCTATCTGCAGCGGCAGCCGAGCGTCGATGCGAGCGAGGCGGTCCGGGTCCGGTTCATCCGCCTCGGCACCTCGTCACTCGACATCGAAGTGTTCGCATACCTGCGCCTGTCAAGCTGGGACGAGTTTCTCGCAACGCAGCAGGAGCTGCTGCTGGAGATCATGGCGATCGTCGAACGCGCCGGTGCGTCGATCGCGCTGCCGTCGCAGCTGCTGCACCTGGTCGACAGCGACGCGGCAGCGAGTAGTGCGGTCAATCTCCGAGTGTCGCGACGAGCAGCGCCTTGATGGTGTGCATGCGGTTCTCCGCCTGCTCGAAGGCGAGGTTGTAGTCCGACTCGAACACCTCGTCGGTCACTTCGATCCCGGACCGCAGCCCGTGCGCGTCCGCGATCTCTTTGCCGGTTGTCGTTTCGCCGTCGTGGAGCGCCGGCAGGCAGTGCATGAATTTGACCTGCGAGTTCTTCGCCGCTCTCATCAGCTCCTTGTTGACCTGATATCGCAGCAGCAGCTCGATGCGTTCTCTCCACAGCGACTTGGGCTCGCCCGTCGACACCCAAACGTCGGTGTGAATGAAGTCGACGCCCTCGACGGCCTTCGTCGGATCGTCGGTGATCGTCAGCGTCGCGCCCGACCGCTCCTGCAGCCCGCGCGCGATCTTGACGTAATCGTCCGCCGGCCAGAGAACCTTCGGCCCGCACAGGCGCACGTCCATGCCGACCAGGCACCCGGCGATCATCAGCGAGTGCGCCATGGTGTTGCGAGTGTCGCCTAGAAACGCGTACTTGATCTGGTGAAGCGGCTTGTCGCTGTGCTCGCGCATCGTCATCACATCGGCGAGCATCTGCGTCGGGTGGTACTCGGCGGTCAGCCCGTTGAACACGGGTACGCCCGACCACTTCGTCAACTGCTCCATGCCGTTCTGGTTGGCGCCGCGATACTCGATGGCGTCGAACATCCGGCCGAGCACGCGCGCCGTGTCCTTGAACGATTCCTTGTGGCCGATCTGCGCGCCGGCCTGATCCAGGTAGGTCACGTGCGCGCCCTGGTCGTAGCAGGCGACTTCGAAGGCGCAGCGGGTGCGCGTGGAGGCCCGTTCGGAGATCAGACACACTTGCTTGTCGCGCAGATGCTTCTGCTCGGTGCGGGCGCGCTTGGCGTGCTTGAGATCGCGCGCCAGGTCGAGAAGATAGCGGAAATCCCGCGGCGAGTAGTCCTGGAGCCTGAGCAACGAACGATTGCCGAGACTGAAACTCATGTCAAAGGCTCCTCGAACGATCGGTCGCGCCGACAGACCGCGCACCATCAATAGCTATAGGCAAGAAACACCATCCCGTACCCGAAGTTCCTGCTGCGGTCGAAGGCCTCCCGAGCCGCCGTCTGCGGGTTGGCGAACGCGGCGACGACGCTCAAGGTGAAGTTCCCGTTGATCTTCCAGTCCACGTAGAGGTCGCTTTCGAAGGCGAGGCTGGTGGCGGTCACGCCGGGCGCGAACGTCTCCGGTTGGTCGATCAGGTACTTGAAGAAGAGCAGTCCGCCGCTGATCGAATCGCGCGGGGTCACGTGCACCCGCGCGAGGTGCGTCATCAGATTGGAGTTGGACAGGAAGTACTCGCCAGCGATCTCGCCCTGCCACCACGTGCCCCAGTCGTGAAAGCCCGGAAGCAGCGGGTCGAAGTTCTCGTTGCGGGCCGTATCGCCGTCGTCGCCCTGGAAGAATGCATAGCGATAGGTGAGCATCGGCTTCCACGTCACGTGGGACAGCTCGTACGAGCCCTGCAGCGTCCACGCGTTCGAGTGGAGCAGGTCGCCGTTGCGCTCCGAGGCGTATTCGAATTCGACCGTCGCCTGCGGCACGGCGGTGATGGGCGTCACGTACGCGCGCAGGTTGATCACGTTCAGCCCGTCGCGTTCGGGTTTGAGATCCGAGTGGGCCCAGAACTTCATGTACGTGGCGCCGAGCGTCGAATGCTCGCCGATGCTGTACTCGTAGTTGATGCCGGTGAGGCGTGTGCCGATGTCGTTCTCGGGCAGATCGTCTTTGTCGAGATAGAAGCCTTCGATCAGGTGGTGCGGCCCGGGTGTGAAACGGGCGATCGTTCCGAATGAGAACGCCTTCCGCGCGTTGGTCCAGTAGCCGCCGCGGCTGCCGCCTTCCGCGGCGCCGTCGCTCAGCAGCATGCCGTGACCGAGCTTGTACGGCACCCGCCCGATCGAGACGTCGAACGTGTTGTCATCAAAACGCTCGAGGAAGGAGTGGTTGGACCGCCAGCCGATGTAGAAGTCCTCGGGCTTGAACGACGACACGTCGTCGCCCACCAGGTTGGGCGCTGAGCCATACGTGCGCGCGCCGACCGCGCTCAACTTGCCGTAAATCTCGCTGTCGTCCCGGAACCTGTGGTGCCCAGAGAGCGCCGGCTTGACCGACCCTTCGAACCACTGATCGCTCAGGTCCGCGTCGATGTCCTCTCTCGGGTTCCGGTACAACGAGTTGGCGAAGCCGAAGGTGCCCCACGTGGCGTCGAAGTTGAAAGTCCATTCGACGGCCTTCGGAAGGCCGGTGGTACGTTCCTCGGGTTCAGCCGCTGCGGCCGCCGGCGGTTCGGGTGCCGGCGTGGGCTGCCCCGGGGTGTCCTGCGCGCGCGCCGGCGATACCGTCATGCCGGGCATCACGAGCAGAATCACCCACAGCATCCACCCCCTCATCGCGCCTTACCGCTGCGGCGACGGCTGCCGTCACGCCGCCACATGACGCGGCGGCAGAATGCACGCCTCTACTTCTTTGCGGTCACGTTCGACAGCACGATGGTGGCCGTGCCGTAGTCGTCGGTCACGACCGCGCCGTCTTTGTTGAGCGCGATCTTGGTCGCGGGAGCCAACTCGCCGTGGCCCGCCCCGGACGCGGGGACGTCGAGGAACAGCAGTCCGAGGTCGAAGCCGGCTCGCGAAGGGGCCGCGGGGAGACCCGCACCTACGAAGGCAATCGGCGTCGCGGTGACTACCGTCATCAGGCGGCCGCCGCCGCCCGGCTGCGCGAAGGCGTACTTGACGGGCGTCTTGCTGCTGCCCACTTGGACCGTTCCGATCGCCGCCCACTTGTCGATGAGCGCGTGGATGCGCGCGGTGCCGCCCGCCTTGAGCGCGGTCAGGACCTGCTCGCGCTCGCTGTCCGTGGACATTCGATCGAGCGTGACGGTGAGCGGGGCGCTGGCGGTCACGCCGCCGGCTGTCTTCATCTGCGCCGTCGCGGTGAGCGTCTCAGCGGCGAGCAGCCGTCCCGTGAGCGCGAGCCCGACCATCAGTCCCGAAAGGACCACGACTCGAAACGGCCGTACATCGAAGGGTTTCTGCATGGGTCATCGAAACAGCATGGGACGTGCCAGCCGCGCGCGCGATGTGATCGTTGGGCCGCGTGCGCCCAGTCCGTATCTCGCCCGAAATGGCGCTCCGAAGCGTCGGAGTTTCTCCG
>Ga0207694_10003053_pt1 | contig 13428 bp, 30 predicted proteins | sample KBSC34metaG_FD_184353 | JGI IMG/M metagenome (GOLD analysis project Ga0207694, IMG submission 184353) | Corn rhizosphere microbial communities from Kellogg Biological Station, Michigan, USA - KBS C3-4 metaG (SPAdes) (version 2) | ecosystem: Host-associated > Plants > Roots > Rhizosphere > Soil...
AATAATACATCAGCCCCTTTTCACAATCCTTATCCTATTTTGCATGAAAAAAGTTAACCGAATGATTCAACTATATACCAATCCAGATTTGGTTCTTCGCCGGGCCACAGAAAATCATTTTGACTATTCCACAATAAACCTGGGGCAATAGACCAATTAAATGCTTTCATCCCTTCGTACCAACCAACACTTGTGTCATACCACCAACCATAGATATCAATAACCGCATGTACTGTGTAGGTGACGGTGTGATCCATCTCGAAATAAATCCTGAGGTTGTCATGCCAGCCCCCACTAACAATGCTCATCTGGAAATCAACATAAATTGGCGGATCAAATGAAGGACTTGGCTTTATGATTTTTATCTTATGCAATGGGCTGTCCCAAGCCGGAACAGCAAAGGATGCAACAACAGAAAACAAAAAGACAGAAAGAACAATGATCTTTTTCATGATATAATTAGTATTTGATGACGAAGCAATAAAGTTATAAAAAAGCTCCGACCCGGAGGAGCCGGAGCACACTAATCAAATACCATTAACCATTAAACCGTTGAGGGAACAGGACTCGAACCTGCATACACTGGATCAATCCAGGCGCTATCCAATTCAGCTACCCCTCAGTTTTGCTATGCCCATATAGCATGAATGATTTAAGCATAGACTTTCTATCATTGGACAATTAAATAGTAATTTATATAAAGAACTTAATCTTAAAAGAATGCCGTATGTATAAAAATGCTCCGGCTTAAATGATTGCTTGCTTATCCTGTGAAAAAATATTATAGAAAGTTTTCAAACAGTTGCTCTGGCGTTATATATTCACCTCTATAATACAATCTTTTCTGCCCATCTACAATACGCGAAGCAAATAATCCCATGTTTAACATCCACTGAATCAACTCTAAGCAACTCTTCTTCATGTATTCATCCATTGCTTCAAAAATGCCTTCTTCTGAAATACTATCAGCCCCCATGTTGAAATACTTAGTCTGAATAGACGACACTATTTCTTTACGGCGATCAGGCATACTATTTCTTTTTCTTGTTAGTGGATTTAATTGCCTTACCAAGAACAGGAGCCATTACATGAGCGTAAACGTCTTTATCAAATAGAGATTCACCATTCTCCATTGCGCTTAATTGTTTATCTAATATCAATTCAGCCAATCCAGTCATAGTCCTACCTGTTAACCTTGCCTGCTTGCATAACCGCTTCTTTATTTCACCATCTATTTTGAAACTCTCCTTCATGAGATCAAAGATACCACCTTTTACCACTCTACCAAATTTATTTTAAAATAAAAAGGGAGCCGAACAACTTACGACACCCTTTTAAAATGAGCTACACCGACGAATAACCCCCGTCATTCCCGGCCCCATTTACAATACAAAAATAGACAATTAATCCTGGCCGATCCTTTTATATACTATAAAGCGTGACATCACCTTCCCGGCATCAGGAATAGGATCCCAATATCTTCTAAAATTTCAAAAATTAGGAGTTCCTGAAAATTATTTTACCCGACGATCATAATATTTAAATACAGCCTTCAGTTGAGTAGCGTTTTTGACTGATGACTCCCACCAATCCTTCTTGGTTTCCACATCAATTACATCAATATAGAATGTTTTTGGTTTGAATGGGAATTTCTTAATATAATGTCCGCTTCCCAACTTAGTCCCGTCCGGCATACTTACCCCACCCCCACTTGTGAATGTGCAACCATTTTGATTCTTAAAAACCACCGCATCAACGTAATAAGCGCGTCCATTTTCCTCCATAAAAACAGCAGAACATCGATTATTTTGGTATAACACCTTCCCTTCATTCATTTCTGCTACATTATTCCACTCTTCTTTGATTCCAGTGATGTCACAAATCGGCTGCTGCATGCATAATGTTTTCACGGCATGAGCCAGAGCCGACGCAGTGAATGGTGCGCTACCACCTGATTGACCGGATTCACCGAAACGATCGCATAGCGAGATTAATTCATCTTTAAAAGGTGCAATAATCGGGTTTTTAACTGTTTTGATGAGGATTTCTAGTTCTCTTTCCGCGTGGGATGCTGTGTAGGATTTCATCTGAATGATATGGTTAGCCTTTACACCACAAGGTTTTAAGAAGCGAATATAAAACAAAAAACCACCGTAGAAACGGCGGTCGATTCAAAAAGTATTTTGGAAATGCAAAACTCAATGTTTAAAAAGAGTTACGCAAAACAAATATACCCCTCATTCTTCACATAAACCCCAACACGCCTACCAAATTATCCCGGCAGAAATTACCATCAACCACCCTAACCCTAAAATTTCAGCCTACTACAAAGCAAACGACGTACGCGTGTTGCCTTGGGAGGGTGCCCCGTCTCTATGGATCGACCAGCCCGCTTGGGCTTTCGTTTATCTGCGACCGAGTACATAACTATTTGACTTTCAATTAATAATTAATTGTTTGTCATTCACGCTCGTATTAGTAATGGGTTAAGGCTCAATCTGTTTTGGCTGTTGATGCTGTTGTTTGCTGATTGGTAGTTGTATGTGGTGGGGTTGAGCCTGTTTGTTGTGGGGTTTATGGCCTGGTTATACTGGCATTAACTAGTTGGCTATTAGGCGTTGATTGGCTGGTATTGGATTAGCTATTGGGGTTGGGTGTTGTCTGTTGGTGGTGGGGGTTGTGGTATGGGGGGGAGGATATTATTTGGAAGGGATGATGTTTTTGAGGGGTTTAGAGAAAGATTTGGTATTAATAACGTATATTATTAGCTTTGTAGCTATGGGACGAAAAGCCACGACTTATACCGCTAATATGTACACATTGGCCAATGACACAATCCAGGGAATGGAGGTTGGTGACATTCGAATAATAAGATTGCCATCTCCGAATGATCTAGCATTCTTTCGTAAATATCTTAGTGAGATAGCGAAACGCGGTGACAAGAAATTCACTACCAAAACAATTAGCGATCAATTACATATAATGCGCGTTAAATATTCAAATATAATTGCTAAAAAAGTAGAATAATATGTTTAGATTAATTAAAGTATACTGTTTAATCCATCCTGTTACTAATATGCCTTTTTATGTAGGCGCAACTGCTAAGACATTAAAGGATAGATTAAATGGACATATAACAAGCCGTTTTGCCCCATTCTATAGTCAATCCCCCTCGGCAAAGAGATATAAATTGTTGTGCGAATTGATGGATTCTGGAACTCCACCCAAAATAAGTTGCCTAATAGCGGTATCCCCGGATAATTGTGATTTATTCGAACGCGCCTATTATAATCTTTTTATTTCCTCCGGCATTGATTTACTGCAAGATGCGAATAGATTTACCTATCAAGGGCATTATCACAAAAATAAACTCAATAAATAATTTGGTATTTATAACGTTATTATATACCTTTACTTCATCAACGAAACAATAACACACTAAACAGATCAACATGCACACATTATCACTCTTAAGTAACCCTTACATGATCTTGGCGATACTGATTGCTGTAATGATGGTTGTATGTATGATTTACGTGCATGTATCCGATAAAAAGGACATGGCCTTCAAGAAAGAGCATATGTATTTTGACGCGGAAACCGCTAAATGGTATTATAACGAAACTCTTAATAAATAACACAGTAAAACAAGATAACATGAAACACATTGCAACATTTTTCGGGATTATGACGCTGATTTGTCTATTCGCTTTAGCCGTGACCCTTTGGTCGCCTATAGCTCCTTACTTTGGCATAGCGGCCGTAATCAGTGCTGTGTTATTGTTAATAACTGATATTATAAATAACACTATACAATAACCCTCTTAACTATCAATTAATTAACTCTTTATAAATACCTATTCTGTATGACACTAAAACAATTTAAAGACGAATTAAGAACTACTGATATAAAGTATGATCCGTGGGGTTGCTCAATGGAGGCATTTTTTGAATGCGCAGGCAGAATGAACAGACGTGGATTAGATATACCAGCAGAATGGAATTATAGACCCGGCATGGGATCAGATGGAACTGATAAGGAAAATTATTGGTATTCATTATTTGCCCGCTGTGGTAATAAACAATTATTGACTATTGGCAACTATCTGCACAGACTAACCACGGCCTTAGACAAAGCTGGTAAATCATATTAATAACTAATTAAACTAGTAGTATATGTTACACCAATTTACTTGCTCAGTATGCCATCAACATAAAACACACGAAAGCGATTTCTCAACCGGCTACGGGAAAGACAAAGACGGGAATATAGTTTGCTTTGAATGTTGTGGCAAACAGGACGAAAAACAATTAGCAGAACTACCACTAAAGGGTAAAATGAGTCTTTATCTTGACACTAACAAAAAAATACTCACCAATTGGCCCGGTACGCTTCATATATCAGTTCCATATATCAGGAAGGGCAAACACAACTTTGCAGGTAAAAGATATGATACATGGTTTAAATATGCAGGGAATCAATATCATGCTGTACAGTACGGGGATAATACGCAAATTGCCCACATCACAAGGGTAAAGCAATAGACTAATAATTAAACTAACAATATATGAAACGTACATATCAACGTAGCCCGGTATTATATTTCCATGAATTAAGCAGTGAACAGCAACTGGAAGCTATTGACACATTCGGCGAAAGCGAGGCGCAGGAAGAATCGTTTGTGTTATGGAATAATGATCCGCTCCCGTTATCTATGTTTATGCGCACGGATAAGGGATTATTTTCAGGCATTTATGAACAATCTTACTTTAGCGCCTACTTTATTAAACTGAGCCATACCGGTGAAGCTGCAACAGTTGTATACGCCCATTGGTAATTGATTAATTCAAACAACATTCAATCACATCTCAATCCTTTTGCAATGAAAAAAACTAAAAAATCGCACGAACAATATCTAAATGAACTATATGCAGATATGTTCAGTCAAGAACAAGCGCACGATGAATTTAGATATTTATGCAACAGATCTCGTGATAATTACACTACATCATCGAATATAATAAACGCCTATACTAATCACACATTAGGTTCTTTATTGCGTAAATACGACCCCGTTGCCTTTAATTCTAGCTTTAATGAATGGAAATAATTTTAAAATTTACCCAATCCCTTAACGCATGAAAAAGATATTAATAAACCCGACTGTTTTAGCTCTTTTTATCTTAACTGTAATATTTATTATCATTCGCTACTCTCCATTCTTTAATTATTTAAACTATAAAAGATGAACTATTCAGCAAGCAAATACAACTCTAAAGAATGGGCAATTTTCTGCCAGACAACCAATTGTTACATACTATTCGGGACTAAAAAAGAAATGACAAAGAAGTGTAAGGAATTGAATAAGGAGATTAAACCTAATACTACCCTTATTCATGATTTCTTCCAGGAAGATTAACTCCCTTGTATTTGATACCAACCAACCCGACACAATTAAAGACGAGGACAAAACACATAAACAATTGCCTATGTAACATTTCTACTTTTTTATTTTTTAACTATTAAATATTTAACTGTATATGAACACGACAACACAAATCGAATGGACAAAAGTAAACCACGATGTTAATGGCAATCCTCGTTATGTTTGTCACTTTCTAAAACTGCTTACCCAAGAAGAAAAGAATAGCGATATTGACATATCTAAAAAGTATGAGATCGCTTTAAAAAGGGCAAAAAAGATAGGAGGGCGCAAATTTCACAACAAACAATACGGGGGTGGAATAGTGTTCCAAACATACAACACAAATGAAATTGATAAATTAATTAACGACCTACTAAACACACAGCCCACAAAATTATCGGGCACATTTAAAAAGTACGCTGATATTATAAATTCAGGCACTATAGAAGAAGGCCAAATTATCAGCATGCGCTCTTTTATGCACAAAGACAAAGAGAATGCAAAATTTATTTTTTCATTATTAAATGGTAAACCTCTATTGTTAACCCCTATTCAAATATCTAAAGGGTATTATTTCTTGCTTTCTCAATGGAAAACACCCGCTGGAATTGAAAGAAAAAATAACCCATTTGGTTATAGAGAAGAACGCATCTTAGCAAATTTCTCTACAATCGAATTAAAGAGTCTTTATAATAACGGGAATGCTCATCATGACAACTACCTCCCATTATATGAAGTATCTAGTAAAGACGGGGACTCCTTTGAGTATTACTACGATGGTGAAATAAATATCGTAGGCTAATAAAATTATCTATCATGGCAAGTGTACAACAAAATATAAAAAATGGCTGGAAAGCGTTGGAAGATAAATATACCCATTTAAAAGCCAACAACCAGGGAGATGAATATTACCCCATTCAGGAAGAGTTTAAAAAAATGCTGAATGCGTTCATTTACGATCATGATCTTAGTCTATTGACTAGCAAGCAACTGTTAAAATTAGGCGGCTGGGTAAATTCACATCGCCCAATGGAACCGCATAGATTTCTTTCTTATTGTGCAAATTTTTCAAATTAATCAAAATGAATACATGTAACACCTGCCGGTATTGGGCAGTGCAACGTAATATCCTGAACAACATTTCAGATTGCGACCGCCCAGACTGCAAAGCAGATAAGGATATAACCTTTGAAATTGAAGCAGATGCAGACGACACTAGCAATATGCATGTTATCCTTTTAACATCCGGAAATTTTGGCTGCTTATTACATAAACCTAAACAAAAACAAGACTGAGGCAGCTAGACGCTATATACTGATAGCTGCCCTTTTTTATTAACTTATTTAACTTATTAAATATGAATGATTTACATAATAGGCCACTGGCCGCTGAAGGGCTAATTTCATATCGAGCTAAAGGCCGTTACGGATACATTATGATAGGAGCTAAAGATAATGCAGACGCATTAAGTGAAGCAAAACGCTCAACTGATAATCCGACAGATTTAGAAGTTTGGGACGGCGAAAAATATATTCCTGTTACCGATAAATCCAACTAACCATGCAAACAGAATTTACATGCGGGATATATACCGCAAAAATAAACGCTTATAAATGGAGACTAGAAACAAATCAGTATTGCAGGCGTTTTATGGGGAGTGGGGAAATCGCCCAAATGGATAGAATTACTTATATGGGTACTTTCGCCTTTGTTTTTGCCCGTTTATTTAGGAATGTGTATTTCAAAATATTATAAATAATCCAACAATATCATGACCAATATTAACTATTACACCGTTCACCGTTCCGGCTGCTCACTAAAACGTGATTCATTTATTGATCCTAACAGGTTATACATTAACCACAATGCATACGAAACGCAGCCAATAATACTCTTTTGCCACTTCAAAGGCATTCAGGAGCCAATAGTTACCTGCTTTGAAGTGTTTATCGTAAACAGTGAAATAGATTATAGCGCCTACCACTCATTAAATTAAAAATATATGAACATTCAAAAAACAATCGAAACTCTTTTAACAAACACAGCAGAAATAAAAAAGAGCTACCCTACTGTTGATATTGTAAGGCATATCGTAAAGGATATTCCATTTTCGGAATTGAAAACGTTTATTATACGGGAAATGTTAACCATGCACACCGATAAAGCCGAAAAGCGCATATATGCAATATACTCCCCATTAGTAAATGGCAAAATGGATAGTGATATATGGCTATATTCTACCATTGTAAATATTAAACCAGCCGAAATAACAGAGCTATGAACGACAAACAATTAACCAGAACAGCGTTTGAATACGCTTATATATCCTTGCACTCTGCCAGAATAGCTAATGATATTCAACAGTTATTATCTTATTTGGGAATATATGAAAAAGACACACAAAACCTAAAACTTTTATCTGACGCAAAAGAGTTATTAACTAAATATCATTTTGACCATACATTTTCTTCATTCGATAAAAAATTTAACATTTAACAATGAAAGCTAAAGTATTAATTATGTCCTTTCTTGCAATATGCCTTATTTGTGCATTTGCTTTTAAATGTCATTCACAGACCTATGTTTATGGCACCAATGAAGCCAATGTTTCAAAGGTTGTTCCCATAGACTCTGCCAGCAAAATTCTAATTGCTGACGAAACCTGGCTAACCTATTCAAAGACGGGAGCGCGGATTACAAGCTATTCAGAAAAGGCTTTTACAGACATTTCCTTGAAGTTTGGAGATCGTTTCAAAAGAATATCAATCGTATACAAAACCGACCGCCACGGGCCTTACAAGGAGTACAGCATCTATTTGACCCAAGAAGTAGCTAACAATATTAAAGAATGGGCAAAAACTAATCTATGAGATATGTACATCTGGGCTTAGTTATAATCATATTTGGCCTTTTAACTTGCGGCATTACACTTATCCAAGAACACGAAGCGCTTTCCGCAATATTAATATGCACCTCTCTTGTGCTTTCAGTAATGGGTATTATAATTTTAAAGATTGAAGAAATAAATAATAAAATAAAATAACAATATGTCAACTCCACATCACTACCGTAGACAATCTATTCACGCAATTTTATTATGCCTAATTGTTATTATTGCCTTGTTAGCTTCTAGTTGCAGCCCCAAATATACCGGGTGCCCGTCGCATAAAGGCATGAGCGGATATGGCTGGTTAAAAAACAGAGAAACCAAAAAAGTATTTATACTGGATAGTAATTGCGGTATAATATGCACTTTTACAGATCCAAAAGATATGTTTCACTTAAAATACGAATAGCTTTCTCAGTCTCTCATGTACAGTTAGTTCCCCCTCCTAGTCTTGGGAGGGGCATTTTTAAACCTTACAAACTTTATTCCATGACTACCTCAGAATATATTAACCTATTCCATCAGCAATATCAATACCTCTTGAATTTTTGTAAAACACGCGGGGTATCTGAGGAGGAGGCAGAAGACATAACTCTGCATTCTTTCTATATCTTCTGGCGTGGCAAAGAAAACATTCACATGCGTTCCGCACGCACTTATTTATTTACGTTAGCTAAAAATAAATGTATTGATGTTATACGAAGAAAGTATATTAAAAAAAGAGTTTATACTCAACTGTCATACGCGGATAATTACATAGACCCAACCCCTTCTATTGATTTAAAATCAATTACCGCAGAATTACATGACATAATAGAATCATTGCCTCCAAAGCAGAAAGAATACATTACACTTAGATACTTAGACGATATATCAATTGAGAAAATAATTAGAGAAAGAAAAGACATAAATAGAAACACCTTAAGAAACACACTGAAGCGGGCGAGCGATAAAATAAGAAAAGAATTAAAAAACCGGGGCATTACCATTGGCTGAAATTAAAGTAATTTCATTGCTAATCTATATAAAATATTATGATCTGACTCTTTTTATTTACTGTGGGATAGTTTAGAAACCCTTCGTTTTCTATTAGCGCAAATTGCTTGCCGCTACTTAACCAATAATTCCAATAAGGAGAATTATATTTCTGCTTTACGCTGTCTACTTTAAATGTGCCATACCCATCAATCACAACTGACTTGCTTGTTAGTTTTATTTCAAACGGAACTCCGTATTTAATTGTATCTATTCTCCACGAAGATGTGGTTGTGTCGCTTCGCCAGCCTATTGTATGGACTTCTTTAATATGATATGTTAGATTTACGTTCGGCTGCGAATAGCCAAATATCGGGGCCAATAAAAGTAACAATATACGCATATTAAGAAAAATATAATTTAGACTCCCTTATGCGCCTGGCAGCCAATATCGGCTTTTTAATGCCATTAATTGTAGAAAATCTCCACATGTAAAATGCTTCTGTTATTCTTGGATCATCTGGCCTTTGATTAACTAGCCTGAGAACTGTCGATTTTTTAAAGTCCCCAGTTCCTATATTATAACAGAGGCTCAACAGCGCATTGAATTGATTTTGATTAATGTCGTCTCTAGTTGTGCTGTATACAGCCATTAAGAAGGTTGCATTAACCTTATCAAATAAGTCCCACGCAGCATCTTCATCGGCCAGAGGAGGGTCACTCATTGTTACTTTCTTACCTCCAGGATACCACGTACATCCAACCCCTATTGTTGGGATACCGGCATCGTCCTTATATGGATGCAATATTAACCCTTCCTCTTGCTTCATAAATCTCCTCCCTACCTCATCCAATGTTCTTATTTCAGTCATTTGATCCGGAATATGATATTATAAAATAGAGGGAATGAAACATTCCACGTACATCCTAATCCAATAAAGTGCTCATACCACAACAATGCAGGCTTAGGAGCAAACCACGCAATGATTACATCTGCAATTATACATCCCCACATTAGGGACTTACATATATGCCAAAAATCTGGGCGGTATCCCAATATTAATTTCACATAACTGCATGATATATCCTTGCACCACCAACGCTTGTCCAATTTTTTGAAAATACTCTTATTAAAATTGGGGCTGTTCTCCGCAGTATCCATGCAGGCACTAAAGAAGCCGCCCATAAACATCAAGACATATATCCAGATCATGGCTTTGCTGCGTTTTGTTCGCTATCTATTATTACTTGCGCATCTTCTTTTGCCGTAGCATGATGAATACCTATAACAATAGACAGTACAATACAAAGATACACCACACCTTTTCTCACATCGTCATAAGCAGGATCTTTCCATTTTGCAAGAGAGATAATCCAGCCGAAACTAACAAGCCCGTGACCAATCCAGATTGCAACTCTGGCGATGAGTGCCATTTGATTTACCGATGAATAAAAGAAATCAATAATCAACAGGAAGATAGTAAATATCGCCCCTACTATTACCCATATTTCTAATTCATCATCTTTTCTTTTGTTTTGCGTTGTCATTATTTTAAAATTTTATTGAAAGAGGAAATTTAATACTTGCTTCTACCATGTGCCCCTGATTACCATATAGCCAATTGGCCTCATACATTATGTTATATTTTGTTTGATACATAAATCCCCCACCTGCCATCTTAGGCCAAGGGCCAAACAAAACATCCCATGACAAATAAAGTCTACCATGAGGTTTTAATTTATCTGAGGCATCCTTGGCTTCTTTAGCCAATGCATTTATTTTGTTGTAAAACCCAAGTTTCTCGGCATCCAGCTCCTTGAATCTTTTTAAGTAAATCTTATTTTGATTATCCCAATTATTCTGAAGGCTATTTAAATCATTCTTGTATCTGAGTGATAAACTCGTGGTGGTTTCTAATTTAGAAAAGCAATCTTCACATTCAACAATGTAACCATGTGGCACAACCGTTGCCGAAGTATCTGCATACTGAGCTAATCTATGCTCATCAATCAGCTTTTTGTTTTCAACCAATGCTTTATCAAGTTCAAATTCAGTTTGCTCTTTTTGATTTTTTATTAAAGCGAGTTGACCTCTTTCAAGCTCCAATGTATCTTGGAAATCTTTAGCAGCACTATCAGATGCGGCTTTATAATCTTTCAAAGCAGCCAATGCGCTGTCTGCAATATGCTGCGTCTTTTCTCTGGCTGCTACTTCTAGCTTGTTTTGTTTGCATCCTTTAAATAGAGCAAATAGCAATATCATTGCACCGGCAATGATTAATATAGCTACTATTGGGTTTATTTTTAAAGTCATTAGCATTTATTAAAATGAAAGGCCGCTATCTCAAAGTGACTCATCAGACTCATAAGAACCTGCACTTCAAAATAGCGGCGCTTCAAATAAATAATTTTATAAATCTGATGAGTTGTTCAAAACTAAGAATCTTCTTCCGCATTATCAATTTTACTTTTCAATATCTTCTGTTCAATCTCCTCTCGCTTGTACGACTGCCATGTCTTAATGGTTAGCCTTATAAACTTCAATAACATAAACCCGCATCCGGCCACAAAAAGTATGTCAGATTTCCAATTCGCAAGATTTAATAAAATGCCACCTATGTAAGAGCTAAATCCAATCCATGTTAATACGGTTAAATATAATTTTTCCATTCCTTGAGGGCTTGCTTTAAAGTCAATAAAACTACCACGCTTAATGCTACTATCCATAGCATGTTGACGATGTAGGGGTGATTGCTTCCCATTCCTAGAAATGTATCTATTATCCGAAAAATGAGCCGACATAAAGCATAGATTATAAAGTAAAGGATAGTTTTTCTATGGCTTGGGATTAACTGGTATAATGATATTATAAATAATAAGTCGCATGCATTAGCCCATATATAGTATATAGATTTCCAGCGATAATCTTCAAACATCGCATAGGTGTGAAATATCAATAAGCCAGATACATACAATATAAGGGCCGCAAATGGCGCACTAAGGGATATCAGGCGCACCAGGGTTATTACCGCCTGGCGGATCATCGTTGGCAACTTGCGGCATCGACGTTTCTCCAATTGCATCTTCCAGTTGTTTAATTAGTTCTCCTAATTTATTAAAAGCATGCTTTGCTTCTTCAAGCATCTCTAATGCTGTTTGTTTTTGTGACATTTATTATTGTTTTTTAGTGACAACTAGATCATCTTCTGCGACTTTATTAGCAAATTTAGCGGCGAATTTATCAGAAGTCAATACTCCTATATTCTTTAGGAACATAAATGCCCTATCGAATAATATTCCTTCCCCGATGACTATAGCAATCATCCATTTCATTTCAATATACTCATATTCCATTCTTATCAATAGCGGAATAGCTAATAAATTTGCTAATAATCTAAATAAATTTGAAGCAAGTAAAAACTTTGTACTCCATTTCTTGGGAGTATTATCACTGGATATATCTCTATTGCTAGCCTCGAACAGAAGCGATGCAGTTGCTGAAAAATAAGCAATAACCAGGTATGCGAGGAAAGCCCCTAACGAACCATTGCCTAATAATACATTCCAAAAATCCGGATATTGATGTTGCATAATGCTTTTGTTTTATACATGAAACTATTGAGCAAACTTGGGGAGTACATCTACAAATACTCCATATATGGTTGCGAAATTATTTACGACAGCCGTTTGTTCTATGGTTATATTTTGATTACTAGTAAATGCAAATCCAGCCACATTCACTGCTGATAATGCACCTATCCCTGTAATTTCATTCTCTAATATATTAGCATGTGTGTCATCTATATAATGCAAATAGCATTCTATTACATCCGGAATAGATGGAGTCGCAACGCCAAATGCGGCTACCGATACCCCATTAACTTTTACAGTTATAGTTATAGAAGCGGCCACGGCTGAAAATAAATAAACTCTTATCCTAACCCGATCCCCATTTTGCCTTAACGTATTGGCTGGCATAGACCTGGTGATTATAGTCTGAGCGGTATTTGCAGTCCCAGCAGTTCCTGTTCCACTTACATATGTTGCAGAGCATGAATGGAATGGGTTTACTGGATAATATCCTTTAGGGATATATGAGATAACCCCCACCACTAAACCCAATGTTAATACTACTATCGC
>Ga0207694_10003058_pt1 | contig 13416 bp, 12 predicted proteins | sample KBSC34metaG_FD_184353 | JGI IMG/M metagenome (GOLD analysis project Ga0207694, IMG submission 184353) | Corn rhizosphere microbial communities from Kellogg Biological Station, Michigan, USA - KBS C3-4 metaG (SPAdes) (version 2) | ecosystem: Host-associated > Plants > Roots > Rhizosphere > Soil...
TTGTCGTACCTGAGCACGGTTCGAACCTTGAGTCCAATACAAAACAAAAGCCCGGCACGAGCCCGGGCTTCTTGTTTGGCTGGGGGACTAGGATGGTTCGGCGCATCCATTCGCCTCACCCCTCGCTTCCGCTCGGGGCCAGCGGCGCTTCGCTCCGCTGTCCAAATTCGCTTCCGGCGAATTTGTCGTACCTGAGCACGGTTCGAACCTCGAGTCCAATACAAAACAAAAAGCCCGGCACGAGGCCGGGCTTTTTGTTTTGGCTGGGGGACTAGGATTCGAACCTAGATAGGCAGAGTCAGAGTCTGCAGTCCTACCATTAGACGATCCCCCAAATCCTGCTCTGACATTGGTGGGGTTGCTTACGGCTCGGTCCGTGAGACGCGCTTTTTCGCTTGGTTGAGGACAGCGTTCGCGTGACTCGCTTCGCTGCCCGGTGCCGTCGTCGTGCCGATCGAGCCCCGTCGCAAGGACAGGGCGCGAACGATGACGATTAGCGCTTCGAGAACTGCGTGGCGCGGCGTGCCTTGTGCAGGCCGACCTTTTTGCGCTCGACTTCGCGGGCGTCGCGGGTCATGAAACCGGCCTTGCGCAGCGCCGGCTTCAGCGCTTCGTCATGAACGACGAGTGCGCGCGAGATGCCGAGGCGGATCGCGCCGGCCTGGCCCGTGTTGCCGCCGCCTTCGACCGTGACGAGCACGTCGAACTTGTCGGTCATCTGGGTCAGCTCGAGCGGCTGGCGCACGATCATGCGCGAGGTCTCACGACCGAAGAATTCGTCGAGCGGCTTGCCGTTGACGACGATCGCACCCTTGCCGGGGCGCAGGAACACGCGCGCGGCTGAGGACTTGCGGCGACCGGTTCCGTAACTTTGCGTAGTTGCCATGTTTGTTTTCCGAGAATTAACCGATGTCCAGCGCCTGCGGCTGCTGGGCGGCGTGCGGATGCTCCGCACCCTTGTAGACCTTGAGTTTGCGGTACATCGCGCGGCCCAGCGGATTCTTCGGCAGCATGCCCTTGACCGCGATTTCGATCACGCGCTCGGGGTGCTTGGCCAGCAGGTCCTTCAGCGCGATCGACTTGATGTTGCCGATGTGGCCGGTGACCTGGTAGTAGATCTTGTCGTCCAGCTTGTTGCCGGTGACCGCGACCTTCTCGGCGTTGATGACGACGAGGTAGTCGCCGGTGTCGGCGTGCGGGGTGTAGACGGGCTTGTGCTTGCCACGCAGACGGACGGCGAGCTCGGTCGCGAGGCGACCCAGCGTCTTGTTGCTCGCGTCGACGATGAACCAGTCGCGCTTGACCGTCTCAGCATTGGCGCTGACCGTTGTCTTTTTCATAGTAAACCTGTGCCCTGAGGGGCTGAAAGAAATGGTGCGTGGTGCGAAGAGCCGGAAATTTTAGCGGAACTGCCCTTGCTGGCGCAAGCCCTTCGATACGGCGCAAGCCCGGAAGTGCGGCTAGATCGCGTTTCCGATGCTGTCTCGCGCCAGGGACGGGCGTTTCGCCGCGCCGCCTGGCGTGATCCGGCGGCCTCTGCTGCGGGCGATCGTCCGGCTGCGGGCGGATGGCCAGACGCGGCCGCGGCAAACGGTACGGACACGACACAGCCACCCTTCGATCGTGCTCGCCGGAATTCATCTAACTCGGCCCTCCGATGCATCCCCGAGGCAAAGCCGACGGTGCACGCGCGTCACGAGGGGCGCGCACTCGCGGTGGCACGCCGGCACCAGTTGCTTCCGCCCCCCCGCGCAACGACAATCCGGGCATGTTTAGCCGCCAGATGACGACCTCGGACCGTATTTTGGCCGAAATCGAGCGCGCCCTCGGCACGGCGCTCGGATCGGCCCCCGCGCCTTCCCGCCCCTCGCCCGCCGGAGACAGCGTGGACGCGCCGCGCACCGACGCCGAGCGCCGTCATGTCGCAGGGCTCATGCGTATCAACCACGTCGGCGAAGTCTGCGCGCAGGCGCTGTATTCCGGCCAGGCGGCCGTGGCGCGTCATGCGGCAACCCGCGCGCAGCTGCTCGAGGCTGCGGCCGAGGAAACCGACCATCTCGCCTGGTGCGCGCAGCGCCTCGACGCGCTCGACAGCCGCCCGAGCCTGCTCAATCCGCTCTGGTACGCGGGCAGCTTCGCGCTCGGCGCAGCGGCCGCGCTCGCGAGCGATCGCGTCAGTCTCGGCTTCGTCGTCGAGACCGAACGCCAGGTCGAGGCGCACCTCGGCGAGCATCTCGAGAAACTGCCCGCGCAAGCCGCCGCGAGCCGCGCGGTCGTCGCACAGATGAAGGCGGACGAAGCGCGGCACGGCGCGGCGGCCCGGGCGGCCGGCGGCATCGACTTGCCTGCGCCGGTCGCCGCGCTGATGCGCGTCGCGAGCCTGTTCATGAAGGCCGTCGCGTACCGGGTCTGAAATCTGCGTCCGCATCGCCCTCGCCAGGCAACGCAAGGATCCGGCCCCTACTGGTTCTCACGCCCGCAGTCGACGGCCGCTCGCGGTCCGACGGCATTGCCCATCGGCACGGCCACCCACCCCCGACACGATTTTCTCGCCCCCTGGCACGACTCTTCCCCGATCCGCTCGCCATCCATCTGGCCGCCAAAAAAAGGAAGCCGGCACGAGGCCGGCTTCCTTTTTTTTCTGAATCCCCCTTGCGGGAGGTCGATCCTTACCAGATCGTCGTGCGCTTCTCGGGCGCGACGTACATCTTGTCTTCGGGCTTGATGTCGAACGCCTTGTAGAAGCCCGGCTGGTTGACCAGCGTACCGCGGACGCGGTCGATCGGGATCGAGTGCGGGTCGGACTTGACCAGCTCGATCGCGAACTTGTCGCGCAGCTTCGCCTGCCAGATCTGGCCGAAGCCGAGATAGAAACGCTGGTCGCCGGTGTAGCCGTCGATCACCGGCGCGGGCTTGCCGCCGAGCGAGATCTGGTAGGCCTTGTACGAGATCGCGAGGCCGGAGTTGTCCGCGATGTTCTCGCCGAGCGTCAACTCGCCGTTCGAATGGAATCCGGGGACCGGTTCGAACGCGCCGTACTCCGCGACGAGCGCGGCGGTCTTGGCCTTGAACTTCTCGTGATCTTCCTTCGTCCACCAGTCACGCAGGTTGCCGTCGCCGTCGTACTGGGCGCCCTGATCGTCGAAGCCGTGGCTGATCTCGTGGCCGATCACGGCGCCGATGCCGCCATAGTTGACCGCGTCGTCGGCCTTCGCATCGAAGAACGGCGGCTGCAGGATCGCGGCCGGAAACACGATCTCGTTGAGCTCGGGGTTGTAGTAGGCGTTGACGGTCTGCGGGGTCATGCCCCACTCGCTGCGATCGACCGGCTTGCCGAGCTTGTTGAGGTTGCGCTGATACTCGAACTCGTTGCCGCGCATCACGTTGCCGACGAGGTCGTCCTTCTTGACGACCAGCGCCGAGTAGTCGCGCCACTTGTCCGGGTAGCCGATCTTCGGCATGAACTTGGCGAGCTTCTCCTGAGCGGCCTTCTTCGTATCGGGGCTCATCCAGTCAAGCGTGTCGATGCTCTGCTTGTACGCGGCCAGCAGGTTTTTCACGAGCTGGTCCATGCGCGCCTTCGACTCGGGCGGGAAGAACTTCGCAACGTAGAGCTTGCCGACCGCCTCGCCGAGTGCGCCCTGGACGACATTGACGCCGCGCTGCCAGCGCGGGCGGTTCTGCGGCACGTCGCGCAGCGCGGTGCCGTAGAACGAGAAGCGCGTGTCGACCCAGTCCTTGCTGAGGTACGGCGCATAGCTCGCGAGCACATGCCAGCGGAAATAACTCTTGAGCACGGGCAGCGGGGTCTTGGCGAGGATCTTGTCGAAGCCCGTGATGTAGGTCGGCTGGCTCACGATCACGTAGTCGACCTTGCCGTCGACGCCGGCGGCGGTCAGGTAGCTCTTCCAGTCGTAGCCGGGCGAGAGTTTCGCGAGGTCGGCGAACGTCTCCTTGTTGTAGGCCTTGATCGGATCGCGCGTCTCGACCTTGGTCCACTGCACTTTGGCGAGGTCGGTCTCGAGCGCGAGCACGTCCTTCGCATCGGCCGCGGCAGTCTTGTCGCCGCTCATTCCGAGCATTTTTTCCATGAACTTCGCGTACTCGCCGCGGATCGCCTTGAGCTTGGCATCGTCCTGCAGGTAATAGTCGCGGTCCGGCAGGCCGAGGCCGTCCTGGAAGAAGTCGACGACGTACTTGGTCGAATCCTTGTTGTCCTGATGCACGCCGGCGGCATACGGCGCGGTCACGCCGATCTCGTGGTAGTGCGCGATCAGCGCGGGAATCTGCTTCTTGTCGGTCAGCGCGTCGATCTTCGCGAACTCGCCTTCGAGTGGTTTCAGGCCGAGCGTTTCGAGCGCCGGCTCGTCCATGAAGCTCGCGTAGAGGTCGGCGATCTTCTTCTTGTCGGCGTCGCCGCCTTCGGGATTCTTCGCAGCGTCCTCGATGACCGTGCGCACGGCGGCCTTCGCGTCGTCGTCGAGCTTAACGAACGAACCGAACATCGGCTTGTCGTCCGGAATCTTCGCATTCTCGAGCCAGTAGCCGTTGACGTACTTGTAGAAGTCGTCCTGCGGGCGCACGAGCGGGTTCATGTTCTCCTTGTTCACGCCCGAGACGAGCGGCGTCGGCGCGGCCAGCGCTGCGGGCGCAACTGGCGCGGCTGGCGCGGGCTTGGCGGCATCTGCGGTCTTGGCCGGTTCATTCGGACCGGAGCAGGCCGCGATCAGTCCGGCGGAGATCAGGCCGGCGCAGGCCAGCGCGATGCGGGTTCGTTTCATGGAATTTTCCCCTTCGATGGGTGCAGAACGACTGAGGAGCGTAGCGGCGCGCACCGCTACATCACATATGCCAAAGGTCCCGCTTCGGACGCTAGGTCGTACCGTAGCAGGCACCGTCGCGAACGCGCCGCGACCGACACGGCCGCTTGACGCCGGCAAGGGCATTACAAGCACGGGCATTACGCTACAGGCGAACTTCGGGCTACACCTGTTTCAGCCGTGAGCGGCAAAATCGCGCTGCCAGGCTCCCGACAAATCGGAAGTTGAACGGAATACGTCGGCGCATCCGGCCTGCGGGCGCGGCGTCGGCTTGCCGCCGGGATGGCGGGCTCCGGGGTCACAGGACACGCGACTGGCGCGAAATCCGCGTTCGACGCACTCGGGTGCGAGGCGGGCTCGCGCAGACGCCGATGCAAAACCGGTTCGACACGGAAGCACGCGCGACGCAATCCCGCGCACGACATTCCCGGTGGCCTGCGCGAACGGCGTAGGTCGCTCAGGTCAGGTTGCGCCCGTGGAACAGTTCCTCGATCTCGCGCTTGAGCAGCGCCTCGATGCGCGCGCGTTCCTTGAACGAGAGGTCTTCGGAATGCGCCTCGAACAGGTAGGTGTCGAGATCGAAGTCCTTCACGTGCATCTTCGTGTGGAAGATGTTTTCCTGGTACACGTTGACGTCGAACATCTCGTACTTCGTGCGGATGTGCTTGGCCAGGTATTCCTGGATCGAGTTGATGCGGTGATCGATGTAGTGCTTCTTGCCGCGCACGTCGCGCGTGAAGCCGCGCACGCGGTAGTCCATCGTCACGATGTCCGACTCGAAGCTGTCGATCAGGTAGTTCAACGCCTTCAGCGGCGAGATGACGCCGCAGGTCGCGACGTCGATGTCCGCGCGGAACGTCGCAATGCCGTTGTGCGGATGCGTTTCGGGATAGGTGTGGACCGTGATGTGGCTTTTGTCGAGATGGGCCACGACCGCGTCGGAAATGACGTCGCGACCGGCATCGCGCTTGTCGATGACCGGCTGCTCGGAGATCAGGATCGTCACGCTCGCACCCTGCGGGTCGTAGTCCTGGCGCGCGATGTTGAGGATGTTCGCGCCGATGATGTCGGCGACGTCCGTCAGGATCTTCGTCAGGCGATCGGAGTCGTACGCTTCATCGATGTATTCGATGTAGCGATCGCGCTGCTCGGCCGTCACTGCGTAGCAGATGTCGTAGATGTTGAAGCTGAGCGCCTTCGTCAGGTTGTTGAATCCCTGTAGCTTGAGACGCGGGAGCGGCTTGACCATCGGGAATCCTCCAAACCGGTGACGGGGGTAACAGCGGGCGCGAATTATGGATCAAGTTGACTGCAGGCGAAACCTCGCCGCGCTGCCCGCTGGATCGGCGGTCAGCGCCGCCTCATCTCGCGCGCATGCAAAAAGCCGTCCGCACGCCAAAAGTGTGTTCGCATTGGCGTTCTTTTCGACTAAGATGTTCGACAGGGCGCCAAAACACGACATGGTGCTCGTTCGGGGGGCGAAAGCCAGCCGCCAGGAATCGCGGTTGACGGATGGGATGAAGCGCGGGAAGCGCCGACCAATTCGAATGTATCGGGGGGCGCCAATACATGAGCAATCCAGCCACGAGGCCAAGTGTGAGCCAGCCTTTACGTTATACGTTGCAGAAAGCGGTTTCGCGGGTGCAGACGCCCAAGACCCTCGTCCTCGATCAGGCGACCCTCAATCGCTTCCTCGAAAACTGCCACCTGCGCCATTACCCGCGCAAGACCGTGATCATCCGTCCGGGTGATTCGGCCAACATCCTGTATTTCATCATCGAAGGCTCGGTCACCGTGTCTTCCGAGGACGAGGACGGTCGCGAGCTGATCCTCGCCTACATCAACGCCGGCGAGTTCATCGGCGAGATGGGGCTGTTCGTCGAGACGCCGCAACGCGAAGTCATGGTACGCACGCGCACGTCGTGCGATCTCGCCGAGATCAGCTACGAGCGCCTGTTCCAGCTTTCCGACGGCCCGCTGCGCGAAGATCTGCCGAAGATCCTGTTCGCGATCGGCACGCAACTCACCAATCGCGTGCTCAACACGTCGCGCAAGGTTAGCCGCCTCGCGTTCATGGACGTCACGAGCCGCGTCGCGAAGACGCTGATCGACCTGACCGCCGAGCCCGATGCGATGTCGCATCCGAAAGGCATCCAGATCCGCATCTCGCGCCAGGAGATCAGCCGCATCGTCGGCTGCTCGCGCGAGATGGTGGGCCGCGTGCTAAAGCAGCTCGAAGCCCAGGGGATGATCTCGGTCGCCGGCAAGAACATGGTCGTGTTCGACTCGCGCTGAGTGAGCCCGCGCGTCGCCGCGTCCGTGATCGGGCGCGCGACGCGATCTTCGCGGAATCACCTGCGGCGTGACGACGCGAGCAACCTTTCTCGCGTTCGCGCTTTGCCGCCGCTTGCGATGCGCTGCGCTATGCGAACAGCCGCGCCAACTCGGCGCCCGGCTCGGCGGCGCGCATGAACGTCTCGCCAACGAGGAACGCGTGCACTCCGGCCAAGCGCATACGCGCGACATCTGTCCGCGTCGCGATGCCGCTCTCGGTCACGAGCAGACGCTCGCTGGGTACGCGCGCGCGCAGGTCAAGCGTCGTCTCGAGCGAAGTGGCGAACGTGCGCAGGTTGCGGTTGTTGATCCCGATCATGCGCGCCGACGTCGCGAGCGCACGCTCGAGTTCCTCGCCGTCGTGCGCCTCGATCAGCACGTCCATGTCGAGTTCGTGCGCGAGCGCCGTGAATTCGGCGAGCGCCGCATCGCCGAGCGCGGCGACGATCAACAGTATGCAGTCGGCTCCGAGCGCACGGGCTTCGTAGATCTGATAGGCGTCGATCGTGAAGTCCTTGCGCAGCACCGGCAAGTCGCACGCGGCCCGCGCCTGTACGAGGTAATCGTCGGCACCCTGGAAGAAATCGATGTCGGTCAGCACCGACAGGCAGGCCGCGCCGCCGGCGGCGTAACTGCGTGCGATCTCGGCGGGCCGGAAGTCGGCGCGCATGACGCCCTTGCTCGGACTCGCCTTCTTGACCTCGGCGATCACGCCGGCGTCGCCGCCGGCGATTTTCGAAACGAGCGCATCGGCGAACGCCCGTGACGGCGAAGCATCGGCGGCGCGCGCCGATAGCTCGCGCAGCGGCACGCGCGCGCTGCGGTCGCGGATTTCCTCGACCTTACGCGCGAGGATGGTTTTCAGAATATCGGACATGCTGATCGTGCTTTGGTGTGGTGGTCGCGCCCCGCGGAACTCGAATGCCGCTGTGTCTGGTTGCCTGTTTGGTTCGGCCAGCGCCGCGGCGCTAGCGCGAATCCTCGTGGTGAGTCTTCGGCGTATACGCCCGTTCGACCCGCGCGATGCGCAGCTCGACATGTTCGTACCACTCGCGCTTGCCGCGCTCACGCGCCGCTGCATGCTCGGCGTGCTCGCGCCAGCGCGCGATGCTTTCCTCGCTGTCGAAATAGGCGACCGTGATGCCGAAACCATCCTCGCCACGCGTCGATTCGGCGCCGAGGAAGCCCGGTTGCGCCTGCACGAGCGCGAACATGCGCTCGGCCGTCTCGTTGTACGCCTCCGCGCCCTCGGCCGTGCGCCGTGACGAGAAGATCACCGCGTAATACGGCGGCGGCGGCAGCTTGGCGAATCCGCTGCCGCTCATCGTGTGCGGCCCTTGAGCCTGCGCGTCGTCGCCACGAACGCGTCGAGCTTGGCCCGCGCAGCGCCGCTTTGGAGCACGGCCTGGGCGCGTTCGACGCCCTCAGCGATTGAACTGGCGATGTTCGCTGCATACAGCGCGGCGCCGGCATTCAGCACGACGATGTCGCGCGCCGCGCCCGCGCGGTTGTCGAGCGCCTCGAGCACGCGTTCGCGCGACTGCTGCGGGCCGTCGACGCGCAAACCCGCGCTGTCCGCCAGAGCAAGGCCGAACTGGCCCGGCGCAACTTCGTATTCGCGCACATCGCCGTCGCGCAGCTCGCCGACCAGTGTCGGGCCCGCAAGCGAAATCTCGTCCATGCCGTCGCGGCCCCAGACGACCAGCGCGTTGCGCGCGCCGAGGCGCTGCAGCACGCGCACCTGGATGCCGACGAGGTCGGGATGGAACACGCCCATCAGGATGTTCGGCGCACCGGCCGGATTGGTCAGCGGGCCCAGGATGTTGAACAGCGTGCGCACGCCCATCTCGCGACGGATCGGCGCGACCTGCTTCATCGCGGGATGGTGCACCGGCGCGAACATGAAGCCGATGCCGGTCTCCTCGAGGCAGCGCGCGACTTCGGTCGGCGCAAGGTCGATCGCCGCGCCGAACGTTTCGAGCACGTCGGCACTGCCCGACTTCGACGACGCGCTGCGGTTGCCGTGCTTGGCGACGCGCGCGCCGGCCGCCGCGACGACGAACATCGACGCGGTCGATATGTTGAACGTGTTCGAGCCGTCGCCGCCGGTGCCGACGATGTCGACGAGATGCCGGTTTGCATCGGCGGAAGGCGCTTCATGCCAGGGCAGCGGCACCTTCGCGGCCATCTCGCGCATGACCTGCGCGGCGGCCGCGATTTCACCGACCGTCTCCTTCTTCACGCGCAGGCCGGTGAGAATCGCGGCGACCATCGCGGCCGACACTTCGCCGCGCATGATCTGACGCATGAGATCGACCATCTCGTCGTGGAAGATCTCGCGATGCTCGATCGTGCGCTGCAGCGCCTCCTGCGGAGTCATGCCCTAGCCCGTGTCAGCCGAATGGTAAGCGTCGCGCAGGTCGACTGGCGACAGCACGCGCGAGGCGTCCGAGTTTACACGCAGCACCGGCGCGTGCCGAGCGCAGCGCGCATTGCTCAGGCGGCGAGCGCGGGCGTGTGCAGGAAATTGCGCAACTGCGCGTGGCCGTGCTCGGTCAGGATCGACTCGGGATGGAATTGCACGCCCTCGATCGGCAGTGTGCGGTGGCGCAGGCCCATGATCTCGTCGACGCTGCCGTCGGCGTGCTGGGTCCACGCGGTCACCTCGAGGCAGTCCGGCAGCGATTTCTTCTCGACGATCAGCGAGTGGTAGCGCGTCGCGACGAACGGATTCGGCAGCCCCGCGAACACGCCCTTGCCGGTATGGTGGATCGGCGAGGTCTTGCCGTGCATGATCGACCCTGCGCGCACGACCTTGCCGCCGAATACCTGGCCGATGCTCTGGTGGCCGAGGCAGACGCCGAGAATCGGAATCTGCGCACCGAGTTTTTCGATCAGTTCGAGCGTGACGCCGGCCTGGTCGGGCGTGCCAGGTCCGGGCGAGATCACGATACGCTTTGGAGCGAGCCTGCGGATATCATCGATCGACAGCGCGTCGTTGCGCACGACTTGGACGTCCTCACCGAGCTCGCCGAGATACTGCACGAGGTTGTAGGTGAAGCTGTCGTAGTTGTCGATCATCAGCAGCATGGTTGTACAACCTGATTCGATAGCAAAGGTCAGAAGCAACGACCACGCACTGCGATGACGACACCGCGATGACGACGAATCGTGTCGCCAGTTGGCGCAATTCGGCCAATGACGAGAAGCGATCATATCGCACTCTCCGCGCGCCTCGCCGCAGTGCGATCGCAAAGAGTCGAAAGGATGCACCGGCTGCGACGGGTTCTACTGACGAGTCACCGCTGGCAGGCACCGCCACCGCGCCGACGACCCGATCGCCCTGTCCGCTACACCGGATTTCGCATGCGATACTGTGACGCGGAGCGAGCAAGGGGAAGGGGAGTGGAAACACGTGACGTCATCGGCGGTGCCGAACTGTTGGCCAAGCATTCCGACGTGGATGCGCTCGGCAAACTTCGCGTCGAACCGATAGAAGGTGTGATCTTCAGACCTACGCGGCCGGTCCCGCACGACGACGGCCATGTCACCGAAGTCGCACGCGCGACCTGGAGCGAACTCGCCACGCCGCTCGTACAGGTGCACATCACGACGACGATGCCGGGGCGGATCCGCGCCTGGGGACTCCATCAGCGCAGCACCGATCGCCTGTTCGTCGCATCGGGCCTCGTGCGCATCGTCGTATTCGATGGTCGCAACGACTCGCCCACTAAGGGCCGGTTGAATGTGTTCACGGTCAGCGACAAGAATCCCGGTCTCCTGATCGTGCCGCCGTGCCTGTACCACGGCTGGAAGAACATCGGCGTCACCGAAGCCACCATCATCAACATGCCCGACCGGTTGTACGACTACGCGACCCCTGACGCGCTCGACCTGCCGTGGGACAGCGAGTCCGCTCAGGCGATCGTGCCCTACCGTTGGTGATGGGCGCGTCCGAGATTTGCAGCCCGCAAGCGCGGGGTGGCTCGCCGCGGGTGTCCGTCATCATCGCGACCTACAATCGAAGCGGGCCGTTGCGCTACGCGATCGCTTCGGTCCTGGCGCAGACGCTCGAAGATTTCGAACTGCTCGTGGTCGGCGACGCCTGCACGGACGACTCGGAAGCGGTGGTGCGTGAAATGTCCGATCCGCGCGTCGCATGGCACAACCTGCCGGTAAACAGCGGCAACCAGTCTGCCCCCAACAACCACGGCTTGGCCCATGCGCGCGGGCGTTACGTCGCCTATCTCGGCCATGACGATCTGTGGCATCGCGATCATCTCGCGCAGCTCGTATCCGCAATCGAAACCCACGAGGGCGACCTCGCCTTTTCGCTGACCCTCGACATCGGGCCGCCATCCAACCCCTCGCGGCACGTCATGGGCCTGTGTCCGCAGGACAGCTATGAGTGGCCGATCTGGGCGCCGCCTTCGTCGTGGCTGCATCGCCGTGACGTCGTGGACAGGATCGGCAACTGGCGCGACTACCAATCGATCATCCTGCCGACGGACGTGGATGTCTTTGCCCGAATGGTCGAACACGGCATGCGGATCGTGCCGGTCGCGGAGTTGACGACGTTCAAGCTCACGTCGGTGTCGCGAACCAATGCGTATCTCGATCGCACGGGCGAGGAACAGTCACTCTGGTGGGACAGGATTTCTCACGACAGCCAACTGCAATACCGCGAGACACTGGCCGCCCTGACCGAGGTCGCAGGGCGCCATGCCGATGTCGTGTTGCGGCTGAGCTTTCCGAGCCGCATCTCTCCCGGGTCGCTCGTCGACAACTATCGCGCACGGCGCGGTCTCGACCGGCTGCCCGCGCGAGGACAGGCCAGCGCGGCGCCGATCTACGAGGATCGGCCGGCGCTCAAGCTGCTCAATGCCGAACACGATATCGCGCCGCATGCCGATCGAATGGTCTTGGCGGAAATGGCGGATGCGCCACAGGATGGTCTATTCATCGGGCTGAACTGGCACAGTCTCGAAACCGATAGCGACGGCCTGCGCTGGCGCTGGATGGATCGCAACGCGCAGGTCGTGGTCACGCGACCATCAGGGCGCACACGGACGCTATTGATCGACCTCACACGGGGGCCCGGCTTCGGCGGTCGGCCTGCAGAACTGATCCTGCGTGATGCCGAAGGGAATCCCGTCGCGACGGCCGTCGTCGAAGCGGGCGGGGCGATCGCGCTCGATGTCCCGTTGCCGGGCACCTCTGGAGCGATTTACGTGCTCGATACGGAAGGCGGCGGCGACACGATCGCGGGCGATCCGCGCATCCTCAATTTCCGGGTTTTCGGTTTGCGCTGGGCCCCTTCGGACGACAAACATCGAGCACAGTCTGCCATCGCGGCCGCCGGCCAACACCCGGGATCCTGATGACGGCCAATGCGCTGCGAAAGCGCCGTGAAATTCGAGCGATGCCGGAGGGAGCGCGAGGGTTGTCGACACCCAAAGGAAGCCTTAAGGGGGCCGTCAGAGGCCAAGCAAGACTCAGCTCGAGCGTCAGCGCGACGGATTGGGCTTACGCGGTGGCGTAACATCCCTCGTCGAGCAAGCCCGCCTCACGCGATCGCGGGCGGGCTTGCTCGATGGTCGTCAACGGAAACTATGGGCTGATGCCGATGGAGGGACTCAATACAATGGCCGTCGCGATGCCCGGCGTTGCCGTCGCGCTCACGACGATCACGCCCTGGTCGCCCGCAGTGACCGTCGCACTGCCCGACGGCGAGCAGGGCGCCGGCACGAGTACGCCGACGATGCCGGTGTAACTCACCGAACACGCCAGCGTCGTGGGTGTCGCGATCAGTGATCCGGCCGGTGCCTTGTACAGTCGTGCGGTCACCGTGACGGTGGTCCCTATGAGCGAGACGCCGGCGGTCACCACGAAGCTGCCCTTGATCGTGTTGAACGTGCCGCTTTGCGGGAATGTCTGCGCGACGCCGAGCAATGTCGACAGGTCAACATTGGCGCCGATCAACGTGGCGGTGGGCACGCTTGCAAGCTCGCTACCCGACACGGGCATCACGGGGGAGGTACCGACGAGGCCGCCGACCAAAGTCGTCACCGGCGACGCCGACGCGCTCGAGATGAACGACATGCCGCCTGCGGCTCCGGTCGCACCGGTCGCACCGGTGGCTCCCATCGGTCCGATCAGCGGCAGCTGGTTCGCACCGACCCATGTGCCGCCGGTCTTGGGGCCGTAGAGAATGCCGGTCGAATCGTCGATGTAGTAGTCGCCGTTGCCGCCTTGCGTTGTT
>Ga0207694_10003067_pt1 | contig 13391 bp, 15 predicted proteins | sample KBSC34metaG_FD_184353 | JGI IMG/M metagenome (GOLD analysis project Ga0207694, IMG submission 184353) | Corn rhizosphere microbial communities from Kellogg Biological Station, Michigan, USA - KBS C3-4 metaG (SPAdes) (version 2) | ecosystem: Host-associated > Plants > Roots > Rhizosphere > Soil...
ACACTAGAGAGCCCGATTTAATTTGAGCTTAAGGTTGAAAGCGGAACTTTCGTTAAACTTTTCCGGTTGTGGATTCAGCCCGTCGCGGCAGCCGCGGATTCGGCGGCTTTTGAGGGTTTGTTTACCGGCACCAGCTTTTTGCAGGCTTTTTCCAGACGCGCGGCCAGGAAAATCGACAGCGCAGTGACGGGAAAAGACGCCAGCACATCCACCAGGTGATGGCCGCCCTGTATCGGCGTCGACATCAGTATCAGCGCATTGATCACCAGCAAGGGCCAGAAGAACAGGCGCGGCAAGCTGCGTGCGTACCAGACAACAATCAATGCCAGCGCGCCGTGATAGGAGGGAAAGCCGATCAAGCTGCCATGCACGGCATCCAGCGTGATGAAGCCCGGACCATCGCGCAGCATCAAAGCCTGCGCTTTGCCGAATTCGCAATTGAGCGCGACTTCCAATTTCTTCGCCACCTCCACCGGCAAGGTGTAAAGCGACATGGCGCCGAATGCGGGGCGAAACGCCCAAAGGAAAATCGTGGTCAGCGCACCGACCGCAACGGTGAGGCAAAAACGATAGGCTTTATCGACCTTTCCGCTCCATGCCAGTACGACCAGCATCAGCGCGACTTCCGGCAGCGCAAGGCCGTAAATGTAGAACAGCCAGCCGTTGAGAACCGGATGATCGGCCATCGTCACCATCAGACGATACCAGTCGAAGCCCAGAACACGATCTGCGGCGTCCAGTTGCACATCGATGCGCGGCCCCGCGATGGTCAGCAGATAATTGTTCAGCAGATTTGCGGCGGCGGAAAAGAACACCAGGAAGCTCGCGCCCAGCAGCATCGCGACGATGGAATCGTCGGGGCGCCGCGTCTGGTAGAATATTCCGCCGGCCAGCAGCGCCAGCCCGAGCGGGACGAGCCGGCCATAGGCGACGACATCGACATGGAAATGCCCGGCCACGCCCCAGGCGATATCGACCGCGATCAAACTGGCGGCGACGGCAAACAGGGTGCGCTGAAGGACGGGAACCATGGCCACCAAATGACTGATACTTCAGCTTAAGGGGTCAATCTTAAGGCTTCTTTTACGGGGCGGTTTTAGTCTGAAGGCTGGATATTTCCCGGAGGCTCCATCATGCGCTGCGCCCTTTTCGCTGCCGCCCTTCTCGCCGCCACGCCGGCCTTTGCCGCAGGCAAGGGCGAAGGTGTCGCGCTGGCGCTGGACGAGGTCCATACCCTCACCTTCAAAACGCCGGTGTCCACGGTCTATGTCGGCAACCCCTCCATCGCCGATGTCACCATGATCGATGCCCGTCATGCCTTCGTGCAGGGCAAAAGCTATGGCCGTACCAACATCATGGCGCTGAACCGCGACAATGTGATGGTGTTCAACAGCCCTGTCAGCGTTACCGGCCATGACAATGGCGGCACCGTGATCCTCAATCGCGGCACCGAGCGCGTCACTCTCAATTGCACGGGCGGGCGCTGCGAACAGACCCCGATGCCGGGCGACGGCAAGGCCGCCTTTGACGGCGCCGCGGGCCAGGCAGCGGCGCATTACAGCACCGCCCGCAACGTTGCCCTTTCGGAAAAGAACTGACCTGAAATAGCGGCAATTAAGCCCTGAAAATAAAGGCCCGGATGATCTCCGGGCCTTTTTATTTTTGACCCCCATCCGTCGCAACCCGAATCGGCTCCGCCGATATCTCGTTGCGACACCTTCCCCCTTCTTGTGCTTCGCACGAAGGGGGAGGGAAGCTGGCGGATGCTGATGATCGCCCGGCGAACTATGCTCGCGAACGCTCGCATAGGGCAAGCTTTTCTAATTCGCTTTGCTCATAAGAAAAGCTAAGCCTGCCGGGCTCGAGATCTCTGGATCTGTCCAATCGCTGGAGCAGATGATGCCATAAGCTCCAGCTTAAGCCGTTGCAGGCTGCGGCGCGCCAGGATCGCGCTGGCGGATAGGATAAAGCAGCTGGCCGCCCAGCCCTTCCGGCATCTCCTTGTCGTCGATGCCATAATCCTTGGGCAGTTCGCCCACCGGCATGTGGTAGGTGCCGAACATCACATCCCACAGCGAGAAGGTGCTGGCGAAATTCTTGTCGCAGACCGCCCTGGCGTGATGCCAGCGATGGAAGACCGGGCTGACGAAGAGATAGCGCAGGGGACCGAAGGTCCAGTTGAGGTTCGCATGGACCATGCAGGAGGTGATGATGTCGAACGGTCCCACCCACACGAAAATGTCCGGCGAGATGCCGCTGAACAGCGCCGCGACATCGACCAGAGCTGCGCCCAGCGCCAGATTGACGGGATGAAAGCGCGCCGCGCTGATCCATTCCAGGTCCTCACTGGCATGGTGGATGGCGTGATACTTCCACAGGAAGCCGCCATGAAAGGCGCGATGGATCCAGTACAGCACGAAATCGGTGACCAGCAGATATCCCACCGCCTGCACCCATAGCGGCAGCCGCGACAAGGGGCCGTGGCCGTGCTCATAGAACTCGGCGATCTTCATGCCGTCGCTGATGTGGAATATCCAGACCGTGAGCGAGACCGTGACCCAGATGCGCAGATAGCGCTGGAAAATGGGCGACACGATCCAATACCAGAAATCCGTGGTCAGGCCGCGCTTCTGCCACCACGGCTTGCCCTCATTGCAGGGCATGAAGCGCGACAGCACGCCAAAGGCCAGGCCCATGCCGATCAGCCACGGAAAGGTGTGCCACAGGGTGATGAGGATCTGTTCCAGGACCGCAAGGGAGGCTTGCATCACTTCACCACACGAACGTTTGTGATCTGCTGGGCGATCTGGTTGAAGGTCGTCACCACGCCGCTGGTGGTGGTCAACGCAAAATATTTGGTCGGGTCGCTGGCGCAGTATTGCAGGGGCGCCGAATTGCCCGAGCCGCTGGCGTTACCGACATTGACGTAGATCGAATAGATCACGATCCCGTCGGCCTTGGCCGCATCGCAGGCCGCCTTTTCGCGCGCGTCGATATAGCCGTCGGCCGTGGTGTTTTCGGTCGAACCGTCACCCCACCAGCGGTTCATCGTATTGAGCCCGTCGGAGAAGAAGATGATATAGCGGGTGGTGTCGTCCGGCACCGCGGGCGCGCCATAAGGGCTGCCTTCGGAAATGGTCTGCCAGCCATGGGCGATGCCGATGCCCTGATTGGTGGCGCCATAGGCGCTCATCGCAGTGATCTGGGCGCTCAGATTGGTCCAGTTGTAGCCCAGCGGCGTGACCGTCGCGCTGCCGCAATACTGGTTGTTCTCCGCCGGAAACAGCGTATTGGCGGCGCCCGGATTTGTGTTGGCGATGTCGTAGCTTTGCTTGCGGTCCGTCAGGCAACCGTTCCATGTGCTGTGGGCGTTGGGGACCCAGACATGGTTCCACACCTTGGTGATACACACCTTGGAACTGTTGGAGCCGGTGCAGCTGCAATTGGCCACGGAATGGCCGTTACAGGTCGCGGAGCTGCCGGTTCCTATCGTCACCGAGGAGGTGGACGTCGTTCCCACCCAGCAGCCATTGTAGAAGTGATAGCCCAGGCCGTCCTGCGTGCCGCCGGAATGCATGCTGGGGCAGATATAGCCGTTATAGGTGCCGGTGCTGGGAATGGTCGAGACGCAGCTCGAGCCGCCGCCGCCATTGCAGTTGGTATCGTTGGCGGGCGACCCCGTGCAGCGATATCCCGCCGAACCGCTATAGGGGCAGCTGTCGCCAGGCCCGAAGGTGTTGAGCGCCTGGCCGTTCAGGACCGCATCTGTGTCCTTCTGATAGACATAGTTGGTCTGGTCGACGATCGGCGGGGAATCCCAATCCGCCCAATCGATCCAGGCAGCGCCCGCGTTCGCCGTTCCCACATTCACATTCTTGACGAAGGGCACGATGGAAACCTGAACGTCGCCGGGATGGGCGGCAGCATTCTGCAGGATGGTGAGGAGCTGGCCGGTTCCGTTTTTCAGCGCGGACATCTTGCTGCCGGTGGAATCGCCCTGGCTCATGGAGCCGGAATTGTCCAGCACCAGCGCCACCCACAATTTGGTCTGGCCCCACACCACGTTGGACGAAGTGGTGATCGGCAGGCTGGTGACACCGGCAATCTTCATCAGCACCGTGGGCATGGTGTCGGATGCGGTGATCGTCACCGAACCCTTGCTGTCATAGCCGCTGGTGGGAATGGAGATGGTGGGCGCGCCGTATTCGGTCTTGTCGACGGTGTAGTTGGCGTCGAAATATTTCTGGGCGAGCGCCTGGGCCGTGGTCTGGGTCAAGCCGGTGGTGGAGCCGACTGCGAGCGCGGCCGCATCCAGCGCCTCGCCCATCTGCTGGCGCACCAGCATGGCACGTGCAAAGTCCAGGCCCGCGCCGGCGCCGATCATCAGCGGCACCAAGGCAAGGGCGAACATCATGGCGACGTTGCCACGTTTCGATTCGAGAAATGCGCGCACTCTGGCGAGGAATGGCTTCATCATTTTCGCTTCCCGCTTGCCCTATTCGGATGAAGCAGTGTCGGCCAAAAGGGATGAAGATGCTGTTGCTTTCCGCGGGCGCGGTAACACAAGCGTTAACAGAAATGCTCGAACCGTTAAGCTTGCTGAACAAATGATTTAAATGCCGTCTTTCCGCCTACATTTGTAACTGGCCGCTTAACTTCTCATTGGGCAGGAACCGTCCTTTGCCTTCGTTGTCGCGCCGCCCGCCTTTAAAAATACAGGCGAAGAGGGCCGCACTCCCGTGACCATCCAAAAGCATGTCAGAAGCTTTTTCCGGCGCGACGCCAACAAAGGTTCGGCGGCGATCGAATTCGCCATGGTGGCGCCGGTGTTTTTTCTGCTGCTGATGGGCACCATCGAGGCCGGCATCATCTTCTTCGCCCAATCCGCGCTGCAGAATGCCGTGAACGATGCGGCCCGGCTGGTGCGCACCGGTCAGTCGGCCTGTTATTCGCTGGATTCCAACAATCTCTGCCAGACGATGACGGCGGCACAGTTCCGCGCCAAGGTCTGTAGCGACGTTTCCGCGCTTTTGCAGAATTGCACCATCGACGCCAACGGCCAAAGCGACCTGCAGTTCGACGTCAAGGCCTATCCGGCGGGCTTTACCGGCGTGACCAATTCTTCGCCTCTGGATGGCGCGCAGAACCTGCCCAACATGACCGTCTTCGATGCCGGCAATGCCTGTGACGTGGTGCTGGTGCGCGCCTATTACCGCTGGCCGGTCTTTACGCCGATGCTGAATTTCTTCCTGGTCAACATGGCCAACAACAAACATCTGCTCGCCACTGCGGCTGCATTCCGCAACGAGCCCTATACCACCACGACCGGCGGTTGCTGATGACGCAGGGGGCGGATCGCAAGAATGCCAGGTGGTCGCTCAAGCGGCTGCGGCGGGGTGCGGCCAATCAGGACGGTATCGCGGCGGTCGAATTCGCCATGCTGCTGCCCTTCATGATCACCCTGTTTTTCGGCGTGGTCGAGAGTTCGATGGCGCTGCTCTGCCGGGCCGATGTCTCGATCATGGCGAGCACCGCGGCGGACCTGGTTTCGCAGGCCGACACCCTGGCCACCGCCGATATCAGCAACGTCTATAACGCAGCCGCCACCGTCCTTTATCCCTATTACAACGGCAGCAATGCCAAGCCGACCATCCGCATCAGCAGTGTGATCTGGGACACCGTCGGTAAAAGCGCCACTGTGGGCAAAGTCGGCTGGACCTGCACCCAGACCGGTTCCGGCACCTTGACCCCGGCCAGCCGCGCCCTCAACAGCAGCGTGACCTTGCCTCAGGCCCTGCTCACCACCGGCAGCAGCGTGATCGTTTCGGAGATCGCATACAGCTATGCGTCGCCCACCACCAAGGTGATCACCGGGTCGATCAACTTCACCAACAATTTCTACACCAAGCCGCGGCGGGTCCTGCAGATCCCGACGCCGACCGGCGGCTGCCCCCCGTAGCCGCAAGGCGCTGCGGCGCGGACGCAGCAGAGCAGCTCGAAACCGCAATCTTCAGCGCGGCCGTATCAGCCCTTCCTGGGCAACCGATGCGACCAGGGTGCCATCCCGCTGATAAATAGCGCCGCGATTGAAACCGCGCGCGCGCGATGCCGAGGGACTGTCCTGGACATAGAGCAGCCATTCATCGGCGCGGAACGGGCGATGAAACCACATGGCATGATCCAGACTCGCCACCTGCACATCGGCAAAAATGCTCTTGCCGTGCGGCAGGAGTGCCGTGTCCAGCAAGGACATGTCGGACACAAAAGCCAGCAGCAGGCGGTGCGTGCCGGGATCGTCCGGCAGCGATCCGCGCGTCTTCAGCCAGATATGGTCCACCGGCGGCCGGGCGGGCCGGTCCCCCGAAACCCCGAACGGTCCCCGGCCCAGCACAGAGCGGGTCTCGAACGGACGTTCGCGCGCCACCCAGGCGCGGATAGCGGGCGCCAGGCCCGGATCGCGCAGCAGCAACTGCTGGTCGTCCTCCAGGCTCTCGGGCAGCGGCACCACCGGCATCTGTGACTGGTGCTCGAAGCCGGCTTCGCTTTTCTGGAAGGACGCGGCCAGGGTGAAGATCGGCATGCCATGTTGAATGGCGACCACCCGCCGCGCGGTGAAGCTGGCGCCGTCTCGCGAGCGGTCGACCTGATAGAGGATGGGGACCTTGGGATCGCCCGGCCTGAGAAAATAGGCATGGAAGGAATGGCAGAGCCGGTTCGCCGCCACGGTGCGCGTTGCGGCCGAGAGCGCCTGTGCCAGCACCTGGCCACCAAAGACCCGCTGGACCGGCTCGGCGGGGGACGTCCCGCGAAAGACATTTTCCTCGATCTTCTCCAAATCGAGCAGGGCCAGCAGCCGGGTCAGCGAAGCATCAGTCATATTCCCTCCGCATAGGACCGAAACGCCTCTATCCAGTTGTTACAGCTAGAAAAAACTGACCTTTTGTCAGCTGGAGGCTGATGACTGAATACAACTGAAAAACTGTCAGTAAGACCGACACGCATTATTGGGCCATTTCTTGCCCTATGCTGTTGCTCATGAGTCACAGGGCCTGACTAAAACCTTGGAAATCGGACGCTTATCTGCCGCAAAGCAACATATGGCATGGAGACATTTTCGCGGACCATCGTTATAAGCGCTACATTGGTTCCGATAGATTGGTGGGGGGTCCCTGCCTGTCTGTATTTTAAGCGAGGGTAGAAAAATGAAACTTCGTTTGCTCGCCATGGCGACAGCGGCCGCCGCGGCACTCAGTACGCCTGCTTTGGCCGGCGATGGTTGGTATCTGGGTCTTGGCGGCGGTTGGGATAACCAGCCTGGAATTCGCGGGACCTCTGTTCCGGCACCGGCTTTGTTCAACCAGAAGACGAACTCGTCGGATGCCGCCATCGGCGCGGTGTCCATCGGCTATAAGTGGGCCGAAGGCTGGCGCCTGGAGAACGAAGTCGCCTTCACCCAGCACGATATCTCGGTCCCCGGCGCGACCGGCGGCAACCAGATCCTCTCGGACATGGTCAATCTCGCCTATGACTTTCCGATCAGCGATAACTGGAAGTTCACGGTCGGCGGCGGTCTCGGCGTCGGCGGTGCACGCGGTTCGCTGCGCGTCAACGGCACCAACTTCGACATCTTCCGCGGCGCCCACAGCGCCTTCCAGTGGCAGTTGATGGCGGGCCTGGCGGTTACTGTCGCCCCCGATGTCGATCTGTTCGCCGAATATCGCTATCGCGAGAATGAGACCGACGCGAATTTCGGCTCGTCCTATGCTCAGCTTTCCCCCATCCATGTCTCCGCGATCCAGGAGAATGTGGCGATGGTCGGCCTGCGCTGGTTCCTGACACCTCCGCCGCCGCCTCCCCCGCCGCCGCCTCCCCCGCCGCCGCCTCCGCCTCCGCCTCCGCCTCCGCCGCCTCCCCCGCCGCCTCCGCCGCCGGCGAAGACGTACATCGTCTTCTTCGACTTCGATAAGTCGAACCTGACCGCGGAAGCGCAGAGCACGGTTACCGAGGCTGTTGCCGCGGCCAAGACGCTGGGCTCGGTCCGCATCATGGTCACCGGTCACACCGACACCGTGGGCTCGGACAAGTACAACCAGGCGCTTTCGATCCGCCGTGCCACTTCCGTGAAGGAAGAAATGGTCCGTCAGGGCCTGGGTGCGGACTCGATCGCGATCGAGGGCAAGAGCTTCCACGACCCGCTGGTTCCGACCGGTCCGGGCGTGCGCGAGCCCAAGAACCGCCGGGCCGTTATCGATCTGGGCGGCTGATCAGCCCAGAACTGAATCAGAAAAGGCGGGCCTCGCGGCCCGCCTTTTTTGTTGGCTTAGGTTTTCTTGGCGGTCCGTAGCGACAGCGTACGGACGCGAGACTAGAAAACCTTGCCCCGCTTCGAGCGACGGTCTGAGCGACAGCGAAGACCGGAGCGAGGGCGGGTGGCGGCCAGCACAATATAAAAAGGCCGGTCTTACGACCGGCCTTTTCTTTTGGTGTCGACTAAAAGCACTACTGGGAAAGATCGCTCGGGAGAGACGGCCGAGCCGTCGGGAATATATCCGGCCCGACCTGCACACCCTGCAGCGCCACCGCGACCTTGATCTCGCAGCTGTCTACCGGGTTGGCCTCATTCACCGGCACACCGGAGACAAAATCTTCCAGCACCGGCTTGTCGGACGCGAGCGCGGCGGCGAACACCACCGAAGCGGTGCGGCAGAAATTGGCGTGGGCGCCCGGCTGGATGCGCCGATGCTCGGCATGATTGATGGCGCGGGTCTTGAACGAGTCATAAGCCGCCTCGCCGGCGCGGGCGCCATTCAGGCGCTTGAACATCGTCTTCAATGTGGCATCGGAGCGGCGCATTTCCTTCTGAAACACGATCTGGAAGCGGCTCATCTTGGCCATGGTCTCCGGCCCGCAGGTCAGAGCGGCATCGGTCAGCTCCTGTATCACCGCCGACACCTGAATGGCGGAGATTTCCGACGTGCTGGCGCAAGCCGTCGACACCGCCCGGGCCTCCACCAAAGACACGTTGGCCACGCTAAGAGCCGCCACAGCGGCGCCCAATTTCATCCAATGCATGGAAACCCTCTTCGACTGTCCCAGCCGCCCCGACATTGCCTTATTGCAGACCATCCGCCAAGCCTTTGGAAAGCGGGAACTTTCACGATGAATTGCGAAGCTTGAGGAACTGACAAGCCGACAGGCGCATTTTAATTCACATGCGTGTGGTCCTTGCCTTGAGCCTTTTGGCTATGACGGCTGGCCCTGTCTGGGCCTTCCAGGTGCCCGATCCCCGGGCAGCTCCGCTGACGCAGCATCAGCTGGACTTGCGCTATGCCGATAGTCAGCCGCAACCCTATGCCATGAACTATGCCGACGAGGCGGCCCGCAAACTGGGTGTCGAAAACGGCAAATGGGAAGCTTTCAGCACCCATTCCCGCGACCCCCTGATGCCCAGTTTCAGAGGCGGCATCGACGGGGGGCGGGCCATGATCGGCCTGCAATGGCGCCCCGGCTCTTAACACCGACACTTTCGCCACCTGCCGCATTTTAGTATTGCTGCGCCCGTCGATTTTCATGTGATAGCGCGTGATGCGCGGGCGGGTGTTGCAATGGCCTATAAAGTCGCGGTGATAGGAGCAACCGGCAATGTCGGCCGGGAAATGCTCAATGTCCTGATCCAGCGCCAATTTCCCATCAGCGAGGTGGTGGCCCTGGCATCCACCCGCTCGGTCGGGACCGAAGTCTCTTTTGGCGATGGCGTCCTGAAAGTGAAGGCGCTGGACTATTACGACTTCAAGGGCACCGACATCGTATTGATGAGCGCCGGTGGAGACATCGCCAAGGAATGGGCGCCCAAGATCGCCGCCCAGGGCCCGATCGTGATCGACAATTCCAGCGCCTGGCGCATGGACCGGCAGGTGCCCCTGGTGGTGCCCGAGGTCAATGCCGATGCCCTGAACGACATTCCCAGAGGGATCATCGCCAATCCTAACTGCTCGACCGCCCAGCTGGTGGTGGCGCTGAAGCCGCTGCACGATCTTTTCAAGATCAAGCGGGTGGTGGTTTCCACCTATCAATCGGTCTCCGGCGCAGGCAAGGAGGCGATGGACGAATTGTTCCGCCAGACCCGGGCGGTGTTCGTCGCCGATCCGGTGGAGGTGAGCGAATTCACAAAGCAGATCGCCTTCAACGTCATTCCCCATATCGATGTCTTCCTGGATTCCGGGATCACCAAGGAAGAATGGAAGATGGCGGTGGAGACCCAGAAGATCCTGGACCCCGATATCCAGGTCACTGCCACTTGCGTGCGGGTGCCGGTGTTCGTCGGCCATAGCGAATCCGTCAATATCGAATTCGAGCTGCCGGTGACGGCAGAGAAAGCGCGCGCGGCCTTGCGCGCCGCCCCCGGCATACTGGTGGTCGATAAGCGCGAAGATGGCGGCTATGTCACGCCCATCGAATGCGCCGGCGAGGACGCCACCTTTGTCAGCCGCGTCCGCAAGGACCCCACCGTGGAGAATGGTCTCAATCTCTGGATCGTATCGGACAATCTGCGCAAGGGCGCAGCATTGAATGCCGTGCAGATCGCCGAGTCTCTTATCAACCGTAACTTATTGAGGGCTGCATAATGGCTAAGACCTATTGGATCGCGCGAGTCGATTTGAATCCGGGCGCCGATCCGGAGCAGTACAAAAAATATGTCGAGACCGCCAAGCCGGCTTTCGAACGCCACAAGGCCAAATTCCTGGCCCGCGGCGGCAAGACCGAAGTGCTGGAAGGCAAGGCCCGCGCCCGCAATGTAATCATCGAGTTTCCTTCCATGGAGGAAGCGCTGGCCTGCTACAATTCGCCGGAATACACCGCCGCCCGCGCCATCCGCCAGGCGCTCAGCCAAGGCGAATTCCTTCTGGTCGAAGGCGTCGAGTAGGCCTTTGCAGGCCAGAGCCCGCCGCAGCGTCTTATTCGTGCCCGGCTCCAGCGCCAAAATGCTGGAGAAAGCGCGCGGACTCGCCTGTGACGTGCTGGTGCTGGACCTTGAGGACTCGGTCGCGCCCGAAGCCAAGGATGCAGCGCGCACCGCCGTCTGCGCGGCGCTGAAACTCTATCCCGGACGTGAAATGGTGGTTCGGATCAATGCGGTGTCAACCGCTGCGGGTCTGGCCGATCTCGACGCCGTGCAAAAAGCCCGGCCCGACGCCATCCTGCTGCCCAAGGTAGACCGGGCCGACGATATCGTCCCGGCACAAGGCGGCGTCCCGCTCTGGGCGATGATCGAAACCCCATTGGGCGTTCTCAATGCCACGCAAATCGCTGCCAGTGGCGTCGCGTGCCTGGTGATGGGCACCAACGACTTGCTGAAGGCGATGCAGGGCCAGCCCCTGCCCGACCGGCGCAATCTGTGGTGGGCGATGAGCCAGACGATCATGGCTGCGCGCGCCTCTGGCCTGTCGGTGCTGGACGGCATCCATAACGAGATCGACGATCTGGAGGGGTTCGCCGTTTCCTGCATACAAGGCCGCGCCTTCGGTTTTGACGGGAAGACCTTGATCCATCCGCGGCAAATCGCTCCCTGCAATCGCGCCTTTTCGCCGTCCATGGATGAAATCGCCCAGGCCCGCCGCATCCTGCGGGCTTTTGCCGACAATCCCGGCAAAGGCGCCATCGCATTCGACGGGCGCATGATCGAGCGCCTGCATGCGGAAGAAGCCCAGCGCCTGCTCGCTTTGGCGGAAGCCGTCGAAGGGCAGGCATGAGCGTCAAGCGGCGATACAATGCCGAACTCCATGACGGAGCGATGCAGACCGATCATGCGCAGGAACGGGCCATAAGAAAGCTGGATGCTCTGGCGCAGGCCTTGCGCGAGCGGCGCGGCTTTTCATTGTTTCGCCGCACGCAGGAAATGCCCAAAGGCATCTATATGTGGGGCGATGTCGGGCGCGGCAAAACCAAACTGATGGACATGTTCTTCGAAGAAGCGCCCCTGACGGCAAAGCGGCGCGCCCATTTCAACGGCTTCATGGTCGACGTGCATGCCCGTATTCATGCGGAGCGCCAGCGGCCGGGAAATGGCGATCCCATCGCGGCTATCGCAAAGGCGCTCGCCGGCGAAGCGCGATTGCTCTGTTTTGACGAATTCCAGGTCACCGATGTCGCCGATGCCATGATCCTGGGGCGATTGTTCGACCGGCTGTTCGCGGAAGGCGTCACCATCGTCGCAACCAGCAACACACCACCCGACCGGCTGTATGAGGGCGGGTTGAATCGCCAGCTCTTCCTGCCCTTCATCGAAGAGATCAAGCAGCGGCTGGAGGTGGTGGAGTTGAACGGCCCCACCGATTACCGCCTGCAGCGCATTGCCCGGCTGAATGTCTATATCACACCGCTCGGACCTGAGGCCGACAAGGCGATGGATCAGGCCTGGCAGTTTGTGACCCATGGCGCAAAGCCAAAGACCAGATCCCTCACCGTGCTGGGGCGGCAGGTGCCGGTTCCTCAGGCTTGCGGACATGTGGCGCGGTTCGGTTTTTCCGAGCTTTGCGAAAAGCCGTTGGCGGCGGTGGATTACCTGGAGATCGCCCGGGAATTCGACACCCTGCTGATCGACCGCATTCCCGTCCTGACGCCGGACATGCGCAACGAGGCGCGCCGCTTCATCCTTCTGATCGACACGCTTTATGACGAAGGTGTGAAGCTGATCTGTTCGGCGGCGGCGCCTCCCGACGCGCTGTATCCGGCGGGCGACGGCGCGGAGGCCTTTCGCCGCACGGCTTCTCGCCTTGCCGAAATGCAGAGCGAAGATTATCTCAGGCGCGGACACGGCATTCACGGATCGGTGCAATGACGAATGTTTTGTGGGCGTGCGCGTTCGTATTGGCCTGTATCGCCTTTTATCGCTACGCGCTGCCCTGGCTGAAGCGGTTTGACGACAAGAATGTCGCCCGCATCGCGCAACAGGAGCGCGACAAGGCCGACGGTAATGCCCATATCCGCCATGCCCTGGATGTCGCCGAGCAGCAGGTGGAAGAAGTGCAGGAAATCAAGACCGGTGACGCCACGCACTATCTGTTCGAGGCGCAGGTCTATGCCACCCGCGAAGAGGCGGAAGAGATGCGCGCCCGCCGGGTGGGTGTGATTGCGCGGCGCTTTTATGACGAACTGCCCGCGGCCCTGATGGGGCGCGAACAGCCGCAGAATCTGTCAGCGCGCGAAAAGGCCAGTCAGCGGTGGAAGCGGACGATCCACTGAATGGACAACGTGCACACCATTGATGCGATACATGACGGATGCCCTTTGGTTGGCATTGCTGATTATCATGGGCGTCCGCATGCTTATGAACGGCAATTCGATGACGACAACGATACCTGGTCCGATAAATACATTTTGAAGGAGGTCGG
>Ga0207694_10003072_pt1 | contig 13376 bp, 11 predicted proteins | sample KBSC34metaG_FD_184353 | JGI IMG/M metagenome (GOLD analysis project Ga0207694, IMG submission 184353) | Corn rhizosphere microbial communities from Kellogg Biological Station, Michigan, USA - KBS C3-4 metaG (SPAdes) (version 2) | ecosystem: Host-associated > Plants > Roots > Rhizosphere > Soil...
CGGCCACAACGGCGCGGACGACGCGGCCGCGGACGCCGCGCTCATCGCGACCCACGTCCCCGGCCGCCCGGTGCGCGTGCAGTGGATGCGCGAGCAGGAGCACGCCTGGGAGCCCTTCGGCCCCGCGATGGTCGCGAAGGCGCGTGCCGCATTGGACGCCTCCGGCCGCATCGTCGACTGGGATTACGCGGTCTGGAGCAACACCCACTCCATGCGCCCGGGCGGCGCGGGCGCCACGCTCGCGGGCCAGCACGGCGCGAAAGCCTTCAGTCCGCCCCCGCCGAAGCCCCTTCCGCTCCCGGACGGCGGCGGCGACCGGAACGCGATCCCGCTCTACGTCCTGCCGAGCGCGCGCGTCACGCACCATTTCATCGAGCGCATGCCGATCCGCGTCTCGGCGCTTCGCGCTCTGGGTGCGCACATGAACGTCTTCGCGATCGAGAGCTTCATGGACGAGCTGGCTCTCGCCGCCGGCCGCGATCCCGTCGAGCTCCGGCTGGCCTACCTCGAGGATCCGCGGGCGCGCGACGTCGTGCAGCTCGCCGCGGAGCGCTTCGGCTGGGTGCGCGGCGCGCCGGCGGGCACGGGCAAGGGCCGCGGGTTCGCCTTCGCACGCTACAAGAACCATGCGACCTATTGCGCGATCGCGTGCGAGGTCGAGGTGGACCTCGACACGGGCCGGCCCGCGATCGGGCGCGTCGTGGCGGCGGTCGACAGCGGCCAGGTGGTGAACCCGGACGGCATCCGCAACCAGATCGAAGGCGCGATCGTGCAGTCGTCGAGCTGGGCGCTCTACGAGCGCGTGGCTTTCGACGCCTCGCGCATCCGCTCCGTGGACTGGTCGACCTATCCGATCCTGCGCTTCGACGCCGCCCCGCGCTCGGTCGAGGTGCACGTCATCGACCGTCCCGGCATGCCCTTCCTGGGAGCGGGCGAGGCGGGGCAGGGACCGATGTCCGCGGCGCTCGCGAACGCCATCGCGCACGCGAGCGGGCGGCGCATCCGCGACCTTCCGCTCGCGCGGGGGCTCTCGCTGGAGCCCGCGAAGGGCGGGTAGCGGGGGTGTTCACGCAAGAGAATGTCCGCAGATAAACGCGGATAAACGCAGATGAGATAGTGAGGCTGCGAAGTCGCGGCCCATTCCCACCTGTTCCCGCCGCCGGTTCCGAAGATTCTCGAGTCTTATCCGCTTTCATCTGCGTTTATCTGCGGACTGACTTGCCTTAGGACGTTACTTCCCGCGCCGCGCGAGGATCGCCTCGATCTCGTCCATGATCCGGTTCATCCGCGCGACGATCGCCTGGTACGGCGCCGGCGTCGCCAGGTCCACGCCCGCGCGCTTCACGAGGTCGTAGGGATAGTCCGAGCTCCCGGAGGACAGGAGCTTCAGGTAGCGCTCGCGCGCGCCCGGCTCGCCCTTGAGGATGGCGTCCGCGAAGAGCGAGCTCGCCGCGATCGAGGTCGCGTACTGGAACACGTAGAAGGAATTGTAGAAGTGGGGGATGTACGCCCACTCGGTCGCGTACAGGTCGTCGATCTTCACGACGCCTTCCTTGTCGCCGTGGTAGCGCTTGAGGATGTCGCCGTAGATCTGCGTGAGCTTCGCCCCCGTGAGCGACTCCCCGCGGTCGACGCGCCCGTGCACCTCGCGCTCGAATTCCGCGAACATCGCCTGGCGGAAGAAGGTGCCGCGCAGGCCCTCGAGCGCGGAGCCCAGGTAGAGCAGGCGCTCGTCGTCGTCCTTCGCCGTCCTCAGCACATGGTCGAGGAGGAGGGCCTCGTTCAGCGTCGAGGCGATCTCCGCGATGAAGATCGGGTAGCGCGACGTGACGAAGGGCTGGCCGCGATTGGAGAGGTACGTGTGCATCGCGTGGCCCCACTCGTGCGCGATGGTCGAGACCGACTCGTAGTTCCCGGTGTAGTTGATGAGGAGGTACGGGTGCACGTCGTAGGCGGCGCCGGCCATGTGCGCGCCGGAGAGCTTCCTGGGCCGCGGGTAGACGTCCATCCAGCGGTGCTCGAGGCCCTCGCGCATCGCCTTCACGTAGTCCTCGCCCAGCGGCTTCACGGCCTCCAGCATGAGCTTCTTCCCCTCGTCGATCGGGTACTCGCGCTCGCTCTTCACGAGGGGCGGGTAGATGTCGTAGTAGCGCATCTCCTTCACGCCCAGCATCCGCGCGCGCAGGCGGAAGTAGCGGTGGAGCGTGGGAAGGTTCGCGTTCGTCTGCTCGATCAGCGTGTCGTAGACGGCGACGGGGATGTTGTTGGCGTCGAGCGCGCGGTGGAGCGAGTCCGGGTAGGCCCGGATCTTCGCGTAGACCGTGTCCTCCTTCAAGTTCGAGTAGAAGGTGACGCCGAAGGTGCGCTCGAACTCCTTGAACTTGCCCCAGAAGGCGTCGAACACCTTCTTCCGGTCCCCGCGGTCCGCGCTCTCGCGGTACTGCGTGTACGCCGACTGGTCGAGCCGCACTTCCTTCCCGTCCGAGAGCTTCACGGTGGGCCAGGGCATGTCGGCGTTGGAGAGCGTCTCGTACGCCGCCCCCGCCGCGCCGGACGAGAGGTCGAAGGCGGCGATGATCGCCTCGCCCTCCGCGTCGCGCGTGTGCGGCGCCGCGCGCAGGATGTCGTCGATCGGGTGCCGGTAGATCGAAAGGCCCGTGTCCTCCGCGAAGAACCGGTCCACGGCGGCCTTGCCGAGCGCCAGGATCTCCGGGCGGACGAACGAGGTCGCCTCGCCCAGCTTCGAGCCCAGGACCTGCGAGCGCTGGCGCAGCTCCAGGCTCGCCGGCACGCCGGTGTCCTGCGCGGTGAGCTCGTTCGCGTAGACCGCGAGCCGCGCGCCGCGCTTGCCGGCTTCCGCCCAGAGGTCCAGGCATTCGTGCAGGCGCCGGGCGGATTCGCCGAGGTGGCCCTTGCACGCGGCTATCTGCGCGAGCGTCGCCTCGACCTTCTTCGCGTCGGCGTTCCAGGCGGCCGTGTCGGGATAGAGGTCGGCAAGGTTCCAGCGGTCCTCCGGACGCTCGGTCACGGCGGCGGCGGGAAGGGCCAGGGTGGTGAGGACGGCGGCCAGGGCCGCCACGGGGACGAATCGGGGGAGGAGGGGTCTCATGGGCTCGAAACCTACCACGGCCGAACCGATCGGCCCAGCCCGCGGAACGTTACCAAACGTGACGGCGGGGCGGCGCGCCCGCGCGGGCATCGGTTAGCATGGCCGTTCGCAACGACAAGGATGGGAACGGCATGGTGGTCGTGATCTTCGAAGTCTGGCCCGCTTCCGGCCGCGCGCCGGAATACCTGGACCTCGCCGCGAAGCTGAAGCCCGAGCTGGAGAAGATGGACGGGTTCGTCTCCATCGAGCGCTTCGAGAGCCTCACCACGAAGGGAAAGATCCTCTCGCTCTCGTTCTGGCGCGACGAGGAGGCCGTGCGCGCGTGGCGCAACCGCGAGGCCCACCGCGCCGCCCAGGCGAAGGGCCGCGGCGGCGTCTTCGCGGACTATCGCCTGCGCGTGGCGGCGGTCCTGCGCGACTACGGCATGAAGGAGCGCGCCGAGGCCCCGGCCGACAGCCGCACCGTGCACGGGTGAGCGCGCGCCGCGCGCGCCTGCCCCGGGCGTTCTACGACCGCGACACGATCGAGGTCGCCCACGCGCTGCTGGGGAAGCACCTGGTGCACGTCGTGGCGGGGGTGGAGCGGGTGGGCCGCATCGTCGAGGTCGAGGCGTACCTGGGGCCGCACGACCTCGCCGCGCACTCGGCTCGCGGGCTCACGCCCCGCACGCGGGTGATGTTCGGCCCGCCGGGGCATGCGTACGTCTACATGATCTACGGCATGCACTGGTGCATGAACGTGGTGACCCAGCCCGAGGGGATGGCCTCGGCGGTGCTCCTGCGCGCGCTGGAGCCCGTGAAGAACGTCGAGGGCCGCACGCAGGGTCCCGCGCTCCTCTGCAAGGCGATGGCGATCGACGGGCGGCTCCACGGCCACGACATGCTGAGCGACGAGTTCCACATCGACCGGCCCGCGCGGGAGACGCCGGTGCGCATCGTGAAGCGCCCGCGCATCGGCGTCGATTACGCGGGCCACTGGGCGCGGCGGCTCCTGCGCTTCTACGAGCACGGGAACCCCTTCGTTTCACGGCGCTAGCCCGCCTCGACTAGAATGCGAGCCACCATGCGCCTACCCGCCCTCGCAGCCGCCGCCATCCTCCTCGGATCCTGTGCCATGCCCAATCCCCCGACGTCCTCCCTCGCCCGCGAGTTCGCCCCGAGCGGGGTGCTGCGCATCGGGGTGAACTACGGCAATCCCGTGATCGCGCAGAAGGATCCCGCGGGCGGGGCGCCGCGCGGCGTGGGGCCGGAGCTGGGCCGGGAGCTCGCCCGCAGGCTGGGCGTGCCCGTCTCCTATGCGACCTACGACACCGCGGGGAAGATGGCCGATGCGGTGGGCGAGGCGTGGGACGTGGCGTTCCTCGCCAACGACCCGGCGCGCGCGAACGTGATCGGCTTCTCCCGGCCGTACGTGCAGATCGAGGGGACGTACATGGTGCGCGCCGGCTCGCCCCTCCACAGCATCGCGGACGTGGACCGCGACGGCGTGCGGATCGCGGTGGGCGACAAGACGGCCTACGACCTCTACCTCACCCGGGCGTTGAAGCACGCGAAGCTCGTGAAGGCGCCGACCTCGAAGGCCGCGATCGAACTCTTCCTCGCGCAGGACCTCGACGCCGTCGGCGGCGTGAAGAACCCGCTCGTCGCCGCCGCCGCGAAGGATCCGGGCCTGCGCGTGATCGACGGCAACTTCATGGTGATCGGGCAGGCGGCGGGCGTACCGAAGGCGCGCGGGAACGCGGTCCGCTATCTGCACGATTTCATCGAGGAGATGAAGCGCTCGGGATTCGTCGCGAAGGCGCTCGCCGCGAGCGGCGTCACCGACGCGACGGTGGCTCCGTAATCACGAGCGGGGCAGGTTCGCGTCGATCAGCGCCCGCGAGATCGACTGCCGGGGCGAGAGCTCGGGGAGCGCATCGCCCGGCCCGAACCAGCGCGCCTCCGCGATCTCCCCCGCCTCCGGCACGATGTCGCCGCCGGCGTATTCGGCGGTGAACGCGAGCATGAGCGAGCCGGGAAAGGGCCACGATTGGCTCGCGAAGTAGCGGAGATCCTTCACCTCGAGCCCCACCTCCTCGCGCACTTCCCGGTGGATCGCCTCCTCGACGCTCTCGCCCGCCTCGAGGAACCCGGCGAGCGCGCTGAAGCGGCCCGGGGGAGCCGCGACGTTCCGCGCGAGGAGGATCGCGGGCCCGCGCCTGACCAGCACCATCATCGCGGGGGAGATGCGGGGATACGCCGCGTGCCCGCACGCGCACTTCATCGCGCGCTCTCCGGCGAGGCGCGACATGGGCTTGCCGCACGCGCCGCAGAAGCGGTGGGTGCGCGCCCAGTCCGCCACCTGGAACGCGCGGCCCGCGACGGCGATGAGGCCCTCGTCCACGCGGCCGAAGAGCGAGCGCAGGCCCCGGAACGCGTGGCCCTGCGGGGCGGCGGCTTGCGCGGGGAGGCACGCCGCCTGGCAGTACCGTCCGCCATAGAGCCCCACGGGGAGGAAATCCGCGATGTCGACGCCCAGCGCCGCCACGGCGCGCGCATCGGGCAAGGCGAGGTCCGCCTCGCGCAGGAGCATCTCGTTCCCGCGAAAGGCGAAGGTGAGCGCGTCGGGAGTCTCGCGCGGCGCGAGGAGCGGCGTGAAGGAAGGCGGCGTCGAGATCAAGCCGCGATTCTATAACGCGGCCCGCGCCTCCCTCCCGGTGGAGCAGGCCGCGGGCACGTAGAGGTCGGCCCACGGAAGCTCCGCGCCGTCGGCGAAGTCCTTGATGACGAGCCCCGCGATGGTGCCGCGCGTCATCGCCGTGCCCCACTCGCCGCTCGGGACGTAGACGCTCTCGGAATCGCATTCGCCGCGGCAGGCGAGCGCGAAGACGTCCGAGGACTGGAGCACCTGGCCCGTGAAGCGCTGCACGACCTCGCCCGCCGCGGGAAAGCGCGCGCGTGCCCATTCCTCCAGCGCGAGGTAGCGATACGCGGTGTGGTCGTCGTCGCCCGCGGGGTCCTCGCCGCCCACGAGCAGCACCTCGCCCGCGCCGGTGCCCTGCGAGCGCAGGCGCACCCAGCGCGCGGGATCCGAGCTCTCCCAGTAGAGGCCGCGGGGCACCGAGCCGCGCGGCACGCGCAGGCCCACGACGTGCGCCATGCGCGGCGCGGGACGCAGCCCGTTGCCCGGGCCGCCGTGCACGGGATGGGAGGTCACGAGCGTGTCGGCCTCGATGCGATGGCCGGAGCCCGTGGTGATCGCGATCGGCTTCCCGGGATCGATCGAGCGGCACCGCACGCCGCAGTGGATGCGGCCGCCCTCGCGCACGATCGCCCGCGCGACGCCGGCGAGGAAGCGGGTCGGATGGAAATGGGCCTGGCCGGGGTAGCGCACGCAGGGACCCCAGCTCCCGCCCGCCACCGGCGCGGATTCGAGGATCTCGGCGCCGGAGACGCCGGCGCGCCGCGCGGCCGCGAGCTCCCGGCGCAGCGCGCCCGGGGGATCGCCCGCGGAGGCGACGAGATAGCCGTCGAGCCGCTCGAATTCGCAGGCGATGTGCTCGCGGAGCGCGATCGCCTCGAGCGCATCGATCGCCGCGGCGTAGCTTTGCGCCGCGACGCGCGCGCCGGCCGCGCCGTGCCGCGCCTCCATCCACGCATACGGACGCTCCATGACGCTCGCGAGGTGCGCCGCCTCGAAGCCGCCCTGCACGCCGCCGATGGGGCCTTCGTCGATCACCATCACCGACCGGTGCTCGCGCGCGAGGAGGTAGGCCGCCACCATGCCGGCGAGCCCCGCGCCCAGGATGCAGACGTCGACCCGGGCGCCTCCGGTGAGGGGCGGCGCGAGGAGGTCGTGGGCGCGGAAACGGGAGGGGGCGGTGCGGCTTGCGACGATCATGGGGTCGGTCCTTGCGGTTGCGGAAGGCAGGAATGACGCAACCTCCATGCCGTCCTGTCGGACGAGCGGAAAGGCCTTGTCGGTCAAGGCCCATGGCGGCATCGTCGGGGCGGCACGACGGCCCGGCGGAGGAAATATCTTCACGGGCGGCGGAAATCCGTTCCGGGGCGGCGACGGGGAGCGCGCTTGCCACCCCCCCGGCGCGGGGACAGAATCGCGCCATGGCGAGCGACCCTCCTGCGGGCGGCGAGGCCGATTCCACCCGCGCCGTCCTGCTCGCGCTGGGCGCGAACGGCGCCATCGCGGCCGCCAAGTACGCGGCCGCCGCCCTCACGGGCTCGGGCGCCATGCTGGCCGAGGCCGTCCACTCCACCGCCGACTGCGGCAACCAGCTCCTCCTCCTCCTCGGGATGAAGCGCTCCCGGCGGCCGCCCAACGCGGAGTACCCGATGGGCTTCGGGAAGGAGACCTACTTCTGGTCCTTCGTCGTGGCGATCATGCTCTTCACCGTGGGCGGGCTCTTCTCCATCTACGAGGGCGCGCACAAGCTCGCGGAGCCCGCGCCGGTCGCATCGCCCTGGATCGCGCTCGCCGTCCTCGCCTTCTCGATCGTGATGGAGGCCTTCTCGATGGCGGGGGCGCTCCGCGAGGTGCGCAAGGTCCAGGCGGGCCGCACGCTCTGGGCATGGTTCCGGGCGACCCGGAACGCCGAGCTCGTGGTGGTCTTCGGCGAGGACCTCGCGGCCCTGGTGGGATTGGCGCTCGCCTTCGCCGCCGTCGGGGCCGCAGCGCTCACGGGGAACCCGGCCTACGACGCGGCGGGCAGCATCGCGATCGGTGCGCTCCTCGTGGCGGTGGCGATCGCCGTGGCGGTCGAGGTGAAGGCGCTCCTGGTCGGGCAGGGGGTCGAGGCCCCGGTCCGCCGCGCGATGATCGCGTTCCTCGAGGCCGACCCGGCCGTCGAGTCGGTCCTGGAGCTCCTCACCCTGCACATGGGCCCGGACGTGATGGTCGCGGTGAAGGCGCGGATGCGCGAGCACGGCAGCCAGGCGGCGCTCATCGACGCGATCAACCGCGTGGAGGCCGCGTTCAAGGCGCGCTTCCCGCAGGCGCACTGGATTTTCTTCGAGCCGGACGTGCGCGACTGAACCCCGCCCGCGGGGAGCCATCGGAACTATTTTCAGGGTGTGCCGGTCTGTCGCGGCGTGGACTTGTGCGCGGCTCGCCCGCGCGCTCACCCGACCCCAGGACTCGCTGGAACCCGGATCCCGTGACCAAGCCCTCAGACGCGGCTAGCACCTATTTGTACGGCGACGCCTCCGCCACCGGCGTGGCCGGCCTGGACGACATCCTCTGCGGGGGGCTCACGCCCTACCGCCTGTACCTCATCGAGGGCGTGCCCGGCTCGGGCAAGACGACCCTGGCGCTCCAGTACCTCCTGGAAGGCGCGAAGCAGGGCGAGCCCGTGCTCTACGTGACGCTCTCCGAGACCGACGAAGAGCTGCGCGCCATGGCCAAGTCCCACGGCTGGTCGCTCGAGGGCGTGACCATCCGCGAGCTGGTGCCGCCGGAGGAGGCCCTGCAGCCGGCCGAGCAGTACACGATGTTCCATCCCGCGGACGTCGAGCTCTCCGAGACCACGCGCACGATCCTAGCCGACGTCGAGCGCCTGAAGCCCGCGCGGCTCGTCTTCGACTCGCTCTCGGAGCTGCGCCTCCTCGCGGGCGACCCGCTGCGCTACCGCCGCCAGCTCCTCGCCTTGAAGCAGTTCTTCCGCGGCAGGCGCTGCACGGTCCTCCTCCTGGACGACCTCACGAGCTCGGGGCGGGACCTCCAGGTGCAGAGCATCGCGCACGGCGTGCTCCTCCTCGAGCAGCTCACGCCCGAATACGGCGCGGACCGCCGGCGGCTGCGCATCCTCAAGCACCGCGGGCGGCGCTTCCGCGGCGGCTACCACGACTACCTCATCCAGTCGGGCGGCCTCAACGTCTTCCCGCGCCTGGTCGCGGCCGAGCACCGGCATCGCGTCCCGGAGGAGAAGTTCCGGAGCGGCATCGCGGGCCTCGATTCCCTGCTGGGCGGCGGCCTCGAGCGCGGCACGAGCACGCTCATCGTGGGCGCCGCGGGCACCGGGAAGTCGTCGGTCGCCGCCCAGTTCGTGGTGGCCGCTGCCGAGCGCGGCCAGAAGTCGGCGATGTTCATCTTCGACGAGTCGCTCAACACGCTCTTGACCCGCATGAGCGGGATGGGCGTCGACCTGCAGAAGCACTACGATTCCGGGGTGGCCACGATCCGGCAGGTCGACCCGGCGGAGCTCACGCCCGGCGAGTTCGCCCACTCGATCCGGCGGCAGGTCGAGGAGAACCAGGTGGGCTGCATCGTGATCGACAGCCTGAACGGCTACCTCAACGCGATGCCGGGCGAGCGCTTCCTCGCGATCCACCTGCACGAGCTCCTCATGTACCTGGGCGACCGGGGCGTGGCGACCCTCCTCATCGGCGCCCACCAGGGGATCATCGGGACGCAGATGCACACGCCCGTCGACGCGAGCTACCTGGCGGATGCCGTGATCATGCTGCGCTACTACGAGAGCCGCGGCGAGGTGCACCAGGCGATCTCGGTGATGAAGAAGCGGGGCGGGGCGCACGAGCGCACGATCCGCGAGTTCATGCTGGGGCCGGGCGGCGTGCGCGTGGGCGAGCCGTTGCACGATTTCCGCGGCGTGCTCACCGGCGTGCCGATCCTCGACCCGATGCGGGAGCCGGAGGCGTCCCAGGCGCGGGCTTCGTGACGGAGATCGTCCGGCCGTCGCTCGAGCGCCGGCTCCTGATCCTGGCGCCGACCGGGCGCGACGCGCCGCTCACGCGCACGGTCCTCGCCGAGGGCGGCGTGCGCTCCGCCATCTGCGACGACATGGCGACGCTCGTGCGCGAGATCGCCCAGGGCGCGGGCGCGGTGCTCGTGTCCGAGGAGGCCCTGGTGGACGAGGCGGTCCTCTACCACCTGGGCGAGCGCCTCGCGCGCCAGCCCCCGTGGTCGGACCTCCCGGTGCTCCTCCTCTCGCGTCCCGGCGCCGATTCGCCCGTCGTCCGCCAGACCGTGCGGCTCCTCGGCAACGTGACGCTCCTCGAGCGGCCGGTGCGGGTGCCGGCCTTGATGACGGCGGTGCAGACGGCGCTTCGCGCGCGGCAGCGCCAATACAACGCGCGCGAGCACCTGGCCGACCTGGACCACATCGCGAAGGCCCTGCGGGAGAGCGAGGGCCGGCTGAAGGCGCTCTTCTCGAACGCCGCGGTGGGCATCGCCGAGCTCACGGCGGACGGCCGCTTCACCCTCGTGAACGATTCCCTGTGCCGGCTCCTGGGCGTGCGGCGCGAGGACCTGCTCTCGCTTCCGCTCTCCGCCATCGCGCACGAGGAGGACCGCGAGGACGTGGCCCGGCTCATGCCGCGGCTCGCCGCGGGCGAGATGGAGACCTTCGTGGGCGAGCGCCGCTTCGTCCGCCACGACGGGGAGACGATCTGGCTGAAGCTGGCACTCTCGCCCGCGAAGGAGGTCGAGGGCGGCGGGATGCGCGGCGCGGCCGTGATCGAGGACGTGACGGAGCGCAAGCACGCCGAGGACGATCTGCGCGAGGCGGACCGGCGCAAGGACGAGTTCCTCGCGACCCTCGCCCACGAGCTTCGCAATCCCCTCGCGCCGATCCGCAACTCGCTCCATATCTTCCGGATGGCGGGCGTGCAGGACCCGGCCGTGAACCGCGTCGTGGAGATGATGGAGCGGCAGGTGGGCCACATGGTGCGGATGGTGGACGACCTCCTCGAGATCTCGCGCATCAGCCGCGGGAAGATCGAGCTCCGGAAGGAGCGCGTGGAGCTCGCGCAGGCGCTCCGGAGCGCCGTGGACACGAGCCTTCCGCTGGTCGAGGCGGCGCGCCACCGCCTTTCGGTCCACGTGCCGGAGGAGTCGCTCGCGCTCGAGGCCGATCCGGTGCGCCTCGCGCAGGTGTTCGCGAACCTCATCAACAACTCCGCCAAGTACACGCGCGAGGGCGGGGAGATCTCGGTCCACGTGGGCGTCGAAGGGGACATGGCGGTCGTCCGCGTGAAGGACAACGGCGAGGGAATCCCGCCCGCCATGCTCGAGCGCGTCTTCAACATGTTCACGCAGTTGAACACCGGCGCGCGCGCCCACGGCGGCCTGGGGATCGGCCTCACACTCGCGAAGACCCTCGTCCACCTGCACGGCGGGACCATCGAGGCACGGAGCGAGGGGGCGGGGAAGGGATCCGAGTTCATCGTGCGCCTGCCGCTCGCGCCCGCGGCCCCGCGCGCCGAGACCCCGGCGCCGCCCGTCGCGGCGACGCTTCCCACCGGCCACCTGCGCCGCGTGCTCGTGGTGGACGACAGCCATGACGCCGCGGACAGCCTCGGCATGCTTTTGCGGCTCCTGGGCGCGGAGGTGATGGTGGTGCACGACGGGCGCTCCGCGCTCGCCGCGATGAAATCGTTCAAGCCGGCGGTGGTGCTCCTGGACCTCGGCATGCCGGAGATGAACGGCCTCGAGGTCGCCCGCCGCATGCGCGAGGATCCGGAATCGCGCAGGGCGACGCTCGTGGCGCTCACCGGCTGGGGGCAGCGCGAAGACCGCCACCGCACCCGCGAGGCGGGATTCGATTACCATCTCGTGAAGCCCGCCGACATGGGAATGCTGCAATCGATCCTCTCATTGCGCGAGGCGGACGGGTCCCAACTCGTGCGCCATTGAAGCCGGACGCCGCGGACATCCGCGGGGCCGCGGTCCGCATCGCGCCGCACATCCGGCGCACGCCCGTGCTCGAGGTGGACGGCGCCGACTTCGGCCTCGCCGGCGTGCGCATCGTGCTCAAGCTCGAGTTCCTGCAGCACGCCGGGTCGTTCAAGACGCGCGGCGCGTTCAATAGCCTCCTGTCCCGTCCGATTCCCCCGGCCGGCGTGGTGGCCGCCTCGGGCGGCAACCACGGCGCGGCCGTGGCCTACGCCGCGATGAAGCTCGGCATCCCGGCCACGATCTTCGTGCCGGTGGTGGCTTCGCCCGCGAAGATCGAGCAGATCCGCGGCTACGGCGCGCGGCTCGAGGTGGGCGGCGAGCGCTACGCGGACGCGCTCGCGGCGAGCGAGCGGCACGTCGAGGCCACGGGCGCGGCGGCGATCCACGCCTTCGACCAGCTCGCCACGCTCGAGGGCCAGGGCACCGTGGGGCTCGAGATCGAGGGGGAGGCGCCCGCGCTCGACGCGCTCCTGGTCGCGGTGGGCGGCGGCGGCCTCATCGGGGGCATCGCCGCCTGGTACGCGGGCCGCGTGCCGGTGGTGGGCGTGGAGCCCGAGGCGGCGCCCACGCTCGCGCGTGCGCTGGAAGCGGGCGAGCCGGTCGATGCGCCGGCGGGCGGGATCGCGGCCGACTCGCTCGCGCCCCGCCGGGTGGGCGAGCTCATGTTTCCCATCGCGCGGGCGCACGTGGCGCGCTCGGTCCTCGTGCCGGATGCGGCGATCGTGGACGCGCAGCGCGCGCTCTGGAAGGCGCTGCGTGTCGTGGCCGAGCCCGGCGGCGCCGCCGCGTTCGCGGCGCTCCTTTCGGGGCGCTACCCCGCCGCGCGGGGAAGCCGCGTGGGCGTGCTCCTCTGCGGCGCCAACACCACCGCGGTCCGCTTCGACTGAGGCTCAGGCCTCGCGGGCGGGCTTCTTCGCGCCGACCTCGGGCACGTCGGTGTCCGGGACGCCGCGCTTCATGGCCTTCCTCGCGCGCTCCGCGAGGGCGAGGTAGCTCCCGCGCAGCTTCGCGAGGTCGTCCTCGTCCAGCTCCTCCAGGTCCAGCATCGCGTTGTGCGCGCCCTCGAGCGCCCGGATGATCTCGTCCAGCTTGATCTGGATCGCGGCGGCGTCCCGGTTCTGCGTCGCCTGGATGAGGAAGACCATGAGGAACGTGAGGATGGTCGTGCCGGTGTTGATCGTGAGCTGCCAGGTGTCGCTGTAGCCGAAGTAGGGTCCGGCGAGGGCCCACGCGACCACGAGGAGCGACATCGCGACGAACGTCACGGGCCGCCCCGCGAGGCGCGCGGTGCCCGCGGCGATGCGCGTGAAAAGCGACGGGATCTTGCGCAAGGGAGCGTCTCTCCGGCAATGGTCTCCCGGAAAGACACGCGGCGAAGCGCGGGCGTTCCCCTGCGCGGCGCGCGCCGACGGGCCGCGTTCCTGCTGTCCGACAGCGGGCCTTCAGCGCGCGAGGAGGAAGAGGCCGTTGCCCACGTAGAAGACGCCCAGCGTGAGGACCGTCCAGCGGGTCCAGCGCCGGAACGACGCGTCGTCCATGCGCTCGAGCACAGTGCGAGAGAGCGAGGTCCCGGCGATG
>Ga0207694_10003076_pt1 | contig 13357 bp, 13 predicted proteins | sample KBSC34metaG_FD_184353 | JGI IMG/M metagenome (GOLD analysis project Ga0207694, IMG submission 184353) | Corn rhizosphere microbial communities from Kellogg Biological Station, Michigan, USA - KBS C3-4 metaG (SPAdes) (version 2) | ecosystem: Host-associated > Plants > Roots > Rhizosphere > Soil...
GCATTGCGAATGTACTTCCGGTTGATAAACTGGAACGCATCCCAGATCAATGCCGGGCGTCGATCTGGAATTTGGATACTTATCCAGCCGTGCATCTCATTGGCCGGATTGCAGAGGAGCAGACTCGATGTTGAACAGATCATCCACCGCGTCAGCCCGACGCGGCTTTACCCTCATTGAACTGCTGGTCGTGATTGCCATCATCGGCGTACTGGTCGCGTTATTGTTGCCCGCCGTCCAGCAAGCCCGCGAAGCTGCTCGGCGGACGCAGTGTCGCAATAACCTCAAACAGATCGGGCTGGCGTTGCATAACTACCACGATCTGCACAATGTGTTTCCACCGGCATACCTGATTCAACCAGGCGGCAGTGCCATCATGGGGCCTGCTTCGACCGATACCGGCGATTCCGGACCAGGCTGGACAGTGTTGACCATGCTGCTGCCGCAGATCGAACAAGCGAATCTTTACAATTCGCTGAATATCAATGTTCCCTGCTGGGCTCCTCAAAACACGTCGCTCGTTCAGCGTCAGATTCCGACGTACCTTTGTCCGTCCGCGAATAACGCCTCGGGGGTCTACCAGGTCAAAAATGAGACCGGAACAGTGCTCGCCACATTTGCTCGAGGCAACTATGTCGCCAGCGCTGGACGCATTGATGTCTGGGATGAAACGGGAGCCGATTTGTCGTCGATCGCCGATGGCGTTCTGTACCGCAACAGCCGCACTGCCATGCGAGACGTCATTGATGGGCTTTCGAATACGATTTTTTTTGGTGAGCAGACGCCGACTCACAGCGATTCGACCTGGGTGGGAATCGTGACCGATTCTGAGACCTGCCCGACACCGCGCTTTGCGTACGCTGGCTGCGATGATGCGGCACCGCAAATCAACGTCCACTCGGGTCCAGGGATTCTGGAGAGCCCACCGATCATCCATCCTCCTAACAGCAATTTTGGCTACGTTGACGAAATGTACTCGGAACACGATTCCGGCTGTCACGTACTCTTAGGTGATGGCAGTGTGCGGTTCGCGTCGAAGTTCATGGACGGACAGGTCTGGGCTGCGTTGGCGACGCGCGCTGGAAATGAGCCTGTCGGAAGCTGGTAACACCTGTTCATTGGGCCAGGAACAGTTCCATCATGTCAGTTCGCGTGCTCGTCCGTGGAATCGTCGTTGTCCTCACCATGTTGAGTGTTGGATGTGGTCAGGCACCTCAGATCAGTCCGCAACATCGCAAGTTGCTGGCCGCCGTGCAGACTGCCGTCTCAGCGAAGAACACTGATTGGCTGGATGCGGTCGAATCGGATTTGAAGACGCGTCATGAACAGGACCAGATCGCGGACAGTGAGTTCGACGCCATACAATCGATCGTCGATCTGGCGAAATCGGGCGACTGGACCAAGGCCCAACAGAACTCGTTCAAACTCAGTGAAGGCCAGAGACCCTCGGCCGACGATCTGGCCGCATTGAAAGACCGACAGCGAACCAAAGAGCCGAAAACACAATGATGTCGAACTCGTTCTTCACCTCGAAGCGTACGTTCGCCAGACTTAACCCATCGTCCAGCCGACGCGCGGCATGGGGGTTGGCGACGCCGAAGTCTCACGCAACCGCGCGGCATCTGCGATGACGCGTTCCAGTTCCGAGACATACTCGACGAACTTCTTTTTGCCGATCGGGGTGACACGACACAGCGTCTGCGGCCGGTTCGCTCGACTGCCCTTCCAGATCTCAACCATGCCCGCTTCCTGCAGCACCTTCAGATGACGGTTCAGATTTCCGTCCGTCAGCGAACAGAACTCTTTCAAATCGCCAAACAACACGCCGTCCTGGTGAGTGACAAGAGACGCCATGATGCCGAGCCGCGCCTTCTCGTGGATGACTCGTTCCAGACCCTCATAGGCGAATCGTCCCGTGCCGGACTGTGATTCGTCGCTCGGTTTCATTTCGTCTGTTTCAGGCTTCTTCCGAGCCATGCTCTCTCTCCAACCGCCAATACAAGATCGCCGACATTGCGGCCTGGCCGACGCCGAATGTCGCTACCATCGACCACGGTGTACACGCTGCCGGACCACGCGCGAACCCCAGCACCAGGCATCCACCGACCAAATACCACAACGCGACCCACGTCACTTCGCGCGGCAGCAATCGTGCCGATGCAAAGACACCCAGACCAAACACCAGACTCCACAGGCCCGGCAATAGCCAAAGCTGCTCCGGCGCAAACGACGTGATGCCCCACGTCATCGCGGCCCCCACAAACACACACGGCAGGAACTGTTCCACCGCCAGCCATGATAATTGACGAGTCATCGTCGATTGACTGCGGCGAGCTCGCCAGACAATCTCGCTGCCACTGACCACCATGCCCGTCAGTGCTAACCCGATCCAGATCATCAAATACCGCTGAGGTGTCGACAGCGGATCGGGAACCAGCCACTGCTGCAATGCCGCACCCAACAATGCAAACAGACTCGTCCAGGCGACGGTCAGCGATCGATAGCCTCGAAAGGTCTCAGTCTGGGCGAGCGTTCGACGAATATCGGCAATCTGCGACATTGCGTCGGCAAGTTCCAGTCGACTTTGCATACCACGCATTCTCCCAGTCCAGTTCCGGCCATCTCCGGCTCGACTTTGTGCCACCAAGTCAAAGTATAGATTCCCCTAACTCTGCCCGCCAGACGCGGGCGGCGGATGCGCATCGTGGGATGGGTTTTGGATCGGGGGTGTCACTTGCGCGTTGTTGCCTGGATGACAGGAATCGAATCGGCATGCCGCGGTCCCCGCCGCGGCGACTCAATCGCGCACGCCGTTTCAACAGTAGCCACAGACTCAGGTTCGCTTTCAGAACCAGCAGCAGGGTGTGGCACAATTTCCCGCGAGATCACGGACGGGTGCCAATGTTCCTGTGCCAATGCTGCCGCTGGCAACGCCGGGTGTTCCAGTCATGAGCAGCCGGGGACGCGTTTCACAGTTCTCATCACAATCTCCCACCCGCAAGAAAACGCCTGCGAAGAAAAAAGACGCGAAAAGCTCCGAATCGATGCGCTGAGTGACGAGTTAACGCACTGCGATGTGAGGATCGCTGCCGGATCACTGGTTGGCGATTTTGTCCTGCACGCCGGCGGGGCTAGTCGTGCGTGTCACACGGACGCGCCGCGTTGAAACATCGGTTGAACGCGATGGATTTATGCTCGCCAGACGCCACACGCAATTATCGAGCGCTCTAGATTATGGCGGTGATCGGGCTAGACTCTTCGACCAAACGCACCGGACGGCCCAGGACGGTGACTTCCAGTTTCTTGTGGTCCAATCCCATTTGCCGCAGGATTGTGGCGTGCAGGTCGCTGTAGTAATGAGGATTGTCGACCGCCTTGTAACCGACTTCGTCGGTGGCACCATGCACCGTCCCGCCCTTGATGCCGCCTCCTGCCAGCCAGACAGAATAGCCGCGAGGATTGTGATCTCGACCGGTCGTGTTCTGTGACCACGGGGTTCGCCCGAATTCGCTGCTCCAGACGACCAGTGTTTGATCGAGCATGCCGCGTTGTTTCAGGTCGCGTAACAAGCCCGCGATCGGTTGGTCGGTTGCTTTACAAAGTGGTGCGTGCGAGTTGATGTCGCCGTGAGCATCCCAGCCTCCATTTCCGCCCCCGGCGTGGCAGATCTGGATGAACCGCACACCTCGTTCGGCCAGGCGACGAGCCAACAAGAGTTGACGGCCAAACTCGTCGGTCTCTTTCTGGCCGATCCCATATAACGTGGTCACACTCTGTGGCTCGTCCGAAAAGTCGACCAGGGGCGGAGCCGCCAGTTGCATGCGTGCGGCCAGTTCATAGGCCTTCGCTCGCGCGGAAATGTTACTGTTGATCGCGTAGTCTTCGCGGAACTGCTGATTCAGGTCAAACAGAGCCTGCATCTGACGGTCACGTTCTGCCGGGCTGGTTGACGCAGGCGGCCTAAGGTTCGGGATCGGTGTGTCGCCGTTTTGAAATGGCGTGGCCGAGACATGCGCGCCCAAGTATCCGCCCGTCAATTGCACGGGTGATGAGGGGCGGCCGATGTTGACGAACGCTGGCAGGTTGTGATTGGCGGATCCCAGCGCGTACGAGATCCACCCGCCCAACGACGGATGGTCGATCTGGCGGCCGCGGTGGCCGGTGCAGGTTTCGATCACAGCGGGAAAGTGGTTCCCTTCATGGCACCACATCGAGCGCACGACGGCGATGTCGTCGACCATCTGGCCGACGTGCGGAAACCAATCCGATACGGGGATGCCCGATTCTCCGTACCGTGTAAAGGTGCGCTGGCAGGGGATGACTGGCCGCTTCATTTCGGCCAGATTGTCACCGAATCCCACGGCATCAATCAGCTTGCCAGCCCACCGATTGTCCTTGGGGTCGAACGTGTCGATGTGGCTGACACCGCCACACATGAACAGAAAGATGACCGACTTGGCCTTGGCAGGAAACTGTGGCTGCGTCAGATCGGGCAACTCGCCCGCTTCGGACCACAGCGCGCCCATCGCCAGGCCCAGAAAGCCGCCACTCGCCTGGTGCAGAAACCGCCGCCGTGCGACCCGCCCGCAAAGATCGACTTTGCTATTGGGATCGATGCCGTTGTTCATCGCGACCTACCTCAAATAGATGAATTCATCGAGATTGAACAGCAGCCACGCCAGACCCTTCAGTTTCGCGGAATCATTTTCCAGATAGGCGAGCACTCGTTCGCGTTCTCGCGATGATGGCGGACGGCAGACAGTCCAGCGATAACCCAGATCGATCGCGGCGCGCAGATCGCCGTTCGATTCCTTTTGCAGTCGATCGGCAAACTTCAAGCTGGCGCGTTCGACTTCCTCACTGTTCATCATGAACAGCCCTTGCGAGGCGGTAACCGTTTGCGTCCGCAGGGGGCAGGGGACACGCCCGTCATCGACGTCGAACACCTGTAGAAAACTGGGCATGACCTCACGGCTGGTCGAGAAGCCGCGGATCAGATAGGTGGCGCGGCGATAGGTGGCATCGCCTTGACGATCATTGCGTCGTTCGCCCAGGGAAAACGACGGACCGCCGAGTTTTGTATCCAGATTGCCCGCTGCGGTGAAAATCGAATCCCAGATCGGCTCGGCTTCCAATCGCTGCAACGGGAAATGCCACAGATGCGAGTTCGTCGAATCGGCCTGCAGATTCGCTGCGGCTTGTTGGGACGTCACTTCCGAAGCGAGTTGATAGGTGTCCGACATGACGATCAGTCGATGCAGCGCCTTCATGTCGAAGTTCAGTTTCACAAATTCGGCAGCGAGCCAGTCCAGCAGCTTGGGGTTGGACGCAGTTCCACCCAATTTGCCGAAATCGCTGGGCGATTTTTGCAATCCTTCACCGAAATGCCACTGCCAGATCCGATTCACGGCCACGCGTGCAAACAACGGGTTTTCGGCGGCAGTCAGCCAGTCGGTAAACGCTTCGACACGGCCGTCCCGCAGATCGGGTGACGATGCAGCGAACGGCCAGCCGGGGCTGACCTCGTGGTTCAATTCAGGACGATCCGGATCGCCACTCGTGAGGATGTAACTCTTGTCGAGTTCCCGGCGGCCATCCACTTCGACCGTCCAGAACGCAGACAGTCCTTTCCGATTGCCGTTACCATTCGACGCCTGGCGCAGTTCCCGTTCCAGTTGGTCATGCTGCTTGCGATCGTCGCTCGACATGATTTCAGTAATCTTGCCGGTGTCGATGCGCAGGATGGGAAAATAGTCATCCGCGATCTTCCGTTCTGCGATCGAACGATCTCGTTCGGGTTTCAAAATGATGGCGCGGACATCCTCCGGCAACATTGCGACACGCTCGTCGTACAGCTTTTTCTTATAGGGGGCGAGCAGTGCATTGATCTTCGCTTCGATGGGGGCTCGACGATCGCTCGCTTCCTGGACCGCCCTTCCCGTCGTCACCAGTTCGTCCGCGCTGGCCAGCGTGATCTTCCGCGTGACCAACGGATCGAACAACGCCTTCATCGCGTAGAAGTCTCGCTTTGTGATCGGATCGTAAACATGATTGTGGCACTTGGCACATCCGACGGTCAGTCCCATGAACGCGGTGGAAATTGTTTCAACCGCACTGATTGCCAGTTCGCCGTTGGACTTACCGTCGCGGATGACAGCTCCGCGCGACAGAAATCCCAGGGCGAACAGATCGTCAGGCCGGGGATCGGCCTTCGAGCGAAAACCTGTGGCGGACATCTGGGTCCGTTCGGTCGAGCGATAGCCGGTCAATTGGGCTCGAACATATTGATCATAAGGGACGTTCTCGTTGATCGCATTGACGACCCAGTCTCGCCACAAATGAATCCCAGGGCTCGCCAGCATCCGTTCATCAGCATCGGCATAGCGAAACACGTCCAACCAGTGTCGAGCGTAACGGACGCCATGCTGATCATTCGCCAACAGTCGCTCGACGACGTTTCGATATGCGTCGGCCGACGTGTCGTTCAGGAAAGCGTCTTGCTCTGACGGCGTCGGCGGAATTCCGGTCAGATCGAGATGAACGCGGCGGAGCAGTGTCAGGCGATCAGTTCGACCGGCAGGGCTGAGTCCTCGAGTGCGGTATTCGGCCGCGATGAAGGCATCAATGGGATTCGTTGATTGCGTCACGCCAACGGGTACGTCAGGCCGTTCCACCTTTTTGAAAGCCCACCACGCTCGACCAGCCTCTTCCGCAGTGATCGATCGTTCCGACGCCTCGCTCGCCGGCGCGTCATCGCGCGGATCGGGAGCCCCCATCTGGATCCATTGTTCGAAATGCTGGATCTGATCGGCCGACAACTGCTGTTTGGGCGGCATTTGCAGGCTGGGATCGGACCAGCGAATTGCGTCGAGTAACCGGCTTTCGGCAGGACGACCTGGAACAATCACCGGTCCACCTTCGCCCCCTTCGGCGACGGCCGCTCGTGAATCGAGACGAAGTTGCCCCTTGGGTCGAATCGCTTTGGACGAGTGGCAACTGTAGCAATGCTCGACCAGAACCGGACGAATGTGCTGTTCAAAGAATTCGATAGCTTCCCGATCCGGCTTCGCGGGTTGCTGCGCGGCAGCGTCATCCGCGAAGACGCACGGAACGACAACGCTCAGCACCAGCAGCGAGGAAAGACGGATCGTGTGAAAGAGACGCATCAGACATGCTGCCAAAAAGAGCGGTTGGTTCACTTGCGGATGGAATCTGGCGGGGTTGCAGGCAGTGCGGCGAACCCACTGACGATAACAAAGGGTTGGCGACGGCGTCCAGCAATTGTTGGCGCAGCGCGTTCATCGATGGTGTTTGAAGTCGATAAAGCCAGACTCCACATCGGTGCGGATCAGTTGAACTCGCAGCTTGTGGCCGACTTGGGCGCCTTCAAACCCGTTTACCAGTTTTCCCTCAATGGGTGGATGGAGAATGCGGACCCAAGTTCCCTTGGGAGCGGCACCGGTCACGATCGCATCAAACACTTCACCAATCCGTGATTCCAGCAACAAAGCCGCGGCGGATTTGCGCACCTGACGCTCCACCTTCTTGGCAGCGTCTTCACCTTCGGTGCAGTGTGTCGCGAGTGCTTGCAGTTCTTCGTCGGAATAGGGCAATTTGGTTTTTCCCAAGACGGCCTTCAGCAATCGTTGCGTAATCACGTCGGGATACCGCCGATTCGGAGCGGTGGAATGAGCATAGTTACCAACTGCAAGTCCAAAATGGCCAGAGACGCGGCCCTCCGCGAGTTGCGCGACGTACTCACCAGGGCCGAGCAATTTGATCACGCTGAGGGAAAGGTCTGGAAAACGAAGTGGATCCGCTTCGCGTGCGCTGACCAGGAATTCTTCCAGCGCCGTGGCGCTCGGCTCTTTGGGTAAACGGGCCCCCCATTCGGACGCGAGTTCAACGATTCGGTCCCAGCGTTTTGGCTTACAGACGACACGTCGTAGCGATGGACTCTGATGCGCCGCGAGGAATCGTGCCACGACGCCATTGGCAGCGATCATGAAGTCGGCAATCAGGTCTTTGGCCCGATTTCGCAGATCGATTTCCAGGTCAGCAAGAGTTTCGCCGACAAACTTTGGACGCGTTTGGATCGTTTCCAGGTCGAGTGCCCCAGAGGCGTGCCTGACGGCTTTCAGTTTCTGGGCCATGCGGTCCTGAAGTCGAAGATTCGCTTCCAAATTGGCCACGGCACCAATTCCGTCGGGCATCGGCGCAAGACCATCGAGCCAGCCGGCGACACTGTTGTAAGCCAGTTTCGCGCGATTGCGCACTATTGCTCGATAGATGTCGGAATGCCTGAGGATTCCGTCTGAATCGAACGTCATATCGACGACAACGGCCAGTCGATCGCAGTTATAGTTTAAGGACGTCAAATCATTCGAGAGCTTTTCAGGCAGCATCGGAAAGACTTCGGTAACGGTATAGACCGAAGTCGTGTTTTCTCTCGCATGTTGATCCAGTGCCGAATCCTTCTTGACGATGGCATCGACATCGGAGATCGCCACAAGGATTTGAACAGCTTGTCCAGGCAGACTTTTGGCAATCGTCAACTGATCCAGATCGCGCGAATCATCATTGTCGATGGAACACCACTCTAGGTCCCTGAGATCCCTGATCGAATCATCAACCTGCGTGGCCGGTTGATGGATTCTGTCCAGCTCTCTGATTGCCTCCACCGGAAAATCAGGAACCAGCCCCTTTTGCAACATCATGCGATGAGCAATGCGCCGTAGGATCGCGCGATGCTGACTTCCTGTGCCGTGCGCTGACATCACTCTTCCCAGAAGAATCTGTGAGATTGTCCGCCGAGAGATTACCGTGAGTCGCGACCCAATGAAAAGACACTCGCTTGCCATGGTACCGGACCAAGACAGCACCCCGTCTCGGCAAGTCACCCAATTCCCTGCGCAACCGGCCGGGCTGAGACTGTGGTCGCGGTGCGCGGTTTCACATGGCTCTCGAGGAATCACGCATTCCACCGGTCGCAGTGAATCTCCATTGCAATGCATTGCACTCCTATGTATAGTTCTTCTATGCAAATGACAAAAGATTTGATTGGAGCGTCTGCCGCTCCCTTGATTCTGTCGATCCTGCAGGAAGGGGAAAGTTATGGGTACGCGTTAATTCAACGTGTGCGTGCGCTTTCGAAAGGGCAGCTCGAATGGACCGACGGGATGCTGTATCCCGTGCTGCATCGATTGGAACAGCAGGGGATGATCGCATCCAAATGGAAGAAGGCCGACAGCGGACGTGAGCGAAAATACTACGTGCTGCAGGCCGATGGTCGGAAATCTCTGGCGATGCAACGGGAACAATGGCGGGTCATCGTGGGAACACTGAATGAATTGTGGGGAGATCTGGCATGTTCGACCTAGAGCGAGCGATTGGCGAATGGCGTGCGTCGATGAATGCTTCGATGCCGGGGCAAGCTGAAACGATCGACGAATTGGAGACGCACCTCCGCGACGCGGTGCAGCAACGTGTTCAGTCCGGGCAACTGACCGATGCTGCGTGGAAGGCATCGCTCCAGCAGTTGGGAACTCCGCAAGCGATTGCCAGTGAGTTCGGCAAACTGCCGCCGCCAACCTTGCTGTTAACGAGGGCGATGCAAGTCGTTGCCGGCCTGTACATCGTTCTGGCCGTCCTGGCATCATTCGGGGTGTTGCGCGGCTTCGTGGCCGGACGATTGAGCTCCCTATTAGTGGTACATGTCTGGTCGATCGTCCTGGGATATTCAGCGATGCTGGCCGTCGGTTCGGTGGCGATCTGGTCCATTCTTTCACGGGCCTTCAGCGATTGGACGCCTGCCGAGACCAGACTATTGAGCAGGTCGTTCCGACTGAGCGCGATCACGTCATTGATTCTGACGTTCGTAGGTCTCGTTTCCGGGGCAATATGGTTCCGACAAACTCAAGGAACGTTGTGGCTGCTGGACCTGCGGGAGATGGGCGGACTGTGCCTGCTCGGCTGGAATTTGGCAGTGTTGTGGAACCTGATGCGTCTCCGCAGTGAACGAAGCTCGCTGGTTATGGGCCTGCTCGGCTGTGGACTGACTGGTCTCGCCTGGATTGGACCAACGCTGCTTTCGTCCGTGACGTCCTACGGGCACTCAACGACAATGGTGATGACGATCGTTGCCCTCGCCTCACTGACTTCCCTGGCAGCCTTCCTCGTGGTGTTGGCATTGCTGCCACCAGGACGCCTCCGGTTCCGTTGACCCGGCCGCGGGTCGGCGGGGTGCGCGATTGCGTCGGGTTCAGAATGGTGATGCGGCGCGCGCGTTGCGGGTGAGCCGGCCAGAAGACCTACCGCTCTTTCTCGCCTGGTTCTCGACGTCCTTCGCGCGAACAACTTACCTATTCGAAACCCTTCGCGCGACGCGAATCCCGCCGACCCGCGGCCGGGTCCATTGTCGGAGCCACTCGATGTCCGACTCGTTCGATTTGGTTGCCGATCTTTTCGAAGCCGACACCGACTTCATCGACTGCGTAGCCGGTGCCTTCGATCATGGAGCTCGAGATGATGCGGGATTCACGAGCGACTTCGGCGGTCGCCATTTTCATGCGCTGTTCCGTGCGTGCGGCCGCGTGTTCGACGTTATCGGCGGCAGCACGCAGGTAATGCCCCGCTTTGCGGACCTCTTTCTTTTCCCACGCTGCGGCAGCTTTCCAGTAGTGGTACTCCGAGAGTGAATGCATGGCATGTGTCGTCGCAAGGTCGAATTCTTCGATCGACTTCAACGTACCTGCTTCAATCCGGTCAGCGGTTTTTTCCAGTTCGTGCTGAGCGCGCTTCAGTCCACGTTTTGTGCGTTCCGTTCCGTCGCTGGCAGCGATTCGTAAATGAACCGCAGCCTTTCGCAATTGCGTTGCCGCCGTATGAGTATCCATCATCAGGAACGCATCGCGGGCGCGGGCAATATGCAGACCCGGTTCGTCGGCCAGCAGGTACCAGTTCTCTTCTTCGAACAGCGAGAACTTGACGGGATCTTGAGGCGTCAACCCATCGATCTGTGCTGGCTGCGCCGCAGCGGTGGCGACGAACAGACCCTGGACAACCGTGATCAAAAGCAACGAGGCGGTGTAGCGAATGTGCATGGGGTTTTCCTTAACCGAAATGATCGATGGAAAGACCGATCGTGATTGAGTGACCGACACTGGGCCAGTCAATCAGGCAGCTCGTGTGCCATCGACTCCAGGTTCGTAAGAGTTACAAAAGCAGGCTGAATTGCGGCTGCAAACTCACAAATTCGCAGGTTCAACGAGGCAATTCGCCCGTAAGTGAACGACAAATCGGTCATCGCGCTGATCAGGTTTTGGTCGGCTGATGAATTCTCGCCAGCGTGATCGATGGAACTTGTCAGCATCGACAGTACCGCAGTTCAGGCAGTCTACGACTTCGTCAACCCGATCATCGAACGGCGATCGCGGCCGACGTTTCGCTCGATGATGAACGTTCAATCGAACGTCAGGAGACGGCACGCAATTGGCCTGGCGCTATTCCGGGAATCCGCAACAACGGGAATTCCACGAACAGGTCGGCGTGAGTCAACGGCGGCATCGGTTCGAAGCCTCGTCGGGCAATCTGCGATGACCACAGCGCGCATTCTTTTTCGATCAGGTAGTAGAGGTTGTAGTTGTCTCGCAAGCGATTGTTCAGGGACAGGTCGACCTTGTTGATGAACCCGTTCCAACGATCATTGAACCTGCGGAACGATTGCTGCAATTCGGCAAAGGGCGTCTGCAATTGACGAACGGACGTCGCAGGAGCGACAGGGATTTGTAATTGATAACTCCATTGACGATGCAGCAAGTCCAGGTAGTTCAAATCGGACTCGTCGCAGCACTGCGCAGCAAGATGACGTTGTCCCGCACTGAGGGCCAGGAACGTCGCCAGTCGCAGTCGAGCCATCGCTGCGATTTCGCGATGCTTCTCACGGCACTTGCCCACGAGTGCCTGCCACGCATCTTCAACAGCAGTACCGCGGCGACAGAACGACGGCGTGCCTGAGGCGGCATTGATCTTCTGAAAAAAACGATGTTCGATCTCGGACATGTTTGCACTCACGCGCGATCGTCAGAATGCCGAACGCCAAGGATCCCGACGGCTGAGGTCACCCAAGGTGTTATAGCCGGTCTGTCGAGACTGCTGCCACGGACGAGTGGGCCTCTTGATGAAGGTAGACAATTCAGCCGGACAACTGGATCGTTGCTACGCATGGTGATGACAGTACCTTCCACTTAAGATGTCTGCCTCTACCAGGAAAATCAGGTCTGCATGAGTGTTGATGATGCGCGCTGTCGTTTTGAATGAACACGGTTTGTCGGTGACCGATCGTCCAATCCCTGCTCCACTGCCCGGTGAAGTGCTGGTTCGCGTGATGAAAGCCGGGTTGTGTGAGACCGATCTGCAATTGATCCGCGGTTACATGGGCTTTCGTGGAGTGCTGGGGCACGAGTTTGTTGGGATCGCCGAATCGGGTCAGTTTCGCGGGCAGCGCGTCGTGGGTGAGATCAATTGTGCCTGCCGACAGTGTGACACATGCCGTGCGGGATTGATGACGCATTGTCCTCATCGCAGTGTATTGGGAATCTTGAATCACGACGGAGCGTTCGCTGAATTCGTGTCCGTTCCGGAAGTGAACCTGCACGCGGTTCCCGACAGCGTTTCAACAGAACATGCCGTCTTCACCGAACCGCTGGCGGCAGCATTTCAGATTCTGGAACAGATACCAATCGACAAATCTCAGCGCGTCATCGTGCTGGGTGACGGGCGACTGGGAAACCTGTGTGCACAAGTGCTGTCCGCGACGGGATGTCACTTGACCGTGCTCGGCAAGCACACCCGAAAACTCTCTTTGTTGGCCCGGCGCGGAATTGATACGGCGCTCGTCAACGACGTTCTGTTTGAACGTGAGGCCGATGTTGTGGTCGACTGCACTGGCTCAGCAGGCGGCTTCCAGGTGGCTGTGAAGTTGCTCAAACCACGCGGGACGCTGGTGCTGAAGACAACAGTTGCAGGAACGCCCCCGCTATCACTGGCGCCGCTGGTCATTGATGAAATCACCGTGATTGGATCACGATGCGGGCCGTTTGTGCCGGCACTACGCGCATTGAAAGAGCAACGCGTCGACGTCGATTCACTGATTGAGGGCACGTATTCGCTCAACAATGCGATAGCGGCCTTTGAACGAGCCACATCGACACCAACGTTGAAACTGCTGTTCGAATGACCCGGCCGCGGGTCGGCGGGATGCGCGATTGAGTCGGGTTCAGAATAGCAAGGCGGCTCGCGCGTTGTGAGTCGACCCGACCGCGGGTCGGCGGGATGCGCGATTGAGTCGGGTTCAGAA
>Ga0207694_10003079_pt1 | contig 13349 bp, 14 predicted proteins | sample KBSC34metaG_FD_184353 | JGI IMG/M metagenome (GOLD analysis project Ga0207694, IMG submission 184353) | Corn rhizosphere microbial communities from Kellogg Biological Station, Michigan, USA - KBS C3-4 metaG (SPAdes) (version 2) | ecosystem: Host-associated > Plants > Roots > Rhizosphere > Soil...
TGAGGCCTGCCGGCAGCGGATCGAGGAATTCGACCACCAGCGTGCCGGGATAGCGCATGAAGGTCCGGCGTGGCCAGAACAGTCCGGAATTCAGCGCCACAGGAATGCAGGGTACCCCGCTATTGGCGTAAATCTGGCCCACGCCGGTCAGATAGACCGGCGGCGCGTCGACCGGGGTGCGGGTGCCCTCGGGAAAAATGATCAACTGCCGGCCGCTGCGAATTTCCTTTGGCGCACGCCGCGCCATCTCCATCAGCGATCGCATGCCGCCCTTGCGATCAACGCCGATCATCTTTGCCTTCATCAGATACCAGCCGAAAAAGGGTATCCAGCCGAGCTCGCGCTTGTAGATAAAGAGCGGCGCGTCGAAGAACTGCATCAGCGCGAAGGTTTCCCACATCGACTGATGTTTCGAGGCGACGATCAGCGGTCCCTTCGGAATTTTCTCTAATCCCCGATACTCGACCCTGGTGTTGCAGATCACGCCCATCAGCCAGATGCTGCTGCGCGCCCAGGCCTTGGCGACGGCCATGAAGGCCCGCGGCGGCATCAGATAGGTAGGAATTGCAATCAGAAGCCAGAACACCAACAGCGCATAGAACAGCACATTGTAGACCAGCGAACGCAAGAAAATCGAAACCATCGAGAACCCGATCAGTTGGCCTGGGCCGTCGCCGGCCGGCGCGGAAGCGGTCCGGTCGGCTGGTCCGCAAGTTCGGGCGTCAGTTCGAGACCAGCATCCGCCAGACGGACCCGCACTTCGGCGGCGACGTATTTTACATACTCCGATAGCAGCAGCCGCAATGTCGCGCCACTCGTCCACCACGGTTCGTCGCGCCATTTGTCGCCGACCACCGCGAATGGAATAAGGGCGATATCTGGCATCGCATGCGACAATTCAACGATTGCCCGCGGCATGTGGTAATTCGATGTCACCACGATCAACGATTTGAAGCCGCGTTCGCGCGCCCAGCGCCGCGTCTGCGCCGCGTTGCTGCGGGTATTGACGGCCGAACGGTCGAGATCGACGCAGCAGTTCAGTAACGACTGATTATCGGACAGCGAACGGGAAATGTCGCTCGCCGCGTTGGTCGGATGCACGCCCGAGATCAATAATCGCTTGCCGTACCCGCCGGCCAGCAATTCCATCGCATCGGAGACGCGCGACGAGCCGCCGGTGAACACCACAATGCCGTCGGCCTTGCGGTCGGGCTTCATCTCGGCACCGCGCAACTGTGAAAGAAACCCGACAAAGCCGATCGCCGCAGCGACGAACACAATCGCCAGCGCCGCGACGACAACTGCGCGCAGCCAGCCCCGTGGCGCGGCGGCCGGCGCATTCGCCCCGTTCGGCGATTTATCGTCGGGCTGCAGACTCATGCGATGCCAGTGATCCTCCCCCTTCACAAGTCTAGAACGTTTTTGGACGAAGTGGAGTCCGGCTGGCGCGGTATTCGCACGGCCCGCGTCAGTCGATATCGTCCAGCGTGGCAAACAGCGTGCGCCGCGACGCCCAGGCGGTGATCGCCGCAATCAGCACGGCCTGCGCCGCCAGCGCCAGATAGCCCGACGGGCGCAGCGAAAACGTCCCCAGCAGCGCTGCGAATTGATCCCCGACCGGGGTGCCCGAGAACCAGCCGGCGATCGACTCCGAGAACCCGAAAGCCAGCATCGCCATGCCGCCGCCGATCACGCCGCCCTGCAGTCCCAGCCGCAGAAAATGCCGCAGGAACCGGTTGGCGATATAGCGGTCCCCGGCGCCGACGAAATGCAGAACTTCGACGATCGGACGGTTTGCCGCCATCGCGCCGCGCGTCGCGAACGACACCGAAATAATGGTCGCGATAATCACCAATGCGAGGATGCCGATGCCGGCGAACACGGTCGCACCGGTCATCGACCGCATCCGCTCGATCCAGGCGCGGTGATCGTCGACGCTGGCCGACGGCGCCGCCTGCGTCACCCGGCTGCGCAGCGCGGCCAGATCGAGCGCCGTTCCGGGCTGGACCCGGGCGACGATAACGCGCGGCACCGGCAGGTCGTCGAGCGAGAGCCCGCTGCCGAGCCATGGTTCGAGCAATTTGGCGGATTCCTCCCTGGTGAAAGGCCTGACCTCGACGATGCCGGGCTGCGCGCGCATCGCTTCAGCCACCGCCGCCACGTCGCGGTTGATATCGCGCCCGGCCACGGGGCGCACCTGGATGGTGATTTCGCTTGCGACTTCCGATTGCCACTCCGCCGCCGACGCGCTCACCAGCAGCACGGCGCCGGTGGTGATCGATGCCAGGAAGGTCATGATGGCGACAACGGCGACCAGCGCGCGGCCGGCAATCGAGGCGCGCGGCACGATCGGCGACAGATTGCGCGCCCGCGCCGGCACCTGCGGTCGCTCGTGCCCGAGATCCACCAACGGTCCATGCTCGTTGCCGCTTCTACTCATAGCTTCTACTCATAGATGTGCAACCGTCCCTGATGCAGCACCAGGCGCCGCGCGTCGTACTGATCCATCAGCGTGATATCGTGGGTCGCGATGATCACCGCGGTGCCGGACTTGTTCAGTTCGATGAACAGCCGCAGCAATCGCCGGCCCAGCGTCGGATCGACGTTGCCGGTCGGCTCATCCGCCAGCAGCAATTGCGGCCGCGAAATCACGGCGCGGGCGATCGCGGCGCGCTGCTTCTCGCCGCCGGACAGGATCGGCGGCAGGGCATCCATTCGCTCGCCGAGACCGACCCATTTCAAGAGATCGATGACCTCCTTGCGATAGCTGGATTCCTCGCGGCCCATCACCCGGAACGGCAGCGCCACGTTTTCATAAGTGGTCATGTGATCGAGCAGGCGAAAGTCCTGCAGCACGATACCGATCCGCTTACGCAGATCGGCGATCTCATCCTTGCCAAGCAGCGATATGTCATGGCCGAACAGATTGACCAGGCCACGCGTCGGCCGCAGCGACAGGAACAGCAGCCTCAATAGCGAGGTCTTGCCGGCCCCGGACGGCCCGGTGAGGAACTGGAAGGAATGGGCGGGGATCAGGAAACTAAGGTCGCGCAGAATCTCCGGGCCGAGCCCGTAACGCAATCCAACGTTTTCGAACCGAACCAAGCTCAGCTCCGTTCGATGTGGGGCGCGACCGGATACCTGAAACCGAAGGCCCGGAACTCGTTGGCTTCGCTGCGGCTGCGAACCCAACAAAATGGTTGTGCTTCGATTATGGTTTCCGATTCGTTAACGGTCGGCTTGTAGCATCCCGGCAGCGTCATTGTGGAGATTGGCTCCATGCACATCATTTGCCCCCATTGTACAACGTCCTATGCCATTGATTTGGCTACCTTGGGCGCGGCTGGCCGTACCGTGCGTTGCTCCCGTTGCAAGGAAGTCTGGCTGGCACGGCCGGAGGATGCGACTGAACTCGCAGCTCCGGCACCTGCGATGGCGGCAGCCAGCGCATCGTCCGCCGGCAGCGACGCCGCCGCGGAATGGGAGGCTCTCGCGCGCCAGAACGACGGCCACGACGCGGAGACCCCTGTCGTCGACAGCCCTTCGATATCGGGCGACTGGCCGGCCTCGGCGGACGGCGAAGGCTCGCCGCGGGACATTGAGAACGACTGGCCGTCGCCGGCCCGGCAGGGTGTGCAGGATACCGAGGCCGCGCGGCAACGCCCGTCCTGGTTCCGAAAGCTGTTCAGACCGCCGGCGCCGCGTCGCGCACCAGGCAAATCCTTCGTCAGCCTGCCCACGGCCTGCACCGCCATGGCCGCACTGGTGCTGGCGCTGATCATCTGGCGCGTCGAGGTGGTGCGGCTGCTGCCGCAGACCGCCATGTTCTACAAAATGGTCGGCCTTGAGGTGAACCTGCGCGGGCTGGCGTTCAAGGACATCAAGATCACCTCCGAGACCGTGGAAGGTAAAGCGGTGCTGGTGATCGAGGGCGTGATCGTGGGCGAAGGCCGCAAGCCGGTCGAATTGCCGCGGCTGCGCTTCAGCGTCCGGGACGCGCAAGGTGCGGAGATCTATGCCTGGAACGCGGTGCTGGAGCAGGCCGTACTGAAGCCGGGCGAAAGGGCCTGGTTCAAGTCGCGACTGGCTTCGCCGCCCCCGGAAGGGCGCAATATCGATGTACGCTTCTTCAGCAAGCGCGATCTCGCCGGCGGCAATATATGAACGGGTCCGTGCGGCTTCGCTTGCGAAGAACAGGTGCTCCATGCCGCGCGTACTGATCGCCGACGATGAAGACTCCATGCGTACGCTGGTGGCGCGCGCCATCGCCATGGACGGCCACCACACCGTTACCGCGCAAGACGGCGCCGAGGCGCTGGAAATCCTTAATCGCGACCAGGGCGGCTTCGATCTCCTGCTCACCGATATCCAGATGCCGGTCATGGATGGAATCGCGCTGGCGCTGGCGGCGGCCCGCGATTTTCCCGACCTGACAATTTTATTGATGACCGGCTTTGCCGATCAGCGCGAACGCGCATCCGGCCTCAACGCCATCGCCCATGACGTCATCACCAAGCCGTTTTCGGTGGCCGATATCCGTGCCGCGGTAGCCGGTGCGCTGGCGGCACCGAAGCGAGGCTAGACAAAGGCCGTCTCCGCGAAAGCGGAGTAAGTACGCCGCGGCCCTTCGGCTGTATTACGAACGCTCTGAAATACAGGTTCACCCGCTTTCGCGGGTGATGACGTTGGTTGCTAATAATCCTTCAACAGCCGCTCGATGTAATCGAGTTCGATCTGCGGACGCTGCGGATCGGCGAGGCGGCGGCGAAGTTCTTCCAGAATCCGGCGCACCCGTTGCACATCGATTTCGCCGGGAATCTTCACCGTCAGATCGTCACCGAATTCGCGCCCATGCAGCGGCCGCCCAAGCGGATCGCTTTGGTTGCCGCCGCTCTGCTGCCTCCCGGCGCGAGTGCCCGGGCCATCGGCCTGTCCCTCGCCCTCACCCTGCATCGCTTCAGCGAGGCTCTGGGCGCCCTTACGCAGCGCTTCCAGCGCGCGGCCTTGCGAATCCACGGCGCCGTCGGCGTTGCCCTCCCCTAGCCTGCCGCTGGCGTCGCCCATCGCGGAATCGGCTTCGCCGAGGCCATCCTCGCCGTCGCCCTGCTCGCCTTGCTGGCCCTGTTGGCCTTGCTCGCCGCGGCTACCCTTCTCGCCGCGCTGGCCTTGTCCCATACCGCGCTTGGCAAGCTCCCGCTGCAGTTTGTTGAGCCGGTCGCGCAGGCCCTGCTGGTCCTGCTGCAGATCGCTCATGCTTTGATCGCCCTGCTTGCCGCGCATGCGATCGCGCCGCGAATCCTGCCCCTGCCTGAAGGTCTTGTCGCGCAACTGCTGCTGCTTGCGAATCATGTCGCCAAGTTCGTTCAGCGCCTGCTCCATGTCGCCATCGGATTGGCCGGGCTGCGCCATCTGCAGATTTTCCAGCATCTGCTGCAGCTGCTCGAGCAATTGCCTGGCGGCGTCCTTGTCGCCAGAACGCGACAGGCGCTCCATGCGCTCGATCATGTTGTTGAGGTCCTGCTGGCGCATCACGCGGGTGTTGGGATCGAGCGGCCGCGCCAGTTGCTGCGGATTGTTGCGCAGCTGTTCGGCGAGCTGGCGCAGGAAATTATCCAGCGCCGCGCGCAGGTTCTCGGTGAGTTTTTTGATCTCTTCGTCGCTGGCGCCGCGTTCCAGCGCCTGCTTGAGCGCATCCTGCGCGGCGCGCAGAGCCTTGTCCACATCGGTGATGTTGCCATCCTCGATGGTGACGGCGAGCGCCCACAGGCTAGCGACGACCTCGCGCTTGGCGTCGTCGGTACGCGCGGCCTCCAGCTGCCGCGCGACGCTGAAGAGCCCGAGATACTGGCCGGCTTCGGGCGTGAATAATTCCGGTGCGATCATCAGCGCCTCGAGCGCCGCATAGACCTGCGAGTTCTGGTTGGCGTCGAGCGCCAGAATGCGGCGCTGCTCGATCAGCGCCCGCGCCAAGGGCTTGGTGAACAGCCGCTCCGGAAGCCGCATGTTGAACGGTTCGCTGCGGCCCTCATTGCCGGCCTCGTCCTTTGCCGTCAGGCTCAGCGTGACGTCGGCGCCGGCGTAGGGGTCCTCGCTGAGATCCTTGACGGTCTGGCCGACTCCATTGCGGGTCCGCGCATTCGGAAGCACCAGCGGAAATTGCGGCGCCTCGAACAACGGCCGCGCCTCGCTCGCAGCTTTCGGCGCGTCACCGGGACGGACCGCAAAATGCGCCTGCGCTTCGGTGACGCCGTAGTCGTCCTCGATCTTGTAGGACATCTGCAGCGAGCCGCGGGCCTGACGCTCCGGATCTTTCGCAAGCGAGATGGTGGGGGCGCGGTCGGGAATGGCGCTGAATTTCCATTGCGGCTGACCGGAGGGCGCGCGGACATGCGCGGTGCCATCGCCGGCGATGGTGAAATGCCGTTCGTTGGTGCCCTTGGGCGCCTGCTCGGTCGGTACGGCTTCAGTCACGCCGCCACCGCCGACCACATCGAGCGTGCCGCCGCTCGAGCGCACGATCAGCGTAGAGCCCGCAGGAACCGGCAGGGGTCCCGCGGCGGGGATGGCGGCTTCCTTGTTCGCCGCCGACAGAATGACTGGTGGCTTGCCGGTATAGAGCGGCGGTGTCACCCAGGCATCGACCCTGATATTGGCCGGCGACAGCACGCCGTTCCAGTCGAACGCCGCTTCGGTGCGCAGCGCGCGCTCATCGCCCGCGGCCACATAGGCCGCGACCATCATCACCGCGACCAGCGCGCGCAGGGCCCAAGGATCATGGATCGCAAGGCGCGGCGACGGCAGGCCGGCGCGGATGCGCTTGATCGAAGCCAAGGTGCGTTGGCGCTGCGCCTGCCACAATGCGTGCGCAACCGGATCCGGCGTGGCCAGCGTATCGGTCAGCGCGGTCGCCGGGCGATGGCGGATGCCGGTGCCGCGGTCGAGCCGGCCGAGAGCCTCTTCGCGGCTCGGCCAGCGAAACCTGGCAAGCGGTAACAGCACGCCCAGCGCCGACAGCACGAACAGACCGAGGCCCACGGCGCGCGCAACGAACGGCAGCGCCAGCCATAGTCCGGCCCAGGACACCACCAGAAACAGTCCGACGACAGTCAATAGCCGCGCCAAATGCGGCCAGCTTCGCTCCCACGCGATGGCATATTTTGCCCGCTGCAAGGCCTGCGTCAGCTGCAACCGCGAAACGGCATCAGCGTCGCGTGCTCGCTCTGATGGGTCGGGGGTGGCGCCGCTCAACAAACTCTCCTGATTGCCGAAACACCACCCTACCACAACGGCGGCAGTGAGGCACCCGTTCCGGAGAGGAAACCCCCAGCCGGAAATACGCATAACACGAAGGCGTGACTGGAGAGCGGCGACCTCGTAACGTCGGCCGTCGAACCATCAGGAAAGCCCAAGGGAAACGCCATGGATAAGAAAACGCACGATAAGGGGTTGGAAATCAGGAAAGCTGTGCTGGGCGAGGCCTACGTCGCCAACGCACTCAAGAACGCCGACGATTTCAACAAGCCGTTTCAGGAACTGGTTACCGAATACTGCTGGGGTGCGGTGTGGGGCCGCGAGGAACTGCCGCGCAAGACCCGCAGCATGCTCAATCTTGCCATGATCTCGATTCTCAACCGGCCCCATGAATTGCGGGTGCACATCAAGGGCGCGCTGGTCAACGGCGTGACCAAGGACGAGATTCGCGAAATCTTCATGCAGGTGGCGATCTATGCCGGCGTGCCCGCGGGCGTCGACAGCTTCCGCATCGCGCGCGAAGTGTTCGCCGAAATCGACAAGGGCTAAGATTCGGTCGGGACGAGCAGCCGAGGCTTTAAACCGTCATTGCGAGCCAACGGGTCGCGCGAATGCGCGCCCGATGACTGGCTCCCGCGAAGCAATCCAGACTAACCAAGAAAGAATGGATTGCTTCGTCCGCTTCGCTCCTCGCAATGACCTTCTCAAACAGACTTTAGGGATAGATCATCATGGACATCGGATTCATCGGCTTGGGGAAAATGGGCTTTCCCATGGCCCGCCGCCTGATCGAGGCCAAGCATCGGCTGGTCGTATTCGACCAGCGCAAGGAAGCCGTCGACAAATTGGTTGCGCTGGGCGCGCAGGCGGCTTCCTCACCGAAAGACGTCGCCGACCGCGCCGAAACCGTGCTGGCAAGCCTGCCGTCGCTGCAGGCCTCGCTTGAAGTTGCAACCGGCACCAGCGGCGCGATCGAAGGCAAACTGATAAAACGCTTCGTCGATCTCTCCACCGTCGGCTCGCACATGGCAGTGCGCATTCATGATCTGCTGGCGAAACGCAACATCGCGCAGCTCGACAGTCCCGTGAGCGGTGGCGTCGGCGGCGCCGAGAAGGGAACACTTGCGGTGATGGTCTCGGGTCCCCGCGCGGATTTCGAGGCGGTGAAGCCGGCGCTCGAGGTGATCGGCAAGGTGTTTTTCATCGGCGAAAAACCCGGCTCGGCGCAGACCATGAAGCTTGCCAACAATCTGTTGTCGGCGACCGCCGTGGTCGCCACCTCCGAAGCGGTGGTGATGGGCGTCAAGTCTGGACTCGATCCCGCCGTGATGATCGACGTGATCAATGCAGGGTCAGGCATGAACACCGCGAGCCGCGACAAGTTTCCGCGCTCGATCCTGCCGCGCACCTTCGATTTCGGATTCACTACCGGGTTGATGGTGAAGGATGTGCGGCTCTGCCTCGAGGAAGCCAAGGCCCTGGGGCTATCGATGGAGGTTGCCGAAGCGGTCGGTCGGCTGTGGGAAGTGGTGATCCGCGACATGGGCGCAGAGTCGGATTTTACCTCCGCGATCAAGCCGATCGAAAAAGCGGCGAGGGTGGTGGTGGGAGGAAAGAAGAGCTGAGAGTGCGTTCCCCGGATGCTGCGCAGCGCGAAGCGGTGCGCTCCTGATCCGGGGCCCATCTTATTGCGAATAGGTCCCGGCTCTGCGGAGCAGCGCGCGGGACGATGCTGCGCATCGCCCGGAGAGCGCTGCACCGCGTCCGGGACACGAGATAGTCACAGCCACGGCGCGGGCTTGTCCATCGCGATCAACTCATCGACCTCGACGCGGGGCCGCACCACCGCGTACTGATCATCCTTGACCAGCACTTCCGGCACCAGCGCGCGGGTGTTGTAGGTGCCGGACTGCACCGCGCCGTAGGCGCCGGCGGTCATGACCGCGATGAGATCGCCGGACTTGGGCTCGGGCATGGTCCGTCCCAGCGCGAGATAATCGCCGCTTTCGCAGACCGGTCCAACAACGTCCGCGAGGATCATCGGCGCGCCTCCCGCCGCCAGACGGACCGGCAGGATGTCGTGGTGCGCCTCGTACAGTGTCGGGCGGATCAAATCGTTCATCGCCGCGTCGATGATGACGAAGTTCCTGGCGTCGCCATGCTTCACATAGATCACGCGCGTGACCAGAATGCCGGCATTGCCGACGATCATCCGTCCCGGCTCGAACATCAGCGTGCAACCGAGATTGTGTGTCACCCGCTTGACCATCGCGGCATAGGCCGCGGGCGCCGGCGGCGCTTCCCGATCGGCATGATAGGGAATGCCGAGCCCGCCGCCGAAATCGACATGTGAAATGGTATGGCCATCGGCGCGCAGCGTCTGCACGAATTCGGCCAGCAGCCTGAAGGCGGCTTCCAGCGGCACCAGATCGGTGATCTGGCTGCCGATATGCATGTCGACGCCGGTGACCTGGATCCCCGGCAGCTTTGCGGCGCGGGCGTAGACCGCGCGCGCGCGGGCGAGCGGGACGCCGAACTTGTTCTCGGATTTCCCGGTCGAGATTTTCGCGTGCGAGCCGGAATCGACGTCGGGATTGACCCGAACCGAAATCCGCGCAGTCCGGCCGGCTTCGCCGGCCAGCCGCGAGAGCAATTCGAGTTCGGGCTCGGATTCGACGTTGATGCAGAGAACGTCCGCGTTAAGCGCCGCGCGCAGCTCGGCCTCGGTCTTGCCGATCCCGGAAAATAAAATCTTTTCGGGCGGAATGCCGGCGGCCAGCGCACGCTTCAACTCGCCACCCGAAACCACGTCCGCGCCGGCGCCGAGCTTCGCCAGCGTGCGCAGCACCGACTGATTCGAGTTGGCCTTCATGGCGTAACACACCAGCGCCTTTTCACCGGCGAAGGCGTCGCTGAACACCCGGTAATGGCGCTCCAGGGTCGCGGTCGAGTAGCAATAGAACGGCGTGCCGACCGCATCCGCCAGCTCGATAAGATTCACCGCCTCGGCGTGAAGCACGCCGTTGCGGTAGTCGAAATGATTCATGGCGGGCTCAGTCGTTGAGGAGCGGATCGAGAACGAATGCTTTCTTGCCGCCTTTAGTGGCGGCCGGCGGCGCATCGGCTCCGTAGGACGGATTGAACACGCTTGGCTGGCTCGCGGCCGGCTCGTGGTCGGCATCGGCCTGAGCAGCTGCGGCCGCGGCCGGCGATGCGGTCGGCGGCAGGTCGAGCGGGCCTTTGCGTCCGCAGCCCCCGAGCGCGAGCACGGCCGCGCTCAAAAGCATGATAGCCCATCCCCGACATGTCGGGCGGTAGTTGCGATTCACGACAAAATCCCCAATGCGGCGGCACCATACAAAGATTGCCCTGTTCTGGCGAGAGCCGGACAATCGAGACTTGGACAATCGAGACCTGGACAATCATGAAATTGCAGCGAAATTCTTGTGGCTCAGCCCAATTTTCGCTCTTTTTCCAGCCGCCTGAGCCAGGCTTTCGCCTGCGCAAGCACGTTCTTCGGGGCGGTCCCGCCATAACTGTTGCGGCTCTTCACCGAGGCCTCCACCGAAAGCACGCCCATGACATCAGCGGTAATCCTAGGCTCGATCGCCTGCATTTCTTTCAACGGAAGCTGGTGTAGGGGCACGCCTGCTTTCGACGCCTTGGCGACGATCCGCCCGGTGATGTGATGGGCGTCGCGGAACGGCATTTTCAGCGTTCGCACCAGCCAGTCGGCAAGGTCGGTGGCGGTGGCGTAGCCCTCGCCGGCGGCGGCCTTCATCCGCGCCTCGTCCGGCACGATGTCGGCGACCATTCCGGTCATCGCCCGGATTGCCAGCGACAGCGCGCCGAACGCTTCCATCGCGCCCTGCTTGTCCTCCTGCATGTCCTTTTGATAGGCCAGCGGCAGGCCTTTCATCACGATCAGCAACGCGGTGAGCGCCCCGATCACCCGGCCGGTCTTGGCGCGGACCAGTTCGGCGGCATCAGGGTTGCGCTTTTGCGGCATGATCGAAGAGCCCGACGTGAACTTGTCGGATAGTCGCACCAGTCCCACCAGCGGCGAGGTCCAGATCACGATTTCCTCGGCGAAACGCGACAGGTGTACCGACGCGATCGCCGCCGCCGACAGGGTTTCGAGCACGAAGTCGCGGTCCGACACCGCGTCGAGCGAATTGGCCATCGGCCGGTCGAAACCCAGCGCCTTTGCGGTCGCGTCGCGATCGATCGGAAACGACGTGCCGGCCAGCGCCGCGGCGCCGAGCGGCGATTCATTGAGACGTTTACGCGCGTCGGCAAACCGGCCACGGTCGCGCGCCGCCATCTCGACATAGGCCAAGAGGTGGTGCCCGAACGTGACCGGCTGCGCGGTCTGCAGATGGGTGAAGCCCGGCATCACGGTTGCGGCATGCTCCAGCGCCCGCGCCACCAGCGCGCGCTGGAACGCGGCCAGCGCGGCGTCGGTCTCGTCGATGGTGTCGCGGATGTAGAGCCTGAAATCGGTCGTCACCTGATCGTTGCGCGAACGCGCGGTGTGCAGCCTGCCTGCGGCAGGCCCGATCAACTCGCCAAGCCGGCTCTCGACGTTCATGTGAATGTCCTCGAGCGCGCGCTTGAAGTCGAACGATCCCTTGCCGATCTCTGACAAAATCGTGTCTAGACCCCCTGCGATATTTTTCGCATCGTTGGCGGTGATAATGCCTTGCGCGGCGAGCATCGCGGCGTGGGCCTTGGACGCGGCGATGTCCTGGGCATAAAGGTGACGATCGACGTCGATGGAGACGTTGATTTCCTCCATGATCGCATCGGGGCGATCCGTGAACCGGCCACCCCACATCTTGTTGCTCATGACTTGTTGCTCATGACTTGTTACTCATGACCTGCCACTCATCGTCGCGCCAGCGATCGGAACGCTGTATGGCGTTACCGGATCGACCGACTGTAATACAGGCTCTGAATAGCCGTATCTGATACAGGATGACAAACGATATGCCTGAACGACCCTCGTCCCGCCCGGCTGCCATGCGCCGGATGCCGTTCGCGATCGGGGCGGTATTGATCGGGGCGGTGATTGGATTTGCCGGGGTCTACGGGATTGGCGGGCTGCAGCGCAACGCGTCAGGCGATCCCGCCTGCCGCGGGGCGGTCGAGCTTGCGCGCAAGCTCGCGCCGCTGGCGCATGGCGAAGTGGCCGCCCTGACCCTGGCGACGGCCCCGCTGCGGCTGCCGGACCTCGCCTTCGAGGACGCCGACGGCAAGCCCAGAAAGCTCTCGGACTGGCGCGGGCGCACCATTCTGGTGAACCTGTGGGCAACCTGGTGCGTGCCCTGCCGCAAGGAGATGCCAGCGCTGGAGAGCCTGCAAACCAGGCTCGGCGGGCCGAATTTCGAGGTGGTTGCCGTCAACATCGATACCCGCGACCCGGAAAAACCGAGGAAGTTCCTGAAAGACGCCAATCTGACCCGGCTCGGCTATTTTAACGACCAGAAAGCCAAGGTCTTTCAAGACCTTAAGGGTGTAGGTCGGGCGCTGGGGATGCCGACCTCGGTGCTGGTCGACGGCCAAGGCTGCGAGATCGGGACCATTGCCGGCCCGGCGGAATGGGCCAGCGACGACGCCATCCAGCTGATTACGGCCGCCTTGAAGCCGGTAGCCGCCGGGCTTTAGGCAGTTACATCGAGGTTGCCGCCGATGCCGGCGCCAACATTGGCCAAAGACGCACTTTGCTGGGCAGCGCCCAATAGCGTCAGGACCGCGGATTTCTCCGCGTCGGCGTTCGATTTCATGATGGTGGCGGCCACCTGCATCTGCGTGTTCCCCGCCTGAGCAGCGAGAAGGCTGCTCACGATGCTCATCATATCCATACGCACCAGTCCCCCCGTCGCGCGCAAGCTACCCGGCAGCCATTAACGTTGCGTGTCCCGGACGCGGGCAATTCACCGCGTCGGGACCGGCTTGTCGCCGCGATAGTCGTAGAAGCCGCGCTGGGTCTTGCGGCCGAGCCAGCCGGCCTCGACGTATTTCACCAGCAGCGGACAGGGCCGATACTTCGAATCGGCCAGGCCCTCATGCAGCACCTGCATGATCGAGAGACAGGT
>Ga0207694_10003084_pt1 | contig 13339 bp, 9 predicted proteins | sample KBSC34metaG_FD_184353 | JGI IMG/M metagenome (GOLD analysis project Ga0207694, IMG submission 184353) | Corn rhizosphere microbial communities from Kellogg Biological Station, Michigan, USA - KBS C3-4 metaG (SPAdes) (version 2) | ecosystem: Host-associated > Plants > Roots > Rhizosphere > Soil...
GATCGACTTCTGGAAACGGCGCGTGAAGGTGCGGCGGGTGAGACCGGCCGTATCGGCGACGCTGTCGAGACTATGCGGTTCGCCAGGTGTTGCCCGCACCTGGTCTAGAGCCTGCGCGAACCGGTCAGCGTTTGGCGTCGGCGCAAGCGGGCGCTCGATGAACTGCGCCTGCCCACCCTGCCGGTGCGGAGAAAGCACGACATGGCGGGCAAGCCGAAGTGCTGCTTCCGCGCCATAGCGGGCGCGCACGATATGCAGGCAGCAGTCGAGACCGGCGGCGACGCCGGCGGAGGTGATGATGTCGCCCTCGTCGACATAGAGCACCTCCGCATCGATCGCGAGATCTGGGTGAAGCGCCTGCAGCTGGTCCGTATAGGCCCAGTGGGTGGTCGCCTTTCGCCCGGCAAGCAATCCGGCGCCGGCAATGGCGAAGGTGCCGAGACACAAGCCCACGATCAGCGCGCCGCGCCGGTGCGCGCGCTGCAGTGCATCCTTGAACGGCGCGGCCAGCGGGGCATCGAGGTCCTTCCAGCTCGGAATGATGACGATGTCGGCCTCGTCGAGCGCGGAAAGCCCATGCGGCACCAGGATGCTCAGACCGGCATCGGTGTGAATAGGTCCTTCCTCCATCGCGCAGACGCGGAAGTCGAAGCGCGGCAGGCCAAGCTTGGTGCGGTCCGCGCCGAACACCAGGCAAGGCACGGAGAGGTGAAACGGACTGATGCCGTCGAAGGCGACAGCGGCAATGATCGGGTTCTTCATGGCGGACATCGTCTGGGTTGATCGACGAATGTCCCAATTCTTTCGAATGATGTCAATCGGGCCACTTTCGGCTTGCGAAGCATACGCCTAATTTCGGCTCATCAACCCGGTCGAAAGGAAACCATTATGTCAGCACCAGCCAGCCAGCCGCGCCGCGCGCTCGTCGTCGTCGATGTCCAGAACGACTACAACGGCGGCAACCTTGCCATCCAGCATCCGCCCTTCGCCGACAGCGCCGCCAATGTGGCGCGGGCGATGGATGCCGCCGTCGCGGTCGGTATCAAGATCGTTGTCGTCAAGCAGATGGCGCCGGAGACCTCGCCGATCTTCGCCAAGGGCAGCCATGGCGGCGAACTGCATCCGGAGATCGCCAGGCGCGCACGCGATCATTATGTCGAAAAGACGCTGCCCTCGGCCTTCACCGGCACGGATCTCGAGGCCTGGCTGCGCGCCAATGCCATCGATACGATCGCGGTCGTGGGCTACATGACCCACAATTGCGATCTGTCGACCATCATCCACGCCGTGCATATGGGCTTTGCCGTCGAGTTCCTCTCGGATGCCAGCGGCTCGGTGCCCTATGCCAACAGCGCTGGCTATGCGTCGGCCGAGGACATCCATCGGGTGGTGACAATCGTGCTGCAGTCGCGCTTTGCCGCTGTGCTGAAGACCGCAGAATGGATCGATTGCCTGAAGACCGGCGCCCTGCCTGAGCGCGACACGATCCATGCATCGAACCAGCGGGCGCTTGCCCGCAACGCCGCCTAGGGCGTTTCACCGTTTCACGGAAACGGCGAGCCGCCCTATCTCTTTGTTTTGATGCAAGCCTTCGAACGGCAAAGGCGCCGCTAGATGCGGCGCCTTTTGTTTTGGCGACAATACCCAGAAAGAGCGTGACCCATTTCACGGACGCCATTCCGGTATTCCCGGAAAGTCACCGCGCATGTGAATAAGCGCGGTTGGCTTGGGGGCTGAATTGAAAGCGCGCGTTGCACGAACCATGGTCGTCCTGGCCCTCGCTGTCGGCGCGGCGCTGCTGCCTTGGCCCGCTTTTGCGCAAGTCCCGCCACACGCGCCGGGAACGATCTGCTTTACCCAGTTCTTCTGGTGCTGGGCGCAGCCGCCGGGGCCGCCCGGCTATCCTTGCGGGTGCCCGTCGCAATATGGCTTCGTGCCGGGTTACCTGGGCTAGTCGTCGGAGGGGGACGCGATGACGACATCCCACGATCCCCTTGTCTCCGGGCTGCTGGCGGATGCGAAGCTGGTCGCCGGCTATGGCCGCTACGGCGTGTTCAAGGACAGCGCGCTCTTTGCCGCGATCGGCGATGCGGAAAAACTCAATGATGCGACGGCAAGCCAGCCCGAGGTCGTCAAACTGCAGACGGTGCTCAACGACTGTTCCAGCACCGTGCCGTTTTCCACACTGGCAGCGCTGCGAACGGGCTGGTCGCCGGGCGACATGTCGCGCCGGACCGCGCTCGCGACCTATTTTCTGATAGCCCTGTCGGTGACGATGATGATCATCATCGGCAAACTGACCTATGTCTACAACAGGGGCGTTTCGATCGGCACCGAGCTGCAGGAGATCGACAACAACGATTTCAGCGCCCGGTTCGGGCAATCGATCCGGCAGGTCTGGGCAACGAAGAAGCAACTGAGCTCGGCCACCGCCAAGCAGGCGTCAGCGACAGACCTGACGCTTCTGAAGGACGCCTACTACAATTCCGTCGACAGCCTGCATTCGCTCGATCAGCGTTTTTCCTCGCTGCTGGTGAGGGCGCAGGGGTTCATGACACAGGAGGCGCCGTTTCCGCTCTGGGGCATGCAATGGGGTTACTGCAAGCTTTCGGCTTCCCCGGCCAAAGCGGGCGCGCCACCTGATTTCTCGAACCCCCGGCAGATGGCCATAGACCAGTTCTGTGGCCAGGAGATCGCGCTGCCGCAACAGCAAGGCGGGGCTGAGAACAACCAGCCGCTCAAGCAGTCGGATTTTGATTGCAAGAACAGCGGCAATGCTCAAGGCGGCACGGAAGTCGTCAGTGCCACCGGCACGTCCGGCCAGGCGGAAGACGTGAACGCCGACTTCGATGAGGCGACACGCAACCTGCAGTGTGACGGTATCATCACCATCACGCCGAATTCGATTTCGACGCTGACATTGCAGGCCAAGACGCTCGGCGAGGTTCTCAGCCCTTATGCATTGTGGATCCTGCCTGCACTCTACGGCGCGCTTGGCGGCATCATGTTCCACATGCGTATGATCCTCAATCCGCTGCTGCCCAATCCGCCGCTGTCGCGGCTCATTCACCGCATCGCGCTCGGCGGGCTTGCCGGCATGATCCTCGCCTGGTTCATGGCGCCCGGCACCAAGCTCGGCGGCGAGGTCACCGGCATAGGCTTCAGCCTGTTCACCTTCGCGTTCCTGTTCGGCTTCAGCCTGGATATCTTCTTCGCCGTCCTCGACCAGTTCGTCTCGATGTCGGTCGCAGCCATCAAGAAGTTCGGTTCACCCACGGTGGCGTAAAGGATCCGGCAAGCAAAAGGGCGCCGCGACAGCGCGACGCCCTGATCGTTCCCGGTCCGGTGGATGCTTAGAGCGGTTCAGCGTTTCACGGAATCGCCGAACCGCTCTAAGTATTTGTTTTTACACAATTCCGAAGGGAAAACCGTACACACTTTTCCTCTAATTGCTCTAGAACAGGCCTTCGATCTGGCCGGCTTCGTTGAGGAAGATCTTTTCGGAGGACGGCGCCTTGGGCAGGCCGGGCATGGTCATGACCTCGCCGCAGATGATGACGACGAAGCCGGCACCGGCCGAGAGCCTGACCTCGCGCACCGGCACGGTGTGGCCGGTCGGCGCGCCGCGCAGGTTCGGGTCGGTCGAGAAGGAGTACTGGGTCTTGGCCATGCAGACCGGCAGGTTGCCGTAGCCGGCCTGCTCCCAGGCGTGCAACTGGTCGCGCACCGACTTGTCGGCGATCGCTTCCGAGCCGCGATAGATGCGCTGGACGATGGTGTTGATCTTCTCGAACAGCGGCATGGCGTCGGGATAGAGCGGCGCGAATTGCGAGGCGCCGGATTCGGCAAGTGCCACCACCTTGTTGGCGAGATCCTCGATGCCGGCCGAGCCGTTGGCCCAGTGCTTGCACAGGACCGCCTCTTCACCCATCGAGGCGACATAGTCCTTCATCGCCTGGATTTCGGCGTCCGTGTCGGAATAGAAGTGGTTGATGGCGACCACCGCCGGCACGCCGAACTGGCGGATGTTCTCGATGTGGCGGCCGAGATTGGCGCAGCCCTTCTTCACCGCCTCGATGTTTTCCTTGCCGAGGTCTTCCTTCTTGACGCCGCCATTCATCTTCATGGCGCGCACGGTCGCGACGATGACCGCCGCCGACGGCTTCAGGCCCGCCTTGCGGCACTTGATGTCGAAGAATTTTTCCGCGCCGAGGTCGGCGCCAAAGCCGGCTTCGGTGACGACATAGTCGGCGAGCTTCAGCGCCGTCGTTGTGGCGACGACGGAGTTGCAGCCATGCGCGATGTTGGCGAACGGGCCGCCATGCACGAAGGCCGGGTTGTTCTCCAGCGTCTGCACCAGGTTGGGCTGCATGGCGTCCTTGAGCAACACCGCCATGGCGCCGTCTGCCTTGAGGTCGCGGGCATAGACCGGCGACTTGTCGCGGCGGTAGGCGACGATGATGTCGCCGAGGCGCTTCTCCAGGTCCTTCAGGTCGGTGGCGAGGCACAGGATCGCCATGACTTCGGAGGCGACGGTGATGTCGAAACCGGCCTCGCGCGGGAAGCCGTTGGCGACGCCGCCCAGCGAGCAGATGATCTCGCGCAGTGCACGGTCGTTCATGTCCATGACGCGGCGCCACACCACGCGGCGGGTGTCGATGCCGAGGTCATTGCCCCAGTAGATGTGGTTGTCGATCAGCGCCGAAAGCAAATTATGCGCGGTGGTGATGGCGTGGAAATCGCCGGTGAAATGGAGGTTCATGTCCTCCATCGGCACCACCTGGGCAAGGCCGCCGCCGGCGGCGCCGCCCTTGACGCCGAAATTCGGGCCGAGCGAGGCTTCGCGGATACAGATGATGGCCTTCTTGCCGATGCGGTTCAGACCGTCGCCGAGGCCGACCGTGGTGGTCGTCTTGCCTTCGCCCGCGGGCGTCGGGTTGATGGCGGTGACCAGGATCAGCTTGCCGTCCTTCTTGCCTTTCACCGACTTGATGAACTCGGCCGAGACCTTCGCCTTGTCGTGACCATAGGGCAGGAGATGCTCGGTCGGGATGCCGATCTTCTGGCCGATCTCCTGGATCGGTTTCTTCTTGGCGGCGCGCGCGATCTCGATGTCGGACTTCACTTCGGCCATGACGGCTTTCCTCTGGATTGGGCGGTGAAAGGGACGGATTTGATCATCTGTGCATGTTCGAAACGCCGCGCGGGCTAGAGCATGATGCCGAACAGTGTGATGCGGTTTTCGGACGACATCATGCTTTCTCTTTGATTTGGAGGCGGATTCAGATTTCAGGTCGAATTGACCTGAAATCTGAATCCGCCTCCAGGGCACGTTCTAACCCTGTCGCTGCCGCGGCGTCAACTTCCATGCAACTATGTTTCCTGCGAAGAAAGAATAATGCTGTTCCCGGTCCAACCCTCATCGGGTCTTCGGCGCCCGGTCGCTTGCGGCGTATAGAAGCCAGAGCGGAAATCGTTCCGCCGTCTCAAAACAGCCGCCGAATACGCGAAAAGCGACAGAGGCGACGACGCAAATCCGCCATCGCCTGTTGCCTCGAGACGCGGCTACTGCGTCAGCACGTTGCTGATCTCGACCATGTTGGAGCGCACGCGCAGGATGTAGAAGCCCATCGTCGTCAGATGCGTTGGCAAGAGCCAGCCATCCTCGCGGCCATTGGCGATGATGAAGGGCTGGATGCGCAGCGCCGAGACGAACTGCTGGTCCATCGTATCCCACAAATTCTGCAGGTGCTTTTCCTTGATCACATCCTCGAAGTCGGCCTGGGCACCCTTCATCAGGCCGTAATAGGCGTAGAGCTGGCCATAGGCGAACCAGAAGCGATCGTCGGCGCGGGTGTCGAACCAGCCATTGTTGTGGTTTTCGGCGCGCTCCTTGAGGATCGCCGAGGTCGAGCCGATGTCAGAAGCGATGCGGTCGATATATTGCTTGAGATTGTCGGCGCGGGCGTCGAAGGTCGCCTGGCAAGTGGCGAGACGGGCGTTGAAGGAGCGCAGTTTGCGCACCGCGTCGCGATAATAGCTCGGTGTCGGCGTCTTGGGGCCGAACGGGTTCAGGCCGAAATACCAAGTATACTCGTCGAACTGAAGATTGCCGCGCGCATCCTGCAGGTCGGCGTCGATCTGCGAGGTCGTGCGCACGCGGCCGAGATTGTCGGCAAGCTCGGTCGCGGTGCGCCGCACCGCCTGGTTGATGCCGCGCTGGAAGGAGGCCTTGTTGTCCATCCAGGGCGTGTTGTCCCAGTCGATGCCGAACAGACCGAGCTTGTAGAGGATCATCGACGAGATCCAGGCGTTCTGGTTGACGTTGAAATCCGTCAGATCGGCGGCAACCTGGGCGATCGCCGAATTGCCGCAGGTCTTGGCCGTATCGGTGCCGGTGCCGGCCGAAACCTGCTCGCCGGCAGAAACGTTGCGTTTCTCGAAAGTGTAGCTGTCGGGATAGTTCGGGTTGAAATTATTCCACCACTGCGTGGCATAGAAGAAGTTGGCGTACAGGCCGATCAGCACAAGGATCGCAAGACCGACGACAGCCTTGAGGATCCAGCCGCGCTGTCCATACCAGCGGCCGACCCACATGAACGGCCACAGGATGAGGCCAATGACGAAGCCTATGCCACGGCCTATCCATTGGAAGATCTGGGTGAAGAAGTTCACGATCGGATCAAGCATGGCTGTTTCACCCCTTAGAGCATTCCACCGTTTCGTGGGAAACGGCGATCTGCTCTAACCCTTTGTTTTAACGCAATTCCGGGCGGAAAACCGCCCACACTTTTCGTGGAATTGCTCTAGTCAGTCAAGCCGTAAAGGCGCGCGCGAAACGCTGCCTTGTCCTTCAAATATGTGGTTTTCAGAACGTCCACAACATGGCTTCGCCAGGCGTCGCTGTAGCCGTCATAGTCCTTGTAGAAGCCCGGCTTGTTGAAGACGTAGCGCGAAACGAAGTCCTGCGGCACGAAATCCGAGATCAGCTGGTTGGTCAGCCAGGCATCGGGATGATCGGGCTTGGCGCGCACGACCAGGAAGCGCTGGCGCGGCGGCACATCCTCGATCTTGAGATGGCCGAGTTGGGCAATCTCGCGCTTGGCGGCATTGAGGAAAGGAAAGTTGCCGTCCTGCGCAATCAGGTCGGCATGGCCGTGGATCCAGGTCTGCAGCCAGACCTTGTCGACGTCGGTCAGATTGCGGTTGGGTTCGGCGTCGCGGATCAGCGCGCGCACGACCATCTCGGCACGGTGCTCGAGATAGCCGGAAGGCTCGATCCAGGAAGCGCGCGGCAGGTCGAAGCGGCCGGTGGCGGCGAGGAAGCGGAACACCTTGTCGGCGTCGTTGATCGACAGATAGCTGACCTGCCATGGCCGCGAGCGGCGGAAGCCGGGCGCGGCGGGGTCGCTGATCACCGTCGTCATATCAGGATCGACGAACACGTAGAGGCCGCCGAAATGGCTGGTCCAGTAGGCGTTGTGGCGAAAGATCACCTGGTCCGGCACCAGCGCGTTCTCGCGGATGTCGCCGCAGACCTTGGCAAGATCGACCATGCGCTCGAGCATGGCGTTGTCGCGCCAGGCGTTGGGCTCCTGCTTCAACCGGTCGACCAGCTTGCCGAGCTCGGCCGCCTTGCCCAGCACGTCCTCGGCCGACAGCACCTTGAACTCGACCTGGTTGATCGAGAGCAGGTCCTCGATGTCGTTGACCTTGGGGACAGAGTCCTCGATCTCGCCGTAGATCACGTCCTTGATGGTCAGCGCGTCGATGGCGCGCTGGTTCTTCGACATGAACTCGAACATCAGTTGCGAGGTGTTGGAGAAGGCGGTGTGGACCACCGGCAGATCGATCTGCGACGGCGTCAGGATGATGAAGCGGCGGTTGACCTCGTTGGGGTCGAGATAGTCGTAGTCGCCGCACTCCTCGGCGACCTCGGGCGAAAAGCCGGTGCGGTCGATCTGGAAGCTCGTCAGCTTGGTCGGCTCGAGGCCGAACGCGGCAAGCGCCTTGTTGTAGCGCTGGATGAGATGCGGCTCGTCGATGGCGAGCAAGCGGCCATAGATCAGCTCGTTGTCGCGCAGGAGGTCGGGTTTTTTGGCTGGACGGGTCATTGGCAAGGGTCCGACGGATGTGGCCTCGAAAGGCGAAGCGGCGACGCTGGCGCCCCCCTCTCCCCGTTCTTGACGGGGAGAGGGTAAGGGTGAGGGGCGGCGCCGACGGTCAAAGATTTGTCTCCCCGTAGCCGCTGGCAGCAATAAACCGAAGCTCGTGCGTTTCGATCAGACGATCGAGACGGCATTCGATTGCTGCAAGTATGGTTTCGAGCACCTCATCCCGTTCCTTCAAAACATCGACATTCCAGAAGCGGAGGACGGACCAGTTGTCTGAGACCATGAGCGATCCCTGGTCTGGTCGTAGCTATTGCCGGCGTGCTGGCTGCCATCGACCTCGACAACGAGCTGGCACTCCCTGCAGGCAAAATCAGCGAAATAACTGCCTATCGGAAACTGCCGCACAAATTTATGGCCGTTCAATCGTCTGCCGCGCAGTTCCATCCAAAGCGCTGTTTCCGCGTCGTTATCTGACTGCCGGAGGCGTCTTGCTCGTTTCGTTGTCGCGACTTCTGGTCCACGCACGGCGCTGCCCCTCACCCTTACCCTCTCCCCGTGAAGGACGGGGAGAGGGGGGCGCCGACATTGGCACCACACCCTTCCGCACTTGCGGGCAACGAAGGACGCCTACGCATTCCACAGGCCCTTCTTCTTCAATTCCTCCATCTCGCGCGCCGCCCTTTCGCGCAGCCTTGCATCGCGCAGCAGCTTCTCCACCGCCGCGTCGTCGGACTTGTCGGAATAGCGGAATTCCGAATCGGCGTAGCGGTTGATCTCCTGGATGACCATGTCCATCGAAAACGGCCCGCGCAGTTCCTCGATCATCGCTTTCTTGTCGTCGTAGCTCTTGTGCATGAAGGCTTCGGGCTTTTCGAACCAGTCGTCCGGCAGCTCGATGTCCATGGCGCGCATCTTGATCGCGTCGGTGACGTTCTTGATGGCGCGGCCGGTGAAGCGCGGCTCGGCGTCCTTGATCATGTGCAGGTAGGTGCCGACATCGGCCATGGTCTTCGGCGCGCCATTCTCCTTCATGTAGCGCTCATAGACCTTCATCAGCCCGTCTTCCTGCGGCTTTTCGTGCTCTTCATAAGCCTCGGTCACCGCACGCTGGATTTCCTGCGCGGCATAGAGCTCATGCTCGCCCAGCGGAATCTTGTGGTTCTTGCCGGCGAGCAGCACGAAGATGTCGATATAGTCGTCGCGGCTCTGCGGGCCATCGACCAGCCAGCGCGCCCCGGCACGCTGGCGCAGCGCATCGTCGACATTTTCCGGATAGTTGGAAAACATGCCAAAGGAGCAGTTGCCGCGCACCACGGTGGAAGCGCCGGCGAAGGCATCCATCAGCACACCGGTTATTTCCTGCTGGCCGGCGGAGGCACGGTCGTCGGAGCGACGCGCGGCGACCTGGTCGATGTCGTCGATGGTCCCGAAGCCGATGACACGCGGGTTGAGCACGTTGTTGATGAACTGGCGGCAGTTCTGGCCCGACTTGCCCTGGTAGGACGAGATCTGGTCGACGCCGAAATTTTCGTAGGCAAAGGGATAGCCTGCGACCTGGCAGTAACCGTTGACGAGGCCGGCGATCATCTGGATCAGTGTCGTCTTGCCGGTGCCCGGCGCGCCGTCGCCGATGAAGGTGAACAGGAAGCCGCCGAGCTCGACGAAGGGATTCAGCTCGCGCTCGAAATCATAGGCCATCAGCATTTTGGCCAGCCGGACCGACTGGAATTTGGCGATGTGGTTGCCGACGACCTCTTCCGGTTTCTTGAAGGTCATCACCAGCGGCTTCGAGCGTTTGCCGGGCGCGACGTCGAAGCCATCGAGGGTGAAATCGTCGATGTCGATACGGATATGCGCGTTCTCGAACGGGCCGATACCGTCGAAGCGCCCTTTGCGGGCGAGCAGGCCGTCGATGGCGACGCGGGCAAAGGCCCGCGCCCGCGTCGTCATGTCGGCGTCATCCTTGGAGCCGGCGATCGCCTTGTCGAGGCCGGCGACGATCGACTTCACCGCGTCCTGTGGCGTGTCGAAGAGAAAGTCGGGCTCGGGGCTATCGTTCGGCGCCTCGCCATCGCTGTCGATCAATTGGAAGAGATAGGAGGCGAAGCTGAAGGCAGAGACGTAAGCCGAGGCCGACAAAAGCTTCTTAAAAGTCGACGCCTCGTCGCCTTCGAGCGGCGCGCGGGCGTTTTTCGCCTGCAGGCTTTCGAGGTCGGAGCCTTCGGCAAAGACATCCGATATGGCCAGCGCGATCGCCAGGCCGCGGCGGGCGCGATAGAGCAGCGTGTGCTGCGGGATGCTCATCAACTGGTCGTCGGGGTGGATGGCGGCGACCGTCTTCGAGAGCTCGACCTCGCGCGTGCGGCGCACCGAACCGACCGATACTGTCGAGACGAAGCGGCGGTTGGTGCCGGCGAGCGCGGTGCCGGATTCGCGCGAAGGGTCCTCCAGCACGACGATGCGGGTGATGAAGCTCTGCGCGGTGGCGCGGTGCTTCTCGATTGCGGCTTCCGAGATCGTGGTCAGGCCGGTGTCCATGATCAGCTCCTCATCGGAATTATCTTGCCAGCATGTGCGGACGCATCGCGAACTTGATGCGCGGCATCGAGATAGAGGTTCAGCGTTTGGTCCAGCCTTTCGAAAAGTAGCCTATCGAAGGCTGCATGACCGCCACCGCGCTGGTCGATTTCAAGCGCCGCGATGTAGGCAGGGCGATCTTCGGGGCGGATTGCCACGGGCGGATAGCCAGCGCGTGCCAGCACAAGGTTCATCAAGAGCCGCGCCGTGCGGCCATTGCCGTCGTTGAAGGGATGGATGGCAACCAGCCGCCGGTGGGCCTCGAATGCGGTTTGCGGCCTGTTTCGTGCCGCGCCAAGCCAGCGGCAGAAAGCTTCCATAAGCGCGGGCACTTCCGTCGGCGTTGGGAAATCATGAACGCCGGCGTCAGTGTTCACATATCGGGCGCTATCGGCGTAGCGACCAGCAATCTCCGGCTTGGAATTCGCGACGACCAAATGATGCAGGTTGTGGATGTCCGCCTCGATTATCGGAGCGGCGCGTTGCGCAGCGATTTCCAGCACCCAGTTCAGAGCCCGCGCATGATCGACCGCTTCAAGATGGTCCTTGAGGGGCTTGCCGCTGATCGTGATGCCTTTCTCAAGGACCAGGGCGGTCTCGCCAGCTGTCAGCGTGTTGCCCTCGATCGCGTTAGACGTATAGGTGATGTCGATCCGCTGAGTGTGCTCCAGGCTCTCCAAGGCACCCGGACGAACTTTCTTTCTCAAAGCGTCGAGCTCTCTTTTTTTGGCGAGAACTCTGCCTGCTGGTGTCATTTTTCGCGCCTCGCTTGCGCGCCGCGCTTCTGGCCGCGCAAGCATCTCATACATCGCTGATGACCTGTCCGTTGGACAGGATGTGGACCTTGTAGCCGGAAAAGATCTTCTGCGCTTCGCCAGCGGCATAGAGCGCCTGGTAGGCCTCGTGCGGGATCAGCGCATGGTTCTCGTAGCTCGACACGCCCTGGCGTGCCGCTTCGAGATCGTCGGTGTTGATGAAGAATTCCTGCGTGGTCTTCTCGCTGGAGAACAGGCCCTTGCGGCCGGGCTTCTCGCTCTTGGAAAAGACCTCCTGGATGGTCCAGGTGAGCAGCCAGGCGTTCTCCGGCTTGCGCACCTTGGCCAGCACCTCGGCCACGGTCGAATTGTTCTCGGTGATGCCGGCCGAGTAGAAGGGCCCAAGCACGACGCGCCGAAGCTGCTTGGGATGCAGCGGCTCGAAATCCTTGTCGAGATTGACCGCGATCGTTGCCGGCGAGAGCGTATAGGCCGAGTTCTTCTCGGTGAAGTCGTCGAAACGGTGCGCAAGCTCCGGGTTGAGCAAGCCGTCTACGGGAAGCGGGATGTCGACCCGCTCATTGAGCTTCCCATTACTGTCAACCAACTGGCGCACCATGCTTTCGGAAGAATCCTCCACCGTCACCATGTAGACCAGCGGCAGGTTGGCGCTGCCGTCGAACGAGGCCCAGTGGACGAGATAATAGGGCCGCATGGTCTTCGGGTTGACCGAGACCTTGGCCGTCTGCGCCAGGGTGAAGGGGCCGAACGTCGCCTCGCTCTTGACATCTTCCAGATAGAGCCGCTCGGCCATCGACTTCTGCAGCGCTTCGGGAAATTCCTTGTGGCGCAGGATGAAGTCGGCCATTTCCTCGCGCAGTTCTCCGGCCTGCGGGATGTTGGCCAGGCGGGTATCGGCCTGCTGGCGGTCGTTTTCCAGCTCGAGCAGGTTCTGGAAGACGGGATAGCCGCTTTCGGCGCGCGAAATGCGGAAAGTGTCCATGAAGCCCAACCGGTTGCGCCAGCAGGCAAAGGACTTGTCCAGCCGCGCGATATATTCCGCGACGATCTTGGCGACGATGCCGTGCCGGTAAAGCGGCGAACGGTCGTCGCGCATGAACACTTCCAGCCCGCTCAGCGCCGCCGTGATTGCGGAGAAATAGCGTGCCGCCGCGTCGTTCTCAGGTGTCATGTGGCTGCCGTGGAAATGAAGTCAGCGGCGCCGCCTACGACTGCACGTAGTTGGCGGCGTTGTGCTTCTTCATCACATCGTCGAAGCGGCGGGCGAAAGCATCGTCGGCAAGCTTCTTGCGGCGCTGGATGTCGGCGCTGGCCACCATGTTCTTCTCATGCATCTCCAGCAGGTCGCCGATATGCTTCTGCGAGGCGGCGCCGATGCCGGCCATCGTCTCCTCGGCAGTGTTGTCGACCTGGCTGCCCAAGGTGTTGATCTTGTGGGCGACGTCCTGCTGGGCGGCGGTCTTCAGCGAATCTTCCAGCGCCTTGTAGAGGACGATGCGCTGCTCGGTGTCGATGGTGAGCTTGTTGATCAACGTCGACTGCGCGGCGATCTGGTTGTTGAGCGAATCGACGAAGGTCTGGAACATCGAGGTGTAGCGCTCCAGCGTCTGGCTTTCGGCCAGCAGCTCCTGCTCCTTGGCCTGCTTCTCATTGTATTCGGTCGCCATTTTCGAGCGTTCGCCCTCAAGCTCGGTGCGCTCCTTCTGCGTCGTCGAGGCGGCGATCTTGTTCTCGATGTCGAGCAGCAGGGGGTTCAATTCCTCGATGCGCTTCTGCACCGTTTCCAGATTGGTCATGGTCACCTTGCGGCGCTCGATCACCTGCGACAGGCTGGCCTCGGAGGTCTTGTAGCGCTGGTCGAGGACCTGTTTC
>Ga0207694_10003087_pt1 | contig 13331 bp, 13 predicted proteins | sample KBSC34metaG_FD_184353 | JGI IMG/M metagenome (GOLD analysis project Ga0207694, IMG submission 184353) | Corn rhizosphere microbial communities from Kellogg Biological Station, Michigan, USA - KBS C3-4 metaG (SPAdes) (version 2) | ecosystem: Host-associated > Plants > Roots > Rhizosphere > Soil...
CAAGGTGGCTCGAAGTTTTTCGCACCAAAGCACAGACGACGCGTTTCTGGCGGCGGATATTGTCTCCATTTCGCCGAAAGTTTCCGGACAGGTCACCAAAGTCTTCGTCGTCGACAACCAGATGGTGAAGGCGGGCGACCCGCTCGTGGAAATCGATCCGCGGGATTTCGATACCGCTGTCGCCCAGAAGAAAGCCGCGCTCGCGGCTGCGAATGCGAACACAAACGTCATTCTCGCCAGTTTCCAGATGCTCGAGGTTGGTGTAACCACCGCCACCGCCACCGCCGAGCAATCCAGGGCGCAAGCGGATGCCGACCAGACCAGAGCGGAAAAAGCCGGGGCGGATCTCAAACGCGCTGAGGATTTGATTCAGCGCAAAATTATCGCGCCCCAGGAATATGACACGGCTAAAGCCGCCGCAGATGCAGCGACGAATACCTGGAAGGCCAGCCAGGCAAAGTTCGAGAGCGACAAATCAAAAATTGAGGAGGCGAAAGCGCAACTCGAGGCCGGTCGTAGCGCACTGGTGCGCGCCCAGGCACAGGCTATTCAGTCGTCGGTGGACGTCGATCTTGCAAACCTGAACCTTTCCTACACGCGCATTTTGGCGCCGGTGGATGGGCGCGTCACGCGGAAGGCAGTGGAGCAGGGCGACTATATTCAAATCAGCCAGAAGCTGATGTCCATCGTGCCCACCAACATCTGGGTGGTCGCGAATTTCAAGGAAACCCAGTTAAAAAAGATACGCACAAATCAACCGGTGGAAATTTTAGTGGATTCGACCGGTCGCACATTTTCCGGACATGTACAAAGCATTCAGGCGGGAAGCGGAGCCGCTTTTAGTTTGTTACCGCCGGAAAACGCGGTGGGCAATTACGTAAAAGTTGTCCAACGCGTCCCCGTGAAAATCGTTTTCGATAATCCCGTGGAAGCGGAGCATGTGCTCGGGCCGGGCATGTCCGCCGAGCCCAGCGTGGAAATTGGCAAGCCGATTGCCGAACCCATCGTGATACTCATTGCTATTCTGATCGCACTGGTCATCGGATTTTTCTGGTGGCACGCCGCGAGCAAACCCTCGACCGCGTAGGAATTCACCATGGCCGACGCACATGCCAGCGAGCAGACATGGCGCCCGAGCCATAATCCGTGGCTGATCGCCATCTCGGTGATGATGGCGACGTTCATGGAAGTGCTGGACACCTCCGTCGCCAACGTGTCCCTGCCCCACATTGCCGGCAATCTTTCCGTCACCACCGATGAAGCCACCTGGGTGCTGACGAGCTATTTGGTTTCCAACGCGATCGTGCTGCCGATCACTGGCTGGCTGGGACTTTATTTCGGCCGCAAAAATTTGCTCGTGATGTGTGTTTCGCTGTTCACGATCGCATCCATCCTGTGCGGCATGGCGCCGAACCTGCCGTTTTTGATCGTGGCGCGTATTCTGCAAGGCGTCGGTGGCGGCGCAATGCAGCCCATTGCGCAGGCGGTATTATTGGAAAGCTTTCCGCCGGCCAAACGCGGTGTCGCGATGGCGTTCTACGGGATGGGAGTAATCGTCGCGCCGATTCTGGGACCAACCCTCGGCGGCTGGATCACGGACAATTATTCCTGGCGCTGGATTTTTTACATCAACGTGCCCGTGGGCATTGCGGCGGTATTGATGGCGGAGGCGTTCATCGAGGATCCGCCTTACATCAAGAACGCCAGGATTGAAAAAGTGGACGCGTGGGGTTTTGGGTTCCTGGCTGTCTGGCTGGGCACGCTCCAAGTCATTCTCGACAAAGGCCAGCAGGAGGATTGGTTTGCATCGACATGGATCACGTGGTTTGCCGTGCTGTCAGTCGCCTGTTTTCTCGCGTTCGTCATCCGGGAACTGCGCACGGACCATCCCATCGTGAATTTAGGAATCCTGAAGAATCGCAATTTCGTCGCCGGAATTATTCTGATCACCTGCCTCGGCGGCGTGCTGTACGGAACCACCGCCGCCTTGCCGATTTTTTTGCAAACGATGATGGGTTATCCCGCGCTGCAAAGCGGCTACGCGCTCAGTCCGCGCGGCATCGGCGCGCTCATTACGACCGCCATCGTCGGCCGCTTGATTGGCAAGGTGCCGAATCGCCTGCTGATTGCGATCGGTTTTGTTCTGCTCGCAATGTCGTCCTTCTGGCTCGGCCTCATCAATATGCAGATTTCCGTTTGGAACATCATCTGGCCGAGCGTGCTGAACGGCATCGCGATCAGTTTCATTTTTGTGGCCCTGACAACTTCGGCGATGGGACATTTGCGGCAGGAGCAAATGGGCAATGCTACCGGCATTTACAATTTGATGCGCAACATCGGCGGCAGCTTCGGCATCGCCGCCGTGACCACCATCGTGGCGCGGCGGGCGCAGGTGCACCAGGCGTTGATGGTGGGCCACATGACCCCCTACGATCCGGCTTACACCCAACAACTCGCCGCCGCGCAACACGCGCTCACTGCTGGCAGCGGTTCCTGGCTCGCGCACGAGCGCGCGCTCGGCTTGATGTATAACTCCCTTCTCCAACAGAGCAATTTGTGGGCGTTCGTGGAAAACTTCCGGTTGTTTGGCGTTTTGTGCTTGGTTTGCCTTCCGCTGGTTTTACTATTCAAACGCGTCAAACGCGGTCAAAAAGCGATCGCGGCGCATTAAGAATGGGTTGTTGGATGATTGGATTTGTGGATAGCTGGCGCGGATAGTCAGCCGCATCGTCCACCCATCCAAAAATCCATTTAGCCATTCATCCGGCAATACATGACCCTCACTCTCTTCATCCCCTGCTTCGTGGACCTGATGTTTCCCCGGGTGGGCATCAGCATCGTGGAGATTTTTGAAAAGCTCGGGCATGTGGTCGAATATGCGGAGGAACTTACTTGCTGCGGTCAGCCGGCGTTCAATTCCGGTTACTGGCCGGAAGCGCGTGAAGTGGCACTGCCAGTCTTGCGGCGATTGCGAAATGCGGAGGCAGTCGTAATCGCGTCCGGTTCGTGCGGCGCAATGTTGAAAGTGTTCTACCCGCAACTCTTCGCCGGAACCGAACACGAAAAAGCAGCCCAGGAACTTTCGTCGAAGTGCTACGAATTTTCAGATTTCCTCGTCACCAAACTGGGCGTGACGGATCTCGGCGCCCGTTTTCCGCACAAGGTGACTTTCCACGACGGCTGCCACGGTTTGCGCGAACTCGGGATCAAACGCCCCGCCCGTGATTTGCTGGGCAAAGTCGCCGGACTGGAATTGGTCGAAATGCGCGACGCCGAAACCTGCTGCGGCTTCGGCGGCACGTTTGCCGCAAAATTCCCCATGATCTCCACCGCGATGGGCGAAGTGAAATGTGCCTCCGCCGCGGAAACGAACGCCGAATATATCGTTTCAAATGATTCCAGCTGCCTGATGCACATCCAAGGGTTGATGAACAAACAAGGGCGCAAGCTGAAGACGATTCACCTCGCTGAGGTGCTGGCGAGTAAATAAGTAATTCGGGCCAATGAGTTCCAAAATAAACTTACCCAAGCTAAATAAGGGCCAGTTCTCTCTGTTTCTGGCGGAGAAATCTACCGGGATACTATTGAAGTTAGATGGCACGCGCCACCTGGGAGAGGGTGATTTTTATGCAGTTTTTAATTCGATCGAAGAGGCAGAGGACTTTGCGCGAAATGCCATGGCGACAAAACAGGGCGTCGAATGTTGGATTCGGGATGAAGAAGGTGAGGCTGTTAGGACATTACGAGAATAACCAAAAATGCAAAAACCGATCCGTGTCCATCCGTGGTTAAAATTGACTCCCCAGCCAAACAATGGTATTACTTTTTGGTATGACGACTTCAAAAATTGTCAGCATAAAAATACCGTCGCGAATTTTGGAACATATCCCACCTGCCGGCCACGGGCGCAGCGGCTTCATTGTGCAGGCGATTGAGGAAAAGATCGCCAGGCGCAAATCGCCTCTGTGGAAGCCGAAAACTGAACGCGGACGCCGCATGGCCGCATTGCTAAAGAAGGGATTGGCAGAACGCGGTCCATTGTTATCGGATGCCGAGGTGGAGGAGGAATTGCGGGAACGCCGGGGGAGGAAGTTTTGAGGACTTTTTTAGATAGCGGCGTCTTATTGCACGCCTGGCGTGGAGAAACCTTGTCGGCCGCGGCAATGCAGATTATTGACGATGACTCGCGGGAATTTTTCACCTCCCAAATGGTACGTCTGGAGCTTTTGCCCAAGGCGAAGTATGAAAAGCGCCCGCGGGAAGTGGGATTCTACGAGTCGCACTTCTCGGACTGCGTGGGCAGCCAACCATTAACCCATGAACTTGGCTTGGAAGCCGAAAAACTTGCCGCCCGGCACGGTTTGGCCGGCCCCGATGCCCTGCAACTTGCCGCCGCCATTCGCCAGGGTGTGGAAGAATTTTATACTTCAGAAAAACCGGGCCGCCCGATGTTCCGAGTGAATGAAATCAAAGTCATTTCGTTGTTTTCCATCCTCGATTGAACTTAGGCGCCTCACACGATAAATCTTGATGAACACAGGCACTCACGAGTCGCTAATTCCGATAGATGGTGAAGCGTGGTTCGCTCATTTCCTAATTCGTGTTCATCCATGTGCATCCGTGGTTAAACTTTCCGCGGCATGACCTCGCCTTCCAAACAATTCAAAGAACAAGCCGAAGTGCTCACGCACGATTTGCGGCATCGCGACATCATCCAGACCGCGATGCGCAAATACGAAGTCGTGCGGGATAAAAACCGCGGCGCCTTTCAGGATTATCAGTCGGCGCGACAGGCGGCTGCCGAGACGAAGTGGGAAGCCATCAATCATCTCGACAAGCATCTTGAGATACTGACCAAGAATCTCGAAGCGCGCGGCACGAAGGTGCATTGGGCCAGCACCGGCGAGCAGGCGCGCGAAATCATACTCGGCATCGTGCGCGATAAAAAAGCGCGCTCGATCATCAAATCGAAGGCCATGACCTCCGAGGAAATTCACCTTAATGACGCGTTGGAGCGCGAAGGGTTTGAAGTGGTGGAATCGGACTTGGGCGAATTCATCGTGCAACTCCGGAAAGAGGCGCCGTACCACATCATTTTTCCGGCGATGCATCTCACGCGCGGGGACATCAAGGAATTGTTCAATCGCGAACTCAAGTCGGACTCGTCAGATAATCCGGAAGAGTTAACCATGGTCGCAAGGCGGGTTCTGCGCGAAAAATATATTCACGCCGACATCGGTTTTACTGGCGCGAATTTCGCCATCGCCGAAACGGGCATGGTTTCGATCACCGAAAACGAGGGCAACGCCCGCCTCACCGCCGCGCTGCCGAAAACCATGATCACGCTGCTCGGCATTGAAAAAGTATTGCCGCGCTTGGAAGACCTCGCACTTTTCCTGCCCTTGCTCGCAACCTCCGGCACCGGGCAGGCCTTGACCTGTTACAACTCGATGTACGGCGGTCCGCGACAACCCGGCGAGACGGATGGCCCAGAGGAATGGCACGTGGTGCTCCTCGACAATCGCCGCACGGAACTACTCGCGGACCCCGAGCAACGCGACGCGCTGCACTGCATTCGCTGTGGCGCGTGCCTGAATGTCTGCCCGATTTTTCGCAACGTCGGCGGCCACACGTATGGCACCACGTATTCCGGCCCGATCGGCTCCGTCATCACCCCGCATCTCCGCGGCTTGCAGGATTGGAAGCATCTGTCGTTTTCGAGTTCGCTTTGCGGCGCGTGCAGCGAGACCTGCCCGGTAAAAATCGACCTCGCGCATCACCTGCTGCAAAATCGCCGCAACGCCACACGGCAAAAGGCCTCAATCTGGTGGAAAATTGGATTCGGCCTCTTCTCATTCGTTTTCAATCGCCCGTCGCTTTATAAATTGATCGCGCCCTTCGGCCGCGTCGGACAAAAACTGCATCCGCTCGTGAAGGGCACGAAACTGGACCCAGCTTACGCGTGGACAAAAACCCGCGAAACCCCAAAAATCGCGCCGCAGACTTTCAAGGAATATTGGAGGGGTCGCAAATGACCGAGCGCGAAAAAATTTTTGCCCGCATTCGCGAGGCTTTGAGCGTTCAGGCGCCATTGCCCGGACATCACGGAGCGCCGGGCCATCACACTTCATTCACCGTCGCGCCGTCTGCGCAGACGCGCGAATGGCTCCCGCCCACCGGAGATCCCTTCGAAGAACGGCTCGCGCGTTTTCGCACCAATGCAACCGAGCTAAAGGCAACCTTCCATCTCGTAAGCGACCGCGACGAATTAGCCGGACGGTTGCTGGAATTGCGCGATGCGGAAGGCTGGAAAAAAGGAGCGTCGCACAGCGGCGAATTGACCGATGCAGCATGCAGCACACTCGGACTGCCCGTCTGTCGCACCGATAAATCATTCGATGTAAACGAACTCGAAACGTGCGACGCCGGCATCACGGAATGCGAGGCCCTCGTCGCGCAAACCGGCAGTGTATTGGTAACGAATCGCAGTTCCGGCGGACGCGCGTTGTCCGTGTTGCCGCCGCATCATGTCGTGCTCGCGCGACGGGAACAATTGTTGCGCGACTTGCCGGAAGCGTTTGAGTTATTGAAGAAGAAATACGCAGCGAACTATCCCAGCATGATTTCGTTTATCACCGGGCCGAGCCGCACGGGCGACATCGAGCGCATCCTCGTGCTCGGCGCGCACGGACCGAAGAAACTGACGATTTTTTGTGTATAGTGGCAGGGGCATCCTGCCCGTGCGAACGCAATCAAAAGCTCACGGGCGAGACGCCCGTGCCACTATTCCCGCGCGCTTCTTCAACTCGTCCACATCTACCTTGTTGATGTATTCGACAATGTTTTTCCAACCCGGATAAAAATGAAACCCGCCATTTTCCATTTCCTGAATAGCCGCCTCTTTGGTCCAATCGCAAAATACGATTCGATACATCGCACAAATCATCCCCGTGCGATCCGCACCGCGCTGGCAATGGACGAACATGGGCAGGTTGTTCGTGTTGCTGGCGATTTTCAGGAAAGCCACCACGTCTTCATCCTCAGCGTGCCACGGCTTCATGTGCAACCGCGCAAGCTTCAGTTCACCGCTCGAGACCAAGCCGTGGTCGGAATGATAGCTGCGCAGGTTCAGCACGGTTTTCACACCCATCGCCCTCAATTCCTTCATGCCCTCAGCGCTCGGCTGCGCGCCGCGGTAAAGATTCGTGGTAACTTCGTAAAAGTTTGAGAGGCCCGGGCGAGTCAGCGGTATGGCCCAATTCGCCGGGCGCGATGCGACTTGATTCGTGTCGCCCGCGAAAGTGAGGCCCGCGCTCAACAACATCGCAAAGGCCGTCGCGCCAAAAGCTCGAAAATTCATATCTTGATCAGAACCCGACCGCGCTCCTCATACACTACTTGCTCTTAAACCGATGCATCTGCGCCCGTTTCAATTCACGGTCGGAATCGCGCTTTTTCAAATCTTCCCGTTTGTCGTATTGCGCTTTGCCTTTGCCCACGCCTAGCGCGACTTTTACTTTGCCGTTCTTCCAATAAAACGACAGCGGGACGAGCGCATGGCCACCTACGGAAACGAGACTGAACAATTTCCGGATTTCCGCCTTGTGCAGGAGCAGTTTTCGGACGGACTTGGGCTCGTGATTCTGGATGTTACCATGCGCGTATTCATCGATATGCGCGTTGTAGAGAAAAACCTGATTGTTTTCCACGCGCGCAAAAGCGTCGCTGATCTGCCCCTTGCCCGCACGCAGAGCCTTGACCTCGGTGCCATGCAATACAATTCCCGCCTCGAAGGTGTCGAGGATATGGTAGTCGCGCCGCGCTTTCGCGTTGGTGACGATTTCAGACATTGAACGAGTGCTCAGTGTTTTCTGACAAGTGACGAGAGCACGTTTTACTTGTCACTCGGTATCCGCCGCTTGTCACGAAAAAAAGAGCCAGAAGATCGCTCCTCTGGCTCTTTAAGTTAAAGCGAGCTGATTATTTCTTTTTACCGCGCTTCTTCGCGGTGGGACGGGTCAATTCAACCAGTTCCGGCAGTTCGAAGCCGATTTTGTCTTCGATAATTTCAGACAGCGCGATGTCCGCCACGCCCATGGTCGGGCTGGCATCGATCAGCGGACGGCTCATGGCGCCCGCGCCGGAGTTGAGCTGGCGCACGCGGCGTGAGACTAAATTAACGAGAACGTTGGGATTCCCAACCTTCTCCAAAGCTTTTTTGGTTAATTCTGCGTTCAAGGTTTTAATTTCCTGGTTTCGAAACGAGCACAGCAGAGTAGCCGTTAACGCGGCGAATGCAATATAAAATTTCTAGGGTCAATCCTCGCAAATTCTGCGCGCTTGCCAGCCTTGCACTCAGCCATGGCAACCGCATAACTTTGTCCACCAATTTGCATGAGTGAAGTTTTTGTCATCGGCCATCGAAATCCGGATACGGACGCCATTTGTTCGGCGGTGGGCTACGCGGAATTCAAACGCCGCACCGGCATGCCCGAAGCCGTGGCCGCCCGCTGCGGCGATACCAACGACCGCATCGATTTCGTGCTGAACACCTTCGGCGTGCCCGCGCCGCGGTTTGTATCAAACGTGTCACCCACCGTCGCCGACGTGATGCAGCGCAAAATTATGAGCGTGAAACCGACCGCCACCGCGGCGGACGCGCTGCAACTGATGGACACGCACGACATTCGCATCCTGCCGGTGTTGGATGAGGGTTGGCGCTGCCGCGGGCTGTTGTCGTTGTTTAAATTGAGCAAGTTCCTGTTTCCGGGGGCGAATCATCTCGGCGACTCGCGCCGCATTTTGTCTTCCTTGCAAAACCTGGCGCGGACGTTGCAGGGCGAATTGCTCGTGAAATTTGAGCACAAGCGCGAGGAGGATTTGATCATGATGATCGGCGCGATGAGCGTCGATTCCTTCGCGGATCGTCTCGAAGGCTTTTTGCGCGAAAAACTCATCGTGGTCGTGGGCGACCGCGTGGACATCCAGGAAGCGGCGATCAAGGAAACCGTGCGCCTCGTGATTGTGACGGGTGGGTTGAAAGTGGAACGCCGCATTCTAAACGCTGCGGAGCGCAATGGCGTCAGCGTCATTTCCTCACCGCACGACACCGCAACGACCGCCGCCCTGTGCCGAGCGGCGGTAATGGTCCGCCACGTTTTGAATGAAGAATTTGTCAGCTTTCGCGAGCACGAACCCCTCTCGGCCGCGCGCGAGGAAGCGCGGGCATCGGGCCATCATGTGTTTCCCGTGATCGATGCCGAAAGCCGGGTCACCGGAATTTTTTCCAAGGCGGACTTTCTCAAAACCGTCACGCGCAAATTGATTCTGGTGGATCACAACGAACTTTCGCAGGCCGTGCAGGGCGCGGAGGAAGCGGACATCATCGAGATCATCGATCACCACCGCATCGGTGCGCTCGCCACGCAGCAGCCAATTTTGTTTCGCAATGAACCCGTGGGCTCGACCAGCACCATCGTGGCAGATTGCTTCTTCCGGTCCAACGTGGAATTGCCCGCGCCGATTGCCGGCTTGTTGCTGGCGGGGGTGGTTTCGGACACGCTGAATCTCACGTCGCCAACCACGACGCCACGCGATGTGGAAATTTTGAAGAAGTTGGAGGAAATTTCCCGCGTCAACGCGCGCGAATTCACGGAAAAATTGTTCGCCTCAGGCTCGCTGCTGACGCTCAAGACCGCGCCGCAAGCCATCACCACCGATTGCAAGGAATACGTGCAGGACGGCATCAAGTTCAGCATCGCACAGATCGAAGAAATCGGCTTCGACCAATTCTGGAAGCGCAAGGAGGAGTTGCTCGAGGCGCTGGAGGCATACCGCAATAAGCGCTCGTATTTTTTCTCTGGCCTGCTGGTGACCGATGTCGTGATGCAAAACTCGCTGCTGCTGGTCGTGGGCAACCCGGATTTCATCAAGCAAATCGATTACCCGCGCGTCGAACCTGGTATTTATGAATTGCACGACGTGGTCTCGCGCAAAAAACAATTGCTGCCGTATTTCACGCATTGCCTGAAGCAGGCGGGGAAAGTGAAGGGGCCAAATAAATAAGTTAAATCGGTTAAATCAGTAATGGAGTCGTATGGGCAGCAAACCGATTTCGGTTTTATGCCTCTCCACGCTATTCCCCATGAGGGTTGGCGTATCTTAATTTCTTGGTTCAATACTTCCTTAAGCGATTTTGGTTTGACATCAAAATTATCATAAATAAAATTCGCCTACCCATTTGTCCCAGTATCAAATGGGTAGGCGGTGTATTTTGAGCAGCAACTTTTTAAGGATTTTCCCGGTTGACTTCTAAGCCTTTTTCGTCGACGTGATGTCTCGGTTTCATCTGGCTGGCCCTCCCGGATTAATCCCAGCAATAAATCCTTCGCGGGAATTAGTGCCAATTAAAACGTTAGCCTTGGGTTCAGCACCCATAATTCTGGATTTCTCCCTGAAACTTTCTATAATTCGAACCCAGTGCGGTCCCATCCGCATGTCGAACGTAAAAATCTAGACCTATGAAATCTCCGAGATACCTGGTGCCCAACGGAACTTACATGGCTGACCCTGCCGCACATGTCTTCAACGGCAGATTATATATTTATCCTTCGCACGATATTGAATCCGGCATTCCCGAGAACGATCTCGGCGATCATTTCGACATGCGCGATTATCACGTATTGTCGATGGATTCCATCGACGGCGAAGTGAAGGACCACGGCGTCATTTTGGATTTGAAAAACATCCCGTGGGCCGGACGCCAACTGTGGGATTCGGATTGCGCTTACAAAAACGGCAAATACTACATCTACTATTCATTGAAGGACAAAAACGACGTCTTTCATCTCGGTGTGGCCATCAGTGATCGTCCGGAAGGCCCGTTCGTTCCGCAGGAAAATCCGATCAAAGGCAGCTACTCCATCGACCCCTGTGCATTTGAAGACAAAGGCGCGCACTACCTGATTTTCGGCGGCCTGTGGGGCGGCCAATTGCAGCGGTATCGTAATAACAAAGCGATCGAACGCATCCACGAACCGGCGGACAACGAACCGGCGCTGTGCCCTAAAATCGTTCGCCTGACCGACAACATGCTGGAATTCGCCGAAGCGCCGCGTGACCTCGTGATTCTCGACAAGAACGGCCAACCGCTGAAAGCCGGGGACCACGACCGCCGATTTTTTGAAGCGTCGTGGATGCACAAATACAACGGCAAATATTACTACTCGTATTCCACCGGCGACACGCATTTCCTGTGCTACGCCACGAGCGATAATCTTTACGGCCCGTTCACGTATCAGGGCGTCATCCTCACGCCGGTGGTCGGTTGGACCACGCATCATTCCATCTGCGAATTCAAGGGCAAATGGTATTTGTTCCATCACGACTCGGTTCCCTCCGGCGGCAAGACGTGGCTGCGCAGCCTCAAGGTGACTGAACTGGAATATTTGCCGGACGGCTCAATTAAGACCATCCAGGGGCAGTAATACGTGGACGCCCAACTGGGCCATCGGCTGCAAATGATTTGAATAGGCAATGCTTTTCAATTTCAAACTTCGGCCCGTACAGGACATCGTTCCGTGGGAACGCGACGGAAAATACACTCTGAGTTGGTTTGGTCTTACGGACGGCTGGTATTGGATGGATTGCCGTGGCCAGGAATTGTTTCGTTACACCGATTCAGCCATCCAAACTTTCAAACGGCTGGGATTTCAAGTTTCAGATTTCCCTTATACGGACTACCAAGTCGTTCGTTTATGGGAAGATATATTGGGAATTTTTCCAGACGTGTTAGAGCCGATTCCCGCTGAAGTGCTTCGGAAGATCAAACCTGGCCAAGTGGCATCCTGCTGGGATCAACAATTAGCGGAATTGATTTTCACTGAGGAGAGGGAAGTCTCCAAATTGGAAGAAACGAAATATGAATCGGCAACGGATTGGCTGAAGCTGCGACGACTTTACACTTCGTATTTAAATCAACGGCCAGGGATCTGGCTTTGGAGCGATGGCAAGCAGGTGTTTATCAGATGGAATTGTACCGGCCTAACAACGGATGACCACGAGGTGTGGACCGCTCAAGCCGGCACCTATTCTTTGCCCGTGGAAGCGTTTATTGAAGAAGTACGTTCATTTAATCAGCGGCTCATGACTGAGATGAATGATCGTGTTCAACAAATTCAACAGAAATGGGATCGTCCGGAGATCGAAATCGACAAGAAACAGCTTGTTTATGAACAAAGCGAGCGCGCTCAATGGTTCAACGAAGCGTTACAGCGATCAAAAGGAGTAGTGCGGACGAATTGGACTGACGTAATCGAAGCAATTTCGTCGTTTGAGAAAGCACATTTGATTCCTTCCGATTCAAAACTCTAAGGGCAACCGCTGAAAACCTTCAGTTATCGACAAAAACAGAAAGAACGTGTGAAAGAACCATGACGAAATCTTTGGAAAAGTATTTAAAGGACAACTTGGCCGATCGCGCGACCGTGTTCGCGCCCGGCCAGGGCGAGGTGCTTGACATCAAAGGCGGACGCATCACGCTGAAGATCACGAGTAACATGTCCCAGGACCAATTGGGCGTTTACGAAATTGTTCTCGAACCCGACGTGGTCGGCGCACAATTGCATTTTCATCGATACACGGACGAAACCTTTATTGTCATGGAAGGCACGCTCGCTGTGACCCATGGGGAAAACAAGGACAACGCAAACGCCGGGTCGGTGATTCATGTGCCGCGGTTTACCCCGCACGCATTTGCGAACGAATCGGACAAACCAGTCACGCTCATGCTGATTTTTAATCCAGCGCAAAGCCGGGAAGGTTTCTTTTACGGATTGCAGCAGATATTCAATGCGCCGAATTTCGACCCCGCCGCCTTCACAGCCTTGAATCACAAATACGACAGCTTTCCGATTATTGCCCGGACGAGCGCGGCTAAATAGTAAGCACCCCGGTTGGAACCATGCATTTGCTTTGGGGAGCGCACGCGTCTCGCGTGCTGTCGACGGCGTCTCGCCGTTGACCTCGTTTCACCATCTTATCACCTCTTGGCTAATACAAATGGCGAGACAAAGTTTGGCGCGTCGGGACCGTTCGCTTACAGAATATGCATTCTGACATATTGTTGCTCCGGAATGTTGTTGGTATTAAGTTCGTCAGCCAACCCAAATTCTATGAAAACCCCAAGGTTCATACTCGGCTTCGTGATGTTGTCTGGAATCATGATCAGCAACCTCCCCGCGCAGCAGACCGCGGCGATTAAAATCGATTTGGACCGAAAAATTGGGCAGGTGGACCCGAATATTTACGGCGGATTCCTGGAGCCGATTCGC
>Ga0207694_10003090_pt1 | contig 13327 bp, 8 predicted proteins | sample KBSC34metaG_FD_184353 | JGI IMG/M metagenome (GOLD analysis project Ga0207694, IMG submission 184353) | Corn rhizosphere microbial communities from Kellogg Biological Station, Michigan, USA - KBS C3-4 metaG (SPAdes) (version 2) | ecosystem: Host-associated > Plants > Roots > Rhizosphere > Soil...
CCAGATACGCCACCGCTTCCCGCCCTTCCGCCGCTGGCCGACGCGCCACCGCTTCCAGCCGCGCCACCGCTCGCGGACAGGCCACCGCTTCCCGGGCGACCGCCGCTCGCGGATACGCCGCCGCTGCCCGACGCGCCGCCACTCGCCGATCCGCCGACACACTTGCCCTGCTGGCACGTACCGCCCGTCGAGCAAAGCGTCGCGGCCGGGCCGTCGTCGACGGTCCCGTTGCAGTCGTTGTCCTTGCCGTCGCAGATCTCGGCCGCACCCGGATGAACGACGTCGTGAAAATCGTCGCAGTCGAGCTGGTTGTCGGCGTATCCGCTTGGCGTCGCGCAGTCGAGGACAGACATGTAGATGGGATCCTTCGTCCCATAGCCGTCGCCGTCCTGGTCGAGGTAATAGCGCTTCCCCGCGCCGCAGCCGATGACCAGGTCGAGGGTCGCCTGTCCGGCGCCGTCGCCACGGTTGGAGCCATCCCCGTTCGCCGAGAGGCCGTAGGCCTGGAACACCACGCCGCCCGGGCTGGGCGAGGACCACTGCGCCTGGAACTTGGTCTGCCCGCCCGAGCCGGTGCGGGGCGTGCTGTGGCTGACGCCGGCGGCCGAGATCATGGTCGTCCCGCTCTCGGTGGCCTTCAAGGTTCCCCCTCCGAACGCCGTCGTCAGGTAGAAGCCGGCCGACGTGCCGTTGGTCTGGGAGATCGTGACCGTCAGCGTGACCGCCTCTCCGGCCGCGGGCTGCATGGGGCTGGCCGTGAGCGTGACGGTCGGCTCCTTCCCTCCCGAATGGCAAATGTCGCAGCCCATCGAGGCGATGCCGTTCTTGTGCGCGAACGCCTGGTCCGCGACCAGCACCGAGACCACGGCCGCGGTGAGGCCGAGCACGAAGGCGGCCGGAGCGGTCACCGCCCTTCGCCCTTCCGTCGTTTGCCGCGCTTGGGATGACATCGTGGGTGGCCCGAGAACACGTTCGCCCCCAAGCCGACGACCATCGGCGACCACCCCCCTCCGACGCGCTGCAAATGCCGGCGCGACGGCTCGCGGAGCCGGCGGGCAGTCTAGCGTCAATCAGACCGTATGGCACGGTCTTCGCGCCCGCTCGGCGCTCGGTGCCCTCGGGCTCACTTGCCCGACGGGGCGGCGGTCGTGGTCCCGGCCGGGGCGGTCTTCGCGGCCGCCTTGCGCGCCGCCGCGCTGATAGGCGCGCGCGCGTCGACCTGCTCGAACGGGATCCCGGCCGTCTTCAGCTGCGGTGCCACCACGGCGGCCCGCCCGACGATGACGATCGCCAGGTCGTCGGGATCCAGCCAGCGGTGCGCAGCGGCGGCGGCTGACGCCAGGTCGACCGCGGCCAGGTTCAGGGCCAGCCGCTTGACGTAGTCGACGCCCAGGCCGTGCAGCTGCGCGCCCAGGATGGCGCGGGCCACCTCCGACGGGCTCTCCAGCGTGAAGGGCGTGCTCCCCGCGTAGTACCCGCGCGCCTTGGCGAGCTCCTCGGCGGTGGGACCGAACGTCTTCAGCTTGCGAATCTCGGCGACGGCCACCTTCAAGGCGTCGTCGGCGGTCTCGTTGCGCGTCGAGGCCGACACGCGGAACGCGCCCGGATACAGCGTCGCGCCGAACGACGAGCCGATGCCGTAGGTGAGGCCGCGCTTCGAGCGAACCTCGGTCATGAGCCGCGAGGAGAAGTCGGAGCCACCCAGCACGTAGTTGACGACGGTGGCCGCGTACCAGTCCGGATCGGCGTGACGCAGCCCCGGGTGACCGAACATCAGCGTGGCCTGCGACAGCTCCGGCTTGTCGACCAGGATGGCACGGACGCCTCGCACCTGGGGGACCTGGAACGCGGCACGCGCGGGGACCGGTGCGCCCGCCCACGACCCCAGCGCGCGCGTGAGGCGGGTCTTCATGGCGGCAGGATCGATCGCGCCCGCGACGGCCAGCGTCGCGTTGTTGGGGTGGTAATACGCCTTCCAGAACGCCACCAGCTGGTCGCGGGTGATGCGGTTGACGTGCTCGGGCATCAGCACCCATCCGTCCGGGTGACCCTCGCCGAAGAGCAAGTTGTCGAAGTGCTCCGCAGCGAGCTGGTGGGGATCGTCCTCGCGGCCGCCCAGCGCCGCCAGCAGCTGGTCGCGAATCTCCGCCATCTCGGCGGCCGGGAAGGTCGGACGCGCCAGCAGGTCGCCCAGCAGCGACAAGCATGTGCCGGCATGCTCGGCCAGGACCGAGCAGGTGAGCGTGGTGCTCTCCGAGCCTGCCGAGGCGTCCAGGACGCCCCCGACCGCGTCGATGGCCTCGGAGATCTGCTCCGCCGAGCGCCGGCCAGCCCCGTGGCGCAACATCGCCGCCGTGAAGTCAGCCACGCCCTGGGTCTGATCCTTCACCTCGTCGTAAGCGCCCGCCTTGATGACGACGGTGAAGCTGACCAGGGGCAGACCCTGGCGCGGCACCAGCATGACGTCGAGACCGTTCGGCAGCTTGGACCGATCGATCGGCGGCAGGGGCAGCTCTTCGGGCGCGGGCGGCGGGGGAGCCTTTATGAGATCGGTACGCCCGCGCCAGTAGGCGATATCCGGGCTCTCTTTCTCGTTCGTCTGTCCACCCGCGGGGGCGCTCGGCGGCGCGGCGGCGGAGGCGCCCGCCGACCGCGAGACGGCGGCCCCGGGCGACGGCTCGCTCACATGCCCGCAGCCACCCGCGACGAAGCCGACGCCCGCGCCGGCCACGACGAGGAACCGAACGACGATGGCGGCCCGCGCCTTCACGACGCCCCTCCCGCGTTGCCGGCAGGCGCGGGCGTCGACGGTGGCGAGCTGCTGCTCGCGGGCCCGGACGATGCGGGCGCGGGACTCCCCTGGGGCGGCGGCTGCGGCTTCAACGTCACGAACGTCAGATTGGAGTCGATCAAGTACTTCGCCGCCACCCGCTTCACGTCGGCGGCCGTCACCTTCTCGTATCTCTCGGCGTCGTCCAGGAACCGATGCCAGTCGCCCTCCACCAGCTCGGACAGGCCCAGCTCCCGCGCCACGCCGTCGACCGAGCCCAGACCGAACACGTACGCCGCCGTCAGCTGATTTCGTGCCTTGGCCAGCTCCGGTGCCGCGACCGGCGTCGTCCGTGCCTTCGCCACCTCGTCGAGCAACGTCCGCCGGATCTTCTCCTGATCGCGACCCGGCAGATGGGCCGCGTACACGAGGAACAAGCCCGACTGCTCCATGGCCTCCGCGAAGCCCCCCGCCGCCACGGCCAGCTGCTCCTTCCGCACCAGCCGGCGGTGCATGCGGGACGACTCGCCCGCCGAGAGGATCGTCGCCAGCACCTGCAGGGCCGGGATGTCGGCGTGGGCCGCGCCCGGGATGTGGAATCCGCCGACCAGGACCGGCAGCGCGACCGGCAACGTCAGCGTCGCCTCGCGCAGCGCCGTCTGAGGCGGCTCCTCGGGATAGGCGCGCGTCACGGCAGGCCCGCGCTCGAGCGGCCCGAAGTGCGTCTCGACCGACCGGCGCACGGCCTGCTCCTCGATGTCGCCCACCACGATGAGCGTGGCGTTGTTCGGGCGGTAGTGCAGGTCGTAAAAGGCCTTGCAGTCGGCGGGCGTGACCTTCTCGAGATCCGCGATGACCCCGGCCGCCGTCCACTGGTAGGGATGCTTCGTATAGGCGAGCGCCCGGAAGCGCTCGATGGCCTGGCCAATCGGGTTGTTGTCGATGCGCAGGCGCTTCTCTTCCTCGACGACCTTGCGCTCCGAGTCGACCGTGGCGGGGAACAGGCGCAGGTTGCGCATGCGCTCGGCCTCGAGGCGGATCGCGAAGTCCACGTAGGACGGGGGCACCGTCTGGTGATACGCCGTGACGTCCTCGGTCGTGAACGCGTTGGTCACGCCGCCCACCTCCTTCAGGAGGCGGGCGTGCTCTTCGGGGGGCACGTGCTCGCTGCCCTTGAACATCAGGTGCTCGAACATGTGGGCGACGCCCCGGTTGCCGACGTGCTCGTCCTTCGATCCCACGTGATAGAAGACCTGCACGGTCGCGACGGGCGCTTGGTGGTTGGCCACGAACAGGACGCGCAGCCCGTTCGGCAGCTCCCATGAGCGGACGTCTGGGCGGGGCCGGGAGCCCGGGCGCGCCAAGCGGGCGGCCGGCGTTTTGGACGCGGGCCCGGGGGCAACTGCAGGAGCGGCCCGGGCGGCGGGAACGGCCAAGGCCAGGGCAAGGGAGAGGAAGGCAGACGCCGAGAGCGGTTTACGCACGGTGCCGCGGCACTATGACACACCCCTTGAGCGACGCCACGCGCTCACCTATCGTCGGACCCATGCCCAGCATGAAGAAGCTGATCGGAATCGGGGCCGCCTGCGCCGTGGGTGGTTTCATCGGCCTCCAGGTCTTTCCCGCCAAGAAGATCGGCATCCCCACCGAAGACATCGGCACGAACCCCCCCGAGCGATTCGAGATCGGCGCGCCCCCCGAGGTCGCGGCGATCCTGCGGCGGGCCTGCTTCGACTGCCACACCAACGAGACGAAGTGGCCGCTCTACGCCCGCCTGGCGCCCGGCTCCTGGCTGATGGCCCGCGACGTCCACAACGGCCGCAACCACCTGAACCTGTCGCACTGGGCGGACTCCGACGAGGAAGAGCGGCAGAGCGACAAAGAGAACTGCTGGGAGCAGATCGAATCGGGCGCCATGCCGCCCTGGTTCTACATCTATCCGCTTCACCTGGGCGCGAAGCTGTCAGCGGCGGACAAGGCCACCCTCAAAGACTGGCTCATGAAGGACGCCGGCAAGAAGAAGGAGGAAGCGGTCGCCGCGAAGGACGAGGGCTCGAAGGAGGGCGAGGAGAAGAAGGGGGAGGATAAGGAACCCCCGAAGGCCGACGCCGCGAAGGCCGGTGACGAGCCGGCCAAGAGCGGATCCGGCGCCACGGGCAAGTCGGCACGTCTCACCACCAGCACCAAGAAGGCGAAGAAATAGGCGCCAAGAGGGGCCCGATCGCCTGAACAGCGTCCCGACGCCACGATCACGGATCGGGTCCGCCCCGGGCGGCGAAACGGATTTGCGCGCCGGGAGCAACCCGAATACCGTTTACCTTCGGCAGGTTTTTCAACGACGGGAGGGGAGCATGAAACGGAACGAGCATGAGCGGGCAGGCTTGCGGGTGAAGACGGGGCTGAAGGCGGGCAAGCTGACCGCCAACCACAACCCAACCCCGCGCGGCCTCCGGGTCAAGACGGCGATCAAGGCGGGCAAGCTGACCGCCAACCACAACCCCACCGCGCGCGGCCTGCGGGTCAGGACGGCGTTGAAGGGGGGCAAGATCGCCACCAACCACAACGCGCGCCTGCGATAGCGGGCGCGGCCCGCCGTCGCGCCGCGCCCCTCAGACGGGCGGACCGGCGCTGGGTCCGAGGCACAGCCTCCGCTGGAGTGCGCCGGTCGGAAGCCTCGGGAACCTTCTGAGGTTCCCAGCACGACGATAATTGAGGGCGACCGCGAGGAGTCACCCCCTCGCGGTCGCTAAATGCGCGCCTAGAACTGCGAGAAGAACTTCCAGACCTCGGCGGGCTGCCAGCGCGAGCCACCCTCCTTGGGCGGATCGCCGGTGTGCGGCCCCACGTACGAACAGAACTCCACGGGGAGCCCCGCCATGCATCCCATTGCCATGCTGCAAATGTGATTGCCGCTGGCCTTGGCCGGCGAGAACGTGCTGCAGCCGTTCAGCTTCGCGTAGGTCTGGGCCATCTGGATGCCACCGTCGTAGGACAGAACGGTGTCGTTGGTGCCATGCGAGAGATACATCGCGGTGGGCACGGCGGGCTTGCAGTTGCCGATGCTGAGGGATGACGCCCCGTTGTAGATCGCGACCGCCCGGACACCAAAGGGGGTCGCGCCCGTCCCACGCGAGCAAGCCGTGCGGTACGACATGCTTCCGCCATAGCTCCAGCCTTCGGCGAAGATCCGGGTCGTGTCGATGCAGAAGCTCTCCTCGACCTGAGCGACCACGGCGTCGGCCAGGGCGATCTGCGCTCCGCTCGAGTCCGGCCACCCGCATCCGCTCTCCGCGACGCTGTTCCCGGTGCACGGCGTCCCGTTCTTCTCACCGTTCGGAGCCACGAAGATGACGCTGCTCGCGACCTCCGCGATGTCCTTGAGCCAGTAGTAGTTCTGCGAGTACATCTGCTTGTCGTTTCCGTCCAGCTGGTGCCACGCGATGACCAACTTGTACGGCTTCGTATTGTCGTAACCGGTCGGCACGCTGAGGATGTACCGGCGCGCCTTGCCACCGACCGTGATGGCGATGGGATTGCCGTTGTTGTACATGCTGCTGGCAATCGTCGGCATCTTGCCGCACCCAGCAGATTTGCCAGGCGTCCCTCCGGAGCTGCCCGCGGCGCCCCTCGTCGCCCCCATCCCCGCGCCCGCCGCACCGGTTTGACCGCCGCCGGCTCCACCCGAGCCCGACGTCGTGCCGCCACCCGCCCCTGTCCTCCCGCCGCCAGCCGCGCGGCCTCCGCCGCCTGAAGTGCCGCCCGAGCTGGTCGCGCCGCCGCTGCTGGTCTCGCCGCCGCTCCCCGTGGAACCGCCCGAGCTGGTCGTGCCACCGCTGCTGGTCACACCACCGCTCGCCGTGGAACCACCGGAGCTGGTCTTTCCGCCGCTCCCCGTCGTGCCGCCGCTGGACGCGCCACCGCTCGCGCTGCCGCCGGAGCCGTTTTGTGAGGAGCCACCCGAGGCGGAATTTCCGCCGGAACCGGGAGTGTCGGTCCCTGCGGCGCCGCATCCGGCGAGGGCCAACGCCGCGGCAAGCGCGGTTGAAAGGGAAACGCGGGACATCGAGCGAGAGAGGGACATGAGAACCTCCGGGGGGGGTGCGCCAGCTCCGCGGGCCAGAAGCTCCGTGGAAAGCGGGGCAAAGGGCTTCGAGTCTCTTTCAGGTCGCCTGAAGTGACGGTCATATCACACTTGCAGTCCAACAATCTCGCTCGCAACGAGTCGGCGTCGGCATTACATGTAGGTGGAAAGCGTCCCTTCTGCCGTTCCACCTCGCCCTGCGCGACACGTCAGCGGCCAAACAACGTCAGGTCGACCGTGTCGGCCAGCTTCTGGTAGCCGGTCGGGGTCATGTGCAGGCCGTCGCCGCTGTCGTATGCCGCTTGGAGCTTGGGGGGTGTCGAGGAGTCGCGAACGGCCTTGTCGAAGTCCATGACGCCGTCGAATTTGCCGCTGCGGATGTACATGTTCACGTCTTGTCGCGCGACCTCGCGCGCTACGCTGTAATACGAGTGGCCAGCGAACGGCGTGATGGTCGCGCCGAAGATTAGCAAGCCCTGCGCGTGGGCCTGGCTGATCATCTGGTCGAAGGCCGCCGTCACAGGCGCGGCGGCGACGTCGGTGCCGACGTCGTTCACGCCCTCATAGACGATGACCCAGCGAACGCCGCTTTGGCCCAGCACGTCGCGCATGTACCGGGTGACGGCGGTCGGCCCCAGACCGCCGGTGGTGACCGCATTGCCGCCGATGCCTTGGTTCATGACGGCGACGCTGCTGGTGGCGGCATTGGCCCGCAAGCGCTTGGCCAGAAGATCGGGCCAGCGGTTGTTGGCGTTGGTGGTCGAGCCCTTCCCGTCGGTGATCGAGTCCCCGAGCACGACGATCCCCTGGGTCGTGGCGTCGCTCATCACATCGACGCCCGAGAGGACGTACCAGTGCTCCGGCTTCTGTGCCGACGCCATGCTGGCCGCGGTGACGTTCGTGCTGGCCGTCTGTTGATAGCTGGTGGTGCGCGAACCGGGATGGCCCGTGAGATCGCTGGGGACGGCGCCGAACGCGGTGGTCACGGCCACGTTGCTGAGCGCGGCCAGATCGAAGTCCACCGCGTCGGACCACTCGGACTTGCCCTGGGCGATGGTGATCCCCGCCATTCCCGAGAACGCGAGCGCCTTGTCGGTGGCCACGTCGATGGTGCTGTCGACCGGGTTGTTCTTGCAGACCGCGACGTGCGCGGCGTTGACGGTGAGGGGACCATTGCCGAATTCGTTCGAGAAGCGAAGGCGAATCTGACTTCCGCCGGCCGACACCCGGATCACCTGACGGAGCACGCTGCCCGTCAGCGAGGCGGGCGGGAGGTTGGCCATCTCGGTCAGCTGCGGCGCCGCGGTCCAGGTTCCCACCCAGTGCAGGCTGTTCCCGCTCGAACCACCCGCGCCCCCCGTCGCGGACGCGGTCCCCCCGCCACCGGCCGCGCCGCCGCGGCCACCGCTCCCGGCGCCGCCGGAAGCGCCCGTCACGCCGCCGCGTCCACCCGAGCCGGTCGTGTCGCCGCCGCGTCCGCCCGCGCCTCCCCTCCCGCCGGGACCCGCGCCGCTCGCTCCGGCCGTCGCGGCGCTCCCGCCCGTGCCGGTCGCCGCGCCTCCGGTGCCCGGCCCGCCACCGCTCGCCGGGGCGCCTCCGGTCCCGGGCGCACCTCCGCTGCCGACCGCACCGCCGCTGCTGGCACCCCCACTCCCCGGGGTACCGCCGGTCGCCGCGCTCCCTCCGCTCGCTGAACGACCACCCGTGCCGCCCGGCGCGCCCCCCGTTCCGCTCGCGGTGCCGGAGTCCCCCGTGCACGAGCACGAGAGCGCCGAGGTCAGAAGAATCCCCGCGATTCCCAGCCTCATCGAATGCTCACTTCACCGCGGGGGAAGGGGTGCCGCTGTAGATGTCGGGGCAGCGCGGTTTCGTCGCATCGGCCGGGCACTTCGTCTCCAGGTTCTTGTAGTACGCCAGGTCGTGGGCGGGGGCAGCGTAGGCGGTCGGGATCGTCTTTTGCGACACGCTGGCGAAGTAGGTCAGGCAAGCGTCGCGCCACCAGCGGGCCTCGTAGTGCTGGGTTTGCAGGAAGTCCGAGACGTCCTTGAATCGCTTGGCGTCGATCCGTCCCTGCACCATCGTCCATTGCGTGCGCATCGTGCCCACGGCGTCGACGCCGCTGCTGTAGCGGTGCACCAGCTCCTCCCAGACCGTGCGACCGGACGAGGCGACCTTGTCGTCCCACTTCATGCGCTGGAAGAACAACAGGAAGTCGTCGCCCACCGTGGTCTTGCTGGCGAATCGATCGCGCACCATGGCCGCGTACTGGCTGACGGCGTTGCTGCCCGATGACGTGCGGTCGAAGCCGATGCCGGTGGCGTCGGCCTTGTGATAGTAGAACGGATTCCAGTTGGCCTGACTGAGGTCGTTGATCCAGGGGCCGGGGCCGTAGTGGTGATCCGAGCCCATGATGTGCGCCAACCCGAGCGGGGTCATGTAGTTCACCAGGTTCTGGCGAGAGGCCATCATCAACGCAGTGACGGGTGCGACCACCACCGGGTCATTCGAGAACGTCTGGCGGATCCATTCGTCGGCGATGGACTGCGCCGAAAGGTCGGGATCCCACGCCATGCGCCCGAAGACGTACCAGTTCGCCTGGTTGAAATGCGACCCGGTCCAGTTGGCGTCGCTGCCGACGTTGGCGACGCCCGAGATGGCGGTGTTGGTGTAGCCGTGCGTGGTCCCGTCGATGACGCGTGCGACGGTGGACCCGGCCCCCTTGGCGTAGGTATCGGACTTCAGCACCTCTTCGTACAACGGGCCGAGGTAAGCCAGGTGCGTGTCCTCGCCCAGATACTCCTTGGTGACCTGCAGCTCCAGCGCGAGCGGCGTGCTGGGCATGGCCCCGAACAGGGAGCTGAACGGCTCGCGGGGCTGGAAGTCGAGCGGCCCGTTCTTCACCTGCACGAGCGCGTTCGCGCCGAACATGCCGTCGAGGGGCTTGAACTCGTCGTACGACTGCCGGATGCGGTCCATGCCGTTGTCGCTGTAGACGAAGGCGCGCCACAGGACCACGCCGCCGTGGGTGCCGAGCGCGTCCGACATCATCTTCGCGCCGTCGGCGTGCGTGCGCATGTAGTTCTGCGGGCCGGGCTGTCCCTCGGAGTTCGCTTTGACCAGGAAGCCGCCGAAGTCGGGGATCTTCGTGTAGATCTCGTTCACCTTCGTCACCCACCATTGCTTGACGGCGGCCGCGCTGGGGTCGGCCGTGGTGAGGCCGCCTATCTCGATGGGCGCGCTGAATCGCGCCGACAGGTACACGGCGATGCCATACGGCCGGAACGCGGTGGCCAGCGCGGCGACCTTGTCGAGGTTGGCGGCGGTCAGGATATCCGCGTTCGAGTTGACGTTGTTCAGGACGGCGCCGTTGATGCCAATGGATGCGTTGGCCCGGGCGTAGTCCTTGTAGCGCTGCGAGATCGTCGCGGGCAGCGCCGACCATTGCCACAGCGAGCGTCCGGCGTAGCCGCGCTCGATGGTTCCGTCCAGGTTGTCCCAGTGGTTCAGGATGCGGCGCTTGATCTTGGGAGCGCCGCTCAAGGCGAGTCCTTGGACCGTGCGGTGGCACTGCAGGTGGCGCAGCAACGCGAACGCGCCGCGCAGGACCCCGACGTCGGTGTTGGCGGCGACGACGACGGCCTTCTTGCCGCCGACGTCGGCCGCTTCGACCAGATAGCCCTCGCTTCCCACCGCCGTCAGCCGAGCGCCGAGCGCCAATCCCATGACGAGGGTCGACGATTCGGGCGTCCCCAGCACCACGGCGCCGTCGCCGGTGGGCGCGTCGGCGACGGGAACGGTCGCTCCCAGCAATCCCGACAGGCCCGTGACCAGCTCGGCTTGGGCGGCCTGCAAGGTGGCGGAGGCGCCCGCCTTCACGACGTGGCCGAGGGCGGCCTGGTACTCGGCCAACCGCCCCGGCAGCGGGATCTTGGGGTATCGCAGCCACAGCTTCGAGCCATCTTCGTCGGCGGGCGGGGTGGACGGCATCGGATAGCTGTCCGAGCCGCCCGCCCCGGAGTCGCCCCCGGTCGACGTTCCGGCCGCGCCGCCCGTCGGGACGCCTCGCCCGCCCGTGTTGCCGGGCGAGCCGCCAGCCGGACCGCCGCCGGTGCCTCCGCTGCCGGCGCCTCCGCTGCCGGTGCCTCCGCTGCCGACGCCCGCTCCCCCCGTCGAGCCGATCCCCGCACCACCGGTGGCAGTCCCCGAGCCGCCGCCCGTGCCCGTGCTGGGACCGGCGCCGCCGCTGCCGGTCGGACCGCCCGAGCCGCCCGTGCCCGAGCCCGGTTGCGCACCCCCGCCACCCGAGCCGGCTGCCGGGCCGCCGCCCGACCCCTTCGACGTGCCGGAGCCTGACGAGCACCCCAGCAGGCAAAGTCCCAATGACAAAGCTCCGGCCGCCGCGACGTGGCTAAACCTCATGTCCTGCAGAGATTCCCCCCCAACGGCGGCGCGATCAAATCCCGAGGAGCTTCAGCGGAACAGCAGCGACGCTTCCCGTTCCGCCCTCCTCTCAATTCACGTCGGCAGGCGCCCGGCTGGGGACGGGCTGGCGCGCGGGGAGCGGGCGCTCTTTTTCGGTCAGCGCCTTGGGCTCGGCCGCGGGTGCGATCAGGACCGGTCTGGTCTCCGAGGCGCAGAATCGCCTGGCGAGCGCCACGCCGCGGCTGGACGCCTCTGCCGCCGGATCGACGACGTACTCGAGCGCGCCGATGACCTCCACTCGATCGCCGACGGCGACGGGCGGATGCGGGAGCACGCCGAGGCCCAGCCGCTCGCAGGCACCGAGCGCGACCTGCCAGCGGGATTCGAGGCCGGACTGCAGCTCGATGTAGTCGGGCTCGACCCGCCGCACGACTCCGAGCGCCCGCTCGACGCCCGCGTTCTGTCCAGCCGCCAGGCGCCGCGCGCGCGCCAGCACCACGCGCTCGCGCAGGCGGCGCCAGGTCCCGCGGTGGCCTCCCAGCCCGCCTACCACCACCGCGCCGAGCGCGGCCACGGCCGTGACCCGATCGAGATCGCCGCGCAGGAACGCGGTCAGCACGCCGATGACCAGCGTGACCACGCCCGGCAGCAGCAACAGGCCCACCCGCCCCGGCCCACCCAGCCAGCCCAAGGAACGCAGGCGAGTCCCGGCCAGCCGTGATCGCCCGAGGAGCACGGAGACCGCCGCGAGCGCGCCCAGGCCCCCCAGGCCGAGCGCGATGTGGGAGCCCTGGAGAGGCCACTCGGCAGGCTCGCCATCGAAGCGAAAAGCCAGCTCGCCCCGCCGTTTCTCGATCGTGGTGCCCGCCGAGATGATGCCGGGGATCTCGGCGCCCGACAGGACCAGGTCCGTCCCGTCCTCGAGAGGGAGGGCCACGTGGCTGACGCCGTCCCCTCCTTGACTGACGAAGTAGCCGACGAACCCGTGGACCCGTACCGGGTCCAGGTGACGCCCGAGGCGCGCCGACCAGAACATCGCCGGCCCGGCCACGGCCAAGAGCGCGCAATAGAGCAGGAAAACCCCGAGCCCCTCGAACGTCCGCGAGTGTCGCATCCCCGCGAGACAACCGCCGTCCCCAAAAGTTCCGCGAGATCATTGGCGCGATCTCGTTCGGAGGTAGCCCGCCGGGAGCTGTTCCGCCTCTCACCACCTGCTACCGTAGCCGCGTGTCCTCCCCCGCTTCTGGCCGGATCGAAACCCTGCTCCTCGACAGCGCGGTGCTCGCCGGCAACGCGCTCGGCGATCCCAGCCGCCGCGCGGTACCCGTGTGGCTGCCGCCGTCGTACGACCACGAGCCGGGGCGGCGCTACCCCTGCATCTACTGGCTGGCCGGCTTCACCTCGACGGGGTCCGGCTTGTTCCAGGGCGGACCTTGGGAGCCGTCCCTCGGCGATCGGCTGGATCGCCTGGTGGCCGACCGCCGGATGCCCGAGGCCATCGTGGTCGCGCCTGATTGTTTCACCCGCTTCGGAGGCAGCCAGTACCTGGATTCGCCCGCCACCGGTCGCTATGAGACCCACGTCTGCAGCGAGCTGATCCCGGCGGTCGACGAGCGGTTCCGCACGATAGCGTCGCGCGAGGCGCGGGCCATCGGCGGCAAGTCGTCGGGGGGCTTCGGCGCGCTCGTGCTGGGCATGCGCCACCCCGAACTGTTCGTAGCGGTGGCCAGCCACGCGGGTGACGGCTACTTCGATGTCTCGATCGCCCAGGACATCCCGCCGGCGTTCCGGACGTTGCGCCGTCACGGCGGGATCGCCGCCTTCCTGCGCCACTTCGACGCCGCGCCGAAGAAGCGCTCGGACGAGGTCGTGACCATCATGATGCTGGCGATGTCGGCGGCCTACGCGCCCGATCCGGCGGCGCCGCACGGGTTCGCCCTGCCCTTCGACCTGGAGACCGGCGAGATCGTCCCGGCGGTGTGGGCGCGCTTCAAGGCCTGGGATCCCGTCGAGCTGATCCCCTCGCACGCCGCAGCCTTGCGCCGCCTGAAGCT
>Ga0207694_10003091_pt1 | contig 13326 bp, 9 predicted proteins | sample KBSC34metaG_FD_184353 | JGI IMG/M metagenome (GOLD analysis project Ga0207694, IMG submission 184353) | Corn rhizosphere microbial communities from Kellogg Biological Station, Michigan, USA - KBS C3-4 metaG (SPAdes) (version 2) | ecosystem: Host-associated > Plants > Roots > Rhizosphere > Soil...
TTCAATCCAGGATTTTACCTCGCCAGGCAAATCGCGATTCCCGTGCGCGGAGATGATAATGATCTCGGCGGCGGCGGCGTCTTTGGCGGCAAAATCTTTCAACTTCGGCACTGCCAGCACATCAAACTTCCACATTTGATTGGCGAAAAGACATTGGTCGCCCAGTTGTTGGACCATGTACTCGTAAGTTTTCATGGCGCGCTTGCCAGTCTCCAAATCCTCGTAGGCAATGACTACATTTAGAGCTGAATTAATGTCCCTATCAGAAGAACCAAATGTTGGAAAGCTGAGCGATTGCATGGGGTTTAGCATGCAATTATGCGCAAAAATCGACAATGGGGTGCTAACCCTACGAACGCGACTTTTAGTGTAGGAAGTGAGTCAAAATCGGCGCGACGATCAGACTTGGAAGGTAATCAGTGACAGGCACTTTGCGGATCTCGAAAATGAGGAGCGAGACGCAAAATATCAATAACCCGCCGGTGGCATTTATGGAATCTGCAAGGCCGTGCGCCTGCAGGAAAGGGGCGAGTGAGTTCGCGCACAATAACGTAATCGTGCCTTCGAAAATCAGTACTGGCACAGCGGAGAGGATCACGCCCCAGCCAAACAGCATGGCAAAACTCATTGTCGCCAGACCGTCCATAATGGCTTTGATGGCGAGGGGAAAAAAGTAATCGTGATCGATCCCGTTATGAATGGAGCCGAGAATCCCGAGCGGCGCGGCGCAAAACAGCAATGAGCAAACGATAAAACCATCAGTGAACCGCGTGGGATTTTCCGGCATCGCGCGGGTCATGCGGTCGCGAGTCAGTGTGCCAATGCGATTCGAGGCTTTTTGCAGCCGCAATAATTTCCCAAGCAGATTGCCCAGCGAGAGAGAGAGCAGAACAATCCCTAGTTGCTTGAGTGACTGGCCCAAGGAGCCATTAATTCCGAGCCAGGTAAGACGCAATCCGAAATAAACCGTCGCGGCGCCGAGGATGGCTTTGAAATACGACTGCGTGGAAGTCGAGGGTTGTTTCCGAATCATCAAACCGGCCAAACCGCCAAGCACGATGGCGGTGACGTTCAAAATCGGTCCCAGAATGGTTCCAAGCACACCTGACTGAAACATTTCGCTGGAGGGGAGCAAAGCGGAAAATTTCGAATCACAAGGTGGAGAGACTGCGCTCCGCGGATTCCAACACGGACACGTGGCATTGAAAAGTTACGATTTTTAAATTTCGACATTGCAATTTGAGGCAAGTCCCGGCACCTTCTTCCGCCCTTGGGTCGGGGCGTAGCGTAGCCTGGTAGCGCGCTTGTTTCGGGTACAAGAGGTCGTGAGTTCGAATCTCACCGCCCCGACCATTTTTCTTCAGGTGGCAGGTATAGGAAGGCCCGCCGCCAAGCGTTTTTGCATGCGCTTAAACAGTCAATCCCGTCAGTTGACCGGTGCTATCGCCGAACCGTTCCGCTTTCATCCCCATGCGATCCATAAGCGACAACCAAAGATTGCAGATGGGCGTCTCCTCTGGGAGAACGATGCGTCGCCCTGGGGTGATGGTTCCGCCTCCCTTGCCAAATAACACTGTCGGAATGTCCGCGTGTGCGTGACGATTGCCGTCCGCCATGCCGCCGCCATAGGAGATCATGCAATTGTCCAAAAGCGTTCCCTCGCCTTCACGCACTTTTGAAAGACGGTCAATGAAGTAGGCCATCTCACCGGCGTGGTGCTCGTTGATTTTTGTGAATTTCTCGATCAGGTCGGGCTTGCCTCCGTGGTGGGAAACGCCGTGATGCTCTTCCGTGAAACCAAGTTCTGGATACGATCGCCGATTGCCTTCGGTTGCCATGACCAGGCTGGCTACGCGGGTCATGTCGGTTTGCAGGGCGAGCACGAGCATATCCGCCATCAATCGGAAGTGGTCGCGGAATAGCGTCGGCACGCGTGTAGGCCGTTCCATGCCGCCCGCGACGCCTTTGGGCAAATTAAGTGGCGGGGCCTGAATGCGCTTTTCAAGATCGCGAATGGATGTGAGGTACTCGTCCATGCGGCGGCGGTCCGCCGCGTTTACTACGCGGTCGATCTCGCGGGCCTGGTCGCGAACGAAATCGAGGATGCTCAGGTTCATCGCTTCGCGCTGTTGCTGCACGATGGAGGTTTCGCCCTGGGAAACGCCGGCAAACAGGCGGTCGAACAAAATTCGCGGGTTGACCTCTTTGGGAGCGGGTGTGGTTTCTGATTTCCACGAAAGATTGGTCTGATAGATGCAACTGTATCCCGTATCGCAAAAACCGTCTTGTTGGCCAAAATCGCAGCCGAGTTCCAGTGAAGGAAATCGCGTCGCATCGCCAATTTTGTCAGCGATGAGCTGATCGCAGGTCTTGGCTGCGCGAATGTCATTTCCGGCCGTTTTGTAGATGGATTCGCCGGAAAGATACGCGGGCATCGTGCAGGCATGGGCACCGCCGCCTTTCGCATTTTTGTCAGCAAAGTTGGAAAAAACGAGCATCTGAGATTTGAATGGCTCGAAAGCTGAAAGCGTCGGGCCGAGTTTGAAATCCGCGCCTTCACCCGTGGATTTCCAGGCATCCATCCAAACACCGTTCGGAAAGTAAACGAACACCATGCGCCGGGGGAATGTTCCCGGCGCTGCTTCCGCCGCCTGTAGTTTTGTGAAAGGAGCCAGCGATTCCAAAAAAGGGAGCGCGATGGTTACGCCGAGGCTCTTGAGAGCCGCGCGCCGCGAGATAAGCCGGTGGATCATATTAGTTTCCTTTCGCTAGATTGGTTGCTTGCGCCTGACGTTTCTGAAACAGATCGCTTTCAACAATGGCCAGTATCACGCTGGAGAAGCGATCTCCTTGAGATTCCACTTTGGAACAAATTTCCCGCACGGTACGGTCATCGGCGTATTCCAGGCCCCGGCCCATTGCGAAGATCAACAGCTTTTCCACGAACGCCTTGCGAAACTTCGCTTGTTTGCCGTTCAACAACTCACGGAATTCCGCAACGTTTTTGAAAGCCGCGCCGTCCGGGAACGCCCCCGAACTGTCAATATAATGATCGCCTTCCTTTGTCCGCCAGATGCCAATCGCGTTGTAATTCTCCAACGCCAACCCGTAGGGATCGATGCGGCTGTGACAACCGGCGCATTGCGCGTTTTCGCGATGTATTTCCAAAACGTGCCTCACGGAGCCCGTCGCTCCCGCCGCCTTTTCGTCCAAAGGCGGAACGTCTGCTGGAGGAGGGGATGGAGGATTGTTGAACAAGGTCTCGAGCACCCAGACGCCGCGTTTTACTGGGGAGGTGCGCGTTGGCGGCGAGCTCAACGTCAAGATGCTCGCCTGCGTCAATAAGCCACCACGCTGTCTTTGTTTGTCCAATTTAACCAGGCGGAATTCTTCCCCGCTGACGCCCGGCACGCCATAATGCTTTGCCAGTCGCTCGTTGAGAAAAGTGTAGTCCGCATTGAGAAACTCCATAATGCTGCGATTTCCTTCGATGATGTGCGTTACGAATCGCCGCGTTTCTTCTCCCATATCCTGGCGCAACTGTTCATCAAAGGCGGGGAATAATTTCGGATCGGGAGCCGCTTTTTTTAGGCCGCCGAGGTGCAGCCATTGCTCAGCGAAGTTTTCCGTCAACGCCCGCGCCTTGGGATCTTTGAGCATCCGGCTGATTTGCTCCTCCTGGTGCGTGCGCAATTGATTCGTCTCCGCCAGACCGAACAGTTCGTCGTCGGGCATGCTGCTCCAGAGGAAATACGACAAACGACTGGCCAGTTCATATTCATTGATCGGCGCAATCCCGTTGGTCGGATCAGTTTCGATACGGTAAAGAAAATAAGGCGAGCATAGCGCCGCGCGGAGCGTGGCGTAGGCTGATTTCGGACGGATGAACGATTCACCCTCTTGCGCCAGCGAAAGCCGGGCAAATTCCATCACCTGGTCAATCTCTGCCGGGGTGACTGGACGGCGATAAGCACGCGGCAGAAACTTCTCCAACACCATGCGGACGCGAACCTGGTTGTTGTTGAAACCCAGTTTCACGTTTCGAATCGGCAGGAAAACGCCGTTATCCGGCTCCGAATATGTGCCGTCGGCTGCCGCCCAATTGGTGCTCACCTTGGCGGTCTTGTCCAGTTGAGCCATCGCTAATTCCGCCGTGGCCAGGTAGCGTTCCAGATGGCTGGTCGAAACAGTCAGCAAATCGGCGATATTATTAAAACCATATCCGATATCGTCGGGCGGCAAATCCTCGGCTTTGAAATCGTCGAAGTAGAGGAGGTCGCGAACCGTGTTGGCGTATTCGACCCGGGTGAGACGGCGAATGCGCGCCACTTGACCGAACGGTCGCGCTCCCAGGACAGAGGTAAGTTCCTGGTCAGCCCAGGTGAGCAGGATCTTCTTTTCGGCATCACTGGGCTGAAGCTTTTTCTTCGGCGGCATTTCTCCATCTCGAATCCGCTCGACTACGTGCTCGAAAACCTTGGAATCTGACTTCAGGCGCAGTTGGACCTCCTGTTCACTGGCAAACTCAAGGCTGAGATTGTTCTTCGGGTTATCGCCCCCGTGACAGTCAGTGCAATATTTGTCGAGGAGCGTCGCGACCGCAGGGGTGAACGTTGTCCGTGCCTGGCTGGTAGTTGCGGGCGAGGCGAGGGTGGTATCGCGCGTTTCGCCTCTGGCCAAGGGGCCCCACGATGCGGCAGTCGCGATGAGTGCGGCAAGTAAAGTGTTATGCCATTTCATGCTTGCTGGTGCGTGAAATAATTGGAGCAAGCCGAATTATGCAGGGGTTTTTGCCTGTTTCAAGAGATGAATGAGCATATGACAAGGTTTTGAAAAAGCCGCCGGGTAAGTGCAATTATTTGCAAATTGGCTGAAACGTGAAATCTTCGATGCTATGTTTAGATATCCCGTTATGAAAACCCTGTGCTTGCTGTTCAGTCTCACTTTGCTGACCGCGAGCGCCGCCGATAAGCCGTATGATGAGTCCGCAAACGCGAAGCGTGACATCCAGCAGGCTCTGGCGACCGCCGCGAATAAACCGGTCGTCGTGGTATTCGGCGCGAACTGGTGCCCCGATTGCCTGGTGCTGGATCGCTCAATGAATGAAGGCGCGAGCGCGAAGTTGTTGAAACAGGATTTCAAAATCGTGAAGGTGGATGTGGGGCGACAGGACAAGAACGTGGAACTCGCGGCCTCATACGGCGTGCACGTGACCAATGGAATTCCCGCCGTTGTCATTCTTTCTCCCAAAAGTGAAATAATCTACGCGACCAAAGATGCAGAATTATCCAAGGCACGCTCGATGGGAGATGACGGCATTTATCAGTTCTTCAAGCGCGCCACAGCGAGCATCAAGAAGCAGGAATGAGCTCGGTTCAGCCGAAAATTGGATGTCCGAAAATGGCGAGTATTTCGAATTCAATGAGGTATATTGAGTTCGATGTTGCAGGATTCAAAGACACTTTATAAGGCGCTGCGGTCGCGAGATCATCGGTTCGATGGGTTGTTTTTCGTAGGCGTGAGATCGACGGGGATCTATTGCCGGCCGGTTTGCACGGTGAGACCGCCGAAGGAGGTCAACTGCACGTTTTACAAAACAGCGCAAGAGGCCGAGCAGGCGGGGCATCGCCCTTGCCTGCGGTGTCGACCGGAATTGGCGCCTGGCAATGCGCCGGTCGATAATTCGCAACGCGTCGCGCACCAGATCGTGCGGCGCATAGAAGAAGGGGTGGCGGACGAAAGCGCGGCGCTGGAGGTCATTGCGCGGGAGTTTGAACTGAGCTCGCGGCAGATTCGCCGCGTCATTCAAAAGGAATTGGGAGTGTCTCCCATTCAATTGATCCTGACGCGCCGTTTATTGCTGGCAAAGCAGTTACTCACGGAAACGAAACTGCCGATCATTGAAATCGCGTATGCCAGCGGCTTTTCGAGTCTGCGGCGGTTTAATGACGCATTCACTACCCGTTATGGGATGCCGCCCACGCGCCTGCGAAAGAAAGCAGTGGAAGGTGCCGACGATGTTAATGGCGCGGATCCGTTGACTCTGCAATTGGCTTATCGTCCGCCGTATGACTGGCAGGGGATTCTGGAATTCCTAAAAGCTCGCGAGTTGAAACGCGTTGAATGGGTGGGCGATGATTTTTACGCGCGCACGGTGCGGTTGGGCGGTAAGAACGGGTGGATTCGAGTGAGACATCTTCCCGGGAAAAACTCGCTGTTATTGGAATTGCCGCATCAACTGGTTTCCGTGCTGCCTGCTTTGTTGAATCGCGTGCGTGATTTGTTCGATCTGAATGCTCGGCCAGATGAAATTTCCCGGCAATTGCGCAAAGACAGGTTTTTGGCCGCGTTCGTGCGGAAAAATCCCGGATTGCGCGTGCCAGGGGCGTTCAGCGGTTTTGAATTGGGATTGCGCGCGATTCTCGGGCAACAGATCACTGTGAAAGCCGCCACTACGATGGCGTGCCGCGTTGCCGAGAAATTTGGCGAGCCCATCGTGACACCGTTTCCTGAATTGGACCGGTTGACACCCGAGCCTTCGCGGATCGCTCGCGCGGATGTTGATGAAATCGCGCGGTTGGGTGTGACTGGGGCGCGAGCCGCGAGCATCCTCGCGTTCGCGCGGGCGCAGAAGGATTTCGCACTGGAAAACGTGTTGCATCACGATCCCGACGCCACAATGGCACGCCTTGCGGAACTGCCCGGTATCGGCCAATGGACCGCGCATTACATCGCGATGCGGGCGCTGCGCTGGCCCGATGCTTTCCCGAAGGAGGACATTGTGGTGCGCAAAAAGCTCGGCGGCGTTACGGCGCGTCAAGCGGAGGAAATGTCCCAGGCCTGGCGCCCCTGGCGTAGCTACGCCGTACTGCATCTTTGGAAAAATTCCGCGAAAATTTCTGATCATGAAAACAAATAAAAATTACGTCTACAAATTCATGCCAACGGTTCTCGGCAAATTAAAACTCATCGCTTCCGATGATGGCCTCGCCGCGATTCTTTGGGAGAACGACAAGCCGACGCGAGTGCGGTTGGGTGTCCTGACGGAAGACAAAAAGCATCCGATCTTGCTACAGGCGGAACGGGAATTGGCGGAGTATCTCGACGGCAATCGAAAGACATTTTCCGTTAAATTCGATCCTGCCGGAACACCTTTCCAAAGCAAGGTGTGGAAGGCATTGGAAAAAATACCCTTTGGCGAAACTTGCAGTTACAGCGCCATCGCGAAAAAGATCGGCAACATCAAGGCAGTCCGCGCCGTCGGCGCCGCCATCGGCAGAAATCCCATCTCGGTGATGGTGCCATGCCATCGCGTGATTGGCAGTTCAGGGGATCTGACCGGTTTTGCGGGTGGTCTTAAAACCAAAAAATTTCTCCTCGAATTGGAAAACGAAGACGGGAGGAAATTTGCGCTTAAATAAATGCCGGCGGGTGGGAACGCTTTGATATTCCTATCCACCCGCCAGCGCAGCTCGAACCGGTCAAGGCACAGACAAAAGAATCCGCAGGAATTGATAGGGCTGTGCCGCAATGGACGTGGTAGAGCGAATAGTTACTTGCTCGGTGCCGTTGCCAAGGTCGACCACGGATTCCACGGTCGTGGGCAGCAGACTGGTAAACGACAGGCTGGCGCTCGCCTGCGGAATCAAGGTCACACCGTTGGCGCTCTTGCTGCGGATGAAGGTCAGGGCGGCATAATTCTGCCCGCCGCTGTTTACGGTGATTTCGGTGGGCGCTTTTCCAGACCCGGTGCTGGTCGGATTGCTGCCAAAATAGAATTCGAAAATATTCGCGATGCCGTCGCCGTCGGCGTCGTCCTGCGGATTATTTTTGCCGGGCGGGAAGGTGAATTGCGCGGCCCACGTGTCAAAACCACTTGGCGCGCTCGTCCCATTGGTTCCCGCGAACAGACGATAGGGACCGGCTCCGTAGCTTTGTCCTTGGAAGGTGCCGCCGGTGCTGTCGCGAGTGAGATACATGTAGCCGCGTGGATCGTAACTGACCCAGGAAAATCCTCCGCCACTGGACGGGCCATTGGTGCAAACAAAAGTCGAATCAAACGTTCCATCCGCGTTGAGGCGAAGATATTTGCCGACAGTGTGGCCCGCGTAACTGGTCAATTGACCGTTCCCGGCGATGTAAATCTTGTTGCTCTCGCCGATGGCAATCGAAACCACATTTTGCGCAATGTTAAAAGCGGCGTTCGCGGCGTTGAAACTGGTGTCCAACGAACCGTCGGTATTGACCACCCGGGGCCGACTGTTCCCATCCACGCCGAAAATTTTTCCTCCGTAAGGTCGATAGAAATAGCCGCCGTTAATGGTGAGAGCCGTCGAAAAATTCGTGTTCAACGTGCCATCAGGGAACAGGCGGTAGGGCGGAGTGGGAGAAACCGAGCCGCCATTCCAGAGGTTGAACGAACCTGAGATGTAAATATTGGTGCCAACCACCATCACCATGTTGACCTGGGGCGAGCCGGGAAACGTGTAGCCGGGTCCGGAGCCGCCGGGGAAATTATTATCCAAAACGCCGGAATAATCCACGAGACAGAATTGATTGACCGGTTTCGTGACGATGCTATTTGTCACGTAGGTGAACCAACCGCCAACCAAATAGCCGCGTCCGGGAATTTCCGTCACCGCCGCGATGTATCGATCAGTGACGAGTTGGTCGAACGACGTGTCGTCGGTCAGGTCAGTGGTCTTGATGCGCCGCACGCGATTGGGCCCGGTCGTGACGGTGCTAGTCAAAATCAGGCGGTTCGAACTATCGAGAAAATTGGTGGTGAAATTGGCCCCGTTGATGGTGCGATTTGTCACCAGTGTGCCATCAGGAGAAAATTTCCAGATGCTGATAGTCGTCACCGCAATCATCGAGCCGTCCGGCAACACAAACGTTTGTCCGCCAGTCGTCGGATTATGGAATGTGATGTCGTAGATGCCATCCTTCCGCTCGACCACAGTCACAACGCTCGAGTTGGTGACGCTGTCGCGATCGCCGGTTGCCACAAGGCTGTAAGTGCCCGAGTTGTTGGTTTGCAACGGGCCAAAAGAGAAGTTTGTGCTCGTCGCTCCATTGATGTTCGTGCCGTTGAATCGCCATTGGTAGGTGACATTGGTTCCCACGGCTAACGCGGTGAGATTCAAAGTGTCGCCCACGAGATAATAGTTCGTCGCCGCGGGCTTTTGGATGAATTGAGTTGTGGGGCGAAAATCAAAACCGGACACGTCGCAGCGCAACAGCCGGATGATGCCATTGGAGTTGTAATATCCGAAAAGATAATTTCCCTGGCGCAACACACGGGTCATGTTCAAGCTGCCAAAAGTATCCACGGTCAAACCACTCGTCGGCAAATTGTCCCACGTGATGCCTTCGGTCGCGGAAAATTTGAGACCCGGGCGGCTGATAATTCCGTCGAATCCGGAGCCATAAATTAATCCCGACCCATAAATAATGCCATCTTTGGCGCTCAAATCCCCCAACTGCTTGATGCCATTGGTTGTGAAGTTCCAGGTATTGCCGTGGTCATCGCTGTAATTGAAGCGATCCGGGCTATTGGAAATGAACATGAGGCGCTTGTTTTTTTCGATCATCAAGCCTGTTGAGTATCCCTGGTGCGATTGCAGCGCTGTCCAATTGGTGCCTTGGTTTGTCGTCCTTTGAACTTGTTCCAGACCGCGCGATTCAAATGCCATTCCGTCAAACGCGACCATGGTGACCGGCAGGTCGACGCCGCCAAGGCCGGTCGCTCGCCGTTGCCAATTCATGCCGTCATTTGAAACATATGCTCCACCTAAAGCTGATGCGGCATAATAGGTCCCGGTGGAAGCATCGTAGGCAATGTCATCCGCCTGGTTGGCAGTGTCGCCGACGGGAAAACCGCTGCTGCTCTTGTGCCAGACGGTTTCGCCGGGAGTGAGACGATGAAGCGTGGCGGCGCCATAATTAATCGGGCCATTTCCAGCCAGTGCGGCGCTGCCCGGATCCCAGCCCACCCACATTGAGCCGTTCACATATTTGATGAAGCGGCCCGTTTGATTCGTCATTCCATAAACGCCACCTTCCACGTCGTTGACGGCGGAGAATGTATTCCCGTTGTCGGCTGACACATAAATGCCGTTCGTCAAAGTGACGAGGTAAAGCCGCGAGCCATCGGTGTCCATGACGCGGGAATCGCCACGCAACGTCTTGGTAACATTCGCAGTGATTTCCTGCCACGCTTGCGCGCGGGAAGTGGTTGCTGGAAAAATTGCCGCACCGATAACTGTTAAAATCAAAAAAACCTTCCGCATAAAACTAAATGGACATTCTGTGGGTTGAACTTGCTGCCGCCCGGATGGACTCCGCCCTTGGGAATACGATCAACGAAGAGATTACACCTGGGCCGGTGCACGCGGCATCAAGCCGCCCCCCGAGATGAAAATTTGGGGGAGAATGGAAGGATTTCGGGAAAATGGAATTGAGCCGTGGTTATTGGGAGCCGCGGAAATCAGCTCAAGGCAAACTTCGCGCGAAAATCGGTGGCAAAAAATCGAAGGATGCTCGAAAATGAAATCATTGAACGTGGCTTGATCCGTCGATTGATCGTCGGTGCGATCCGATTGGCTCGTGGTATCGTCCGATTTTGTGTTATCCTGCGACGAAACACCGGGGATGGTAAGCGCCAGCACCGTCAGCAGCAGAAACAGACTTAAAGCGTGGCGCAAATATGGCATCGTGTCGTAGTTTGTTTATCGCGAATGAATTGATTCGGTCAAGTGCGCCAAACCGCAACGATGTCCGTAGTTGACCCGGCTTCTCGTCGTTGATAAGTGACAGGGCTTCGCAGCGACTCTGGGAGTTTTGTTTTCGAAAACCGGATTAGGGGCCACGCGAAAATTTAAATTAGAACCTTGGACTTTTGGTGATGGGTGCGCAAACATTCGTCGGAGAAAATTTTCACTTGAACATGGACCCAGGTTTTTGTGTCCATCGTGGATAACATTTGCAATGAATACTGGAATTAACGCTATTAACGAAGCGGCGCAGGAGGCAAGCGCCTTTGTGCGGCCGCTGTTCAGCGAAATCGGCAAGGTCATCATCGGGCAGAATTACCTGGTGGAGCGGCTCGTGGTAGGCTTGTTGGCCAACGGGCATGTGCTGCTGGAAGGCGTGCCGGGGCTCGCGAAAACGTTGAGCGTGAAATCGCTCGCGAATTGTCTGAGCGTGAATTTCTCCCGGCTGCAATTCACGCCGGACATGCTGCCCGCGGATATCATCGGTACGCAAATCTACAACCCGCAATCTGGAGGGTTCACGACGAGGCGCGGACCGATTTTTGCCAACCTGATTCTGGCTGACGAAATCAACCGCGCGCCCGCCAAGGTGCAGAGCGCCTTGCTCGAGGCGATGCAGGAGCGGCAGGTGACCATTGGTGAAACCACGTTCAAGCTCGAAGAACCTTTCCTGGTTTTGGCCACGCAGAACCCGATTGAACAGGAAGGCACGTATCCGTTACCCGAAGCGCAGGTCGACCGGTTCATGTTGAAGCTGAAGATCGGCTATCCCACCCGCGCCGAGGAGCGGCAAATTCTCGAGACGATGGCGCGCACGTCTGACCTTCCTACCACGAAAGCAGTGGTGGACCCGCGGCAAATCCTGAACGCGCGCAAAGTCATCAATGACATTTACGTCGACGACAAGGTGAAGGATTACATCGTGGATTTGGTTTGTGCTACGCGCGACCCGGACCACTACAAAATTCAAGTGAAGGATTTCATTCAACTCGGCGCCTCGCCGCGCGCGACGATTGCGCTGACGCTGGCTTCCAAAGCTTACGCCTTCCTGAAAGGTCGCGGATACGTCACACCGCAGGACGTGAAAAGCATCGGCATGGATGTGCTGCGCCACCGCGTGGCGATTACCTACGAAGCCGAAGCTGAGGATAAAACGAGCGAAACGGTGGTGCAGAAGATTTTTGATGAACTGCCGGTGCCGTGAGTCGGTGCATATGGTCAAACTCTGCTTTTCTTTCTTGCTCTTGTCAGCGGCATTGGTCATCAGCGGCTGCGATGGGATGAAAGTTCCGCGCAAGACGTCGGGCCAGAATGTTTCCTGCGAAAATCACATTTTTAACGCCGTGGTCTTGCTTGCCCCGGAAAACGCGACATATCTAGAAAAACATTTTGCCACTCTTTGGAACCCATCGACGAATATTGTTAATGAAGCTACAGGCAAAATTGAGAACTACTTGAGACACTTGCATCCCGAAAAATCCTGGCAAGTTCAGGAATTGGCGGAAATTCGTGTTAGGTTGCCAAAAACAGTTTGTCAGGCGGTCGGAATTACATTTGAGGGACATGAAGCGATCTTATTAAACTGCCTGCCCGCGGAAGGCGCTTTTACCAACTTTTGGCGGGATCGTTTTATAAAGGTCTTTGACGGGGGAGCGCATTATTGGAATGTCATCTACATTCCCGAAAGCGGCTCTTTTGTTAATCTTAAAATTAACGGAATGGCATGATCCCCCGCGAAATTCTCAAAAAAATCCGCCAGATCGAGCTGCGCACGAATCGCATCGTGAACGAGACGCTTGCGGGGGCATATCATAGCGTGTTCAAAGGGCAGGGGATGAACTTTGACGAGGTGCGCGAGTATCAACCGGGCGATGATGTGCGCGCGATTGATTGGAACGTGACGGCGCGCATGAATCATCCGTTCATCAAGAAATTCGTGGAGGAACGCGAATTGACGTTGATGCTGCTCGTGGATGTGAGCGGGTCGGGATTGTTTGGTTCGAAGGAGCAATCGAAGCGCGAACTCGCGGCGGAGATTGCCTCGGTGCTGGCGTTCTCGGCCATCCGCAACAACGACAAGGTGGGGCTGCTCTTGTTTACGGACGAGGTGGAAAAATTCATTCCGCCGCGCAAGGGCCGCAGTCACGTGTTGCGCGTCATCCGCGAAGTTTTATTTTTCGAGCCGAAGCGGCGCGGAACCGATTTGAACGAGGCGCTGGAATATTTCATGCGCGTCACCTCGCATCGCGCGATCGCAGTCGTCATTTCTGATTTCATTGGATCACCTGCGGCAGCACGGGGCAAGAGCAAGCACCGGTTGCGTCCGCAATTGATGCTGCTCGAATCGCTGGCGCAGGCTTCATTCACCATGCTTCGGCAGGCGAATCGCCGCCACGACGTGGTGGCGGTGCAAGTCACTGATCCGCGCGAACTCGAATTGCCGGCGCTCGGCCGGCTCGTGCTGGAGGACGCGGAAACTGGCGAGATCGTCGAGGTCAGCACGGGCGATCCTCGCAAGCGCGCGGCCTTTGCGGAACGCCAGGCGAAGGCG
>Ga0207694_10003096_pt1 | contig 13306 bp, 15 predicted proteins | sample KBSC34metaG_FD_184353 | JGI IMG/M metagenome (GOLD analysis project Ga0207694, IMG submission 184353) | Corn rhizosphere microbial communities from Kellogg Biological Station, Michigan, USA - KBS C3-4 metaG (SPAdes) (version 2) | ecosystem: Host-associated > Plants > Roots > Rhizosphere > Soil...
TTGCTGCCGAGTGGCATGTCGCAGTCGTCGCGATTCCGGGGGGCGTGAGGCGGGACAGCCGTCGCCTTGACGACTGCGACAACCGTCGAAGTCGCAGTCGTCGCGATTCCGGGGGGCGTGAGGCGGTTCGGGCATGGATTCTTGAAACCAGCCTTGCCCGCGTCGCAGTCGTCGCGATTCCGGGGGGCGTGAGGCGGGCATGAGGCGCCGGTGGCAACAACCAAACCGGTGGCGTAGCCGCACGAGGTCGGGGACTTCCCTTATCGACAGTTCGAAGCAACCGTCCGACAGTGATAGCAGGATTTGTTGGTTCGCAGGGACGCATCAGGCATTCCTGATGGCGAAACGCAAATCAACGCGGTGCCAAATAGCGCCGCGTGATGCCCCGCACATTTATGAAAAGGAAATTAATCGCATTATCGCAGCGTTATACAAACGCGCTGCGAAAATACCTGCGGGCGGGATTGCGCGGCAGCCTGCAGTCGGCGTTGGGGCTGGGACGGCAGGCGGTCGTCCTTCGGTTGGAGACTTTGGAACTGGCGCGCATGCACGAGCGAGCCTTTGCCGCCCTGGGGCCATTAAACGGCACAACTCGGTCCATCAAACAAGCTGAGGTTTTTTTCACGGAAGCCATCACTCCGATTATGGAAACGCATCGCGCCGCACGGCAGACCAAACTGGATTTAGACCGCCTGACCGAAGCGCTCGATCAGCGTACGGCGGAACTGGCCTCCACCAACCTTCAGCTGCAGCGCGGCATCGTCCGCCGCAAAAGCGTGGAAACCGCCCTCAAGAAAAGCGGCATCCGTTACAGCAAGCTTCTAAAGGATTCGCTGCACTTGCAGGCGGGCTTGCGGGAACTGACGCATCAGGTGCTGGCGGCACAGGAGGATGAGCGCACGAAAATGAGCCAGGAACTTCAGAATGAAATTGCCCAGACTCTATTGGGCATCAATGCCCGGCTGCTCTCCCTGCAAAAGGCAGCGCGGGGCAACACTCACGGGCTCCAAAATGAGATCGCCACCGCGCAGCGATTGGTGGTAAAATCGGCCAGGTCGGTGAGGCGTTTAGCCCGTGAGTTTCGAAGCGCATGAAACCCAAGCTTTTCAACTTGTCAAGCCGCTATCAAGTCGCTCTGAGAGATCATTTAAAGAACGGCCCGCAAGGAAACTTTAAGTCAGCGCGAAGGTTGGGCGCCCAAGCCCTGACCGCCGGGTTGCAGACGTTGGAATTGGCCAAACTCCATGAGAGTGTGCTGGTCATGCAGATTTTGCCGACATGCCCGCCTCGCAGTCGCGCAGCGCTCGTCAAGCAGGCCGGCGCTTTTTTTACCGCCGTGATTACTCCCCTCGAGGACACGTATCATAGCGCGCAGCAAGCTACCGCTCACCTGCAGTCATTCGTCGAGACCTTAAGCCAGCGCACGGTGGAGCTGGCGGCTTCCAACATGGAATTGCGCCAGGAAATCACCCAGCGCAAAGCGGTGGAAAAAAGACTCAAGAATAGCGAGCGCCATTATTCGCAACTGCTGAAACAGTCCGACCACTTGCAGGAGGAATTGCGCCGATTATCCCGCCAGATTCTCTCCGCCCAGGAGGACGAGCGCAAAAAGATAAGCCGTGAATTGCACGATGTCATCGCCCAGACGCTCACGGGCATTAATGTCCGGCTCGCCAACTTGAAAAAAGGGGCTGCCGCCAACACCAAGGATCTCGATCAAAACATTGCGCGCACGCAAAAGCTCGTTGAGCACTCGGTAAACCTGGTGCACCGATTCGCCCGCGAATTGCGCCCGACAGTATTGGATGACCTCGGGCTGATTCCCGCGTTGCATACCTTCCTGAAAGGTTTCCGAAAACAGACCGGCCTGCAGATCAGCTTGTCGGCCTTTGCCGAAGTGGAGCAAATGACCGGCGAACGGCGCACCGTGCTTTTTCGCGTTGCCCAGGAAGCGCTCAACAACGTCAACCGCCATGCGAAAGCGAGCCGGGTGAACGTGAAGATCAAAAAGCGGGATGGCGTGGTCTGCATGAGTATAAAAGACAACGGCAAAGGTTTCGTGACAGAACACGCGTTGCATTCCAAGAAGAGCAAGCGCCTGGGATTGCTGGGCATGAGAGAACGGCTGGATATGGTCGGCGGCAAATTTACCGTAACATCGTCGCCAGGCAAAGGGACTTGCGTCCTTGCGCAGATTCCTTTCATGGACCGCGGTACCCCCCCCCGCGGCGGCAAAGCCCATTAGTCACAAACCGAGTTAAACTTTAATACGATTATGAAGCGCATCACTATACTATTGGCGGAAGATCACCAAGTCGTTCGCGAGGGTTTTCGGTCCTTATTGGAACACGAACAAGATCTTGAAGTTGTGGGCGAAGCGGAAACCGGCCGCCAGGCCGTGCAATTGACGCGAAAACTTCGTCCGGCGGTGGTCGTGATGGACATTGCCATGCCGTTGCTCAACGGGCTGGAAGCCACGCGGCAGATTCGCAAGGATTTTCCGGAGACGAAAGTGCTCATTCTTTCCGCGCACAGCGATGATGCCTACGTGGAACAGATGACTGCGCTGGGCGCTGCGGGATTTTTGGTCAAGCAAACCTCCTCGCACGAATTGGCCACGGCCATTCGCAAAATCCACGAAGGCGAAACGTATTTCAGCGCCTCCGTTTTCAAACGTGTGCAGGATCGCAAGCGCAAATCGTTGGGCCGGGACGGCAATTCCGACAAGCGGAGCAATCACTTGAGTTCACGCGAGGTGGAGGTGTTGCAACTGATTGCCGAAGGAAAGGCGAACAAACAAGTTGCCTCGGAACTGGGTGTGAGTTTCAAGACGGTGGACAAGCACCGGCAGCACCTGATGAGCAAGTTGAACATCCACGATGTCGCCGGGTTGACGCGTTACGCCATTGCCGAAGGAATCATCGAGAGCAGCGTGCGGGTGACCATTTGTTAGCCAGCTCGGACGGTGTTGGAGGGGGAAATCCCCCACGGCGAGCCCCCAATTTAACATGATATCTTTCCCGTTTATGCTCAGCATGCAATGGAAGATGAATCATTTACCCCCGTGGAGAAGCCGGCGAGCATACCGGAGGGTTGGGAAAACAAGATGTCCCGCCGTCGGATCCTCGTCGTGGATGACGACGATGACATTCGTCGCTTCAATTCCGAAGCCTTGACGAGGTCCGGTTACCTCGTGGAGGCCGCCGTGGATGGTGCCGAGGGCTGGGAGGCGCTTAATGCCGGCCGCTTTGATCTTCTGATTACGGATAATAATATGCCAAAGCTCACCGGCGTTGAGTTGATCAAAAAACTTAACGCCGCCCGCATGCCGGTGCCGGTCATCCTGGCCTCGGGGGTATCACACCCCGAAGAGTCTGAACTACGCCTGGCTGCCAGGTTGCCAAAACCATTCACTCTTGATGAGTTGTTGGGAACGGTCAAAAAAGTGCTGAGCGGGGCCGAGGATGCCGAATGGCAGGAGCCGCTGTCAAATCGACCGCCCGCGGATCCGTGGCAGGTGTGACGAGTCCATTCTTAGTGATTCGAATGAGACGAATGGCCGTGCTGTTTTTGCATTGTCTTGAGATGGCGAAAGCCGACGAGTTTTTTGTGCTGCTCGTCCCATAGACGAAGCGCCAGCGTCCTGAAGCTGCCGGAAAGCGTGAGCGGTTTTACCTGTTGAAAGATCAAATGCGCCTTGTGACACCGCTCCAGATTGTAATTTGGAATCCGCGCGCTCAAATGATGGATATGATGATAGCCGATATTGCCGGAGAACCATTGCAGAATCTTCGGGAGCTTGTAGAACGAACTGCCTTTTAGCGCCGCTGTGGCATAATCCCATTGTTCGGCTCGCTCCCAATAGACGCCTTCGAATTGGTGCTGCACGTAAAAAAGCCAAAAGCCAATCGAACCCGCCACTGCGAGCACGGTCAACTGAATCAATAGATATGGCAGGACTCCAAACAGAAGACTGAGCCCGGCGGCCATTCCAAGAACCGCCAGATTCATCCAATGCACAGAAAGGCGCTCGCGCTTGTTGGCGCTGCGGGAAGGAATCCGTTGTTTGATCGCCATGACATACAGCGGAGCAATCACGAAAAGCACGACGGGGTTTCGCGCGAGCCGATAGGCGAAGCGTTTCCACCGTGGCGATTCCAGATATTCCTGGACGGTCAGCGTCCACAAATCGCCGGTGCCCCGCTTATCAAGATGGCCCGAAGTTGCGTGATGAATGGCGTGCTCCCATCGCCATTGATAGAAGGGTGTGAAAGCAAGCAAGCCGGCGACGAAGCCCACCGCGTCATTAGCTCTGCGGGATTTGAAATACGACCCGTGGCCGCAATCGTGAAAGATGATGAAGACACGCACCAAAAACATCCCGGCCAGAAGCGCCAGCGGAAAAACCAGCCACCAGGATATAACGAGGCTTAAATACATCAGACACCAAATTGCTGCATAGGGAACGATGGTATTTGCAATCTGCCAGAGAGCCCGCGCCATTGAAGGCTTCTGGTATTGAAGCACAATCTCCTTCCATGTGGTCTCGTCCGCCCCTCCGGAATTCACATCATCAGTCATAGCTCACCTGCCGTTTTCAAACCGAATCTCCCATGCCTCAATCTAACCGCAATTTCGATTGCGGAAATGTGGGGGAGATACCCGACGCCTATTATGGCGTGTCACCCGCCGTGATGGGGAATGCCCCACGGGTACTCACACCATAGGCGCGCACGATTTCTCAATCTACTATTTGCCATGATCAACAACGCCATCCCGCAAACGGAAAGTTCCGTCAGCGCCTCCGTTCCAAACCGCGCGATACTGCGCAATTCTTTCCTCGCGGTGAAAAACGATGTTCCCGTGCGTGCACCGGACGCCGAATTGTTGTCCGCCTGCACCTCGCGGAGAGATTTCCTCCCGCCTTCAGAACAAGTTTTGAGGGTCGCGGGGTATGAGGAAATGACCGCCGCTAACTGCAACCAGTTTCGGAAAGCGGCTTGCGCCGCGTGGAATGAACACACGGATGTCGAAATCGATTTGTCTCAAACGACGCTCATCGATTGCGCCGGACTCGGGGCGTTGATCGCGGTCCGCAATCTGACCCGGGAGCGCAAAGGCGTGGCGCGCCTGATGAATCCCACGTCATTTGTGCTGCAAATGCTCGACCTCACGCGGACAGGACAATTGTTTGACATCATAAACGCGGTGGACGATGGACTCATTTTCGGTCCAGCCGCGCACAATTGAAGTCTCTCACACGTCAGGAACGGGGGGGATTTACCCCACGGTAAACCCCATAATTCCCACTCTGCTCATTTCGACTTACCATTAGTGGTTCGTGAACGGCGTTTGAAACAGACCTCGTCGTGTTTCGTGGACGTAACCGTTTGCGTGATGAGTCGGGCGACTGGGAAAATATGAACCAAAAAACATCCATCCGCCGGGTTAAACCTCGACGGCAGGCCAATGGGCAGAGCGTCCGTCGCAGTGAGCAAACGAAGCTCGAAGAGGCTTTTCTTCTCCAGAAACAATTGCTCGTCACCCGCGATTATGCCGAAGCCGTCATCGAAGCCGTCCCACCCCTCCTGGTGCTGGACCATGAACTGCGGGTGCTGACGGCTAATGCTTCCTTTTGCAAATGTTTCAAGGTCTCCCAGCACCAGACATTGAATCGCCTGATATACGAACTCGGCAATGGCCAATGGGATATTCCTCAATTGCGCATCCTGTTGGAAAAGGTGCTGCCCCGGAAAAGCTTTTTCAAAGATTTTGAGGTCACGCACGAATTTAAAGGCATTGGACGCCGCACGATGCTTTTGAGCGGCCGGCAAGTGGACCATCTCCAAAAGATTCTGCTATTCATCGAAGACATTACCGAGCGGCGCGTAACCCAGGCGGCCATCCGTACTTCCGAGATTCGCTACCGGCGGCTTTTTGAAGCAGCTCGTGATGGCATTTTGATTCTCGACCCTGCCACCCGCAAGATAACGGACGCCAATCCGTTCATGTCGGAACTATTGGGTTACCCGCATCGCGAATTATTAGGAAAAGAGCTTTGGGAAATCGGCCTGCTCAAGGACGAGAAGGCCAGCCGGGCCGCTTTTCGCGAGCTGCGAAGAAATCATTTCATCCGCTACGAAGATTTGCCGCTCCAGAACAAAAAGGGCCGGCGCAACGAAGTTGAATTCGTCAGTAATCTCTATGATGAGGACGGGCGAAAAGTCATCCAATGCAACATCCGCGACATTACCGAACGGAAACACAATGAAGTCGCCCTGCGTGCCAGTGAAGAACGCTTTCGGGCGCTGTTCCATAATGGCCCTGTCGCGGTCTATTCCTGCAACGCCTCGGGAACAATCCAGGAATTTAACCGCCGCGCGGCCAGATTGTGGGGGCGAAGGCCAAAACGGGGAGATACCGCCGAACGTTTTTGTGGCTTGCTGAAAATGCTTCACCCCGATGGCGTGCCCATGCCGCACAATCGATGTCCAATGGCCAAGGTATTGAAAGGTGAAATACCCGGAGCACGGGACGCTGAAGTTGTCATTGAACGGCGCGACGGCTCAAAGATCACCTGCATCGCCAATATTGTTGCGCTCAAGGATGAACGGGGACAAATCACTGGCGCGATCAATTCCTTTTACGACATTACCGAACGCAAGCGCGCGGAGACTGCGCTGCGTGAATCAGAATCGCGTTATCGCGACCTGTTCAATTCGATGGATGAAGGTTTTTGCGTTGTTGAAATGATTTTGGACGACAAGCGGAAGCCTGCGGACTACCGGTTTTTGGAAGTGAACCCGAGTTTCGAGAAGCAGGGAGGACCGGCGAACGCGACGGGAAAGCGAATGCGGGAACTCGTCCCCAATATCGAAGGGAGTTGGTTTAAAATCCTGGGAGCAGTGGCGTTGACGGGCAGGCCGGTGCGCTTTGTGGAGCAATCAAAGGCCCTGGAGAACCGCTGGTTTGATGTCTATGCCTTCCAAATCGGCGCGAAGAATGACCTCAAAGTGGCCGTGCTTTTTTCCAACATCACCGACCGCAAACTGTCCGAACAGGCTTTGTTGAGTGCCAAAAACGAAATCGGACGGCACGCTCTTGAACTGGAGCAGGTCGTGGCCGCGCGAACGGCTGAGCTTCGGGATACGATTGGCGAACTCGAAGGTTTCTCCTATAGCGTGTCGCATGACATGCGCGCGCCGTTGCGCGCTATGCAAAGCTACGCCTCCTTTCTCGTGGATGAATACGCCGGCAAGCTGGATGAGAAAGGAATCAATTATCTCCACCAGATAATGCGCTCGACGGTCAGGCTCGATCAACTTATCCAGGATGTCTTGAGTTACACCCGGGTACTCCATTCCAAGCTGCCGATGGAAGACGTGGATCTTGACCGCCTCGTGCGCGATATTGTCGAGACATTCCCGAACGGGTTGCCAATTCAGCCTGAAATTCGCGTCATCGGCGCTTTGCCGAGGGTAATCGGAAACGTGGCGCTTTTGGGCCAGGTCGTCTCCAATCTGCTGAGCAATGGCGCAAAATTTGTCGCAGCCGGGACCGCGCCCCTCCTAGAGATTTCAGCGGAGGTAATGGGGGATGATTTCGTCCGCGTATGGTTTAAAGACAACGGCATCGGCATCGCCCCGGAAAACCACAAACGTATTTTCCGTTTGTTCGAGCGGATTCACCCCATTACGGAGTACAAGGGCACGGGCATTGGCCTGACCATCGCACGCAAGGCGAGCGAACGGATGGGCGCGGAAGTCGGTTTCGAGTCGCGTCTGGGCGTGGGCAGCAGTTTTTGGATCCAACTAAAAAAGGCATAGAATCATGAAAACAATCCTCCAGGTCGAAGATGATCCCAACGATGTTTTCCTTTTTCAGCACGCCATCACCAAAGCGGGCGTGGCAAACCCCGTCCAGGTCGCCACTGACGGGCAGCAGGCCATCAACTATTTGCAAGGGACTGGGAAGTTCGCCGATCGCGAAAAATATCCGTTTCCATGCCTGGTTCTACTGGATTTGAAATTGCCGTACGTGATGGGGTTGGATGTCCTAAAATGGATTCGCCAACAGCCGTGCGCCGCCTTGACGGTACTGATGCTGACGGCGTCGGGAGAAGAGGCGGATGTGGTGGCCTCCTACCGGCTGGGCGCCAACGGCTTTCTGACGAAGCCATCACAAGCGAGCAAACTTCAGGACATGGTTAAAGCCATCGCAGATTTCTGGCTCACCCACAATGTGCTGCCGCATGAGCCTTTAGCGAAATTGTCTATGAATGAAGCCGTGAACCTCGTTCGATCCACCACCGATCTCACGCCAAAACGCGAACGTATCAACGGAAAAGGCGGGAAGAGTGGCCGCATGATGTGAAGGTAAAAAAATGAAAAAAATCACCGTTCTTCTTTGCGATGATCACACCATTTTCCGTGAAAGTTTGCGCCTGTTGCTACAGGCAAAGGAGAACATCGAGGTTATCGGTGAGGCCGCCAATGGCCACCAAGCGGTGGCGGAAGTGGCCAGACTTCGGCCCGAAGTAGTCTTGATGGATCTGGCCATGCCCTTGCTAAATGGGATTGAGGCCACCCGCAGGATAACTTCTGAAACGCCCTCAATCAGAGTGCTCTTTCTAAGCAGTTACAGCGATGAACAGCACGTGCAACAGGCCTTGGATGCGGGCGCTTCGGGTTATGTGATGAAAGAAACCGCATCACAAGAATTATTGCGCGCGATTAACGACGTCAGGAACGGAAATGCATTCTTTAGTCCGCTGATTGCCGAGAGTTTATTGCAGCGGTGGAAGAATCGTAAAGGGCGTCCCAAGGCCAGTGCCACCCCGACATTAACCGATCGCCAAAAAGACGTCTTGCAATTAATTGCCGAAGGGTATTCCACGAACCAAATGGCCCCGCTGCTCTGTATCAGCGCCAGTACGGTGGAGAAGCATCGCCAGAGACTGATGAAGAAATTGAATATTCACGAAGTCGCAACCTTGACCCGCTACGCGGTTTCTCAGCGGCTGGTGGAGGCGGATTCCTACAACCACCCGACCGGCGCCACCACCGTGCTCGTTGGCGGGAGAAGCGCATCTTACCTGAATGCAGAAAGCCGGCTACAACTATGAAAACATTAAACGATGAAGGGATCGAAGTCTCGTCCTCCCCCTCAACAAATTATTGCGTCCGGCCCGTTCCGAAATCTGAACTGCGGAAGAAAGCTCGCGAGCGAGTATTCAAGCGGGTCGAGAAATCAACCAGCCTGGCCGTTCGGTATCCACGGTTGAAAACCCTGACCGTGAACCTCCTTTATTTCGACCGTGATATCGTGCCCTGGGGACATGGCCTCCTCTACCGGGCAAACCTTCAGACAGCAAAGTCTCTGCTGCACTTTCACTGTCCCAGCTCGTGCTGCAATGGTGGCGGCTTTGACTTGAGTAAACACCTGAATTCCGCCGTCGCCGAACACCGCAAGTCGATTGACTGCCAGGTGCCTTGCCGAGGCTCGCGCGATCAAGAATCCGGGAAAATGGTCCGCTGCGAAAGCGTTCTGCATTTCAAAATGAGCCTGACCTTTAAAACGAAGGCGGCTGCCACCCGCCGCATCATGGTTCCCACGCGGACCCGAGAACTGGCCGGAGCCGACTCCAATTATGAAGCATAATAAAAACCACGACAATGCCCAAGGCGCCGAGCCGCAGCAAGTACCTGTCCTCTTCGAATTCGCTCATCCGACGGCCACCACTGTTTGCATCGCGGGATCTTTTAATGACTGGAATCCGATCTCCAAACCCATGCATTCCTCGGGCGCCGGGAACTGGTGGAAAGAAACCAGCCTTGCGCCTGGCATTTATGAATATTGCCTCGTGGTGGACGGTGAATGGATGCCTGACCCGCACGCCAGAAAAACGCTGCCCAACCCGTTTGGCGGAAGGAACTCCATTCTGGAGGTGGCCAGCTCATCGGAAGCAGCGCATCGTGCGGACGCGACGAGCCTGCCGTTGAAAAGCAAAAACTAACCGCGCCCGACCGCCGCCCGTCTCGGATAAGAAATAGAACCAATTCACCGGAATAGATTTGTGCGTCTTGGACCCATTTTACTCATTCTCCTCGTTCTGTTATTGATCGGCATCCTCCCCGCATGGCCGCACAGCAAAAGTTGGGGCTTTGGTCCCAGCGGCGGTGTCGGTCTGGTTGTGGTGATTGTGTTGATGCTGGTGTTAACCGGCAGAATTTGAGCGCGTGAGCGAACCGCCGGTTCATTTCGTGGAGCGGCAATCAAAATTGCCGGCGCAACAGAAGAGCAGAGGCGCGAAATGAACAAACATGAATACCGGCCGGTGACCGAAACAAGTCGGCGCGATTGTAGAGAAACGCTACGCAAGTGCGAAGCATCGCGGGACTATTGGAAATTCGTCGCCCTGACGTTTATTATCATCTCGCTGTTGTGCATCCTGGAGCTTTACGGCTGCTTGCCGGATTCAAATTAAAGACCGCCGTCGTCATGGCTTTTCCGGCTTGCGACCAGCGGCATCCTCATCTTGCTCGAATCTCTCGCCCAGTTTGCCCTTGCTGTCCGTTACCAACTGCTTGCCGGAACTATCCACCTCCGGCACCTGGCAGGTCATCCAGTAATCATTGATCACCTTCAATTGATTGCGCAATTGCTCGTGGCTTTGTGGTTTTACGTGGTAGGAGCTGGCGCCCAGCATATAGGATTTCTTGATATCGTCGAGGTCGGCGGAGGCTGATAAAACAATCGTCGGAATCACTTTCCACTGTGGATTGCTCTTCAGAAACTCAAGCACTGCGAAACCGTCGCCATCAGGCATTTTCAGGTCCGTCATGATAAAAGTGGGATAGGCATACTTTTGGCGGTCGGCAAATTTCCCATCTCCCATCATATAGGCAATGGCTTGGGCTCCGCTGGCCACGAGTTGAATCGGGTCGGTCACCCCGATCTCCCTGAACGCGTCCTGGATCAGGAACTGGTCGTTGGCATCATCTTCCACGACCATAATGGTGGCATGGTACTTTTTCATACGTTCAACAAGATCGGGCGTAAGATGCTCCCCGGTGCCGTAGCCGAAGCCCCTGTTTGGAGGCGAAGGCCCCTCGTTCCGGCGCAGAAATTGTATTCCGGGTTCGGGAAAGCATAAATAATTTCAATATCGCTCAAATGTTGCTTAACGGCGAACCTGATTGCATCGCCCCCGCTCTTGAATTCGCAGGCTTGCCCAACATCTTCTATCCAATCGCCAGAATTCATGTAGAGCCCGGTATTAACATCCCGTAATAAAATTTTCATAATTCGTCTCTTTTTCGCTGACTTCAATACTCCTACGGCTAATGGCCGTTCTCCATTGGGGAAAGACCGGGCGGTAAATCCATGAAAATGGGAATCCGAGAAAACGGAAAAGGGAGCGGTGTAGCAATTCAAGTAAGGGGCCATGACATCGGAAGTGCGCAAGTGAATTGTCGGGGAATGGCTGAGCCCCGAGGCACGGAAGCGTAGGTGGCGCGAAATTTTTGATCTCGAACCGAAAACGGCCTCGCAAAACGACACGGGTTTTTCGGGACTTCGATTCTGTCGATCTTGATGAATCCAACCAAATCAAGCCAGTCTCCGCCAGGAACCATGAACACATTTCGATTAAAAGCGAGGGCGAGGGGGAAATACCCCACGGTTAACCCCCGCGATGCCGCGCGTCCGGCTTCCATTGTATCCTAATCGTGTCGAAAACCGGACAAACGAAGAGGGATTCTCCACGGTGATTTGGGCGAGAACCATCACCTCTGCCACAAGGTTCCGGCGGCTGAACCGATACTTTGATCTGAACCGGGGTTACGACCAATCGAGAATGAAAAATGACAACAGAACTATCGAATGATAAAAACGGAAGGCACATCACGATTCCGTTCGTGTTCCCGGCTCCGGCAGCCCGGCGAGTATCGCTGGCTGGCGATTTCAACAATTGGGATCCTGAAGACATGCCCATGTATAAAGGTTCCGACGGCGTGTGGTATTTGAGCGTGTCGCTGGCACCGGGCCGTTACGAATATCGCTTCATTGCTGACGGAGCGTGGCAGGACGATCCCGCCGCTTACAATAAAGGGCTGCCAGCACCCTGGGTGGTGAGAGTTGTATGAGAATTGTAAGCGCTGAAATCGTCGGCAACCGCAAGGCGCTCGACCCGGCAAACAAGGAATAAAAAACTATGAATGCTCTAAAACACCGAGACCAATTAAACAACATGGAAACTTTCCAGCACAACTTGGACAGTTTATTGCGACATTCCTCAACGCTCCATCGCGGGACGCGACAGGAACCTGTAGTTGCCCCCGAATGGTCCCCGTTGGTGGATATCAGCGAAGATGAGAAGGAATACCTGATCAAAGCCGAGTTGCCGGAAGTGCGGAAAGAGGATGTCAAGGTGACCGCAGAGGCGGGGACGCTGACGATCATGGGTGAGCGAAGATTTGAAAACGGCGAGCAAGGCAAAAAATATCACCGCGTTGAGCGCAGGTATGGAACCTTCGGGCGCACCTTCTTGCTACCACCGGACGCCAGTCCTGCGAAGGTCAGCGCTGAATTCAAAGAGGGCGTGCTGACAGTGCATCTCGTGAAAGATGAAAAAGCCAATCCGCAACAGATCGAGATCGAGGTTTCCTGAACGCCGATAACCTGAACATCACTCAAGCCTTTGCGACTTTATCTGATTAATCCCTCGAATCCTCTAGTGAGCAGCGTCAGTGCCCGCGAGAGCCCGTGGACCAACACCCGGGCCGGAAAGAGGTGAAGCAGTCGACGAATCCGGAAGCCATGAAAACGATAAAAAGGGAAAATCCAGCGACCGATGGACCTTTCCTTGAGCCGCCGAGGGCTAACGCTGCGGCATCTGTGGAGCCAGAAGAATTATCGCGGTTCGAAGGGGAAGGCGGACACGAAGCGCCAGATCCCGAATGGATCGATGTTCCACTTGAACATGGCACCTGGCGAAAACAATGCCGGGCAGCCGGCCAAATAAGGCCTGCAAATCAAGTCCTGCAAACCGTAACCAAGAGAAATAAATATGAATAAATCCATATGTCCTCATTGTGGCGTTAAGCTTGGAAACTTCCTTTACGCCGATGCGTGTCCGAGTTGTCTCGAGGAATTGAAGCACAACACAGCCCCGCTGCTCTCAGCCAATAAGAAAGATCCAAAGAGAAGGCACTCGTGGCCGATTCGGATTTTTTTCAACATCGTGCGCTTCATAGAGAGTTGATGCCATTACCATGAAGGTAAAGATTTTCGAGATTATTCTTCG
>Ga0207694_10003098_pt1 | contig 13304 bp, 9 predicted proteins | sample KBSC34metaG_FD_184353 | JGI IMG/M metagenome (GOLD analysis project Ga0207694, IMG submission 184353) | Corn rhizosphere microbial communities from Kellogg Biological Station, Michigan, USA - KBS C3-4 metaG (SPAdes) (version 2) | ecosystem: Host-associated > Plants > Roots > Rhizosphere > Soil...
GTTCGCGGCGGTGAAATGAGCAACTCCAGAGTCCGCACCACCGATCTGCGCGCGAAGAAGCGCCGCGGCGAAAAGATCGCGATGCTCACCGCGTACGACGCCAACATGGCGCGCCTGCTCGATCGCGCGGGCGTGGACGTGCTGCTCGTCGGCGACTCGGTGGGCGTGGTGATGCTGGGCTACGAAGACACGATCGCCGTGACGCTCGACGACATGCTGCACCACACGCGGGCGGTCGCGCGCGGCACGTCGCACGCGCTCGTGGTCGCCGACATGCCGTTCATGACCTATCAGGTCAGCGTCGAAGAGGCCGTGCGCAACGGGGGGCGCCTGATTCAGGCGGGCGCGGCGGCCGTGAAAGTGGAAGGCGGCCCTGCCATCACCGGCGCCGTGCGACGCCTGGTCGAAGTCGGCATTCCCGTGATGGGCCACCTGGGCCTGCGGCCGCAGTCGGTGCATCAGATGGGCGGCTACCACCGGCAGGCGGTGCAGCGCGAAGACATCGAGACGCTCGTCGAAGACGCGCACGCCCTCGAGCGCGCTGGCGCCTTCGCCATCGTCCTCGAGGCTGTCGGCCACGACGCGGCCCGGCAGGTGACCGCCGCGGTGAGCGTGCCGACGATCGGCATCGGATCCGGTCCCGACTGCGACGGCCAGGTGCTGGTCAGCCCGGACATGCTGGGGCTCTTCGACGGCCAGATTCCCTCGTTCGCCAAGCAGTATGTCCGGCTGGTCGACGACATCACGCGCGCCGCGCGCGAGTACGTCGACGACGTGCGCGCCGGACGCTTCCCCGAAGTGTCGCGCCCGATCGAAGCAAAGAAGTCCTGATCTCCTAGAGAGGCGGATACCAGTGCGCGTGGTCCAGACTCCCGACGAGATCCGTGCGTCGATGGTTTCCCGTCGCGGCTCGGGTACCGTGGGCTTGGTGCCGACCATGGGTGCGCTGCATGCGGGGCATGCCCGCCTGATCGAGCGCGCGCGCGCCGACTGCACCACCGTGGTGGTGAGCATCTTCGTCAACCCGTTGCAGTTCGATCGCGCCGACGACCTGGCGCGCTATCCCCGTCCGCTCCACGCCGACCTCGCTCTGTGCGAGCAGCTGGGCGTGGATGTGGTGTTCGCACCCACGCCGGAATCGGTCTATCCAGAACCGCCCGATGTCACAGTGCACGTCGGCGCGACCGCAAAGTATCTGTGCGGCGCGTTCCGGCCAGGGCACTTCAACGGGGTGGCCACCGTCGTGCTGAAGCTGTTCAACGTCGTCCAGCCTCAAGTCGCGTACTTCGGGGAGAAGGATGCGCAGCAGCTGGCGGTCATCCGGCGGATGGTGGCGGACTTGAACGTGCCGGTCACGATCGCTCCGGTGCCGACAGTGCGAGAGCCGGACGGTCTGGCCTTGAGCTCGCGTAACCAGCTTTTGAGCGCCGAGGAGCGTGCGCTGGCGCCGGCGCTGCGCCAGGCGCTCATCGTCGCGCGCGACGTGGTCGCTGGCGGCACGCGCGACACGGCAGCGGTGAAGCAGCTTGCGGCAGGCACCATTCCGGGCAACGAGCGACTGCGCCTCGAGTATCTGGAAATCGTGGATCCGTGGACGTTCCAGCCGCTGGAGCACATCGACCGCCCGGCACTGGCGGCGGGCGCGCTCTGGGTCGGTTCGACGCGGCTCATCGACAACGTTCTCTGCACGCCGCCCGCATAATACGGACATGAGCCGCCTGCTGCTGGCCATCAGCGCCCTGGCGATCGCCGTCATGGTTGGCGTTGCAGCGCAGACTCGCGTGAACCGCGGCATCACGCAGGTACCGGGTATTCGCGTCGGTCACTTCACGCTCGCCGAGCGGCCGACGGGCTGCACCGTGGTGCTGGTCGACGGCGAGGGTGCTGTGGGCGGCGTGTCGCAGCGCGGCGGCGCGCCGGGTACCCGCGAGACCGATCTGCTCGATCCGCTGAACATGGTCGATCGCGTCAACGCGATCGTGCTGTCTGGCGGCAGCGCCTACGGCCTCGACGCGGCGCAGGGTGCGGTGAAGTACCTCGAAGAACACCGCATCGGCTGGAACGTCGGCGCCGCCGGCGTGGTGCCGATCGTGCCGGCCGCCATCCTGTTCGACCTTGGCTTCGGCGGCGATCCCAAGATCCGTCCCACCGCCGACTGCGGCTACAAGGCGGCGAACGCGGCGTCGAACAACGCCGTGCCCGAAGGCAACGTCGGCGCCGGCGCCGGCGCGACGGTTGGCAAGCTTGGCGGGGCGGGACGAGCCATGAAAGGCGGTTTCGGCTCGGCGAGCATCGCGCTGCCGAGCGGCCTGATCGTCGGCGCCGTCGCGGCCGTGAATGCCGCCGGCGACGTCATCGATCCGTCGAACGGCAAGGTAGTCGCCGGCGTGCGCACCGAAGACGGCAAGGGGCTTGCCGACGCGCGTGTGCTCATTCGCTCGGGGACCACCGGCCGTTCGCAGGTGGCGCCGCGAGCTGGCGGCAATACCACCATTGCCATCGTGGCCACCAACGCGAAGCTGACGAAAGCCGACGTCAGCCGCATCGCGCTCATGGCGGACGATGCGCTCGCCCGCACGATCTACCCGTCGCACACGACCGGCGACGGCGACACCGTGTTTGCGCTCGCCACCAGCCGCTGGACCGGCGACGCGAACGTCTCGACCATCGGCGCGCTGGCCGCCGACGTGCTCTCCGAAGCGATCGTGCGCGCCGTATCCACTGCCGAGCCGCTGGGCGGACTGCCGTCCGCGCGGGCGCTCGGCACCGCGCCGGCACGCGTCAGATAAGCTCCCCCACGTGAGTCCTCATCTCGCATTGATCGCGGCCTACTCGCTGGCCGTCGTCGGGTTCGGCCTGTGGACGTCGCGCTACGTACGCGGGAGCAGCGACTTCTTCGTCGCCGGCCGCAGCCTCGGTCCCGGTCTCATCCTGTCGTCGATGCTCGCCGCCAACATCGGCGCGGGTGCCACGGTGAACGCCGCCGGTTTGGCGTACCGCGATGGCCTCAGCGCGTGGTGGTGGAGCGGCTCGGCGGGGCTCGCATCGTTCGTGCTCGCTTTCTCGGTGGGGCCGCGCATCTGGGCACTCGCCAAGGAGCACGGTTTCTACACGACCGGCGACTTCCTCGAGTACCGCTACGGACCTGCGGTGCGCGGCATCGTGTCGGCGCTGGTCACGTTTGGTTGCCTGTGGATCCTCGCGGCGCAGCTGATGGCGGGCGCGGCGATTCTCAACGTCCTCACCGGGGCGCCGCGCTGGCTCGGGTCGCTGATCGGCGGCGGCATCATGACGATCTACTTCGCCGCCGGGGGCCTGCTCGGCACGTCGCTCGTCAACACCTTCCAGCTCGCGGTGATGCTCGGCGGCTTTGCGATGGCGCTGCCTGTCGTGATCGAGCACGTGGGCGGGCTCGGCGCGTTCGCCGCGGCCTCGTTGCCCACGACCTACGACGACATCACGTACTCGGCAGGGCCGGGATCGGGGTGGACCTTTCTGGCGCTCACCGGGCCAGCGTTCGTGATCTCGCCGGGATTGATTCAGAAGGCATACGGCGCGTCGAGCGCGCGGGCGCTGAAGATCGGCATCGGGCTCAATGCCATCGGGCTGATGCTCTTCGCGTTCGTGCCGGTTCTTCTCGGCATGGCCGGGCGCGTGGCGCTTCCGCCGCAGGCCACACAGGATCTCGTGCTGCCGGCGGTGCTGCAGCTTCTGCTGCCCACGTGGCTTGGCGCGATCGCGCTGGCGGCGGTCTTCTCAACCGAGGTGGACACGAGCGACGCCATCCTGTTCATGATCTCGACGTCGGTGTCGAAGGACGTCTACAAGCGCTATCTGAGGCCCGAGGCCAGCGACGCGGACCTGCTGCGCGTCGCGCGGATTGCCGCCGTGGTGGGCGGCGCGCTCGGCGTGCTCCTGTCGATCTATCTGAGCGCCATCGTCCAGGCGATGACTGTCTTCTACTCGCTGCTCGGCGTGAGTCTGTTCGTACCGGTGCTCGGTGGCCTGTATTCGCGGCGGGCCGGTTCGGCCGAGGCGCTCGGATCCATCGCGGCCGGCGTGCTGACGCTGCTCGTGGTACGCTTCTGGGTTGCCGGCCGCGTCCCGTGGCTCGACCCCACGCTGACCGGACTCGTGGCCGCAGCCCTGGTTTACTTCGGAATTCTGTTCGTTCGCCGACGTTCGTAGCTGCAGGCCTTCAGGCCTGCCCGGAGCCCTCAGAGAGTATGAAGACCCATCGCATCGCAGTGATTGCCGGCGACGGCATCGGCAAGGAAGTCGTTCCCGCCGCCGTCCAGGTACTGAAGACAGCCGCCGCCACCGACGGGTTCCAGCTGGATTTCACCGACATCCCCTGGGGCTGCGACTACTACCTCGAGAAGGGCCGGATGCTGGACGCCGACTGGCGCGAGCAGCTCCTGAAGTTCGACGCGATCTATCTGGGTGCGATCGGCGATCCGCGTGTGTCCGATGCGATCTCGGCGCGCGAGCTGATCCTGCCGCTGCGCCAGCGCCTGGGGCAATACGTGAACCTGCGGCCGATGCGCCTGATGCCCGGCATCACGTCGCCGCTCGCCAATCGCGGCGCCGCCGACATCGACATGATCTGCGTGCGCGAAAACTCCGAAGGCGAGTATTGCGGCATGGGCGGCCGGCTGCACGTCGGCACGCCGTACGAGCTGGCGGAGCAGACCGGCGTCTTCACGCGCCAGGGGATCGAGCGGATCGCGCGCTATGCGTTCAAGCTGGCGCAGTCGCGGCCGCGCAAGATGCTCGCGAGCGCCACGAAGTCGAACGCGCTGCAGCACGCGATGGTGCTGTGGGACGAGGTCGTGGCCGACGTCGCCAAGGAGTTTCCCGACGTCAAGCTGCAGAAGTACCACGTGGACGCGCTGTGCGCGCGTATGGTCACGCACCCGCACACGCTCGACGTGATCGTGGCGTCGAACCTGTTCGGCGACATCCTTACGGACATCGGCTCGGCGATCTCGGGGAGCCTCGGCGTGTCGCCGGGCGGCAACATCAACCCGGAGCGCACCACGCCGTCGATGTTCGAGCCGATTCACGGATCCGCGCCCGACATCGCGGGCAAGGGGATCGCCAACCCGATCGCGGCGATCTGGGCCGGCGCGATGATGGTCGGGCACCTCGGCGAGACGAAGACCGAGGCACGCATCCTGGCCGCAATCGAAAGCGTGCTGTCGGATGAGCGCGTGAAGACGCCGGATCTCGGCGGCAAAGCGACGACCGCCGACATGACGAAGGCGATCGCCACTGCGCTAGGCGCTGGACAGCCCGCCTAGCGCTCGAAAGGCTTCCGGCGTCCGGTGCGTCGACAGCAAGATCGATGAGGCGGGTCTAAGAGCCTGTAACAAAACCGAGTCGGCACTCGTTGGGGCGTTCTGGCGGATTGGTCGACACTAGGCGACTACGCAGGACTGATCCGAAGCGCCCCCGCCCATGACGATGGAATGGCGGTGGCTACTTGGTCGGCACGAGCCGCTTCAGCTCCTGGTCCCAATGTTGCACGAGATGGATCTCGGGCGCGGCTGCCTTCTGCCCGTTCGGCGTCGGCGCATCCTTGAGGAGCAGGAACCGCTGACCGTCGGCCGACACGTCGTAATTGCGTCCAGTGCTGACGGCGAACCCAAATGGCCGTTTCACCACCTGCTGCGAGTTCCCCAACGTGATGTTCGCGCCGAGACGCACAGAGACCGCCATGATTGTGTCGGGCGCCATGTAGTAGAACAGTTCGCGCCCCGTGGGGGACCAGAGCGGGCGCGTGCCGCCGTCCGCCGAGACCTGGATTCGCTTCGTCTCCACGTTCGGGAACGGACGCACGTAGATTTCGGATCGGCCAGACTCGTCGGATTCGTAGGCGAGCCAGTGCCCATCGGTCGAGATCACCCCATTCATTTCACTCGCCTTCGAGTGCAAGAGCATGGTGGCCGTGCGCGGCGCCCCCAGGGTGATGACGCCCAGATCATAGGGCGGCGAGGGAGACGTGGCGAAGATCAGCTGCGCGCCATCCGGCGAAAACGACAGCGGGATTTGGACCTGTGTGCCGCTGCTCAGGCGCTCCATCATGCCCGACCCGTCAAACGCTTGCCAATACACACTCTGCACGCCGTCGCGCTCTGCCGTGAACGCGACCCGCTTGCTGTCAGGTGACCAGACCGGCGCCCGGCTCATGGCCGCGAGTTGCTGCAGAGTTTGGCGGCTGAGATCAAAAATCCAGATGCTCTGCCCCTCCCGCACGTCCAGCGCGACGCGAGTTCCGTCCGGCGACAGGCGGGCGTGCGTGTAACCCCGGACGGGAACGTTGATAGGGTCCTCGTGACCCGCGCGATCCACCCACACCAACCTCCGCGGTGTCGTGGCCACAGTCGTTTCCGTCGTGTAGACCAGTGAGCCATCGTCGGCCACCGCGAAATCCGCCCCGCTGGTCCGCTCAATGCCCACGTGTTCCGCCACCGTGACCGGGTTACCGATCACCTGCAATCGTCGGACGTCGAAACCCACGGCGCGCAGTGTCCGGTCGGCCGCCGCGAACAGGAGGTGCCCCGTCGGCGAGAAGCGCGGGCTGGTGCCATCGAGCAGACGGTGCACTTCGCCACTTGGCAGAGACACCACCGCGATCCGCGACCGATCCAGCGACCCGTCCCACGATGTGAAGAGCACGGCTCGCCCGTCCGGCATGACATCGGGCCAGAAATGGTCGCGCTCGCCCTTGGCGGGATCGACCGTCGTCAACCGCTCTGGATTGCCCCCGGCCGCGGGCACGCGCAGAAGGCCCTTGCTCTGGTCGGTGGCGAAGACGATCGCGTCGCCCGGCGCCCAACTTGCGCCCCGCAGAGTCGCGCCGTCCAGTGAGCAAATCGTCTCCGGCGATCCGCCGAGTGCCAAGACACGCTTGAGCGCCCCGTCGCGCACGTCGTGGTAGACGATCCAGGTGCCGTCGCGGGAGAACACCGCACCGAGGGCGCCCTCAGACCCCCGGAGCGGCACCGCCTCGAACTGATCGAGGGCGCGAACGTACAGAAGCCCCGTCACAATTGGGTCTGCGTCTCGGGAGCTTCGATACATGACGCGCGATCCGTCCGGTGAGATCGTCACGGCCGGTTGAGTGCCCGACCGAAACGGCGCGTCCGGCGACGTCGTGATCACGAAACGCGCGGGGTGACCGACCGGATCTGTCGTTGCTCTCCGCAGGAGCAGCGCCGCCGTCAGACCACCCACGAGCGCGACCAGGGCCCACGGCAGCGTCGCGAGGACGCGCGACGATGTGCGAACCGCAACCGCAGGCGCCACGGCCGGTGTCGCCGGTTCCGCAAGGGCATCCCTGAGCTCGAGCCGGGCATCGGCGATGGCATGGAGCCGCTCCTTGGGATCCTTCACGAGCGTCCGCAGCAGCAGCCGACGGATCGCCGGCGGCGTGTTCGTCGGTAGTGCCTTCCAGTCCGGCTCTTTCGTGATCACAAACGCCAGCGTTTGCGGGACGTCGTCGCCAGCGAATGCACGGCGCCCGGTCAGTATTTCGTACAGGACGCAGCCAAACGCCCAGACGTCGGCGCGCGTGTCGGCCTGCTTGCCGCGCGCCTGCTCCGGCGCCATATATGCCGCCGTGCCGAGGATCATCCCAACTTGCGTCATCGCGGGTGTGGTTATAGTCGGCGATTGCGAGACATTCGGCGACATCGCCCCCGTCGGTTCCATCGCTTTCGCGAGGCCGAAGTCGAGCACCTTCACGGTGCCGTCCGACCGCACCTTGATGTTCGCGGGTTTGAGATCGCGATGGATGATCCCCTGCTCGTGCGCCGCCTCAAGCGCCTCGGCGATTTGGCGCGCAACGGGCAGAGCCTCATCGATAGGGATCGCTCCGCGGGCGATGCGCTGTGACAGATCATCGCCGGCCACCAGCTCCATCACGAGCGCGCGGACATCGTTCGATTCTTCGATCCCGTAAATCGCGGCGATGTTTGGGTGATTGAGCGCAGCGAGCGTCTGCGCTTCGCGTGTGAAGCGAGCCAGCCGATCGGGGTCACTCGCGAAGGCCTCCGGCAGGATCTTCAGCGCGACGTCGCGATTCAGCATCGTGTCGCGCGCCCGATACACCTCGCCCATGCTGCCTGAGCCGAGGGCGGAGAGGATTTCGTACGGGCCGACACGGGCGGCAACCTCAAGGAGCATGTGCGCGCATCGCTAGAAACGGATGGAGCATGAAGTATTCGGTAGATGCCGTGGGCAGCGCTGTCCAATACCGCACAGGCTGGGCGACTGGACCTCGAACGGTCTCACGCGAGTGCCGGTGTCGAGCGATAAACGCCGTGTGAACGCAGAAGTGGATGTCGGCCCGCTTGTCATACTGCACCTATAGGTTCGTTCGCCGTGCAGCGGGCGAATCGCATCGACCAACGCTAGGGCTTCTTGCGAATCGTTCCGATTCGCGCCGGTCAGACGAACGGCGAGCGGCACGCCTCGCCCGTCGCAAATCAGATGGCGCTTGCTCCCGCGCTTGGCCCGATCGGTAGGGTTCGGACCGGTCTGATCACCGCCATGCATCGCGCGGATGGAACAACTGTCCACGACCGCTCGCGACCAATCAATCTGAACGTGTCGAAGCGAGCCAATCGAGCAGCGCGACAAGATCCCACAACGGATCGGGAAGCAGCGCCGCGGCCCTAAAGACCCGCAGCCACGTACCAGGGACCATCCACGCCTAAAGCCCAGAGCCTAGAGCCGCAGGCCGCTTACGCTCTGGCGGCCTGCTAGTCCGGCGTCGGCATCTCCGCACTGTCCACCACGAGCACCTCGCTCGGGCCGCGCTGCGAGTCGAGCTTCAGCCCGAGGTCTTCCTGCACGGTCGTCATCAGTGCCGGCCCTTCAGGCATGTTCGGCGGCAGCGGCAAGGTCACGCCGAGCTCCTGATAGATCGCCGCGAGCGTCTGCAGGCTGATGGTCAACTCGAAGTCGTACGGGCCGGTGAGGCCTGTCTTGTTGACCACCGGCCGCCTGCTCAACTGCGTGAGAAGCGTCACGAGCATCTCGATCGACTGCCCCGTCGCCTTGAACCCGAGCGCGGGATTGTCGGCCGACGGCGGAATCTGCGTCACCGAGCAGGGCTTGTTCTCGCCCGGCTTGCCGAGCATCCCCTGCAGCGCGCTGATACCGCCTTTGGCGATCGCCTCGAGCATCTTCTGCTGCTGCTCTTTGTAGTCCGGGCAGGTATCCGTCGAGACCTTCATCTTCGGACCGAGCTTGCCGTCGCCGCGCGCGAGCACCAGCGCATAGGTGGGCACTTCACGTGTCTCGGTGTGTGCCTTCAGCTTGAAGCGGTCGGCCAGCAGGCCGCGAATCATCAGCCGCATGTCGTCGAGTTTCGCGGTGCCGTCCTCGGCCTTCGCGGTGATGTCGTACTTGTTCTGGTTCCACCACGCCGGACCGCCGACGATCTCGAACGGCTGCCGGTTGTAGGCGGTCATCACCAGCATCCGCAGTGTGACGTTCTGCGCCGTCAAACGGCCGAGCGCGGGCAGCACCATTGGAATGGCGCCCAATGGGTCGGTGGGGTTCGGATTGCTCGGCTTGATCGACGCGACTTCAAAGTTTTGAGCCGCGGCGGCCGCGGCAGGAGCTTGCGCGCGTGGCGCAGCGCCAGAGACCGCGAGAACGAGTGCCACAGTCGCGAGCGCAGCTGATCTCATCCCTTTGTCCTTTTCAAGGTTCGAAACGCATTCTACGGGGGGAACCCGATCGACAGCTTTACGGCGGCGTATTCAGGATGCACGCTGCCGTCGGCAGCGCGAATGACGAGTGGCGGCTCGAGCCACGTCCGATCGCGCATGCGCCCGGGCAGATCGCCGGCGCGCACCATCGCAAACAGCGTGACGAGCGGCGGCTCCGCTTCTTTGAACACCACGGGACGGCGACGGACGATCGACAGTTCTGCCTCGCGCGCCGCGGACTCCACCCGCTGGCGCTGCTCTTCGGGAAACACACAGGCAAACAGACCACCTGCCGACAGATGGGCGGCCGCGGCGGCGCAATAGTCACGGATGTCGCCACGAAGTTCGAATCGGCACGCCACCTTTTGCGGATGGTCGCCTTCGATGCCGGTGCCAGACGGAAAATATGGCGGGCTGCCGAGCACGAGGTCGAATCGTTCGTCCGCACCCAGCGCCTCTGGCGATCGAAAATCAGCGCGACGGATCTCGTAGCGCGACTCGAGGCCGTTGTACGCCGCCGACTTGCGCGCCAACCGCACGCTCTCGTCCTGTGCTTCCACGGTGACGAACGCCGCGCCCGGCAAACGCCACGCCGCGATCATGCCCACCGATCCGATCCCCGACCCGAGATCGAGAACGCGAGCAGCGGATGGCGCCCACACAGTTCCGTACCACGCCGTGAGCACGTCGTCCGTCGAAAACCGGTGACCGGCCTTGAGCTGAAAGATCCGGAAGTGGCCGCTGATCGCATCGAGCGATTCGTCGACGGGCACGTGAGGCGGCGACGCCGCCCCCGGCGGCACCGGGCCGGGCTTGGCCCACTGCTTGAAGAACGGGTCGATCACGCTTAGAACGCGCCTGGATGCAGCAGCCGGAGAACCGTGACGAAGATCGGGCCGGTGAGATACGGAAAGATCCGCCACGCTACCACCAGACCGATGATCGACAGGCTGCCGTTGCGCTGGAACTCGCGCACGCGCCGGCCGAGGTCTTCGGGCAGGAAGATGCTGAAAACCGACCCGCCGTCGAGCGGCGGCAGCGGAATCAGATTCAGCGTTCCGAGCAGCACGTTGAGCATCAGGAACACCGACAGGATCGTGGATATGAAGTTGGCGTCGCCGGCAGCGGCCGATATGACCACTCGATCGAAATTCGCTCTCGCCGGCGCGGCGAAGATGCCGGCGATCAGCCCCACCTTGATCAGCACGAACGCTACGAAGGCGATCATGAAGTTGCCGGCTGGGCCTGCCGCGGCCATCAGCGCCGCGCGTTTCGGATGGCGCTCGGCCCACACCGGATCGTAGGGCGCGCTCGCCCACCCCATCGCCCACCCCTGCGTGAACGCCGTGAGCAGCGGCACGACCAGCATTCCGATCGGCTCCCGCCTGATGTGCGGGATGGGCGACAGCGACACCTGCCCGCCGTGATACGCCGTGGGATCGCCGCCCTTCCACGCGACCAGCGCGTGCATCGCCTCGTGCACCGTCGTGGAAAAAAGAAAGGCGACGAACCAGATGAAGCCGTCTGCGATCGCGGGATCCATGTGACGGTAGCTTACCTGTTCAACCGATCCAGCAGCCGCTCGGTGAGGGTGCGCTGCTCGGGAGAGAACTGAGTCACAGCCGCCCTTACGTAGGGACCGAGCTGGCGGCTGACGTACTCCGCGTATCCAACCTCGCGCACCTCGTCGAGCGTGTCGCGATAGTGGTCGAGCAGCGCGGCACCGACCACGCGGCCGGTTCGCGCCGCACCGGCCGCCGCCGACGCGGACAGCCAGCGCACGCCGTCGGGCAGCGCTCGGACCGCCGCAAGGGCCAGCGCCGAGGACGTCTCGAACACGGAGCGATTCTGCGCCGCCGCTTCGGTACGCAGCCGCTCCCACAACGCGGTCACCATCTCGGGCGACGGCAACGACGACGGCTGCAGTTTGCGGGCTTCGTCACGAATCGCGTTCCATTCGGCACGCAGCGACGCGACGTCGAGCGGCAGCGTGTTGATCGCCGACGCCATGCGAGCCGACGTCTTCTCGAGACCGTCGAGCACCTGGTCCATCGACTCGAACGTCGTGCTCGGCTCGAGCAGCCCCTGGCGCGTCAGCTCGTCGGCCAGCTGCGGAATGAGATGACGACCCAGCCCACACAGGTCCGCCATGCCGGCCAGTACCCACACAGGCGACGCACGGAACGCGACGATGCCCAGCATCTCGACGGCGTTCCCCGCGGCGCGCCGCGCGAGGAAATTCCGTGGCAGCGCGCTCTCGGGCGGATACGCGCCTTCGGCTCCGCCCACCTGTTCGATGAGAAAGCGGAGCGTCGTGTCGACCATGTTGCGATAGAGCTGCCCCCGGCGGACGCTCTCGGGCAGCACGAGATCGCTCACCTCGCGTGCGAGGCCGGCGCCAAGCCCCACCACCGAGCGCACGAGGCGCTCGGGCAACGTGACCAGATAGCGGGTCATTCGTAGCGCAGCGCTTCGATCGGGTCGAGCCGCGACGCGCGCAGCGCAGGCACGAGCGAGCTGACGAGCCCGACGAACACCAGGATGGCCGTGCAGATGCCCACGAGCTCGAACGACAGGATCAGATGGATGTCGCCGGCGCCGGTGGTGTCGTCGAGGATCTCAGATAGAAACGGGCGCGGGCTGGTGAGCCACACCAGCACGTACGACAGCGCGACGCCGAGCGTGCCGCCGGCAAAGGTCGTCGTGAGCCCTTCGAGCAGGAACTGCATGAGGATGGCGCTCCGCTTCGCGCCGAGCGCTTTACGCAGGCCGATCTCGCGCGTGCGCTCGGTGACCGACACGAACATGATGTTCATCACGCCCACGCCGCCGATCGCGAGCGTCAGCACGCCGATGAAGGACAGCACCAGCTTCAAGCCGAGCACGATGCCCGCCGTGATGTTCTGCAGTTCGACCGAGCCGAAGATCCGCAGCGCCCGTTCGTCGGTGGGGTTGAAGCGCAGGCGTTTGCCGAGCGTCTCCTTCAACTGAGTGGTGGTGCGACCGCTCAACGTCGGATCCATCGCTTCGAAGATGAGCGTGTTGAGATACTCGGTGTTCCACATCCGGCCGGCGGTCGTGTACGGGATGAACACGCTCTCCTTGTCGGGCCGGTTGTAGTTCGAGAGCTGGATCTTTTCCTTGAGCACACCGACCACGGTGAATGCCATGCCATTGATCCGCACGGTTTCGCCGACGGGCTGCGAGTTGCCGAACAGCTTGATCGCCACTTCGCTGCCGATGAACACGGACCGCCGCTGCAGGCGCACGTCCTCGGAATCGATGAACCGTCCGACAGCCGGCACCTCCGAACGCATGGGGCCGTAAGCCGGCGCCACGGCGCGAATGAGGTACGACGCCTGCTTGGTCCGCCACGCAACGGTGCCCTGGTTGATGAACTCGGGGCTCCACGTCTTCACGAGCGGCAGTTGGCCCACGGCCTCGGCGTCCGTCATGCGCAGCCGGATGCGCTTGCCGGCCCGCTCGCCTCCCGACTGCATGCTCGTCTGCCCGGCGAAGACCACCGACACGCCGTCGCCGAAGGCGCCGTTGAAGCCGCGCAGGATTGCTTGATTGAAC
>Ga0207694_10003101_pt1 | contig 13301 bp, 10 predicted proteins | sample KBSC34metaG_FD_184353 | JGI IMG/M metagenome (GOLD analysis project Ga0207694, IMG submission 184353) | Corn rhizosphere microbial communities from Kellogg Biological Station, Michigan, USA - KBS C3-4 metaG (SPAdes) (version 2) | ecosystem: Host-associated > Plants > Roots > Rhizosphere > Soil...
AGGCGGTGTGCTCGCGATGACGCGCCAGCTTGCTGCCGAAGGTGCGCCGCACAACATCCGGGCGAACAGCATCTGTCCCGGGTTGGTTGTCACGAGCGCGACCAAGCCGGTACTCGAGGGTAATCCCACCATTCGCGAGGCGGCGCGGCGCAAGACCATGCTCGGCCGCCTCGGTCAGCCCGAGGACATCGCCTGGTTTGCCGTGTACCTCGCTTCCGACGAGGCGAGTTGGGTCACGGGCGCTGATTTTTCGATCGATGGCGGCGCTACCGCCTGGTAAATGATTAGAAGAGGGGGGGTTGTAATGACTTGCAAGAGCATCCACGCCTGGGCCACAGGTCTTCTGGCCATCGCGGCGGCACCAGTCTGGGCGCAGGAGGCGGCCCCGGGAGGGGCTGAGCTGCAGGAGATTGTCGTTACCGCCCAGCGTCGCGAGGAGTCGGCGCAGAAGACCTCGCTGGCCATGGAGGTGCTCTCCCAGGATGCGATCAACAAAGCCGGCGTGAGCGATCCTGCGAGCATCGCGAATCTCGTCTCCGGTGTGAACATTGGGTTTGGGGGCTCGACGGTTCAGACATTCATCCGGGGTGTCGGCAGCTTCGTGACCAACAGTTTCGCCGATTCGGCGATCGCCTATAACATCGACGGCGTCTACATTTCACGGCCGCCGGCGATTTCCGGCTCCTTCTACGATCTGCAGCGCATCGAAGTGCTCAAAGGTCCGCAGGGAACCCTGTACGGACGGAATGCTTCGGGAGGCGCGATCAATCTCATCACGGTGAAGCCCTCTCATGAGCTCGGTGGCACGTTGAGTGCCGAGGTAGGCGATTACGATCTCATCAAGGTTTCCGGAGCGATGAATGTACCTGTTTCTGACGTGCTCGCATTCCGTGCGGCGTTCCAAAGCAACAAGCATGATGGGTACGGAGGCGGCGGGTATTACGATGAGGACACTCGCGCTGCCCGTCTGCACGCGCTATTTACACCGAACGAGGACTTCTCGCTGCTCTTGACCGGCGACCTGGCTCACATCGGGGGCAAGGGACCGATCGGGGTCCGCATCGGAGCGGGTGATTCATCTACGGATGATCCCTGGCGCGACCGTGTCGCGTCCGCTCCCGCCGGGCAGCCTGCCTACCATTCGCCGGTGCCCTGGGCGAACCAGCTCAACGTACCGGATAACAGCGGATTCATCGATACGCACCTGTGGAATACCAACGCACAGTTGGATTGGAACCTTCACTGGGCCACTCTGACGGTCATTCCTGCATTTCGCAACATGGAAAGCAGCACGCGGACGTTCCAGCCCGGCTTCCTGTTCGACAATCACGAGACATCACGACAGAAGACGATTGAAGCGCGGTTGGGGAACAGCACCGACAAGTTGAAATGGGTCGGTGGCGGCTACTATTTCCGGGAGCATCAGACGCAATTCTTCTATGTCGACCAGGGGGTGAACGTGGCCTCGGTGAATACCCCCAAGCTCGACACGGACAGCTGGGCGGCATTCGGTGAGACAACCTACAGCTTCAGGCCCGAGCTGCGCGCGATCGTTGGCGCACGCTATACCTACGAGAAGAAGGAGCTGGCAGGGCAACAGTGGAACACCACTCCTTACCCGACCTTCGTACGTGACTATGCATTGCCCGGTCAGGTGCCGTCCTTCCTGCTCTCCAGCGGCAGTTACGATTGTGTCTCGCCATTGCCACCCTTCCCACATCCCAGCGTGTGCGAGCTGCCGGTAAGCGGGAAGACCTCCGGGAACAAGGTGACCTGGAAGACAGGGCTCGAATACGATCTCACGCCGCAGAGTATGCTCTTCGTGACTGCCAGCGAAGGCTACAAGGCCGGTGGTTTGTTCTCCACCAAGCAGGCTGATCCGCGGTACAAGCCGGAGGAACTGCTCGCCTTCGAGCTGGGATCGCGCAATCGGTTCTTCAACAACCGACTGCAGGTCAACTTCGAGGGCTTCTACTGGAAGTATCGCGACAAGCAGGAGGCGAGCGTCCGCTTCGACCCTGTCGATGGCGTGAGCTTCATCATCCGCAACGCCTCCAAGGCGACCATGTACGGCGCCAATCTCGATCTGGCCTTTCAGGCGACGACCCATGATCGGATCGATGCGGGAGCCGAGTATCTGCACTCTCAATACGACGACTTTCAGTATGTTCTCACCATGGCGGGTACCAGCGGATGCATCGAGACTCCTCGCAGCGACGGCAACTTCAACATTGACTGTACCGGCAAGCAGCTGCCCAAAGCGCCACAGTGGAGCGGTAAACTGGGTTACGCCCACATCTTCGATCTGCCGAATGACGCCACCGTCACAGCGGCGGTGCGCGAACAATATTCCTCGCCGACGGTGTTGGATATCACTTATGCGCCCACCGCCCGCATGGGCAGCTGGTCGGTGGTGGATGCCGATCTGACCTATGACTCACCGAAGAAGTGGTCAGTGACTGGATGGATCCGGAATATCGGTAACAAGGCCGTGTACACCGGAGGTTCACTGTACCCCTTCACGCCGGGCGTCTACTACGCAACGATTCGTCCGCCTCGGACGTTTGGCGCGCGCGTGAGCGTCAGTTTCTGATGCCCACGCCGGAGGATGGTTATGTCGGTCGTGCTCTGGTTGCGCGGCTAGGCCGCAGCGTGCAAGGGCCACCAATTGCTACGTGTGATGCTTCGTATCGATGCAAACGATTCTTGCCTGTCCCTGGATGCTATACCTTTGAGCCCTGACGAAGTCCTTTGCCGGGAGAATGCCTATGTTTCTGCGCAACGCCTGGTATGTGGGTGCGTGGTCCAATGAGCTCGTGCAAGACAAGTTGCTGCCCCGAACCCTGCTGGATGATCCCATCGTATTCTTCCGTACGCAGACCGGGACGGCCGCCGCACTTTTCGATCGCTGCCCACATCGATTCGCACCATTGAGCCGAGGCCGCCTCGAGGGGGAGGCCATTGAGTGTGGCTATCACGGACTGCGTTTCGATCGGACCGGCGCTTGTGTACTCAACCCCTATAACCCTGGGCATGTCCCGCCTCGTGCCCATGTCCGAACCTACCCGCTTCACGAACAGCAGGGGATCGTGTGGATCTGGATGGGGGAGGCCGGGCGAGCGGATCCGAGCCTCATTCCCGATTTCCCGCAACTTGCCGACGAGAGCGGCTGGCACACAGTACGGGGCTATCTCAACACGCCTGCCAATTACCAACTGGCGATCGACAACCTCATGGACCTCACGCATCCGGAGTTTCTGCATGACGCTTCTTTAGGCAGTCCGGCTCATAAGAGCGCCCAGTACGAAGTCGAACAGAGGGGGGCTCGCCTCATACGGTCGAACCGTTGGTACGACGCAGGACCTCTGCCACCGGTCATGGAACTCAGTTTCCCCACGAATGGCCGCCCCGTTACACATTGGGCGGACATGTACTGGCACGCGGCCTCGAGCCTCTGGCTGGATGTCGGCGCTACCTTTCCCGGTCGGCCGCGAGCAGAGGGGCTGCAGACATACGCTGGCCACTTCCTCGCACCTGAAACGGCGCGCACAACACACTACTTCTTCAGTTTCACACGCACCGCTGCGCTGGCTCGCGCGCAGAACAACGATGCCGAGTTGGTCGAGCTGCTACGGGGCATCTTTTCCCGAGAGGATTCTGCGATGCTGTCTGCCGTCCAAGACCGAATGGGTGGTCACGACTTGTGGGCGCTGAAGCCGGCGGCACTTCCGGGAGACGCTGGGGCGGTGCGTGTGCGACAAGCTCTCGAGAAGCTGATCGCTGAAGAGCGCCTGATGTGAGTAGCTCATTGATATCGTCGCCACGGGAGCCAGCCCCAGACGCGTCAGCTCAACACGCCGGGTTACTTGCGCAACGAGCCTGGAGCTCAGGTATTCGAGATCCTGAAGACCCGCTCGGCGTTACCGTGGTAGATCTTGGCACGGTCAGCCTCCGACAGCGGCGCCGCGTCCATGAAGCGTACCGCCTCCGGCGTTTCCTGGTAAGGATAATCAACCGCGAACATGATGTTGTCAGGGCCCACGACATTCACACAGAACTCCAGCACCGGGTTCCAGTTCATCCCGCTGGTCGTGATCATGAAGTTTGATTTGAAGTACTCGCTGGGGGCCTTGGCGAGCTGCGGCCGCCAGTTGAAGCGGGAGGCGCCGCGATGCATGTAGTCTATGCGGTAGAACCAGTAAGGAACCCCTTCACCCATATGACCCAACACGATCTTCAGGTTGGGAAAGCGATCGAACACACCGCTCATGACCAGCCGCACGGCGTGCAGACCCGCCTCGGCCTGATAGCCCCAGATCGCGTGCTCCAGAGCGTAGGGCTCAAACGGCGCCAACATCATTTTCGAGGGTGCGCGTGGGTGCAGGTAGATGGGTGCCTGGTGCGCGGCGGCGGCTTCGAATATAGGCCAGAACTTCGGGTCGTCCAGGTATTCGTCATGGGTGTGTGAGTTGATGATGACGCCGTTCAGGTGCAGTTGAGTCACGGCGCGCTCGATCTCTTTCGCTGCGTTTTGTGGATCCTGAGGGGCGACTGCCGCCAGGCCGGCAAAGCGCTGCGGATGGCGTGTGATGACTTCGGCAAGGCGATCGTTTATGACCGTGGCGAGGCGCGTGCCCGTCGCCGAGTCGAACATCTGCGGGCCCGGAACCGTGATCGAGAGCACGTGCATGTCCACGCCGTGCTGATCCATTATCGCCAGCCGCTCCTGCTCCAAATCCAGTAAGCGCCGCAAGACCATCTTGCCCCAGGGATTCTCTCCCAACAGCACAGCCCAGAACTTCGTGTCTGCGTCCTTGGCGCCTGACTGTAATCCTGATCGCACACCGTCAACCAATTCAGGAACCGCATACGCTTCCTCGGTTGCTATGCGTCGGTGACGTTTGCCGATGTTTTGCGTTGGCTTGATTGCGGCGTCACTCGCGGCAGCCACGAGCCCGTTCCCGGACAGCAATGCTGTACCTGCTGCAAGCAAAGCTCTTCTATCGAGCGTCATGGTTGGATACCCCCTGACAGGCAGTCTGTGCCGGCTGGAACTGTTGTATATACTATTTACGCACCCATGGGAATTATTCCGGGCGCACACCGGATCGGCGGGTCTGGCCGACTCGATTGCGCTAAAATAGGTATCCAATCCGACCGGAGGCCGTATTTGCACGCCCGATATGATGCGCGACCCCGAACGACGCGAAAACGACGCACACGAGGGCGCCCCGCTGATGGCCGGGAAAGCGTCGGCGCGGAGGCGATAGTGCTTTACGCCTGCGACCTGTTGCGCAAGCTTGCGCCCGCGCAGGTCACCCTGGTACGTGTGGCGGAGCACGCCGGCGTGGACCGTTCGCTAATCCGCTATTACTACAAGAAGCGCTCCAGCCTACTACTTGCCGCAGCGCGTCATCTGTTCGCGCAGCTCCAGAGTGAGCTTGCCGCCGCTAAGGTCATACCCTATCGCGACGCCGAGCGTCGCCTCCGCGAGAGCGCGCGAGCGTTGCTCAGGTTCCAGATCAAACATCCGTACTTTCACCGGCTGATGGTGGATGAGGTCGTCAACTCCGACGAGCCGGCAGCGCGCGCTTTCTTCCGCTCCTTCACGAACACGGCGTTGGGCGAGTATCGGGAAACGGCCAAGGCCGCCACGTTGGAGTCCGGTGCGCGCGAGGTGGATGGCGCGTTCCTGTACATGGCGACCATCGGGATGTGTGAATTTTTCGTCACTGGGATGCCGATCCTCAAAATTGCCTTCGGCAAGGATGTCGATGAGGCTCTGAACAGCCGATTCGAAGAGTTCCTCTGCGACTACGTCGTGGATGGAATCCGCAGGCGCTGAATCCACGGAGACTGCCGGCCATGCACTTTCAGCAACTCGATTTGAATCTGTTGGTAGCGCTGGATGCGCTACTGGTTGAGAGGAACATTACCGAGGCCGGCAAGCGTATACACCTCACCCAGTCGGCTATGAGCGGCGCGTTGTCGCGGCTGCGCGAGTACTTCGGCGACGAGCTGCTCGTCCAGGTAGGACGCAAGATGGTGCCGACTCCATTGGCGGAGAATCTGTCTGGTCCGGTTCGCGATATCTTGTTGCGAGTCAAGGAAACGCTTGCCACCACCCCGGCGTTCGCTCCGAGTACCTCGACCCGGCAGTTCTCGTTGATGATGTCCGATTACGTCTCCACCGTGCTGATGCCTGAAGTGCTGAGATGCGCCGAGGCGGCGGCTCCCGGTGTGCGCTTTGAAATCATATCGAACGATACGATCAATCCCTTGGAAGCCCTCGAGCGGGCAGATGTGGATCTGCTGATCATGCCGCCTCAATATCTGTCCACTGCGCATCCCAGCGAGTTGCTCTTTCAGGACGACTTCGCATGCCTGGTGTGGAGTGGCAATAAGCAAGTGTCCGATACCTTGCCGATAGCTCAGTTTCTGGAGCTGGGGCATGTGGTGCTGCGTTTTGGACGGCGCAACGTGGGTATCGATGACTACTTCCTGAGTCAGCTGGGAGTGAAGCGACGCATTGAGGTGATCGCAATGAACTTCAACGCTTTGCCCCAATGTCTGGTAGGCACGCGGCGGACAGCGACGGTGCAGCGCCGCTTGGCCGAATTCTATGCAAAGCACCTGCCGTTGCGCATGCTGCCTCTGCCATTCGAGATTCCGCCGATGCAGGAGTCGATGCAATGGCACAGCTGTTTTGCTCAGGACCCCGGTTCGATCTGGTTGCGCAGTCTTTTCAGGAGCGCTGCCGCAATGCAACCCGGATGAGCACGAGTCAACCTGGTTGCGCCAGGAGCGCGGCCACGCGTGCGTGCAATGCTTGCATGTCGACCTCAGGACCAGGGTTCAATTCCCACTCCCCCAGTTGGACAGACGCCTCGTATAACAATCGACAGCGATCAAAGCGGCGCACCATGAATTCTTCCAATAATGCGTGTACCGGCTCTGGTCGCGTGAAGATCTCACCCAGGATGACACCGTCTTCCATGGCGAGAGCGGCTCCCTGTGTCAGGTGGGGCAGCGTGCAATGAGCTGCGTCGCCTATCAACAGCACACGCCTCGAGTACCAGGGTGCCGGCATGAAGATCGAGTACAGTGGTTGATATGACACGCCCTGCGCCGCGCCAATCTGGTCGCGCAGGATGGCCAACTGACCCCCGCATGGAGCCAGTCGCTCCCGCAGCTCTGCGGGCGTGACTCCCAGCATGTGTCTGGCCTTGGTGCGTTCGCCTTGTGACAGGAACAGACAGCCGGTGTGCCGATCGAGTGGAATGAATCCGGCGGTGCCGCCGTTGACTCCTCTGACCAGAATCGGGTCCACGAGAGCTGCCGGTCGCGGCACGATGGTGCTCCAGATTCCCTGGCGGGTGTAGCGCGGGGCTGGTCTCGTTCCGAACACGGATGAGCGGGTTCTCGAGAACACGCCGTCGGCCCCGATGAGCAGATTGTATTCTGCGTTCCGGCCATCGCTGAATTGCACGCGAGCGGCTTCTTCCCCAGACTCTATACGCTCGAGGCTCCCCTCACTGTTGATTCGCACGCCGCAGCTGCGCGCGCAGTCCTCGAGAATGCGCAGCAGCGCAGAGTATGAAACCGCAATCTGCGCGGGAAGGTGGGCTCCTGCTATTCGGTCGGCGTAGCTCTGGCCGATCGTGTTTCCCTGCAGATCTTGACATAACACGCGCTCAACGGGAAAACCGGCTGTCAGGCCGGTTTGAGCGAGGCCTAAAGCAGCCAGGGAGCGCAGCGCATTGCCGCTCAGGATGATTCCGAGCGGCGGCGCTGAATCCACCGCGGTATGCACAACGGATGTGTCGATGCCCCTGCGGCTCAATGCAATAGCAGCGCTAAACGCGCTAACACCACCGCCAATGACCAATGCATTCCCGATGGCCGGCAATTGAACATTCTCCTGCTCCTTTGCGTAGCGTATCGGTGTACGCCGCGACGGTGAAATCGATATTGGCGCTGCCGGGAATCCAGGCCATCCATGGATCCGGCAGGTGCATTCGTTGTTTGAATACAACGCAGCGCATCGTTCCGCCCGATGCAGTGTATCCATCAGAACCATTTTCCAGCCTGCCGAGGCGCTGGTTACCCTTCACTCGTGATCACGTAAGGGGGCGGAGTGATGCGAAATGGTCTGATTCACAAGGTGGTCAGTTTGGCCCTGGCGGCCTCACCCGGTTGGTTGTCAGCCCAGACACAGTCGGATACCGCAGGCGCAGCCGGTCTCGAAGAGATCACAGTCACCGCCCAACGCAAGGAAGAGAGCCTGCAGCGAGCCGCACTTGCCGTGAGCGCGGTGTCAGCCGAGCAGCTCGAATCACAGGGCGTCACGCGCGTACAGGACTTGAAAGCGATCGTTCCGGCGGTGCAACTGCCGACTGCGGCCGGGCCTTTCTCTCTGTTCTATCTCCGGGGCGTGGGTAACTTCAACGGGAATTCGCTGTCCGACGCAGCTGTTGCGTTGAATCTGGACGGTGTATATATCTCGCGCCCGTCCAGCACCGCCGGGTTGTTCTACGACCTCGAGCGCGTCGAGGTTCTCAAAGGGCCTCAGGGCACCCTCTACGGTCGCAATGCCACGGGCGGTGCAATCAACCTGATCACCCGCAAGCCCGCCAGTCAGTTCGGTGGCGACGCGACGCTCGACTTCGGTAACTATGGATTGCGCAAGTTCAACGGTGCATTGAATGTGCCGCTGAGCGATACAGTCGCAGCTCGCCTGTCAGCGCAAACCATCGATCACGATGGCTACCTGTCGGATGGGACCGATGATGACAAAAGCCGCGCCGCGCGGCTGCAGGTGAGTTTCCAGCCCGGCGATGCCTTCTCGTTGTTGACCAGCGCTGACTACTATCACCAGGGTGGGGCAGGGGTCGGGTCCTCGCTGCTCACGGCTACCGGGTTCGTCAACGGCGACCCTCGCATCGGGATGAACGATCCACGCGCGAGCGCCGTCTTCTCTCACACCTTGGTATTTCCCGCCGCCGAGTTTCTCGGCGCTCCCCTGCAAAACGTGCTGTTGGCACCGGTTCCGGCCAGCGTGCGCCAGGACAACGACTTCTGGGGTCTGAGCGCTACTGCCAACTGGATCACGAGCGCGGGAACGCTGACCGTCATTCCCGCCTATCGGCATTCCAAGCTCGACTTCGTGAATGATGAGCCGAGCTTCCGCATCGATCAAAAGGAAACGGACGAGCAAACCTCGCTCGAGGCGCGTTTTGCCTCGCCAGAAGAGCGGCGATGGGCCTATCTGGTCGGTGCCTATTACCTCGACGAGAGCAGCGACGGGCATGCAATCTTCGATCAACAGGTTAATGCAGGGGATCAGCTGCTGCATCCGAATACCAAGAGTTATGCGTCCTTTGGTCGGTTGCGCTTCTCCGTGACGGACACGTTTCGCCTGACCGGAGGATTGCGCTATACGCGTGATGACAAGTTCCTGACGGGCTCCTTCGCCGGCAGCCAGGTCCTGTGTCCCGCCTTCCTGGGCTGGATCAACACCCCGCCCGCCTTTCGTCCTCCCGCACCGCCTCTCTGTGTCGGTGGCGTGGGCGCGATCACGGTCCCCAGCGGGCCGCCCATCGAATTCACCGGCTCCAACAGTAAGAGTCAAAGTTGGAGCGAGACCACCTGGCGCACCGGAGTGGAGTGGGATGTGCGACCGCAATCCCTGGTGTACGCCGGCGTCGAAACAGGGTTCAAAGCCGGCGGCTATTTCTTCACGGACGACAACGCGATATACAACCCGGAAAAGCTCACGGCGTATACGCTCGGCAGCAAGAATCGCTTTTTCGCAAATCGTCTGCAGATCAATGCCGAGGCCTTCTACTGGCGCTATCGCGATCAGCAGATCTCGCATACGATCAGGGACAGTGTTGGAACAGTGGTCTTTGCTACCGAGAATGTCGGTCGGGCGACCATGAAGGGCGCTGAAGTCGAGACGCAGCTACTCGCTACCGATACAACTCTGATATCCGCGGACATCGAGTACCTGGACGCGGTGTATCAGGATTTCAACTACAATCTACCGAATTTCGGCGCACCGCCGACGACAGCGTGTCCTTTTTCGCCGAACGGAGCCACACTGTGGAGCGTCAACTGCAGCGGTTTCACGCCACCGCAATCGCCGCGCTGGTCGGGAAATATCGCGATTCAGCAGACCATACCGCTGCGTAACGACAATTCTTTGATTGTGGAAGCACGTAGCCGCTATCAGGCAGATACGCTGACGGGCCTCGAATTCCTGCCACAGGAAGTCCAGCACAGCTATTGGATGAGCAGCGCGCTTCTGACCTGGCAGGGAGCCGGACAGCGCTGGAGCGTGACTGCGTATATCAACAATATCGAGAACCGCAATGTGATGAATCTGACTTCGGTGCACCCGATTGCGGGGAGCGCGCTCATCGGGGCAGCCATTGATCCCCCTCGTACATATGGCGCCCGCGTCGGGGTCAAGTTTTAGGAGCTGCAATGCAACCTACGCCTTTCAAGCTGGGCACGTTCTCGATCGCCGGGTGCAGACCCTTTGCAGGCCTGGTCCTGGACAATCGGGTGATAGCGCTCAGCGCGCTGCGTACGTTCGGCGGCGCATCGAGCCTGCGGTTGGGTGAAACCATCCTGGAAGTGCTGGCGCAGTGGGAGTCTAACTTCGCGGCGCTGCAGGACATTGTGTTCGAGATGATCAACGGCAGGTCGCCGGAGCTGCAACGACACTCGTGCGCCCTCGACCAGGTGCACGTCCATGCTCCGATTCCGGAGCCGCGTACCCTGTATTGCTCCGGCGCCAATTATAAGAAGCACGTTGTGGATCTCATCATTGCCCACCAGGATCAGGCGGCAACCCTCGGCATGACGTTGGAGACGAAACGTGCCTGGGGCATGAAGTTGATGGATGAGCGGGCGGCCCACGGTACTCCCTTCATTTTCATCAAGCCGCAGAGCACGGTGACCGGTCCGTTCGACCCCATCATAGTGCCGTACGATGCGCGCAAGCCGGACTGGGAGCTGGAGCTTGCTGTTGTCATCGGCAAACATGCCCGCCGGGTTGCGCGGGATCGTGCGTTGGACTATGTCGCAGGCTACACGGTGGTCAACGACATCACATTGCGCGAGAAGGTGTTTCGTCGCACAACGGATTCACCGGAGCTGGGGATGGACTTCGCGTTGAGCAAGGGAGCGCCGAGCTTCCTGCCCATGGGCCCCTACCTGGTACCAGCCGCCTTTGCAGGCGACCCACAGAAGCTGCGTCTCACCCTGAAGCTCAACGGCCAGGTCATGCAGGATGAAGAGACTTCGGACATGATTTTCACGGTGGCGAGATTGATCGAGTATTTGTCCGCCAGTGTGGAGCTGCAGCCTGGAGATGTGCTCTGCACAGGCTCTCCGGCCGGCAACGGCATGCACTTCGGTCGTTTCATTCAGGGGGGCGACGTGCTCGAAGGCAACATATCGGGTCCGATGATCGACCTGGGTACACAGCGCAATCCCTGCCTCCAGGAAGGCTCCGGCAGAGGTAACTAACTGCGCTGATCTATCGTTTGCCTCCATGACAGGCATGCATGGAAACGATTTCCGGAAGCCCCTGAGCACTTTTTATGATGATTGTCGGATGTGTCACCTGTCGCGGTTGTAAACGGTATGAATATCATTGGACCTGACGAGCTCGTTTTCGGCGTAGACGATCTCGAGGCGTGCAAGCAATACCTGCTCGATTACGGCCTGAAGCCGAGCCAGGCGGCGGCGCGGGGGGAGCGCTTCGAAGCGCTCGATGGCACGGCAATCAGGGTCTGTCCCGCGGACAACCCCGATTTACCTCCCCCATTGCGACCCGGTATGTTGCTGCGTGAAACAATATACGGGGTGGCCGATGATGGTACTCTCGAGTCCATCGCCACAGAGTTGGGTAAGGACCGCGCGGTGCAGCGCGGCTCTGACGGGTCGATATCTTGTGTGGATGACATGGGTTTCGCCCTCAGGTTCAAACGCACGATACGCCGCCCATTCACCGCGCCGCCCGATCTGACCAACGCCCCGGGGTCACTCTCGCAACGTCCTCTCAACGTTGTAGGCATCACTCCGGATATGCCCGCGGTGCCACGTACTCTGTCGCATGTGGTGCTGTTTGTTCCGGATGTGGCCAGGGCCGAGGCGTTCTATCACCGGCTCGGGTTCCGCACGACCGACAGATTCATCAACGCGGGGCCGTTCATGCGTCCGGCCGGAACGCAGGACCACCACACGCTGTTCATGATCCAAACACCTCCCTTCATGAAGGGAGTGGAGCACTTTACGTTTCACGTGGGCAGCGGCACCGAGGTCTTGTTGGCGGGTACCCGATTTGAGGCCAAGGGGTATACCACCTTCTGGGGACCCGGACGGCATCTGTTTGGCTCCAACTGGTTCTGGTATTTCAACAGTCCCTTCGGCTGTCACGTGGAATACGATGCCGATATGGACCTGCATGATGATTCGTGGGTCGCGCGCGAGGCACCGGCCAACGCGGATACCTCACAATTGTTTCTGTTCACGCGTCGGGACAAGTGGTTCCCGAGCGGCGGTCCGCAGTAAGTCGGGAATGCAGTGTGCGGGGTCTATCTGTGTCGGTTGGATGAGTTGACGCCCGGAGTCGCGCGGGGATTCGATCCCAACCGGACTGGTGGGGACACGCTCTTCATATTGCGTCGGGGGAATAGGGTGCTGGCGTATCTCAATCGATGTCCTCACCAGGGCGCTCGTCTCGAGTACCGCAAGGACCATTTTCTCTCCGCCGATGGACAACATATCGTCTGTCACGCGCATGGCGCGTACTTTGATCCGGAAACGGGGGCATGTACGCGAGGTGCTTGTCTGGGGAAAACACTGCGGTCATTGCCCTGTAGTGTGCACGAGGGCCGGATATGGGTTTCCCTGGCGGAGGCAGTCGTCGGATGAGCTATCTACTCAATACGTGGTACATGGCGGCATGGGCTTCCGAAGTCAAAGGCGGGGAGCTGTTTCACCGCAAGCTGCTCGATGAGCCCATCGTGCTGTTCCGGAAGCACGACGGTATGCCGGTCGCGCTTCGCGATCGCTGTCCGCATCGGTTTGCTCCTTTGCATATGGGCAAGCTCGTTGACGACGTCGTACAGTGCCCATACCACGGACTTCGGTTCGACTCCGCGGGAAAATGCGTGCTCAATCCACACGGGCCGATTCCTGCCGCCGCCCGAGTGCGTCAGTTTCCAGTAGTCGAGCGGTATAGCGCTCTTTGGATCTGGATGGGAGATCCGGAGCGCGCGGAACCA
>Ga0207694_10003106_pt1 | contig 13286 bp, 9 predicted proteins | sample KBSC34metaG_FD_184353 | JGI IMG/M metagenome (GOLD analysis project Ga0207694, IMG submission 184353) | Corn rhizosphere microbial communities from Kellogg Biological Station, Michigan, USA - KBS C3-4 metaG (SPAdes) (version 2) | ecosystem: Host-associated > Plants > Roots > Rhizosphere > Soil...
GTTGAAGAGATCACGCGCGAGCGGCTGGAGATGCTCGGGACAAGTTTCATCCCGCAGCATTCCGACGCCCGTGTTCTGGAGCAGGTGATCTATAAGTGGCGCAATACGCGGCGGACACTGGCTCCGATACTGGCGGAGAGGTATCGATTGCTGATAGATGACGGCCGGACGGTGAGTCGCGGTGATATCGAACGGGATGTGCATCGCCTATTTCAAGGAAATTTCGAAGACTTTCAGGAGCGTGCATGAAGCATCTCGTATTTCTGATGGCGTCGGTTGGATTGGTCGGGCAGACGCCCTACTTAGAAGGAACTTCGTAAGTGTTGGTAAGTTTAATCCCAGCCTGATCCCGCATTGGCAGGCATTACGCGCATGAAGGCTTCCACGGCATGGATCTGGCCGCCGTACACTTTGAACGCTTCCCACACGATGAGCGCATTACCCGCGCCATACGATCCGGTGTCTCCGAAATTCATGCGCAGCAGGACGATCCCCAGCTCTTCATCCACTGCAGCCACGCGACTGGCGATGGCCGGGTGCTTCATGATGGTTTGGGCTTTAATATTCTCGCAACCTGCCCGCGAGCAGCCGGGTCCGGCGCTGACTGCACCGTTTTCGATCCGGTAGGCATCTGCTGCAAAAGGGGCATTCACTTCCACGAAACTGCCGATCTTGAGTCCGGCCGGATAGAACTCGGCGATCTTGATGGCATCCGCGCGCGAGTTAAGCTGTGCGCGCTCCGGAATGAGATTCATGCCTTTGCTTACGGTCTTGATGTTGGCAATGTTGAAGATCGCGCCTTCTTCCTTGGACCGTGTCACCTGCGTCTCCACCTCAGTGATCGTTTTGTCCGCGATCTTCAGACGGAGCATCAACATGACCGGCATTCCGCTCTCTTCGACGATGACCTGCGACGCCGCGATTCCCTGACGTACGTCCAGGATGTCCTGCCGATAGGTTCCGATGCCCGACGCGTTCTTCCAGAGACCGTCGCCGAGCTTCATCGCCACTGTGTTCTCGGTAAATCGCACCTTGTCGCCAACCGCCAGGCCGTCTGGCTTATGGGCCACCATCGCGTCCAAGTACTGAGTGATCACACCGCGGAGACATTCGCGATCGCAATCGGCCGCATGGGCCGCGGGTGCTGCAATCGTCGTCGCGAACAAGACTGCCAGGGTTAGCGTCGGTTTCATGGGGATGTTATCCTTGCCGAGAGTCTATCACTCCATCTCAGGAGGTAGTTTCCATGCGAGTCCTCGCCGCCGTTTTGGCGTTGCTCATAGGGCTTCCTGCTTTTGCCCACCATTCTTTCTCGGCTGAATACGACGCCAACAAGCCCGTCAACATCAAGGGCATGGTGGCGAAGCTGGCGTGGGTAAATCCGCACGCCTACATTTACGTGGATACGAAGGATGCCAGCGGTAAAGTCTCCCGTTATGCGTTCGAAACCAGCAGTCCGAACGCCTTGCTTCGGCGCGGATGGAAACGCGACTCGCTCAAAGAAGGCGACGAAATAACGGTGGACGGCTATCTCGCCAAGGACCCGCGGCCTCTAACCGACGGATCGCTGCATGGGAATGCCCGCTTGGTTACGATGGCCAACGGTAAGACGGTCTTCGCGGGGACTTCGGCAGACGATGGAGGCCCGGGGAAATGATCTGGCGATCCATTTCGTCCTTTGCCGCGGCATCCGCCGTCGTCGGGATGTTGTCGCTCGCACCGATGCGATCGGTAGCGCAGTCCGGCGAAAAAGGAAATGCGAAGGGGAAGAACCTAGGTGGTCCGGGCGGCGTGATCGCGGTCAACGGTGTACGCGACGAAAATCTTCCGCCTCCGCCGGAGGGTCCCGCGCCGCGTTTTTACGATGGCAAACCGGATCTATCCGGTGTCTGGCTGTCGGGAAACTATAGTTTTTCGAGCATGGGCGGAGCGCTGCCGCTGCAGCCCTGGGCGCAAAAGGTGATGGAAGATCGACGCGCCACGCAAGGCCGCGACGATCCTGAAGCCAAGTGTCTTCCTGCTGGAGTACCGCGCATCACGCCCTATCCGTTTAAGATCATCCAGGCTCCGAAGGTGATCGCGATGCTGTTCGAAGGCAACGTCCATAGCTACCGGCAGTTGTTCCTCGACCGCGGCCACGACAAGGATCTCGACCCCAGCTGGATGGGCGAATCGATCGCTTCATGGCAGGGCAACACGCTGGTGGTCGATACCGTGAACTTCAACGACAAGACCTGGCTCAACGGTGCAGGAGCACCGCATTCCGACAAGCTGCACGTGACGGAACGCTACTCCCGGCCGGACCTGGGACACTTGGATGTGGAGATCACGATGGAAGATCCAGGAGCCTTTACCAAGCCCCACACGTTCAAGCGCAGCCACGTTTTGAGCGCGACTTGGGAGATCCACGAGTACGTCTGTAACGAGTTCAACGTGGACGTGGACCGACTGGTCGGCAGGTAATCCATCCCTCACAGGACGGCCTGCATGCAGGCTTGATCTCGTTGGGACCCAGGAGTATACTCGTTCCGATCTAAACCGGATGAAAAAGGGTCATCCGGCAAATTGCTTTAAGAGGGGACTCAAGAATGCGCATAGCCAGGATTGTTGTGTGCTTTTTCGTCGGAGCTCTGATGGCTCTGGCTCAGACCGACCGCGGCACGATCACCGGTACAGTTACTGATCCGACAGGAGCCGTGATTGCCAATGCTCCGATCGAAGCCAAGAATACCGGCACAGGCCAGGTATACCCGGTCACTTCCACCGCCACCGGGAACTTCACCATCGTGCAATTGCCTCCTGGAACGTATGAGCTGTCAGCCAATGTTCAGGGCTTCAAGAAATACGTCCGCCAAAACCTGGGGATCGCGCCCACGCAGACGCTACGCCTCGATATTCCCCTGGAAGTCGGCTCAAGCGCCGAATCAGTCACAGTCAACGCGGACGTGACTCTGCTCAAGACCGAAAATGGCGAGGTAGCCACTAATGTCACTGGCGACCGCTTGAATAATCTTCCCCTGCTTGGCATTGGAGAAGCGACGGCTTCGGCGGCTGGCATCCGGAACCCCTGGGCCGTGTCGATCCTGGTTCCAGGCGTCCAATACGTGGTGGGCGGCGCTTTCGGGGGCACGCCAAATATCGTCGTGAACGGCGCGGCGGCCAACTCGGCTTCCTACCGCATTGAAGGGATGGACGCCGGGAACAACGGCTCATTGAACGTCTTCTCGATGGAAGTTCAACCCAGCGCGGAAGCGATCCAGGAGGTCGCGGTTCAGACCAGCAACTTCGCCGCGGAATACGGCACTGTGGGCGGCGGATTGTTCAACGCCACCATGCGATCGGGAACCAACGCGTATCACGGCAGCCTTTACGACTACAACGTCAATGAAGCGTACAACGCAGCGCAACCGTACACCGGCATCAAGAATCGCGCTCGCCGCAACGACTATGGAGGCAGCCTGGGCGGGCCGGTACGAATTCCCAAAGTCTACAACGGCACCGACCGGACGTTCTTCTACTGGAATTTCGAGCAGTATCGGGAAAGTCAGGTTGTTTCGACCACCACGGTAACTGTTCCGACAGCGAATTACCGGATCGGCGATTTCAGCGCGGTGATCCCCGCATCGGGCATCGCAGGCGCACCGCAATTGCTTAAGATCGCCGGCGTAAACTATCTTGATCCGCTAGGCCGGACAGTCGCCGCCGGTGCGATTTTCGATCCCGCGAGCCAGAGGGCCGTGGTCTGCAATCCGACTCTGTTCCCTGGAGCCAATTGCATTAACGGCCAAACCGTCCAAGTCCGCGATCAGTTTGTGGGCAACCGCGTCGATCCTGTCCGGTTCGATACCGTCGCTAAAAATATTCAGAATCTGATTCCGCTTCCGAAGGGTCCGGGCGCCTCCCTGCTCGGCAACAATTTCAATAGCCCGCAGCAAAGCGCCAGAACCACGGAAATTCCTTCGCTCAAGTTGGATCAGACGCTCGGCAAAGGGCATCTCTCCTTCTATTGGTCCACTACAACGACAGCGGATCAGTACCCGATTGTCGGTTCGCCCGCACAGCCCGAAGGTTTTCCGCCCACTATCAGCACGGTGATTGCGAACTTCGATTATTCCTACACCATGCGCCTCAACTACGATCATCCGTTGACGCCGAGCCTGCTGCTGCACATGGGCGCCGGGTACCAGAAGAACCATCTGTGGGATGACACACCGATCACGGACTACAACGCGTTTAAGGAAATCGGCCTCAAGGGCGCTACGGTCAATCGGAATTTCCCGCGGATCGAAATTGGGTCGAGCCCGACCACCGGCGGCATGGCAAACATGGGCGCTCAATTCCAGACCGACCAGTTTGTCGAAAAGCCAACAGGGAACCTGAGTCTGACCTGGGTGCGGAATAATCACACGTTCAAGGCGGGCGGCGAGTTTCGTCTGCTGGGGAATCCGCAAATCGCCAATGGCCAGCCGCCATGGGAAACCGGCGGATACTATACGTTCGGATCGCCGGTCGTGAACGGCTTGGCGGTTACCAACGGAGGCGGGACAACCCAAACCGCTTTGGACGGACTCACCACTACGGGTGGGTCTCCAGGATTCGGATACGCAAATTTCCTTCTGGGAAGCGTAAGCAGCCTTGGTCTCGGCGTTCCCGCGCGATACAAACTCGGCAGCCAGGCGTGGGCCTTCTTCCTGCAAGACACATGGAAAGTGACCCGCAAGCTCACGCTGGATTATGGCCTGCGCTGGGATTACGGCACCTATAGCCGCGAGCAGTACGGACGCACCGCGCAGTTCTCGGCCACTACACCGAATCCGACCGCGGACGGCCATCCGGGCGGCATCATCTATGAAGCCACCTGCAATTGCAAATTTGCGCATAACTATCCGTACGCCCTTGGGCCCAGAGTCGGAGTCGCGTATCAGTTAGATTCGAAGACGGTGCTTCGGGGCGGCTTCGGCGTGGTGTACAACCTGGTCACCACAGCCGGATTCACTCCCCCTCCCAACTATCAGACGGCGGGCGTCCCGGGGTTCGGCCAGGCGCTCTTCAATTTGCAGGATGGTCCGCCGTCCAACGTCAAACCGGTGTTCCCGAACTTCAGCGCGGGTGCGTTCCCGCTGGTAAATCAGACGGCGGCCGGTCCAACTAACCTGGATGCAAATGCCGGACGCCCGGCGCGTCAGATGCAATGGAGCATCGGCATCCAGCGCGAACTCACGCGTAATACGGTGCTGGAAGCTTCCTATGTCGCCAATCGCGGCGTATGGTGGAGCGCCACGCTCGGGGGTGCAGGAGGCCTGACGCCAGTCAATTCGATGTCCGAACAGCTGCTTACCAAGTATGGCTTCAGCCTGGCCAACCCGGCCGACGCAGCGCTGCTCTCCACCCAACTGGGTCAGATCAGTGCAGCTAACAAATCGTTGCTGGCGGCGCGCGGGATCAATATCCCGTATCCCAGCTTCCCGGTCACTTCGACGCTACTTCAGTCGCTGCTGCCATTTCCCCAATTCACGGGGAACATTAGTCCTACGGTCGCGCCGTTGGGCAACACCTGGTACGACTCTCTGCAAACCACGATCACCCAGCGGCTCCATCACGGTTTGACGGTAAACGGGAATTTCACCTGGTCGAAGAATCTGGATCTGATGAGCTCGCCTGACATCTTCAACCGCAGCCTGGGCAAGAACATTTCGGCGAATGACCTGCCCCTTCAGTTGAGAATTTCCGCACAGTATACGAGCCCAACGCTCAAACAAGGCTTCCTGGGGCGAAACAAGATCGTATCCTACATCCTCAGCGACTGGGGCATTGGCGTCTACACGCAATATCAGAGCGCGCCGATCATCGCCAGACCAGCTTCGGCAGGCGCAAACGGGATTCAGAAGTGGCTGGGACGCGGACCAGGACCGGCGGAATTTGTCACCGGCCAGTCTTTCTGGTCCACCAACTGGACGGACTACAGCGGTACGGTTCATACCGATCCTATCGACATCAACTGCCATTGCTTCGATCCAACCAAGAACGTCGTGCTGAATCCGAACGCGTGGAAAAACGTGACGGACGGGCAGTGGAGCAGCAACGAGAGTAGTTTCCGCGACTACCGCGGAATTCGCTACCCCACCGAAAACGCTAACTTCAGCAGGACTTTCCGAATTCGGGAGAAAATGAGCCTCAACATCCGCGGAGAGTTCTCGAATGTCCTGAATCGCACGCGGCTGCCGCAGCCTGCCAGCGGCGCGATCGGCGCAGGTTTCGCCACTGCTCCCACCAAGCAAACCTCCGGCGCCTTGATTGGGCTATATTCCGGAGGCTTCGGAACGATCGTACCTACGGCCGGAACGGCTGGCGCGCGGTCCGGCACCATCGTCGCGCGTCTTATTTTCTAAGGGAGAACCCACTTGTTGACGCTCGTGGTTCGGTGCTGCGTATCTCGGCGCCGAACCGCGAACGCCCTTCCAAAGGCGTTACTGACAGGCGAAATTGCTCGCGTCTTCGATGCTGCCTGAGCCTTTGTAACGCGCCTGCTTCGGATACGCGCATAGCGGGCGTGTCCTCCCGGGCCACGGCGTGTTCTGACCAGCCGTCGCGACAATTCGCTCCGGAGGAGTGCTCTTTTCGACCCAATTGACCAGCGCCGCGAAGGCTTCAAATTGATCCGTGGCGGGACCACCCGCACAGTGATTCATCCCCGGTACCGCGAACAGCCGCGTGAACTCCGCAGCCGCGCCGTTGTTGGCCCGATTGACTTCATTCCACCAGGAGATGGTGTCGTTAATCGAGAACACGGGATCGCTGACGCCATGAACGATGAGCAGCTTGCCGCCATGATTCTTGAAGGCTGTGAGATCCGTCGAGCTGGCCATCATGAAGTCCCACACCGCTTCCGTATACTCGCCCGACTTGGCGTACAGCTTGGGCGCGTCGCGTTCGAAATCGACGCCTAGAAGATATGCCAGTGGTCCCGCGCCCGCCGCCGCGACCTGTACTGGCGGCGTGACGAACAGAGCCGATGCGGATGCGCTTCCCAGTGTCGCGATGATCGAAGAATTGTTGGCGGCGTCGAACGCACCGAGTTTCCATGATCGCCAACCCTGGTTATAGGCATCGTTGATCTTCCCGCCGATGCCGCGATCCCAGGCCCAGTCGGCATACAGCAGCTCGCCTCTGGCATTCTTGGCGCCCGCGAAGAGTTTTTGGATCGCAGTGACCTGCGCTGCCGACAAACACGCGTTCCGCTTGGGGCCTTTGCACGTGACTGCCGCGAACTTGGGCGTTACGACTGCGGGTGTGCAGGCCGGGAAGTTGTCGATGATCCCGTCAGAGAGTCCGTCGAGTGCATCGCACGCGCCCAGGATCGCTTGCGAGGCGAGATCCAGATCTTCGTCCGTGAAAGTCTTGTTGAGCAGTGGTTGTCCGAAACGATCATAGATGCCGGCGGCCTTGGCGACTTCGGCCAGCGCCTGCACGTCCGCCGAGTGCCCGAAGAGCGCCGCCTTGGCGAGCTTGAATCCTGGGGAACACGCCAGGATGCCATCGAAATAATCCGGGAAGCGTTGCGACATCATCATCGCTTCGCGGCCGCCTTCCGAGCAGCCTGCGTAATACGAACGCTCGGGCGCACGGCCGTAGTAGAGGCGAATGATCGCTTTCGCGACCTGCGTCACCTGATCGTAGGAGTTGTATCCGAAGTCCCGCCGCGCTTGTGGATCAAACCCGAAGGTCACCGTGCCATTGCGATTCGGATCGCTATTCACGGCGTTGTCATGCCCGGAATCGGTCGAGACCACGGCGAATCCCATCGACAGCGCGTTGGTCCGCTGTTGCCCCTGCAGGTTGCCGAGCGCGTTCCCCAGATTTCCGTTCGATCCGCCTCCGCCCTCGAAGAAGAAGCGTCCGTTCCATTCCGTTGGAAGGCGCAGATGAAACTTGATGGAGTAATTCTGCGAGTTCACCCCCGTGCGCTCATTCATCCGGCCCAGGACTTCACAGTGCTCCCGTAAAGCCGCAGTGGACGCGTTCAGGGTCGCTGCGGTGATTCGCGTGGTCGGGTTCGGAAGAGTTCCAGGAGACGTCAGGCTCGGGCATTTGGAAGCGAGGCTCTGGCCGATGCATGGAAGTGCCGCGATCAGAAGGTATGTGGTCCGCAGGTTCATGGTGTATATATTATGTCGCCAGTTCTACCAGAGTGCGGGCGTCGGGAAGAAGATCCAGACGCTGGATCTGCTCCACCAGATGGGTGCGCTCGGGTGGGGACAAAAATCCGGAAGCGTTTTCGTCGAACTTGGCGTGCAACTCCGCGTAGGTCATGGGGTTCTCGGCCGACCCGCGATTGTATTCTTCCACTTCCTCGAACCGACTGCCGTCCTTCATGGTGACGGTCACCGCACCCTTGAAGCGGCCGGGACCTGGATAATCCGGATCCACTTGATAGCGGACTTTGCGAGCCAAGGCCAAAATCTCAGGATTGCGACGGCTCTGGTCACTGTAGGCGTTCTTCCCCAGCTCGCCGGCGTGCAAGGCCTCAGCGACGCTGTATTGCAAGCTCACACGGCCGTGCGAATCCGAGGCGGGCGCGTGTTTCTCAGAGGTCGGCTCGCAAACGATGGATACGATGAATCCGGTGACTGGACAATCGACGCTCATGATGTCATCGGTCTGGAGATTGTGTTTCTTCTTCAGCCGGATGGCAGCGCTGATATAGGGATGAATCACGTGTGCTGACGGGAAGGGCTTGAACGACGAGTTGCGGCTTTCCCAATGGGAGCCTAAATCTGCATTGATGCGGGCGAAGTCGCGATGGGCGCTGTCATCTTGCACATGGCTCGAGAACAATCCCCAGCGGCCTTCGAATACCTGCGCGGGTCCGGTCACACCCGATCGTGCTAGGATCGCGGCGGTTATCCCGCTCTGCGCCGACCAGCCGGGATGGAGAAACTTCGTCTGTGTGCCATCCACCCAACATTCCAAGAGCCCCGAAGCGAAGCTCCCGGCGACACCCGCCGCGCAGGCCATGGCTTCGGCATCCAGTCCGAATAATTTTGCCGCCAAGTATGCCGCCCCGAATGTCGCGAAGAGGCCTGTTGGATGGAATCCGCGCTTGTGAAGTTCGCCCGAAGACACGCTGCCGACGCGGCAGGAGATCTCGTTGCCAACAGCGACAGCAGTAATCAGGGCACGTCCGGTCACACTCGTGTATTCCGAAAGCGCCAGAGCCGCAGCCACGGCGGGGCTGCTCATGTGGACAATCGATTCGTTGTGCGTATCGTCGTATTCGAGCGCCTGCGAAAGAGCACCGTTCGCAAACGCAGCCGCGGTCACTCCTACTGGATCGCCGAATCCGAGAATGCGGCATGGACCGGCGGGCGACATCGCTACGGCGGCATCGCGCGTCGCTTTCCCGAATGCAGTTTCCGCGCCGGCCAGCGACAGGCCAATGACGTCCATCACTCGCAGCTTGGTAGCGTCCACGACGTCAGCGGGAAGATCTTCGAATCGGACGCGCGCAGCCCATGCAGCAAGCTCACCAGAGAGTGGCAGGTTCACGGGACTACTGTACAATTGTCAATCCGGGATTGTCATGTCCGAAACGAAAACACTAGCCTCGTATATCGTTACCAGCCGCATTGAAAGCGTACCCGACGACGTTCGCCATGAAGCCCGCAGGGCGATCGTAAACTTCATGGGCTGCGCGTTAGGAGGCAGCGTCGATGCGGCGGTGGACCGCGCGCTCCAGGCGTTTGGCCCGTTCTCGGGCAAGCCAACGGCGAGCATCCTGGGACGCGGCGAGCGAATGGATCCACTGCACGCTTCGCTGATGAACGGCATCAGCTCGCATGTGTACGACTTCGACGATACGACGCCTAAGAATTACGTTCATCCGACGTCGCCGGTAGCCTCGGCCTTGTTCGCCTATGCCAGTGCGAATCGCGTATCGGGCCGCGATTTCATGGAGGCGTTCATCCTCGGATTCGAAGCGGAATCCCGCATCGCCAATGCGGTGTATCCGGCGCACTACGATGTCGGCTGGCACATTACCGGAACCGTCGGCGTGTTCGGAGCGGCCACGGCCATCGGCAAGCTTCTGAAGCTTTCCGAACAAGCGATGATCTGGAACATCGGGCTGGCGGCAACGCAGGCCGCCGGGCTGCGCGAGATGTTCGGGTCGATGGCCAAAGCGCTGCATCCGGGCCGGGCGGCTCAGAACGGTTACGGGTCGGCGCTGCTGGCGCAGGCCGGATTCACCGCAGGAGAGCATGGACTGGAAGGGCCGCGAGGCTTCGCCGCGGTGCAAGCCACTGCATACGATCTCTGGAAAATCACCACGCGGCTAGGCGTCGATTTCGATCTGCGCGCGAATACCTACAAGCCGTTTCCATGCGGCATCGTGAATCATCCGACGATCGACGGCTGCATCCAGATTCATGACGAGCATCACCTTGATCCGGCGAAGATCGCGGGGGTGCGGCTGCGCGTAGCTCCTCTGGTGATGGACCTCTGCAATCAGCGCGGCATCACGAAAGGACTGCAGGGTAAGTTTTCGGTCTATCATGGCGCGGCCATCGGGCTGGTTCGCGGCAAAGCCGGGATTCAGGAATACACGGATGAAACCGTGAACGATCCTACGGTCCGGCGCGTGCGCGAGCTGGTCACAGCCGTCGGCGATCCTTCTGTTACGGAAGACCAGGCGCGCATTGAGGTGCAGCTCGCCTCTGGAGAAACTCTTGCGCGCTTTGTCGAGCAATCGCTGGGGAATGTTCATCGGCCGATGAACGACAAGCAACTGGAGGACAAGTTTCGCAATCAGGCCGTGGCGGCATTACCGGCGGCGCAAGTGGAGAAAGCCATCGAGCTATGCTGGCGGATCGATCAGCTTGATGATGTGGCGGAATTGATTCGGGCGGCAGTTTCTTCTGGAAAGTAGTCCATGCGATTCGGAATCGTCTTCGCGCTCGCGCTGTTGACTGGATGCGGCGGCGGTTCCCGCGTAAAGGAAATCCGCATCCCTAGAGGCGCGGGCGGCGTCGGATTCCTTCCACTGTTGGTGATGGAGAAGAATCACCTGATCGAGAAGTACGCGGACGTAACCGTGAAGTGGATGGACCTGGGCGGTCCGGCCGCGATGAACGATGCGCTGCTATCGTCATCGGCCGATTTCATTTCCGCGGGTCCACCAGCGTTTCTAACGTTGTGGGATAAGACCCGAGGCTCGGCCAATGTTGAGGGCGTCGCCGCGATGACCTCCATGCCGATGTACCTCAACACCCGGGCGGAACATCTTAAAAAGCTCGACGACCTTACGGATCAGGACAAGATCGCCGTGACGTCCATTAAGGTTTCGATTCCTGCGATCATCATGCAGATGTACGCCAAGGAACACTACGGCGCTGCGCAGGCAACTCGATTCGACAAATTCACGGTATCCATGGCGCATCCCGATGCGACGATCGCGATGCTGGCGGGATCGACAGGCATCAGCGCGCACTTCAGCTCGCCGCCGTTTCATCAGCGGGAACGCAAAGATCCGCGGGTACGAACGATCCTGACATCGGACGATGTGATGGGCGGATCGACGACGTTCACTATGATCTCCACGACCAGCAAATTCCGTCAGGAGAATCCGCAAGTCTTCGCGGCGGTTCTGAAAGCACTGGAGGAGGCCAACCGGATGATTGTTGCCGATAAGAAGATGGCGGCGGACCTTCTGGCTAAATCTGAAAGCGGAGGCCTGACGCCCGAAGAGATCGTCGAGGTGCTGAACGATCCGCATGTGAAGTTCACCACGACACCGGAAAATGTGATGAAGTACGCCGAGTTCATGAACGACGGGGGATCGCTTAAGAATCGTCCGGCCTCGTGGAAGGAACTATTCTTTCCCGAGATCCACGGAGCGCCGGGAAGCTGATTCGATGACGGCTCCGCTTCTCACGGTGGATAGAGTGACGCTTCAATACCGTACCAAGGAGAGCTTGGTCACTGCGACCTACCGAGTCAGCTTTAATCTGTTTCGCTCGGATCGCTTCGTTGTTCTAGGCCCGTCGGGGTGCGGCAAATCAACGCTGCTCAAAGCAGTTGGCGGATTCATCCAGCCGACGGAGGGCCGCATCAGCCTCAACGGGTCTCCCGTCAGCGGCCCTGGACCCGATCGCGTATTTGTCTTCCAGGAGTTCGATCAGCTGCTGCCCTGGAAGACGGTGAAAGAGAATATCGTGTTCGCGCTTACGGCTGCGGGGAAGTGGAGTCGGGCGCAGGCCGAGGAGCGCGCGATGCATTTCATCGCCAAGGTCAATCTCAGCGAGTTTGCGTCGAGCTATCCGCACACTCTATCGGGCGGAATGAAGCAGCGCGTCGCCATCGCCCGCGGCATGGCAATGGAACCGCAGATCCTGTTGATGGATGAGCCGTTCGCCGCGCTCGACGCCCTCACGCGGGCCAGGATGCAGGAAGAGCTAATGCAGCTTTGGGAAGACACGAAATTCACGGTACTGTTTGTTACGCATTCGATTCCAGAGGCGATTCGGGTGGGTAATCGCATTCTGCTGATGAGCGCGCATCCCGGCCAGGTTAAAGCTGAGATCAACAGCCGCGGTACGGACGACGTAGACGCTTCCGGAAAGGCACTCTCGATGCGCATCCACGAACATCTTTTCGGTCAACAGGAGGGAGCCGTTAGCCATGCCTGATACCAGACCCGACGTTTTCTACACGGTCTCTACTGCTGGATTCCCCGTAATGGAGAAGCCGCTCAGCTCGTGGGAAAAGCTGTACGACAACGGAGCAGTCCGCAAGACGGTGCTGCTCATGATCCTGGCGGCCGCGTGGGAATTGTATGCACGATGGCTCAATAATCCTTTGCTGGCGCCGACGTTTTCCGCCACCGTCAAAGCGTTCTTTCAATCCGTAGCATCGGGCGCGCTGCCGCAGGCGGCGGTTTACACAATCTCGATGCTGCTCAAAGGATATGTCGCGGGGCTAGCGATTGCGGCAGTGCTGACTGCGCTGGCCACATCGACGCGGATCGGAGCGGATCTGCTCGAAACGTTGACGGCCATGTTTAATCCCCTGCCCTCGATTGCGCTGCTGCCGCTGGCGTTGATCTGGTTCGGACTCGGCGCGGGCAGCGTGATTTTCGTGCTGATCCACGCTGTGCTGTGGGCGGCTGCGTTGAACACGTTCGCAGGCTTTCGTGCCGTGAGCCCTACCTGGAAGATGGTGGGGCAGAACTACGGATTGTCGCGATTGGGGTACATCGCTCGCATTCTGATCCCGGGAGCGTTTCCCAGCAT
>Ga0207694_10003109_pt1 | contig 13271 bp, 9 predicted proteins | sample KBSC34metaG_FD_184353 | JGI IMG/M metagenome (GOLD analysis project Ga0207694, IMG submission 184353) | Corn rhizosphere microbial communities from Kellogg Biological Station, Michigan, USA - KBS C3-4 metaG (SPAdes) (version 2) | ecosystem: Host-associated > Plants > Roots > Rhizosphere > Soil...
CTCAGCAATAACGTGCTCGCCAATATCCACGTCTTCCGCATTCGTTGAAGAGTCATCAATAGGAGGCATGCGATGGTCTCTTTGGTGTCATGAATTCCCGAAACCGATGGCGTATGCCTGCCTGATGCTGGACTCTCACTGCGGACCCGCAAGCGAACTCCCTCGCTACGCTAAAATCTCGTTGACAACATGTCCGTGAACATCGGTCAAACGGAATTCGCGGCCCGCGTGACGGTAGGTCAGGCGTTCGTGGTCGAAGCCCAGCAGATGTAGGATTGTGGCCTGTAGGTCGTGGGTGTGGACCGGTTTCTCGATCACGTTAAAGCCCAAGTCGTCGGTGGCTCCGTAGGTTAGACCTTGCCTGATGCCGCCGCCGGCGAACCACATTGTGTAGGCCTGTGGGTGGTGATCGCGGCCCAGGCTGCGGCCCAAGGCTGGATTCGACTCGACCATCGGAGTGCGACCAAACTCGCCGCCCCAGATCACCAGCGTTTCGTCCAGCATGCCCAATCGCTTCAGATCCATCACTAGTGCTGCGGCTGCTTGATCGGTGTTCTTGCAGTTGTTCTTCAAGTTTCCGACGACATCCGAATGAGCGTCCCAGCCTTCGTGATAGATGTTGATAAAGCGCACTCCGCGCTGCACCATCCGCCGTGCCAGCAAACAGGCTCGAGCGAATGAGGGTTTGTCGGGTTCGCAGCCGTATAATTTCAATGTCTCTTCGGTCTCGCTCTTCAGATTCATCAGTTCTGGTGCCGAAGTCTGCAGTCGGAACGCCATCTCGTACGACGCCATGCGTGTGGCAATTTCAGGATCGCCTTCGAGCTCGAGATGCCGCCGATTGAGTGCCCCGATCAGGTCGAGCGACTCTCGTTGCAGCCGGGCGTCGATTCCGGGAGGACTCGACACGTCCAGAATGGGATCACCCTGATTGCGAAGTCGCACTCCGGCATAGACGGTCGACAGAAAACCACTCGACCAATTCGCCGCTCCGCCGCTGATCCCGCTACCGGTCGACATCACGACAAAGGCCGGCAAGTCGCTCGCTTCGGCTCCTAAGCCATATGTCACCCACGATCCCAGACTGGGCCGTCCCGGTTGAGAAAAACCAGTATTCAAAAAGATCTGCGCGGGAGCGTGATTGAATTGATCGGTATGGACCGACTTCACCAACGTGATGTCATCGACGATCTTCGGCAGATGGACCAGCACTTCTGACAGTTCAGCGCCGGATTGTCCGTGCTTCGCGAATTTGAACTGCGGTCCCAGGCAGTTGGCGTCCGGACGGATGAAGGCGTAACGCTGTCCGCCGATCACTTCGGGTGGAACCGGCTTCCCTTCGTACTCTTTTAACTTCGGTTTGAAGTCGAACATGTCCAATTGACTGGGCGCACCGGCCATGAACAGGTGAATCACCGCCTTCGCCTTCGGAGCATAATGCGGTGCCCGGGGCGCCATCGGATTTGCATGAGATGCAGCGTCGCTCGAGCCTGCACGTGCCGCCGATGACGTCAACAGTGAAGCCAAAGCGATTTTGCCGACGCCCATCCGGCAATCGCGAAAGAAATGTCGTCGCGTGATCTGCAAAGGCAAAATTGATGGAAACGATTTCATGCGAGGTCTCGGTCAAGATTCGAAAAATGATCTTGTATGGCAATCATAGCAGATGTCGCGATTGAAGCAGTCTTCACGTCGCGTCCCTGCCCCTTTGCGGCTTGGCGTTGAATTTCTCCTTCAACGAAATGACACAAAATCGCGGAGGCACAAAGATGCCAGCAGAGTTCGATCGATGTCCAAAGCTTGCTCAGAATGAGAACATCACAACAGGCAATGGTGGTCGACGTCATCACACAAGTCGATCAGAATGGCAGTCGACAGAAGCTCGTGCCATAATCCAGTTCCGTCGGTGGCCACACTTTAAGTCGCCACTGATTGCTGACAACGCTCTGCACGATTGAGGAGTTTTCGATGCGTGGACTGAGACCTTTGACGGCGATCCTGTGTCTGATCTCGTTGAGTGTGCTGGCGGCCGATTTGCCGGAACTGCTGAAGTCGCTCGACAAACAGAAACCGACAGACTCGGTCAAGGAACTGAAGGAAACGGCCCGCTTTTCCGGGCTGGCAAGTTGGGCCACCAGCGTCGCCTTCTCGCCCGATGACAAATCGCTGTGGATTGGTCTGAAAGACAAGATCGAGATTGTCGATGTCGATAAGAAGACGACGATGAAAACGATCGACCTGAAGTCGGGGCAGGTTCGGAGCATCGTGTTTTCGCCCGATGGAAAGACGATCGCCACTGGCAGCTATCAACGCGCCACCTTGATTCACGCCGACTCTGGTCAGGTCTTCCGCGAACTTAAGGGGCATCGCGGTTACGTGACCAGCGTCGCGTTCTCGCCCGATGGTCAGCGGCTGGCAACCGCTTGCGAAGACGAAGCGACGCGTGTGTGGGACGTGGCCGCCGACTCCGCACCGCTGGTTCTGAAAGGACACGGCTATCCTGTTACCGGAGTTGCCTGGTCGCCTGATGGAAGTCAGCTCGCGACTTCCGCCGGCGATGACACGCGACCCACGAAACCTGGTCAGGTCAAAATCTGGGACGCCAAGGACGGAACGGTGAAGCAGCAGTTCGAATTGCACAAGAAGGCCGCGACCGGAATCGCGTTTTCACCCGACGCTCACTTTGTCCTGTCCAGCAGCGTCGACGAACATGTGAATGTCTACGATCTGAAGAACAACAAACCACTGGGATTCTTCGCGGGACATGCGCGGCCGACCAATGCCGTTGTCGCCTATCCAGATGGAGAAACCGCGATCAGTGTCAGCGGTGGCCGTGCGGTCGGGAAGAATGAATTGATCATTTGGGAGATTGAAAACGGCGAAACACTCGCCACAGTGCAAGCACACGAAGCCAAGATTACGTCATTGGCCATCTCGCATGATGGACGCCGTGTCGCGACCGCCAGCCAGGACAAATCGGTCGCGTTGTGGAACATCGGGTTCCTGGCTGTCGGCATTCCCGATGGATCGACCGCGCCTGCTGCAGAACAAGACAACCCTGCAGATGCTGCCGCCGCAACGGGTTCTGAAACAGCGACTGCAGGGCAAGCAGCCGCTGCCGAACCCGCCATTGTCAAACCGGAAGTCAAAGAATTGCGAGCCGGCATTATTGGACTCGACACGTCGCACGCGGCGGCATTTACCAAGACGCTGAATGCAAATCCGCCCAATCCAATGGCCGTCGGATGTCGTGTCGTTGCCGCGTATCCCAAAGGCAGCCCCGATATCCAATCGAGCGTCGAACGAGTTCCCGCTTATACCGAAGAAATCAAAAAGCTGGGGGTCGAGATCGTCGATTCGATTGATGACCTGCTGAAGAAAGTCGATGTCGTGCTGCTCGAAACAAACGATGGCCGACCGCACTTTGAACAACTGTTGCCCTGTCTGAAAGCCGGCAAACCGGTGTTCATCGACAAGCCGATCGCGGCATCGCTGAGCGATTCGATCGCGATTTTCGAAGCGGCGAAGAAATACAACGTGCCAGTGTTCTCATCGTCGTCACTTAGGTTCGGCAAGAACAGTCTGGCCGTCCGTGACGGTTCCATCGGCAAGGTGACTCGTTGCGAAACCAGCAGCCCCGCGGCACACGAACCGACGCATCCTGATCTGTACTGGTACGGCATTCACGGCGTCGAGTCGCTGTTTACCGTGATGGGAACAGGTTGCCAGTCGGTCGTGCGAGGGAAAACGGCTGACGGCAAGATCGAGGTGAAAGGCGTGTGGAAAGACGGCCGAGAAGGAATCTTCCGCGAAGGGTCTGGTTATCAGGGCAAGGCGATCGGAGACAAAGGGGAATCGCCTGTTGGATCATACGATGGCTACGACCCGCTGGTCTTCGCCATTGTCAAATTCTTTCACACGGGCGTCGCCCCCGTTTCGCCCGACGAAACACTCGAGATCTATGCCTTCATGGAAGCGGCCGATGAATCGAAACGCCAGAGTGGGGCGAGTGTCACGCTTGAAAGCGTGATGGCGAAGGCACGCGCTGAAGCACAGAAGAAACTCGCCGAATTGAAGTGATACTCAGCCTGTTGAAACAGGTTTACATGAGTCAAATCTTGTTTTTCCGGGCGTGTGCGGCTGGCTATGCCAGTGCTCTTAGTTCGAAGCGGAAATAGAAGAACACTGGCGTAACCAGTGGCACACGAAGAATTAGTCGTGACGATGCGCCAGGGTCTTGTTGAACCGGAGTTCGTAAGAGCAGGAGCGGGGACGAGGTACTTTGAATCCAGAGCAACTGCGTCAGATCGACAACAATTCGGTCTGGCACCCGTTCACCGCGATGGCGTCGTATCGGGACGAACACGCCCCCATCATCGCGAACGCCGATGGATTTCATCTGATCGATACCGCAGGCCGGCGATATCTGGATGGTCATTCATCACTCTGGTGCAACATTCACGGCCATCGCGTGCCGGAGATCGACACCGCGATCCGTGAACAACTGAACCAAGTTGCTCATTCGACGCTGTTGGGTCTGTCGAACGTTCCATCGATCGAACTGGCCGACGAACTGGTGCGCCGAGCACCCAACGGTCTGACAAAGGTCTTCTACGCGGATTGCGGTGCCGCGGGTGTCGAAGTCGCGCTGAAGATGGCGTATCAGTATTATCAGCAGCGCGAAAGCCATCCCGAATCTCGCAACAAGTTCATCTACTTCGACGGCGCTTATCATGGCGACACGATCGGAACGATGAGCATCGGTTCAATCAGCCGCTTCAAAAACCTGTTCGCTCCGTTGCTGTTCCCTGCCGTCTGGAGCAGTACACCCGCTGCTGCCCCGGGCGATCCTGATCGCGAACGCGAACGGCTCGTGCATTGGACACAGCAACTGGAACAGCTACTTACCGAGCATCGCGGCCAGATCGCAGGAGTCGTGATTGAACCATTAGTCCAGGCGGCCGCAGGCATCAAGATCCAGGCCAGCGGGTTCCTGCAGCGCGTTCGCGAACTAACGCGACAGCACGACGTGCTGTTGATCGCCGACGAGATTGCCGTCGGCTTCGGACGTACGGAGAAGCTATTCGCGTGCGAACACGAAAACGTGTCTCCCGATATTCTGATCCTGTCGAAGGGCCTGACCGGAGGCTATTTGCCACTGGCCGCAACGCTGGTCACCGACGAAATCTATAACGCCTTCTTGGGCGAACCCTGGGAAGGCAAAACCTTCTATCACGGCCACACCTACACGGGAAATCCACTCGCCTGCGCCGCGGCATTGGCATCACTGAAGCTGATCGACACCAACGATGTGCTTGCGAATTCACGCGAACTGGACGTGACGATCCGCTCTGGATTGAATCCGTTTCGTGGAAATGCCGGAGTCCGAGAAATCCGCCAGCGCGGCGTGATGGTCGGTATTGAGTTGGCCAAGGGCGATCAATCCTTCTCACCGGAACTGCGAGTGGGACATCAGGTGACACTGACTTGTCGTGATCGAGGTGTCATCTTACGAAACATTGGCGATGTCATCGTCCTGATGCCGGCACCCGCGATGCCGATTGAGCTGGCGACAGTTCTTTGTCACGTTGTTTGCGACTCGGTTCTGGACGTGCTAGGACGAAACTTGTAACCGCAAAGTCTTGGGGCTTCCCGATGACGGGAGCGCCCCGGACACCCAAAAACACCTGCGCTTCGTGAGCCCGTTTGCGCAGTTACGCGTCTGCGGACTTGGTCGAGATCACTGCTTGCTGATTTGTCGGCAACAAGGCGTGATGTTCGCTGCGGCCGAAGCCCGCTTTGCGGAAGATGCTTTCGTACTCGGCGAACGTGTAGGCGTCGCCCTTGCCGGTGCTGGCGAGCATTGTCAGCGCGAATGTTGCTGTTGAGGGAGGGGTGATACGGTCGGCGTTGGGGATGAACTCCAGCGTCATGGCTCGTCCGCCTGGTGCCAATGCGGCATAGGCTTTGGCGGCCAGTTGCTCGCAGGTCGTTATGTCAAAGTGATGCAGGAAGTTGGTCAGCAGCACGATGTCGTAGGGACCGCCCCAATCCACTTCAAAGGCGCTCCCCGGTAACAGCGTGTGCCGGTTGGCAAGGTTGGCTCGTTGAGCGTTCTCTTCGGCGACGGCCAGGACATTCGGCCAATCGAGTGCCGTGATGTGCGCTTTGGGATATTGCTGCGCGACCGTGATTCCGAACAGGCCGTGTCCGGCCGCGACGTCCAGCACGCGCAGTGGTTGGTTGTGATCTCCGCCGATCAACGCGGTCAATTGTTGAGCCGGCATGAACATCAATGGTCCCATCGCGCGCGCGAACGCGACCCACACCGGGTTGTCGTATGAGACCGTTCCGTCGTCCGAGATTGCTGTCCCACCCTTGCGGACCGCTTCGGTGAGGTGTTGGAAACAGTTCCGGATGTCGTCTGCCAATAGAAACTCAACGGCGCCGCCCAGGTAGGCGGGCGATTTGCCGTTCAGGAAGAGGGCGGAATCGGGGGTCAGTTCGTAACGCGTTTCCCGCTTCTGCAGAAAACCGATGATCGTCAGAAAGTCGGCCAGAATACGAATGCCTTTGGGTGAGGCGTTCACGGCGGCCGCGATTTCGTCCGCCGTACGTGGCCCGGCGGCCAGTTGAGTGAACAGGCCCAGTTCCAGTGCGGAGCGCAGGGCTTCCGTTCGCTGATAGGCATTAATCGTTTCGAAGAACAAAGTCGGTGACGGTGGTTGCGGCGACATGCGGACTCCTTTGGTCGTCGTAGAGGTCAATCAGAAACAATGCATCGCAATCATTTGTCGAGTTGTTCGTTCAGTTCCGCCAGCGACACCAGCAGGCGTTCCAACTGTTCCAAGTAGTCTGTCGGCTTCAGATCGTCCTTGCGGTCGCGCAGTTGTTCGATCGCCAATTCCAGCTCATTACGACGAGCGCGATCCTGCGGTGCCAACCTGGCTTCGGCGGCGTTGGGCACCAGGTGCCACTGGTGAGCTCGACGGCCATCGAGCGGATTTCCGCCTGTCGGTTTGACCAAAGGCACCAGTCCGCGAAACTGGTCGGCGCGGACACCTTGTTTGTCGCCGTTGTCATCGAGGAGTGCGTGTTCGGTTGCGATGCGGCCGTCCGTGTCGTAGTACTCGGCGGTCCGGCGAGATGCCATCAGAAAGGCTTCCCACAACGACGTCTGATGATCTTTGTCGAGATCGGCGGCGGGATCGTTGATGGCTTGAGACAGGTGGTCTCCGAACCGGGCAAAGTTGATTTCACCCCCGCCCTTGGTCGCGGTCACAACCACTCGATTTGATCCCGACAACAGCGGAACGAAGGGACCGCTGGCGGATGAGCAATCGATGACGGCCATGGGACGCTGTACCGGCTTTAACCATTCCACCAATTCCGTCGCCGAGAAATCAGGGCCGCGCAGGTTGAACTTTGCCTGACGCCGATCGAACGTCCCGTGACCGATCAGGACGATCCACAGAGCACCTGTCGATTCTTTTTCGGCCGCCCCTATCGCCTGCTTGAACAGGTCGAGATCTGTGACTTCAGCTTTCCCTTCGCCTCGATGTCGTCCGATGATCGTGACGTTCATCCCCGCTTCTTTGGCGGCGGCGTCCCAGCGTTCAGACCATTGGTAGAACGAGATCTCGTACTGCGGCGTTCCACTGGCGCCGATGACGACGATCAATGAGGAATTCGACTTGGTCGGTTCGTCGGCGCGGAGTGTTGGGGAGAGGCTGAGTAGGCCAATGAGAATGAGGGTTGTGCAGGCGATGGAAAAAACGGGAGCGAAGAGCACTGGTTGTCCGAACACGGCAAACCAGTGGCACCCGAGATAAAAAGAGGACTGGGCGTACTTCCATCGCGGGGACTTCATTGATTCGATCGACATTACGGCAGACCCTTCCAGCGACGCAGTCCCCACTCGGCACACAGGCAGGCAACGATCAACGCCAGCATCCAGGGCTGATGCCACAGCGGCGTGGTGTAGGCTTCGGTCAATGGAGCCTGACGTGTCGGTAGAGAACTGACGAACGATTCCAGCGAATCGATCGGCACCACTTCACCTGAAGTTTGTTTGGCGACCTGTTCCATCAGTTCGACGTTGGGGCTGACGCGGGCAAACTCTTCGGCGGCAGGATCGGACGTCCAACCGGTTTCCGAAGTGCCCAGCGGCTTCCCTTCATGGTCGACCACTTCCACCGCAGCGCGATAACAACCGGACTGCCGAGAGGCGAACGTCGATTCGTATAACCCTGCTTCACGCAACGACGGCTCGGCCGGTTGAGTCACCTTGGTTCCATCTGGCAGAGTGACCGTGATATTGACGGCGGCATTGTCTTGCGGCTGGAATTCTTTCGTACGGATGCGGGCTTCGATCCGCATCAGGGGTTGGCCGAGATCCGACTTGGCGACGGTGCGCAGTTCGATTCGATCCGGAACGTCGGCAATCAACCAGCGAATCGTTTGACGCCACGCTTTACCCAAATCGTCCTTTTCACGTTGGGCATCGTTGCGATCGATCTGCCAACGCCACATGTCGCCAATCAAGAGCGCCGCGCTGCGTCCTCGGCCAAACGGTTGGACAGCGAGCGCGGGATATTTTTGTCCAGATGGGTCGACCACTTCCGCGATAACCGTGGCGCCCGGCTTCACCAGTCCCGCTCGATTAACCGTGAGAAAATTTGGCAATTCGGTCAGTCGCTGTTGTTCTTCCGTTTCTGTCGAACGTAGACGCGCCCACGGCTGTAACCAACCTTCGCGCGTGAGCGATAATCGATAGGCGGGCGGGGTCGCCGAGTTCGTTGATCCTTCCAGGTACAGCGGCAGCATGCGTCCGACCGGCGTCTTTTCGTAACCACCTTGGCGGAACGATTCTGCCCCGCCCAGCATCAGTAATCCGCCGCCGCGTTCGGTCACGAAGCGTTCCAACAGCGCGAGTTGATCGGGTGAGAAAAACTCGGCTTCCAGATCGTCCAGGATCACGGCATGGAACTGGTACAGATCTTCCGCAACTTTAGGGAACCCATCGCGCAGTTCGTCGGCATTCTTTGGATTCACGCGCACGATGACCGGTTGGTCGTACCGTTCGGTTTCCTCTGTCTTGCCGTCGAAACCACGGAAGAGCGGATTGCTGACTTCGCCCGCTTTGCTGCGCCAGTCGAATTTCGGTTCCTTGCGTGCGATGCGGATGATTGCGGTCAGGTCGACCTGTTCGTCGGCTGATAAGGCGCGTCGCAGGAATTTGAATTCCCAGTTCGGCCGGCCGCTCAGGTACAGAATGCGATATTTCGAACTGCCGCGGTCGATCGCGACCAGCCGCCGATTATTGGCCAACGTCGGCTCGACCGAGGATGGATCGATGTTGACGGCCGGCTGGCTGATCGATCGTTTGGTTGATTCGGCTCGCTTGGCCTCCTCTTCCGTGCGCACGCGCACCTCGTAGAACGACACGCCGGGTTTTGTGGGTCGAATCTGAAAGCGAAAAGGTAATGGAGCATGGTCGCTCGTGAACGACTGTGTCTCTTGCTTCACGATCGCGCCCGCCTCGTCGACGACTTGTGCGGTGACTTTGGCTTTGGGAAGAGACGTCTGCGAGACGTCGGCCTGGATTGTGACAGGCGCGTCTTCAAACGCGGTGGTGGTAATCGTCAGATGTGACACCGCCAGATCGGGAATCGCACGCTCGCGCGACTCTGTTCCCAACAGGACAGGGTATATTGGCGGCAAACCTTGAGCATGGAATTCCGTCTGTTTGATGTCGGTTGCGACTCCGTCTGTAAACAACAGGACGCCGGCGAGTGGCCGATCGCGGAACCGGTCTTTCAAGCCGTTCAAGACACCGATCAGGTTCGATTGAGATCCTTCGTACGACAGCCGCGAGTAATCGGGCACATTCTGCAGACGCGAATCGAGCACATAGCGCCGCAGATCAAAATCCTGCGCCAGTCGTACTTGCCATGGAGCGTCTTCGGCACTGAGCAGCGTTTTGAGCTTTTCTCCGCGTGTCGCCGATTCGCCGGGATCTTTAATCGTCAGACTTTGGCTGTCGTCTGCCACCAGGAGAAACAGATTCGCACCGGGGGCGGCACGTTGACCGCTCCAAAGCGGTTCCAGCATACAGATGGCGACCAGCAGCAAGCCGGCCATTTTCGACAAAGCAGCGAGCAACCGGGTGAGACCGTCCGTCGGCGATGTCGCATACCGCCAGACGATTAATCCTGCACCAACGACAAACAAGCCGATCGCCCACCAAGTCAGCCAGGACTGGCTTCCGAAGATGAGCGATCCTTCCATTGCGTACACGCTTTCCTGTCGCGACTGAAAACGGAACTTGCTATCCGACGGCGAGCATTAAGCCTCTGCTGCATTCGCCCTCCCAAAAGTAAAGAGGACTCGCGCACGGTGATTGGTGATTATGCAACCGCATCGAGCATACCCGGGTGAGTGAGCGGAGGAAACTGAACCCGCCAAGGCAGAGCAGGAAATAAAGACGACAGCCTACGCGCAAACTGGCGCCGAGCGTGCCGCAACCTCGATCTCGCATTAACTCGAGACCTCAACTCTGAATCGGTATCCGGCTCGGACCACAATCATGTCTTGCGCAAGGAAAGTCCGAAAATCGCGGTCAATACAGGCCGGTACGCTTCAAATTGGGGTTAAAGAATCGTTAGTTTGTGCCACCACTTTGACACAGTTCCGTTTAACCGGTCAGCCGATTGACCCATGTGAAAGATTCACGATGAGCTGGAACCAGATGTTCGCCCGCAAGAACCTGGATCACTTGCTGGACGACATGAAAAGTGATGACCGCCTGAAACGGGCGTTAGGGCCGATCAATCTGACCTCGCTCGGAATCGGTGCGGTGATTGGCGCCGGGATCTTCGTCTCAACGGGAAAAGCAGCCGCCGAAACGGCCGGACCCGCGTTGATGGTGTCGTACATGGTCGCCGGGTTGACCTGCATTTTCGCCGCGCTCTGCTACGCCGAATTCGCCTCAATGGCGCCAGTGGCGGGCAGTGCCTATACCTATGCGTACATCACGATGGGCGAACTGTTCGCCTGGATGATCGGGTGGGATCTGGTCCTGGAGTACGCGGTCGGTGCCGCGACCGTCGCCAATGGCTGGTCATCGTACTTTCAAGAGGTCTTGGAAAAAGTCGGCTTGAAATTGCCTGATTCCTTGCGTCAGGCCACCGTGATTTATGAAAACCATCATTTCGTATTTACCGGTGCGATCATCAATCTGCCCGCAGTGATCATCGTCGCGATCATGACCGCGATCCTCGTCAAGGGGATCACGGAGAGCGCCAGTTTTAATTCGTTGATGGTCTTCATCAAGGTGGGTGCCGTGGTCTTCGTGATCCTGGTAGGTGCGGCTTACATTAATCCCGACAACTGGACGCCGTTCGCTCCGTTCGGTTGGACTGGCATCAGCTTCTTCGGCATTCCAATCGCCGGGGGCGTCAATTCCAAAGATGAACCGGTGGGCATGCTGGCCGGTGCGGCGATTATCTTTTTCGCGTACATCGGCTTCGATTCGGTCTCAACGCACGCGGAAGAAGCGAGGAATCCGAAACGCGATATCCCGATTGCCATCATCGCTTCCTTGTTGATCTGTACGGTGTTGTATGTGGCCGTCGTCGCCGTACTGACCGGCATGGTCAGTTACGACAAGATTGACGTCAAAGCGGGTATCTCATCCGCGTTCAAACATGCCGGCTTGCCTTGGGCGGAAATCATTATCGCCACCGCCGGTGTTGCGGGAATCACGTCTGTGTTGCTGGTGATGATGCTGAGTGCTCCGCGTGTCTTTCTGGCGATGGCACGCGATGGTCTCGTCCCCAAGTCCTTCTTCGCGGACGTACATCCCAAGTTTCAAACTCCGTGGAAAAGCACAATCGCGATCGGAATTTTCGTGGCCCTCCTGGCAGGCTTTCTGCCCATCGACGCCTTGTTGCATTTGACGAACATCGGGACGTTGTCCGCGTTCGCGATCGTGTGTGGTGCGGTCCTCGTGATGCGTCGCACACACCCCGAAACGCCTCGGCCATTCAGATGTCCTTTGGTTCCCTTTGTGCCGATCGCCGGCGTGGTGCTTTGTCTGATGCTGATGATGTCGCTGCCCGCAGCGAACTGGTATCGGCTGTTCGGCTGGATGGCTCTGGGTCTGCTGATTTACTTCTTCTACGGCCAGAAACACAGCGTGATGAGGAACCAGAATACCGGATCGCAAACGGTGGTCTAAGCTCAGATGACGATTGCCAGAATGGCCTGACGACCAATAATGCAGTTCCGCAGTTCGCGTTGGTGAGGCGTTTGTTCGCCGCGAGGCCAATCGACAGCATGGTTGTGTAGAGTCATCAGGCAACTTGCGGTCAAAATCGAGTCGATACCGATGTGGGTCAAAGTCTGTGGAATTCGTGATCGTGAGACCGCGCTGCGCACAGCCGAATTCGGCGCCGACGCCATCGGTCTGAATTTCTACGCACGTTCGCCCCGGCGGATCGAGTTGGACGAGGCGATCGAAATCAGTCGCAGCCTGCCTCGGCATGTCGCACGCGTCGGTCTGTTCGTGAACCATGCTACTGATGACATTGAATCGATCACCGATCAGTGCCAATTGGATATCATTCAATTGCATGGCGATGAGCCCGCCGAATTCATGGTCGATCTACAGCGGCGGTTGCCGCGATTGAAATTCATTCGCGCCTGGCGGATGGATCACGAGGGATTGGCGGAACTGCAACATTATCTCGGCCAGTGCGATCCGTCGTCCGTGGTTGGTTGCCTGATTGATGCTCATGTACCGGGTACATATGGCGGGACTGGTCAAACGGTTCCGTGGCAACGACTGGTCGACGAGTACCAGAAATACTCCTTGCCGCCATTGATCCTGGCAGGTGGGCTGGTTCCCGATAACGTGCTGGCTGCAATCGAAGAGGTGAAGCCGTGGGGTGTCGACGTCGCCAGTGGCGTCGAGTCGTCGTCGGGCGTCAAAGACCTCGACCTGATCCAGCGGTTCATCACGAACGCGCGTCAGTTCAATGACGAAACTCGCTCGTTGAAAAAAGGTGTCTGAGCTCTGGAGGACGGCGTTCACTAAATCTGAATGTTGGTATCCGGAGAGGGGGCAAACTCCTTTTTCGAAAGATGCTAATTGTCACAGATTTGTAACAACTCGCGTCAATCGCTTCGGTTCGTCTCCACAGTCGCGTGGCCTCAAACTAACATGCAGGAGACTTCGATCCACGGCGCGTCTCAGCGATTTCGTCCGT
>Ga0207694_10003111_pt1 | contig 13266 bp, 8 predicted proteins | sample KBSC34metaG_FD_184353 | JGI IMG/M metagenome (GOLD analysis project Ga0207694, IMG submission 184353) | Corn rhizosphere microbial communities from Kellogg Biological Station, Michigan, USA - KBS C3-4 metaG (SPAdes) (version 2) | ecosystem: Host-associated > Plants > Roots > Rhizosphere > Soil...
CGGTTCGGGTACCTTCGAGAGCATCGCCACGCCAATGCTGATGGTGGCGATCGAGCGCAGCTCCGGCGCGAAGGTCGCCAGGGTCTCGGCGACGCGAATGCGCAAGCGCTCGGCCAGTACGCGAACCTGGGTTACGTCGTGATCTGCAATCGCGGCGATGAATTCCTCGCCGCCGTAGCGGCCGAGCAAATCGCCCGGTTCCAGCCATTGACGCAGCGTCTGCACGCCGCCGACCAGCACGCGATCGCCGAACAGGTGGCCGCGCGCATCGTTGAGCTGCTTGAAATGGTCGAAGTCGATCAGCAGCACCGCCAGCTCGCGTTTGTCGCGAACGCAATCGCCGATCAGCGAATCGAGCTGGCGCATCAGGTGACCGCGGTTGAACACGCCGGTCAGCGGGTCGGTGATGGCGGCCTGGTAGAGCTGCTCGGCCTGGTGTTCCAGACGCAAATTGGCTTCGCTCAACGCGGCGCGCTTTGCTTCCACCTCGGCGTTGCGCGTCGCGAGCGCGCCGTTGAGGCGCCGCACACCGTAAAAGCGCCACGCCAGCAGGGCGAGAATGACGATCAGGCCGCCGATCGCGCCGAGGCCGTAATAGCGCTGCAATTGTTCTTCGTGCAGGCGCACGTTCTGCAGCTGATTGTCCTTGGTCAACAGCGCCAGCTTTTGCTCGGATGCCGAGCGTGCGTACTGGCTTTCCAGCGCGGACAGCCGGCGGCTGGCGCGCGTGCCGAGCAGGTCCTCGCGCAGCGTCGCCTGCTGATGCGCGAAGCCGAGCGCGGCAGCCGAGTCGCCTTCGGCGGTGGCGATTTGTTCGCGCAATGCGTACGCCTGCACCAGCAAGGGTTTTGACTCGTTTGCCTGCGGGCTGGCAAAGGTTTCATCGAGCAGCTTGCGCGCCTGCACACGATCGCCCTTGAGCAACGCCACCTCGGCCAGCGCAACCAGGCTGCGCGCCATGATCTCGTGCTGCTCCATCTGGTGACCGAGCGCGAGCGCTTCATTCAGGCGCGCCGACGCCGCGTCGACGCTGCCGAGGCCGAGCAGCGCGCGGCCACCATCGAGCAGGCTGAAGGCGATGGACGGCCGATTGCCGGTGGCGCGGCCGAGCGCCAGCGCCTCGTCCGCGGCAGCCAGCGCCGGCGCGAATTCGCGTACGTCGGCAAGGTAACTGGCGTAGGTGCCGAGCGTTGCCGCGTAGTTGCTGGTGTCGGCGTGACGGCGCGCCACGTCGAGCGCGCGATTGAAGTACTTGCGCGTAGTGATGTCGTCGCCGAGGTCGCGATAGATCAGCGCGAGGTTGCGCAGCGTCAGTTCCAGGCGCACTTCGATGCGCTCGCGGATCTCGTTCGCCTGCAAGTGCAGGTCCAGCGCCTGCGCGTAGTCGCCGCGGTCGCGCGCAATCGTTCCAAGATTGGTCAGCGCCGTGGCGATGCCGTTCGGGTCATCGAGCTTGCGCTGCAGGTCCAGGGCGCGCTGTTCGTGCTCGACCGCTTCGTCGAGCTTGCCGTGGCGCCGGTCGAGCACGCCGAGATATTCCTCCGCACTGGCTTCGGCCCACTCCAGATGCTCGCGCTGCGCCAGCTGCACCAGTTCGTGCGAAAGACCTTCGGCATGCGTGTAGTCGCCCTGCAGCAGTGCGATCTCGCCGCGCGCCGTGAGAATGCGCGCCGCATCGTGCACGTGGCCGGCGGCGAGCGCGGCGCGTTGCGCGCGTTGCAGGTGCAATTCGGCGTTGGAATAGGTATCGATGGCGCGAAACACATCGCCGAGCAGGGATTCGACCATGACCTGTCCGCGCGGTCCGCCGATCGCGGCGAGCAGGGGCAGCACGCCGCGCAGCGATTCATCGAGGCCGGCGGCGAAGCGCTGGCTGGTGGCGGCGGCGTCGGCGCGTGGATAGCTGTCGGCTTGAGCCGCGGACGATCCGGCGAGCAGGCAGTAGCAAGCCAGCGCAAGGGTTGCGCAGCGATTTCCTGCCCGGTAAAGCTTTACCTGGAACATTGTTATTGGTGCCCCCACAACACCATTTGCAGCGCAATACCGGTTCACCCACCGGACCGCGGAAGCGGGCTAAGTGTAAACTAGTTGGGTTTGTTGCAGGCAAAAAAGCCATGTCCAGAGCTACGCCCAAAGTCGGATTCGTCAGCCTCGGTTGCCCCAAGGCCCTGGTCGATTCCGAGCGCATCCTGACCCAGCTGCGCGTGGAGGGCTATCAGATCGTGCCGAACTACGACAGCGCCGACGTCGTGGTGGTCAATACCTGCGGCTTCATCGATGCCGCCGTGCAGGAATCGCTCGACGCGATCGGCGAGGCGCTGGCGGAGAACGGCAAGGTGATCGTCACCGGCTGCCTCGGCAAGCGTGCCGAGGTCATCCGTGAAGCGCATCCCGACGTGCTCGCCATCACCGGGCCGCAGGACTACGCCAGCGTGATGAGCGCGGTGCACAAGCAGGTGCCGCGCAAACACGATCCGCATCTGGATCTGGTGCCATCACAAGGCATCAAGCTCACGCCGAAGCACTACGCCTATCTGAAGATTTCCGAAGGCTGCAACCACCGTTGTACCTTCTGCATCATCCCGTCGATGCGCGGAGACCTGGTATCCCGTCCTGTCGACGAGGTGCTGGTCGAAGCCGAGAAGCTGGTCAAGAGCGGCGTGCGCGAACTGCTGGTGATCTCGCAGGACACCAGCGCCTACGGCGTCGACCTGAAATACGCGCCGCGCGACTGGCGCGGCGGCAAGGTCGCCACGCGCATGACGGAAATGTGCGCGGCCCTCGGCGAGCTGGGTGCCTGGGTACGCCTGCACTACGTGTATCCTTATCCACATGTGGACGAAGTGATTCCGCTGATGGCGGACGGCAAGATCCTGCCGTACCTGGACATCCCGTTCCAGCATTCGAGTCCGCGCATCCTCAAGCTGATGAAGCGCCCGGCGGCCAGCGCCAAGACGCTGCAGCGCGTGCGCGCCTGGCGCGACATGTGCCCCGGCATCACTCTGCGCAGCACCTTCATCGTCGGCTTTCCCGGCGAGAGCGAGGCGGAGTTCGAAGAGCTGCTCGGCTTCCTTGAGGACGCGCAGCTTGATCGCGTCGGCGCGTTCGCCTACTCGCCGGTCGACGGCGCAAAAGCCAACGCGTTGCCCGACCCGGTCGACGAGGACGTCAAGCAGGAACGCCTGGAACGCTTCATGGCGACCCAGGCGAAAATCAGCGCTGCCAAGCTCGAACGCAAGATCGGCAGCACGCTCAAGGCGCTGGTCGACCACGTCGATGCCGACGGCGCGATCGCGCGCACCAGCGCCGACGCTCCGGAAATCGACGGCGTGCTGCGCATCCGCGACGGGAGTAAGCTCAAGCCGGGGCAGTTCGTCGACGTGCTGGTCGAGGCGTCCGACGAGCATGATCTCAGCGGTCGTCTCGTCGCGACGCACTGAAGCGGTCGTCGTGCGTTTTGTCGCGCCACCGCGTGCACAGGTCGACCGCGCTGTCTTTGCGCGGCCGCCGTTGTCGCAATGGCAGGAATTCGACGGTTTGTTGCGCGGCCTGGAGTGGCCGCGCCTGGATGAACTCAACGCATTCGTGCCGCCGCGTGCACCACGCTTCGTCGCGCAGACGCCGGAGCTGCTGCAAGACGGCCTGCACTACGAAGCGCGCATCGCGCAACGGCAGCAGATCGCCACCCGCGAGCACAATTGGCATGACCTGCTCAATGCCGTCATCTGGTTGCGTCATCCTGAATTGAAGTCGGCACTCAACGCGCGTCAGTGCGCGGAGATCGCGCGCATTGGCGCCAAGCAGCGCACGCGTCCTCAGTGCGCGCTGACGCACTTCGACGAAGCCGGCATCGTCGTGCTGCTGCGCGATGCGTGTCTGCTCGAGTTGTGGGATACCCACGACTGGCACGGCTTGTTCTGGCGCGAGCGAGCGGCCTGGCACGATGGACGCGTGCAGGTCGAGGTCTTCGGACACGCGTTGCTGGAGCATGCGCTTGCACCGGGGCAGTTGCTGGTCGGCAAGGCGCTGGCCGTGTGGCAGGACGATTTGCCGGTGCAGGCGCAAAATGCACAACGCAACAAATCCACATTGTCGGCCGTCGCCGCGGCGATCGGTCAAGGCCGTCTGCTCAACGATCCGCAGGAGTTGCGTCCGCTGCCGCTGTCCGGCATTCCCGGCTGGCGGAACGAAAACGAGATCGAAGATTTCTATCGAAGCGCGCCGTGCTTTTGCCCGTTGCGCGCCGGACGGCGCTATCCCGAACCGTTGCGGATCGGCGCGCCTTGCGCGGTATCGCGCGCGCACGCTTCAGTTCAAGCGAGTCACTCGATCGGCCCGCTGTAGCTGACCGCGACTACCACGAAGCTGTGCCGTCCGCCGGGCAATTGCACTTCGAATTCGTCGTCGATGCGCTTGCGCAGCACTGCTCGGGCGAGCGGCGAGTCGACGCTGATCCAGCCGAGCGTGGCGTCGGTCTCGTCCGGACCGACGATACGCAGGCGCTGATTGCGGCCCTGATCGTCCTCGATGCCGAACCACGCGCCGAAATAGATCGCACCGCGATCGGTCGGCTGGCCATCGCCGATCTTCAGCGATTGCAGGCGCTTGCCGAGGTAGCGCACGCGCCGGTCGATCTCGCCGAGTTGCTTTTTGCGATAAGTATACTCGGCGTTTTCGGAGCGATCGCCCTCGGCTGCCGCGGCCGCCAGCGCCTTGACCACTTCCGGCCGCTGCACGCGCCAGAGCTGGTCGAGCTCGTCTTTCAGGCGGCGATGCCCCTCGGCCGTGATGATTGCGGTCGACGCTGCCGATGGCGCGCGCCAGCGAGTCATGACGGCGAACGCATCGCCATGCGTCTTGGCTCGCTCACTTTCCGCCGGCGCGCGCCGGCGTTGCCGCCAGCTTGTCGAGGTAGGCCAGATACGCGTCGACCTGCGGCACGATCGGATCGTTCGGCAGCATGATCTTGATCTGCTGCAGCATGGCGCGCGCCTGCATTTCCTTGTTCATGCGCTCGGCCCACAGCTTTGCCGCCAGCAGATAGTTGCGGCCGATATCCGGATTGTTGCGGAAACGCTTGTGAAAGCCGGCCAGCAGATTCAGCGTCAGCTGTGTCTGGCCGGCTTCGGCGGCGGCATGCGCCAGTTGCGTGATGTGCTCGGGCTTGTCCAGCGTGAACGCCGGGTCGGCAACCAGATTGGCGCGCATCACCTCGATCGCGCGCCGGTCCTGGCCCTGGGCGAGCAGTGCCGGAATGTAACTTTTGCCGTGTGCCACGAGTTCGGCCTTGTCGCCGTCCTGCTGGAGCCAGTGCCGATACTCGTCGTGCAGCATCAGCAGTTCCGGATGCGTGCCGAGTTCCTCGCGCAGCAGCTGGATCGCGCCGCGCACGTCGCCGGTGGCGGCGCGATTGCGCGCGGAGTCGAGGATCTTGCGCGACGGATCGGTATGCGGCGTTTCGTCCTTGAGTTCCATGTGCCCGGCGTAGCCGAGCTCTTCGGCGTGCTCATGGATGACGCTGCCGATCAGGTGGAAGTTCACGATCATCAGGTAATTGACCACGAACGAAATCAGCGGTGTGGAAAAGAACGACGGCAGGATCGGCGACAGCGCGTAAGCGACCACGCTTTGCAGCACGATTGCCACGACGAAGAAAGCGACCAGCAGAAGATATTGCACACCAATGCGTTCGGCCAGCATCAGCCAGGCAATCGGATTGAGCGCGCGCGCCATGCCTTCGTCGAGCGACAGGATCATCATCATCGCCGGCATGCCGATCATCAGCACGATGCCGAGGATCAGCGTCGGCAGCGGCCCATAGAGCATCAAGACTATGATCAGCGCCACCTGGCTGAGCACCAGCAACAGCATCGCGTAGCGACCGACGCTGTCGCTTACCGTGAAGGCGATCTCGGGCGCCTGCGTGCGGCCGTTCGCGCTCCAGCGCAGTACTTCGAGCGCATATTTGAAGAAGGCCGCCCATACCAGCAGATCGAGGATGAAGCCGACCGGCAGCAGCGTCACCAGATGCGCCACCGCGATCGCGGCACAGGTGGAAAGCGCGCCGAGTTGCATGGGGTATTGCAGGATTTGCGGCCAGCGCTGGTTGATCGGCGCCATTACTTCCTGGGCGGGCAGTTCGGGTGCGGGTGCGGGGCTGTTCATCGTGCGGCGTTGGCGAATCGGATTACCCATTCTAGCCGATCGATCGAGCTGATCACTGCGGCTGGTCACTGCGGCCGATCACGAGCCGGGCAGGGCGGGGCGCGGGCTTGTCGGCATCGCCGGCAATGTGTACCGTGCCGGCAGGCTTGCAAGAGTGTCGTCATGTCGCTTCGTATACTTTCCAGATTCGCCGTTCAGTGCATCTTCCCGCTGGCGCTCGGCGCCTGTGCCGCGCAACCTTCGCATACCGCCGATCGCGGCAACAGCAGCGTGGCTGCGCTGTACGCGCGCCTCGATACAGCAGTGGCGCGCTACGAGGCTTCGCGCACTACCACCGGCAACGGCAACGCGGAGAACGCACTGGCCGAGAGCGCCGCGGCGCTGGATGAGCTGAAAGCCGCAGCCACCCAGTGCGCCGCGACGCGCGGTTGCGATGAGGCGCGCTTCGTGGCGGCGTTCGACCAGCTGCTGCGCAAGCGCGCCGAACCCGCGCCCGCCGGCGTCGCGACCGTCGGCAGCGATACACCGGATGCGACGGTCGAGGCGGGCGAATCCTCGCCGGTGCTGGCTGCACTGCCGGAATCCGGGCATGCGGTGGCGCTGCTCAAGGGCCGCCAGCTGTCCGACCTGATCGCGCTCAACGATCCGGTCAAGGTCGCGCTGCAGCAATGGCTGACGCAGTACCGCCCGAACCTGATGCTGACCTACGAAAACTACATGTACCTGCGCCATCGCATGTGGCCGGAATACCAGAAAGCCGGTCTGCCCGAGGCGTTGCTGTTCGGCATCCTCGCCAAGGAATCCGGCGGCAAGGTGCATGCGGTCTCGCGCTCCGGCGCGAGCGGGCCATTGCAGTTCATGTACGCGACCGGCTCGCGTTTCGGCTTGGGCATCGTCGACGGTTTCGATCAGCGCTTCGACGCGGCCATGTCGGCGCGCGCGAATGCCGCCTACCTCAATGAACAGCTGGGCGTATTCAACGACAACCTCGAACTGGTGCTCGGCGCGTACAACGGCGGCGAGGGCGCCATGCAGCGACTCGCCAATCGCCGGCCCGGGGCCGGCTTCTGGGACGCGAAGATTTATTTCGAGCTGTCCCCGGAAACACGCGACTACGTGCCGATGGTGCTCGCCGCGGCGTGGCTGTTCCTGCATCCGGAACGCTACAACCTGGTCTTTCCGAAGTTCGATGCCAAGGCCGCCACGGTCGTGCTCAAGACGCCGGCTTCGATCAATGAGCTGACCGTGTGCCTCGGCAGCGAGGGCAACACGAACGGCTGGTTCCGCACCCTGCGCAACCTCAACCCGGCGTACGAGCCGCAGGCGGTGATCGCTGCCGGCACGCGTCTGGCGCTGCCCGAAAAGCTTGCGGCGAATTTTGATAAATTGTGCACAAGTGGAAAATGGATCGAGCTGGCCAGCGATCTGCAGGGTGCGGTTCTACCCGCCGCCGCCGTCGCCGTCTCCAATTCTGGCAAGCCGTCCGGCCGCGCGCGCTCCTACACCGTGCGCAAGGGCGACACGCTCGCCGCGATTGCGCATCGCCACGCCTGCGGCAGCTCCGGCGAACTGGCCCAGCTCAATCATCTGAAGGCGCCGCATTACGATCTGCGGGTCGGACAGACATTGCAGTTGCCTTCGGTGTGTACGAGGAATTGATGCAGCGATTGTTGCGCGATATCAGGCCCGATCACTTGACCTCAACCCCATCAACTTCGATCGGCGGAAGTTGCGGATCGAGTTCATGTGCCTTGCGCGCCGATTCGCTGGCTTTCCGCGCGTAGCCTTTTCCCGGCTCGGCCTTGTCCCAGCGCGCATACAGAATGGCGAAGGCCGCGTTGCAGTCGGCGCGGTGGCCGTTGTTCGTGCCGGGGTCGAGCTCGTTGCTTGCCGCGGCATCGGCGAGGTTGCCTTGAGCCGTGCTGAAATCACCGAGTTGTGCCCGGGCGGTGCCGAGCGCGAGCTGCAGTCTGGAAAGATGAAAGATGTTGCCGCCGGTGAAGGTGCTGCGGCTCAGCGCTTCTATCGGCGCCAGCAGTTCGATTACTTCGGCGTGCCGATTGCGCCGTTCCTGCAACGTCGCCAGCGCGATCACCGACCTGAGTGCGTCGCGACTTTGCGGGCCGAAAATCCGCCGGCGTCTTTCGAGCACGTCGCGAAGATACGGCTCGGCTTCATCGAATCTTTTCTGACTCATCAGAAAAAGTCCGAAATTGCTCTCGGTCGCCACTGCATCGACATGGTCGGGCCCCAGGATCATGAGCGTCTTTTGTAGCGCTTCCCTGACGTATTGCTCCTCTTCGGCAGTCTTGCCCTCGTCGCCGAGCAGCGCTCCCATCGCGTTGATCGCCTTGAGTGTTTCGGGATGCATGGCGCCATTGACCAGGCGTGATTTTTCCAGGCGCTCGCGATAGTAAGGCTCGGCTTCGGCAAACTTGCCCTCGGCGCGCAGGACGTTGCCGACGCTCGCCAGGGTGACCAGCGTGAGTGGGTCATCCGGGCCAAACACGCGGCGCCGTCCCTCGAGCGACTGGCGCAGGAAATGCTCGGCCTCCTTGAGATTTCCCTGCAGTCGCAGGGTCGTGCCGAGTTGGTTGAGCGCGATCAATGTCTCGCGGTCGTCTGCGCCGAGTTCGGCCTGACTCGATGCCAGCGATTCACGCAGCAGCTGACTGGATTCGTCCAGCTTGCCGAACAGTCGCAGCAGTTCGCCCAGTCTGGTCATGGTGGTCAGCGTGTCGCGATTTGCCGTACCCAAGATCCGGCGGCGTCCGTCGAGCGCCGAGCGCAGGATAGGCTCCGCATCTGCGTACTTGCCCTGGTTGGTCAGCAGATAACCCAGCGCATCCATTGAGCCCAGCGTATCCGGGTGCTGCTCGCCCAATTCGCGGCGACGGATCGCCAAGGCCTGCTCCTGCAACGGCAGCGCCGCATCCAGCAGACCCCATTCCGCATATCGATCGGCCAGGACCTGGTTCAGTGCCGCGCGCACCAGAGGCTGGTCGGCGAATTTGGTCTTGAGCGCGTTGACGGCCGGTTTCACGATCGCAAGATCGATCAGGTCGCGCGCGGCGTCCGTTGCATTGATGCGCTGCCAGTAGCTGTCGAACGCTGCAACCTGCGCGGTGCGTTCTTCGGCCGGCACCTGCGCATTTTCGAGAGCCAGCTCGAATTTGGCTTTGATGTCCTTGCTGAGCAACTGGCCGGCACGGATCGGATCGACCTGATCGAGCATGTCGGCCTGAAACTTCGCGACCTGTTCCAGTTCCGTGGCGCGCTGACCTGCGATGCGTGCCTGCCATGCGAAAGCGATCACGCCGGTAATCAATGACAGCGACACCAGCAACGCCGCCGCCACGACCAGCTTGTTGCGCAACACGAACTTCTGCGTGCGATACCAGCGATGGCCGCCGCGAGCGCGCACGGGCAGGCCGTCGAGATAGCTGTGCAGTTCCACTTCCAACTGCTCCACCGAGGCGTAGCGATCGCCGGGCAGCTTGCGCAGGCAGCGCATGACGATGCCGTCGAGATCGCCGCGCAGCTGGCGCGCGCGAATGCTTGCATTGTCGTTGCGCGCGCGCGCTCTGCTTGGCGCAGCCGGGGGCACCTCGGTGATAAGCCGCTCGACCTGGCCTGCGCTAAGGCCGGTCAAGTCGAAAGGCCGGCATCCGGCCAGCAGTTCGTACAGCAGCAAACCCAATGCGTACACGTCGCACGCAACGCCGATCGGCATTCCGCCCAATTGTTCCGGCGCGGCATATTGCGGCGAAAAATAGCGGTGCGCAGTGCCGGTTTCTTCGCCGCCCGCAGCGGCCAGCGGCTTGGCGATGCCGAAATCGAGCAGCTTGGGATTGCCATCGGCATCGATCAGGATGTTGGCCGGTTTCAGGTCGCGATGCACGATCAGTTCGCGATGCGCTTCGGCCACCGCACCGCACACCTTGCGCACCAGCAGCACGCGCTGGCGCGCGTCGAGCTTTTCGCGTTCGCAATAGTCGGTGATCGGCACGCCGTTGACGAATTCCATCACGTAGTAGGGCGTGCCGTCGTCGAGCTGCGCCGCGTCGAGCAGGCGGGCGATGAACGGATGTTTGAGTGTCGCCATCAATTGGCGCTCGAGCTGGAAGCGCTTGAGCGTGAGTGGATCGAGCAGTTCGCGGCGCACGAACTTGATGGCGACCTGCTGCTGCACGATGCCGTCGACGCGCTCGGCGCGATAAACCGTGCCCATGCCGCCGCGGCCGATCTCTTCGCGCAATTCGTAGGCGCCGACACGCAAACCAGTCAATGATTGTTGCGACGCCAGGGCAGGAATCAGTTGCGTCAGGACAGAGCCGATGGGTTGCGCCGTGGTTCCGCGAAGCCGCGCATCCGCTTCAAGCAGGGATTCGACTTCGGCCAGCAATCGAGGATCGCCGGCGCACTCGCGCGCCAACATTTCGGCGCGCTGCGAAGGGGGCAGTTCCACGGCGGCCGCGAACAGATCTTGCAGGCGCTGCGCGTCCTCGGTCATCACACTTCCTGAAAGGTTGGAGAATGATCAGGCGGGCGACGTGTCGGCGCCCATGCGCTTGCCCAGCCAGGCGCGCGCGAAACGCCATTGCCGCACGACGGTGGGTACGGAAGTCCCGCATACGTCGGCGATCTTGGCGTTGGTCAGCCCTGAGAAGAACTTCAGTTCGACCACCTTGGCGCAAGGTCCATCCACGGTTGCCAGTTCGTTCATGGCTTCATCCAGGCCAATCCAGTCGACGCTTTCGTCGAAGACGATCAGCTGATCCTCGCGTACATCATCGATCGCCAGCAGCGGCAAGCGGCCACCGCGTTTGGCGCTGCCGCGCTGGCGCAGGTAGTCGATGACCACGCGCCGGATCACCGTGGCTGCAACAGCGAAGAAATGGTCGCGGCTTTGCCAATCGAGCCCATGCAGTTTGACGAGCTTGGAATACGCCTCGTTGGCGAGTTCGGTCGCTTGCAGGGTCAACACGCCCGAGTTGCGCCGCACCTGCGCCGCGGCAACCTGGCGCAGCAACGGGTAGACCAATTCGACCAACTCGGTCTCGACCGACCTGTCGCCTTGTTTCCAGCGAGTCAGCAGGTCGGTTATTGCCCCGTCGTCACTATTCATTGCTGCGGCATGACCGGCATGGACTTAGTCGATAGTCTACCGAGAGATTTGCCGGTGCAGCCAGAATTGATCCACAAATCCGCAAGCAACGATGATCACCGGACGGAAACCGGATTCCAGCAGCCTCGTCTGGACCACAAGTTCGCTAGTACAACAATTTCTCGAACTGCGCCACCTTGAGCTGCGCCGCCTCGTTAGTGAGGCTGTAGCGCTCCTTGATCCGGCCGATCAGGTAAACGCGGTCGCCTTCGCCGAAGCTCACGTCGTCGTGAGTGAGCCGCGAAAATTTCTGGCGCAGCTTGCCCTGCAATCGTGTCCACTGACTTTTGATGACATCCCTGCTCATGATCCGACTCCTGCCCTGAGGGGAGTCCGAGCATGGTCCTGTTGGTCGGGAATAGATATACAAATATACGGCGTCCGGAACGGGCTGCAGCCGTTCGCGTCAGTCTCCGAACGCGACGATGCCTTGCGCGCGTCGCCACGGCATAATGCCGGATTGCCACATTATCGAGCGAATTCAGTTGGCTCCATTCCTCACGCAACGGAAGATTCCCGCCGCGCACATTGCGTTGCTGCTGGCATTTGCCGCCTTGCACATCGCCGCAGCGCTCGGTTCCGCCGGAACCTCGGACACCGGGCGTGACCTGTATTTTGCGCGGCAGATCGATCTGGGCAACGAATGGCCGCTGACCGGGCCGGGCATCAACGCGACCATCCATCTCGGTCCGCTGTGGTACTACCTGCTGGCTGCGGTGATGTTCGTCGGCGGATCCTCGACCGCCGTGGTTGCGGCAATGGGCGTGCTGAGTGCCATGCAGTTTCCGCTTGCCTACATGCTCGGGCGCCGCGTCGGTGGCAACCGCCTGGGCTTGCTGTTCGCCGTGACCTTGATGCTGCCGGGGTGGGGCGCGTTTCCGCTGGTCTCGCTGACGCATACGACAGCGGTGGTCACGACGATGTTGTGCGGCGCATTGGCGTGCTGGCGCTACCGCGAGCAGCCGACTGCGGCACGGGGGCTCATACTCGGGCTTGCGCTGGCGCTGATGCTGCACGCGCATCCGACCACGGTCCTGGCGGCCGCTGGGCTTGCGCTGTGTGCTCTCGCAGGGTTGCACGGTGCACGCAAGCGCCTGCTTGCGGCGCTGCTGCTTGCCGTGCCGGCGATCGTGCTGTTCGCGCCGATGCTGATCGACCAGTTGCACGACGGTTTCGGCGATGCGGCGACTTTCGGCAACTACGCGGCGACGCAGGTTGCGTGGCCGTCGCCGCTGCGATTCCTGCAACTGACGATCGGCCTGCTGCTGTACGGCAGCGACTACATCGCGCGCTACTGGTTGGAGCTGCCGCATGCTGCGGTGACGCTGTTGCTGGTTTCGAACATTGCCTTGCTGCTGATCGCAGCGGTGGGCGTAGTAGCGGCGCGGCGCGCTGCCGCACTGCAATTTCGAATCGCGTTGGCGCTGCTGGCCTTGTTCGCCGCGCAAACCTTGTTCCTGATCGTGATCCGGCCGTTCACGCCGTTCTGGATGAGCTATGCGCAGTTGCCGGTGATTGCCGCGCTCGTCGCATTGGGACTCGATGCGCTGCTGCAGCGGTCGCAGGCGATGCGAGTTCCAAGCGCAGTGTTGCTGAGCATGCTCGTCGCGAGTTCGGCGGCAGGCTTCGTTTACATCGCGCGCTCGCCGCATGAAGGGCTGGTCGACCTGGCGTTGCCGGGCGAGCCGGCAATGAGCCTGATGGACATCAAGGATCATCAGCGGCACGCGCAGCGCGCATCGTTCGCGCGACTGTCGGTCGGCGAGGCGGACGCGATCGCCGAGAAATTGTGCGCACCGGTGACGCTGTACGCGCACTACGCGCGCTTCGTCGACGACGCCTATGCGATCGGCGCGCTGCGCGGTTGCGGCAGCACCGCGGCGATCCGCATCGGCGGCGCCGCGCAAGGCGAAGCGCTGGTCGGACTGCGCGAC